>Ga0316189_10003693_pt1 | contig 14854 bp, 9 predicted proteins | sample LowCovwburrow_MG_FD_204930 | JGI IMG/M metagenome (GOLD analysis project Ga0316189, IMG submission 204930) | Coastal sediment microbial communities from Maine, United States - Lowes Cove worm burrow | ecosystem: Environmental > Aquatic > Marine > Coastal > Sediment | place: USA: Maine...
TCCACGCCTCGATCACCGGCATGCCGTAGATCGGGGAGTCGGTGTCGGTCTGCGCGCCCGGGTTGACGATGTCGTTGGCGCCGATGACCAGCACCACATCGGTGTTGGGGAGGTCGTCGTTGATCTCGTCCATCTCAAGGACGATGTCGTAGGGCACGCCGGCCTCGGCGAGGAGGACGTTCATGTGACCCGGCAGCCTTCCCGCAACCGGATGGATGGCGAACCGCACGTTGACGCCGGTGTCGCGCAGGATGTTGCTGAAGTCGTGCACGGCGTGCTGCGCCTGGGCGACGGCCATGCCGTAGCCGGGCACGATGACCACGGACCGCGCGTCGGCGAGCGCATCGACGAGATCGGTGGCCTCGATGGAGATCACCTCGCCCTCGACCTTGGCGCCACCGCCGCCGCCGTGGTCGCCGGTGCCAAAGCCGCCGAACACAACATTCCAGATCGACCGGTTCATCGCGCGGCACATGATGTAGGAGAGGATCGCGCCGGAGCTTCCGACCAGCGCGCCGGTGACGATCAGAAGGTCGTTGTTGAGCATGAAGCCCGCAGCCGCCGCGGTCCAGCCCGAGTAGCTGTTCAGCAGGCTCACCACGACCGGCATGTCGGCGCCGCCGATGGCCGCGACCAGGTGGATGCCGAGCAGCGACGCGAGTCCGGTCAGTGAGAGCAGCCAGACGAGGCCACCCGGGTTCTGATCCAGCGTGAACGGCACCACCATCCCGATGCACGCCAGCACCACCACCAGGTTGAGGAGGTGGCGCCCAGGGAGCAGCAGGGGACGCCCTGAGAGGCGCCCCGACAGCTTGGCCCATGCGACCACTGAGCCGGTGAACGTGATCGAGCCGATCCCGACGTCGAGGAAGATCTCGACGTCGTGGACGACCTTCTCGACCCCGATCAGCGGGTGTCCCGGCGCGAGGAACGTGCTGATCCCGACCAGCACCGCAGCGAGCCCGACGAAGCTGTGGAGCAGCGCCACCAGCTCGGGCATCGCGGTCATGGCGACCCGGGCGGCAAGGGTGGATCCGACAGCGCCCCCGGCGATCACGGCGCCGGCGATCATCCCGTAGCCGACGCTGCCGATGCGGTGGTCGAGCAAGGTGGCGGTGAGCGCGATCCCCATTCCGATGATGCCGTACCAGTTGCCGCGACCCGCGGTCTCCTGGTTGGACAGTCCGCCGAGGGAGAGGATGAACAGGACGGCGGCCGCGAGGTACGCGACGGTGAGCAGGCTTGCCATGCTTATTTCCGGAACATCTGCAGCATCCGCTGCGTGACCATGAAGCCGCCGAACACGTTGATGGCGGCGAAGAGGATCGCGATCACTCCGAGGAGCGAGGCGACGTTGAGCTGCCCAGTAGCGACCTGGAGCATCCCGCCGACCAGGATGATCCCGCTGATCGCGTTGGTGACGCTCATCAGCGGCGTGTGCAGCGCGGCGGTGACGCTCCACACCACCTGCCAGCCGATGAACACGGCGAGCACGAACACGGTGAGGTGCTGGATGAACTCGGGCGGCGCGTAGCTGCCCACGAGCACGAGCGCGGCGGCGGCGACCGCGCCGATGACCAGCACCGCTGTGTTGGACAGCGGCGAACCCACACCGTGACTCGGCAGCATCTTCACCGGCGGCGTAGGCAGGGTGTCGGCGTCGTGGTCGGGCGCGGTCGGCGGGGCGGCCCGCGGTGGCGGAGGCAGGACCTTGCCCGCGTGCACGGCCAGCGCGGCCTGGATGATCTCGTCCTCGCGGTTGATCTGGAAGCTCTCGCCGCCGCCCATGTCGTCCAGCAGGTGGGTGACGTTGCGCGCGAAGAACTGGCTTGCGTGGCCCGGGAGGCGGCTGGTCAGGTCGGTGTAGCCGATGACGGTGACGCCGTGGTGGCTCAGCGCCTCCCCGGAGATCGTCAGCTCGCAGTTGCCGCCCTGCGACGCCGCCATGTCGATCACGACGGACCCGGGCGCCATCGCCTCGACGTGCGATCGTTTCCACAGCAGCGGGGCCGGACGACCCGGAATGAGCGCGGTCGTGATCACGATGTCGGTCTTGGGCGCCTGCTCGAGGAACAGGGCCATCTCGGCGTCGACGAACGCTTGGCTCATCTGCTTGGCATAGCCGCCGCCCCCGTCGCCCTTCTCTTCGAACTCGAGCTTCAGGAATCGGCCGCCCATGGACTCGACCTGCTCGCGGACCTCGGCGCGGGTGTCGAAGGCGTAGACCTCTGCGCCCAGGCCGCGGGCGGCGCCGATCGCGGCGAGGCCGGCCACTCCGGCGCCGATGATCAGCACCCGCGCGGGCGGCGTCTTACCCGCCGCCGTGATCTGTCCGCCGAAGAAGCGGGGCAGGTGGTTGGCGGCCTCGATCACGGCGCGGTAGCCGGCGATGTTGGCCATGCTGGACAGGACGTCCATCTTCTGGGCGCGCGTGATGCGGGGGATCCGGTCGAGCGCGATCGCCGAAGCGCCCCGCGCGGCGATCGCCGCCATGAGCTCAGCGTTCTGTGCGGGCCAGAGCATCGAGACCAGGAGGGTTCCCTCCCGCAGCCGCGCCACCTCGTCCGGTTGGGGGGCGTTGACCTTGGCGAGGATGTCGCCGACCGCGTACGCGTCGTCGGTGAGATCCGCTCCCGCGTCGACGTACGCCTTGTCCAGATAGCCAGCTTGCTCGCCGGCTCCTGGTTGGATTGAGACTTGGAAGCCGAGGTTGAGTAGGCGACGGACTGTGTCCGGGGTCGCCGCCACCCGTCGCTCGCCGGGCACCGACTCGGTGGGAATGGCCACGCGCATCGAACCTTCCTGCTGACCTGGGAGGGAGGGGCACCCTATGCCGTCCGGGCGCGGGCGCACAGGACGGGTGTACACTTCGGCGCCTCATCGGCTCGGAGGTCCTCTGCCTGTCACCCAGAGTGGCACCCCACAGCCCCACTGTCCTCGGTGCCAGGCCCAGGTCGCCCCGGGCGCGGGGCGCTGTGGCCGGTGTGCGGAGCTGGTGGTGCACCCAGGAGGCGTGCGCGGCGACGACGCCGCCATGTACAACGACTCCGGTCCTTCCCAGTCAGCGGTCGTCCGGACGGTCTACCTGCAGACCGCCGCTTCGCACGAGCAGCCCGCGTCGTTTGCATCTCACGCCATGGGCCTGACGGCCACGTTCCTGATGACGTTCTCCATCACGACCATCGGGGTGCTCGCAGTGTGGACCGTGGTGAGCGGTGCCCGACCGCCGGTGCCGATCCAGGAGCCTCGCATCGAGGTGGTGGAGCGGGTGGTCCCCGTGCCGGTCCCCGTGCCGGTTCCGACGCCGCGCCCGGTCGCGGCGCGTCCGCGGCCCGCGCCGGTCGCCCCTCCCGTCGTCGCGGCGCCTGTCGCGCCGGTGCCAGTGCCCGCACCGATCGTGGTCTCGGTGCGGCGCCCGCCTCCGCCTCCGCCGCCGGTCCCCGCGGCGGCCGCCGCCTTGTCGGGGTCGTACTCCGGGCGCGTCGATGGGCGCTCCGCGACCCTCGACCTCGACTTCCGCGGCGAGGGCGTCGTCGCTGGCACGCTTCGGTACAGCGGCGGGAGTGTGTCGCGCGCCAGCGGCGAGTACCAGCTGTCCGGCGACACCGCGACGGTCATGCTGATGGAGGAGACCCCGGGCGACCCGCTCGTCTACACGGGCGAGGTCAGCGCCACCAAGGGCACGGGTCGAATCACGTCCGGCGGTCGCAACATCGGCCGGTTCTCGCTGACGCGACCCAGCCCATGATCATGGTTGGGCAGCAGCTGGGCGGCTGGCACGTCGAAGAGCTCATCTCGGTGGCGGGCGCGCACGCCTTTCGCGCGCAGCACAGCCAGCTCGACACCGCCGCGTTGCTCCGTGTCCATCCGCTGTCTCAGGCCACGGACGAGGGCCAACAGCGCGAGGTGGGGGCGATGCAGGCGCTGGTGCACGACGCGGTGCCGGAGATCCTGGACTTCGGGGTCGACCACGAGAGCGGCGTGATCTGGACCGCCTACACCTGGACCGATGCCGAGCCCCTCGCGGATCGGATGCTGGCGGGCCCGGTCGACTGGCGCGACGCCTGCGCGATGCTCTACGACGTCGCCCGGGCGCTAAGCCAGGTGCACAACCAAGGCATGGTCCACCGCGACATCCGGCCGGCCAACGTCCTGGTCGATCGCGCCAGCTCTGCGTGGCTCGTCGGGTTCGAGTTCGCGATGACGCAGGCGCAGCTGGAGCAGCTCACGCACGCCCCGTTCGGTGACCTGGCCTACCTCGCGCCCGAGGTGCTGCGGGACCCCACCCACCACGGCGCCAAGGCGGACGTCTACTCGTTCGGCTGCCTGCTGTACGAGGTGCTGTCAGGGCGCGCGGCGTTCCCCGCCGCTGCATGGGGGGAGCGCGCCGATCAGGCCACCCGGATGCTGGAGTGGAAGGCGCGGGCCGAGCCCCTCGATCCGGGCGAGGACTCACCGGACTGGTTGCGCAGCTTGGTGACGCACTGCACTGAGCCCGACTCGGATGGGCGCTTGCCGGATCTGTCGTCCATGGTCGGGTGGCTCGAGGCGGCGAAGGGCACCTGGCACCGCGCCCGGGCGCGCCACACCCCGGAGTTCGCGCTCACGAACGAGGGCCCGCCGCCCATGATCCACACCGTGACGCCGTCGTTGCGGCACACGGCTGCGGCCGACGAGTTCTCCGAGACGGGCAGCCATACCCGCCGGAGGATCCCCATCGCGGTCCAATACTTCTCGGCCGGAACCCTCGGTTGCCTCACTGCGCTCGGGTTCACCGCCATCGTGATCCTGTTCGTCGAACTACAGCGCGGCACCTTCTAGAGGTCGCTGACGCAGGAGGTGTTCGGTGGAGCTCTACTCCTCTTCCGCATTCAAGATCTACGCAGCGGTCTCTGCAGTCCTCATGCTCAAGCTGGCGGCGATCGCGCTGGTACAGGGAGCACTGCGCGCGATGAAGGGACCGGTCACCAACCCTGAGGACGCCCGACTCATGGGCAACGAGGTGGGGCCGGACTCCCCGTTCGTGGCCCGCTTGGGGCGCGTCCTTCGCAACAACATGGAGAGCGAGGTCCCGTTCGTGCTGCTGGGACTGATGTACGCCGCCGTGAACCCGCCGATGTGGGGCATGCAGGTGTACGCCTACACCTTCCTGGCCGCGCGGCTCGCCCACAACGGCGTGTACCTCGCTGGGCTGCAGCCCGTGCGGACCGCGTTCTGGATCCTGGGAACGCTCTGCGTGGTCGGACTGTCGGTGCAGGTCCTCCTGGGCGCCTTCGCGTGATCGGCCGCGCGGCAGACCCCGGGCTTTGCCGAGCACCTCGCCAGCCACGGCGACCTGGTGGTCGCGCCGGATCACCGGGACAATACGTTCTTCGATCCGGTCGACGACGACGTCGAGGCCGTGTTTGAGGTGCTGCGGCTGCGCCGGCCGATTGACGTGACCGACGCGTATGCGGCGGTGCTGGACGACGAGGATCTCGGCGGCTGTGCCGAGCCGGATGCCTTCGCGGTGTCGGGCCACAGCTTCGGGGGCTACACCGCGCTCGCGCTCGCCGGCGCCGAGGTGGAACTGGTGGATGGCCCGGTCGAGCTGGGAGATTCCCGCGTCTGGGCGATCGTCGGTCTGGCGCCCTGGGACGGCGAGGCGATCCTCGGCGGCACCGCTGTCATCACCGCCCCCACGTTGCTGTTCACCGGACTGTTGGACCAGACCACGATGATCGAGCAGGTGCGCGATCTGTATGCACCGATGACCCAGCCGGATCGCCACCTGGGGATCCTGGTCGCGGGCGGGCACTTCACGTTCTCTCCCATCGGGTGCGCGCTGTTCGAGGGCGACGGCTGCGGCGAGGAGTTTGTTCCGCTCGAGCTCGCAAACGCGCTCACCAGTGTGTCCGCGCTCTCCTTGCTCGAGCTCGCACGTGGGGTGGAGGGGGCGATCGCACAGCTCCCGCTCGAGGCGCCCGAGCTGATCTGGGAGTAAAGCGCGGGGACAGTCTGCCGATGCACCGTCATGGCCACTGTGATCGACCTCGACATTCCACCCCTGCCTGCCCTCGCCGCTGAGGTGATCCGCGAGGCAGGAGATCCCCTCGGTGGCGCCAAGGCCGTGGCCCGCGCCGTGGAGCGCGACCCCGCGTTGGCTGCCACGGTCATCCGGATCGCGCGGACCGCCGCGTACGGCGCGATCCCACCACGGACGCTGCAGCAAGCGTTGGCCCGGATCGGCACCAGAACACTCACCGAGGTGGTGGTCGCGGAGTGTCTTCGCACCATGGTCGTGGCCCCCGAGGTCGCGGGCCGGGTGCAACACGCCTGGGGACACGCTGTGGGCACCGCGTTCTATGCCCGGCAGGTCAGCGCCGCGCGGCGCTGTCACACCGAGTCCACGTTCCTCTGCGGGCTGCTGCACAGCATCGGAGCGCTGATCGAGCTGCGTGCCGGTGTCGACCTGGATCCGGTCGCCACAGGAATGCGGGCCGCCCGCGAGTGGTCGCTGCCGGAGGAGGTGGCGCAGAGCATTGCCCACCACGGCGACCCGACCCATGCCACCGCGCACCGCCTCGAGGTCGCGACCACGTCGCTCGCCGCGGTGCTGGCGACCGAGGCTCTCGGGGACCGCCAGCCCACCGAGATCCCGTCGATGTGGCTGGACTGGCTGGACATGTACCCCGACGCGATCGAGAAACTTCGGGGCGAGGCGGATGTGGTCCTCACCCGGGTCAAGGAGCTGACGTGAAGTCTTTCGACGTTGTGATTGTCGGAGCGGGTCCCGCCGGGCAGAAGGCAGCCATCCAGGCCCGGAAGGCGGGGCGTACGGTGGCCGTGGTCGAGCGCGCCCGGCACGTCGGTGGCGAGTGCGTGCACCGCGGCACCATCCCCAGCAAGGCGCTGCGCGAGACGGCGCTGCAGCTGTCCGCGGCGCGGGCCGCGGCGCAGGTCGTGCTGCCCGAGCACGTCCCGCTGCCCTCACTGATGGGACGCGTCGACCACATCGTCGGAGCGCACGTGGCGGTGCAGGCCGCTCAGCTTGAGCGAAACGGCGTCACGCTGCTGCGCGGGGTGGCCCGGTTTGTGTCCCCGCACGTGCTGCGCGTGCGTCCGCCAGACGGAGACGATCAGCTGGTCGGCGCCGAGATCGTGGTCATCGCGACGGGCTCGGTCCCGCGTCAGCCGGCCGAGCTCCGGATCGACCACGGGGATGTGCTCGACAGCGACTCCATCCTGTCGCTGCCGTACCTGCCGACCAGCCTGATGGTGCTCGGTGCCGGGGTCATCGCCTGTGAGTACGCGACCACGTTCGCTTCGCTCGGGGTCGACGTGACCGTGGTGGACCGCGGCGAGCGTCCGATGGCGTTCCTCGATCGGGAGCTGTCCGACTCCCTGGTCGATATCTGGCCGGTGACCTACCGTCCCGGGTGCTCGGTTGCGGAGCTCAGCCGCGCGCCGGGCTGCGACGTCATCGCGGCGCTCACCACGGGGGAGGAGCTGCGGGCGTCCAAGGTGCTGGTTGCGCTCGGACGGGTCGCGAACGTCGCGACGCTGGACCTGGCATCCGCCGGTGTCGATGTGAACCGCCGCGGCCAGATCGAGGTCGATGAGCGGTTCCACACGTCGGCGCCGGGAGTCTACGCGGTGGGCGATGTCATCGGCTTTCCGGCCCTGGCGACCACCTCCATGGAGCAGGGCCGGCGCGCCATGTGCTACGCGCTGGGGCTCCCCGTCTCCGACACGGACGCACCGATGCCGATCGGGATCTACACCATCCCGGCGCTCGCCTCGGTGGGCATGACAGAGGAGGAGGCGCTGGCGGAGCACGGCGAGATCCGGGTCGGTCGCTGCCGGTTCGACGAGGTTGCTCGAGGGCAGATCAACGGCCAGACAGACGGCTTCCTGAAGGTGCTAAGCGACGTCTCGGGCGAGCGCATTCTCGGCGTCCACGCCGCCGGGGCTCCCGCGACTGAGTTGGTCCACCTGGGGCAGCTCGCCATGTTGGGCGGCCTGGCCCCCTCCGTGTTCTCGGACGCGGTGATGAACTTCCCCACCTGGGGGGAGGCATATCGAGTCGTCGCGTTGGATCTGTACCAGGACCGAGCGGTGCGATGTCGCAGAGACGCAAAGCCCGCGGCGTGACAGTGGCTCGGGGAAATGGGAGAATCCTGGTTCCCAGCTGAGACGGGCCCCAAGCTGATTGAGACGGTCCTCATTCTTCTGCTGTGGGTGGCCCCTGCCTGGGGTCGTCCGCTGGAGGGGACCGGTCCGGACGCGCACCGATACGACGTGACCGAGTGGTCGATCCTGTCGGGCTTGCCGCAGAGAACGGTCAATGGCGTGACGCTGGACGACGACGGCTCGCTGTGGCTCGGGACGTTCGGGGGCTTGGCGAACTTCGACGGGCTGTCGTTCCAGGTCGTGGATGCCACCACCCACCCCGAGCTGCCGTCCGTTCGAGTCATGGCGGTGGCGTTCGCCGACGGCGCCGTGTGGGCGGCGCTGGCCCACGGCGGCGTCGCGCGGGTCGAGGGAGACCGGCTCACGTCCTTCCCGGGTCTGCCTGAGGACATCGTCTGGGAGGTCGTGTCGTTTCGGGGTGTCCCGTTTGTGGCTGCTGGAGGCTCGCTGTGGCGCCTCCGGGGCGGCCGGTGGGAGCGCGTCATGACGACCGGGAAGGTCCGATATCTGGCGACCACCCACGACACCCTGGTCGCCGCCGGCGATGAAGGGGTCTACCGCATCGATCTTGAAGGAGAGACGTGGATCGAGACCCCGGGCTTCCAGTCTCTGGCGGTCGCGATCGACCCGGTCTCCGACGTCACCTACCTCGCCTCAGTGGACAGGCTCGGTGTGCTGTACGGCCGCCACTGGTCTGTGCTGGGAGAGCGGGAACGAGGTCGCCCCGAGCTGGCCGTCGATCCGACGGGCACGCTGTGGGAGTCGCGAGACGCGGTGCTGCGCCACACGACGAGCCCGGGGTCGCCATCGGAGACTGCGACAACCTGGAACCTCGGCTCACCGGTGCGGGAGCTGTTCGTCGGCCCCGGTGGAGGGCTGTGGGTGGGCACCGATCACAACGGCCTGATGCGCATGCTCGCCCGTCGCTTCGAGGTGTTTGGGGTCAACCAGGGCATGCCGGGTCAAGGTGTGCGGTCGGTCGCTCTGTGGCAGGGCCAGATCGTGGCGGCCTCGGGCTGTGGGTCGCTCGTCCGCCTGGAGGATGGCAGGTTCGAGCCCATCGAGTTCGGGGAGCTGACGATCGAATGCCCGCTGGCGCTCGAGCCGGTGGGCGAGACGCTGTGGTTCAGCCATGGGGCGAAGGTGGTGGAGCTGGGTCCGGAGGGGCCGCGATGGGAGTGGCGCTTTCCGGACGTGGTCGCGGCGCTGCACCACGACGATCAGGGCGTCTGGGTCGGGACGACCGCCACGGCGTACCGCATCCTCCCCGACGGCACGATCGTGGAGGCGGCGGTTCCCCCGCTGGGGGGAGTGCGCCAATTCGAGCGCGATCCGGAGGGCGGGCTGTGGCTGGCGCAGGGCGGCGGCGTATCCCGGCTGCACAACGGCACCTGGGCGATCTACGAGCACCGCGACGGGATCCCGAGCGGCGAGGTGCGGGCGCTGGAGTTCGACACCGACGGGAGGCTGTGGGTGGGGACGTACGGAGGCGGCCTGGCCCGGATCTTGGGGGACGATGTCGTCACGATCACGCCGCAACTTGGGCTGATCGACAGCACTGTCTCGGCGATCGTCCAGAGCGGAGACGCACTGTGGATCAACGGGAACCGCGGCGTGAGTCATGTGTCGCTCGCTGAGCTGAACGACGCGGCGGACGGCATCATCGAGCGCGCGCGGTTCCAGCTGTACAACACCGGCGAGGGCAACGGCGGCGGCCAACCCGGCGCCGTGGTGGGCCCGTCGGGCCGGCTGTGGTTCCCCACCATGGAGGGGCTGGTGGTGGTGCAGCCCGACTTCGCGGTGCCGACCACCCCGCCAGTCGTGAACCTGACCCGGGTTGCGGTCGGGGGCGTCAGCCAGCCGCTAGAAGAGTCGATCGTCGTCCACACGGGGCTGCGAACCCTGGATGTGGAGTTCGGCGGGACCATCCTGTCCTACCCTCAGCTCGCCAGGTTCGAGTATCGCCTTCGACCGCAGCAGCCTCGCTGGATCCCCGCTGGGGACACACGCACGGTGCGATACGAGCACCTGGCGCCGGGGTCGTACCACTTCCAGGTCCGGGTCGCGCCCGCCGCGGGCTGGTTCTCGGCGCCAGCGTCGATCGAGATCGAGCTGCCGCCACGCCCTTGGGAGGTCCGCTGGGTGCTGGCGCTCGCGTTCGCGGGCATCTCCTTGATCACGCTCGTGGCTGTGCGGACGTACCTGTCGCGCGTCCGAGATCACGCGGCGCGGCTGCAGCAGGAGGTTGTGCAACGTCGGACGGCCGAGGAGGCCCTCAGCATCAGCGAACGGCACTACCGCGGTCTGTTCGAGGCAGTCTCTGACGCGCTGATCCTCACCGCGCCCGGCGGAGAAGTGCTCGACGCCAGTCCCTCTGCGAAGGCGACCCTCGGACAGGACCTGATCGGCCGATCCATCCGCAGCGTGCTCTCGCAGGAAGGTGAGCATACCGTGGTCACCCGACAGGACGGCACGACGCTGCCGGTGCGGGTGGGCCGCGCGACGCTCCCCAACGGGCGGCAGCTGTGGTCGCTGTCCGACGTCACCGAGCTGCTCGACCTACAGGAGCGCGTCTCGCACGCGTACCGCCTCGAGGCGGTCGGGCGGCTCGCTGGCGGGGTCGCGCACGACTTCAACAACCTGCTCACCGCGCTGCGTGCGGACGCATCGCTGCTGGCCACGCTGGTGGATCAGACCGAGGACACAGCGCTCGCGCGGGAGTGCGTCCAGGGCATCCTCTCGTCGGTGGACCGCGGCGCCTCCCTCACCCGCCAGCTCCTCGCGTACGGCCGCCGGCAGCTCCTGCGACCGCAGGTGGTCGACCCGGCGGAGCTGCTGATGGGCCTCGAGCCCGCGCTCGCGCGACTGACTCGCGATGACGTGCGGATTCAGCTGCCTTCGCTGCTCACGAACGGTCACGTGCGGGTCGACGCCGCCCAGCTCGAGCTCGCCGTCATCAACCTGGTCATCAACGCGGGGAACGCGATGCCGGACGGCGGCGAGATCCGCCTGTGGGTCGGGGCGGACGACGACTGGGTCCACATCTTCGTCGCGGACACCGGGACGGGCATCGACCCCGAAGTGCTTCCGCGAATCTTCGAGCCGTTCTTCACGACCCGGGAGGGCCAGGGGTTCGGGCTGGGGCTGGCTTCGGTGCACGGGTTTGTGACCCAGTCCGGCGGGACCATCGAGGCGCAGTCGCGGCCGGAGGGCGGGGCGCAGTTCGACATTGCGCTGCCCCGGCTGCCGGACGCCCAGGTGGTCAAGCCCTCCGATGAGTCGACTGTAGAGGCGCCGAAGGGTGGCACCGAGCGGATCATGCTGGTCGACGACGAGCCGGCGCTGCGGCGGAACCTGGTCCGGGTGCTTCGGGCCGCCGGCTACACCGTGATCGCGGCCGAGGACGGCCACAGCGCGTTGAGCAAGCTGACCAAGAGGGGGGTCGATCTGCTGCTGACGGATGTACTGATGCCCGGCATGAACGGGGTGGAGCTGGCGGAGGCGGTCCGCGAGCGCACGCCCGGGCTCCCCGTGGTGTTCATGAGCGGGTATACCGACGATGTCATTGGCCCGAGCACCAAGCTTCGAGGACGGTTTCTGGCGAAACCGTTCGCCCCCGCAGATCTGTTGGCCGCGGTCCGGGCGGTCCTCGACGGCGAGTAGCCACGTTACCGGCTAGACTCGTGCAATGATCTTCTCCATCTTGTGGGCATGCACGGGCGTCTCCCATCCGCCGCCCGCGGGCGCTGCGTTGGCGTCGCTGTCGATCGCGGGCGCGACGCTGCAGCCAGCGTTCATCGCGTCGCACGATGGCTTCTCCGTCGGCGCCGCATCGCTGGGCGCGACCTCCGCCGTCACCGCGGTCCCGGAGGACCCGGACGCGGTCGTGGCAGTTCACCTGGAGACGCTGGAGGGAGAGCGCATCGACTCGGGGACCGAGCTCGCGCTGACCGACGGACGAAAGGTGGTGGTGCAGGTCACCAGCGCCGACGGCGAGAACACGTCGACCACCGAGGTCATCGCGTTGCCCTCTGACTTCCCGCCCATCGAGCTGCAGGTTCTGGGCGAGCAGGACGCGGGATGGTTGTACTTGGCGAACTTCGAGGGGTTCACCAACGACAACACCTACGGGCGCTACGCGATGGTCCTCGATGAGCTGGGCGTCCCCCGGTGGTACCGGGACACCGTCGCCCCAGCGTTCGACCTGCGTCGGCAGGCCGGCGGAGAGCTCACCTGGGTGGGCCTGCCGCCCGGCGGGCAGGACTACGTGGGGGTCGTCAACGATACCTTCGGCGCGTTCTCGCACGCGGTGGAGCTCGCCGAGTCCCGGCCCGGGCTGGAGACCGACGTGCACGAGTTCGTGCTGCAGGAGGATGGCTCGGGCTTGCTGATCGGGGCGTGGGTCGAGACGACCGATCTCACCCCGTGGGGGGGGCCGGCCTCGGCGCCGCTGCTGCACCAGCTCGTGCAGGAGGTCACGCCCAGCGGCGAGCTCGCGTTCGAGTGGAGCACCAAGGGCAACGTCGATCTGGACACGATCCCACAGATCATCGTCGACGCCGGCACCGGTGCCTTCGAGTACAGCCACATCAACTCGGTGACGGTCGACCCTGATGATGGTGCCTGGGTCATCAGCTTGCGGCTGGCGCACCAGGTGATCAAGGTGGCCCGCGAGGCCATGACGGTGGCGGGTGCCGACTACGCCCCCGGCGACATCGTCTGGCGTCTCGGTGGCGCTGACACGGACTTCACGTTCGTCGGCGATGACCGGGGGCTGGGCCTGCAGGGCTTCTACAGCCAGCACACGGCGCGTCCGCTCGGCGGGGACCGTATCTTGGTGTTCGACAACGCGCTGTGGCGCGAGAACCGGGGCGACCTGGGCAACCCCGACCTGGTGGTGGACGCCACCGGGGACGCGCGGATGGTCGAGTACCAGCTCGACGTGGCGGCCGGCACGGCCACGCTGGTCGACAGCTTCGCGCTGCCCAGCGCCGGCGCGGTCGCTGCAGGCGGGTCCACCCAGCGACTGCCTGCGGGCGGCACCCTGGTGGGGTGGGGCGACAAGTCCAAGGACGGTGCTCAGTTTCCCGCTGCCACCGAGATCGATGCGACCGGCGCCGTGGTGATGGAGATGTTCTTGCCCACCAACGTGTGGAGCTACCGCGTCTTTCGTTTCCCCCGACCCTAGGGTCAGCGGACGCCCGCCGAGAACACGCTCAGTTGCCGTCGCTCGGCGGCGTCCCGAGCGGAAGGGCGGGAACCAGCGCCACAGGCGTATCCTCGCGCAAATACGAAATCAAGATCCCAACTGAAACGGAATTCCGATTCCTGAAATATCAGATGCAGTGGATATTTTGAGGTGGTGGGCGTTCGGCCTGCCTGGGATCAGCTGATGTGGCGGATCGTGACGGGCAGTACACTGCTCAACTGTCAAAGCGTGAACTGTACGCCGTCGATGAGTGCCCCGGGGACGCGCTGACTGTCGGTACTGCGCGCTCCGTAGGTGCTGGTACTCGGGAGCAGCGACGCGGTCGTCGACAGGGCCTGAAGCCCACCGCCGAGCAGGTTGAACACGGTGTCGTCGAACCGCATGACCTCGGCCGGCCCGACCGCCTCGCCGTCCTCGATCCAGAACGTCGCGAACCGGGTCATCCCAGTGATCCGCCCCGACGGGCGGTCGCTGTAGTTGAGGTACCAGAGGTTGGTGACGAACAGGCCCGTGCCGAGCGCGGCGAGGACCTCGTCGGGGGCGAGCGCGCCCGGGTCCATCGCGAGCGCCTCGGGGAACTCGCCGCCGCCGGTGGTCTCGACGCCGTACTCGACCGAGGAGCGCGGGCTGACCAGGGTTCCGGCCAGCTTGCCCTCGGTCACCAGCGGGACCGCGCTGGGCTTGAGGAAGCCGTCGGCCGTGAACCGCGGACCCAGCCCTCCGGCCGTGTCCTCGGTGAGCCGGACGCGCGGGTCGAGCTGGGCCTCGCCGGTCGCCAGGCGCATCAGCGGGCTCGTGTGGGTCTGGTGCGCGCGGTGGCTGAAGCCGCCGTAGCTGACCATGTCGAGGAGCTCGCCCATGGCTGCGGGCTCGAGCCAGACGCGGTGCGCTCCCGGAGAGACAGACTGCCGCGGCCGGCGCAGCGCTTCGAGGCGGGCGCGCGCCCGCTGGTTCTCGGCGCGGAACAAGGCAGGGTCCCAGTCGGCGCCCGCGAGCGTGGACTTCACCGCGCGATCGCCGCTGTGAAACAGCGACCAGTCGAGCTGCCAGGCGTGCCGGTCGTCCCAGTTGCGCTGCCCGCGGCTGGATGCGAACCCCGTCTGGATGTTCCCCGCGGCGAGGATCCCGACGAGGTCCAGGTCGGCGGCCTCAGCGGTGACAACCTCGGTGATCGCCTCGGCGGATGCGGGCTGCCCCGGCATGACGCTCTGGGTGCTCTCGCCCTCGGTCTGCCACAGCAGGTGCGGATCCGCGGGCACCACGTCGACCACGTCGCGCAGGGCGATGACAGTGCTGCGAGCGAGTGAGACGTCGTCCGCTTCCGGTCCACCGACCGAGATCGTCGTTGTGGCGTGGCGGTTGCCCCGGATCAGCCGGATCGACAGCTTGCCCTGGCGGACGGTTCCGGGCTGCCGGACGCGACCGCCGTTGAACCGCACGAATCCGGTGCGCTCGGCGCAAAGCCACAGGGTG
>Ga0316189_10003695_pt1 | contig 14844 bp, 12 predicted proteins | sample LowCovwburrow_MG_FD_204930 | JGI IMG/M metagenome (GOLD analysis project Ga0316189, IMG submission 204930) | Coastal sediment microbial communities from Maine, United States - Lowes Cove worm burrow | ecosystem: Environmental > Aquatic > Marine > Coastal > Sediment | place: USA: Maine...
CCATGACCTGGCAACCCCCACACCAATTCCGCTACGTCACGGCCCTTAATGACGCGGTACCCGCTCCCCTCCTTGGCGACTATCTCCACCGGCTACTCACCCAGTATGTGCGCCCCGGCGGCCGCCTGATCCTTAGTTCCTATACCGACAGAGGCGACACTCCCCGCCACCTCCATCACGAAGTGGTGGCCTTCGGCTACGAGCCCAGCGGCACGATCACGATCGACCGACCCAGCCAAAACCCGCTCCAGACCATCTGGATTGATTGCCCGCTGGTGTCCTAGGCGATTCCGCCGCTGAAGTCTTGTTTCAGCGTTCGCAGATACCTCACCGCCTCCACCGAGCGAATTCCCTCGACCGACCGGACATCATCAAGGACCGCCATCAGATGGTTCGGGTCGTTGGCCCACATCTCACACACCAGATCGAAACTGCCCGTGGTCGACGCCACTAGCGCCAACTCAGGCAGGGAGACGAGCACTTTCGCCACCCTCTCAGCTTCCCCCGAAGTAGACACCAACAGGGCTGTCCACACCAACCCGTCGGTCATCCCCGGGCCAGGAGCAGCTTGGATCGAGACCACATCGTCGAGCAACCGCAACACGCGCTCGCGAGCAGCTGCTCGAGACAAACCGACCTCGGCCGATAACTCCGCATACGTCCGACGCCCGTCAGCCATCAAAGCCCGAAGGATCCGGAAATCAACATCGTCGAGTGAGCCGACATCAAAGTCACTCGAAGTGGGTGCATTGCCGCTCGATTGCCCAACCTGTGGGGGATGAGCACCCGCGTTTCCTGCCTCCGACCAGTCTTGTTTGAAATATTGCAGGAACACAACCGACTCGACACGGTCTACGACATCAACCGACCGCATCGTTTCGAGGGTACGGAAGAGCTGCTGATGGTCTCGGCAACGCAGCTCAACAATCAGATCCGACCGACCGGTGGTGCTGGCGGAAAAAACGGCTTCCGGCGTCGTCGTGGCCAGGTCGGCCGCGTCTTCCACCCGACCCTTCACCTTGAGAAAGGCCAACGAAAAGACCCCGACCCCCAAGACGGATGGGTCAACTCTTCCGTTGATGTCCACCACCCGTTCATCCAGCAGTCGATTCACTCGGGCTCGAACCGCCGCTTGCGACAGGCCGACCTCTGGCGCTAACGCGGCGTAGCTGGCGCGACCATCCTGGCGAAGCAGTCGCACCAGTTCCTGATCGATGGTGTCAAGTTGCTCGAACGAAGACGGTGTTGGGTAACGAGATGTTTCGTAACTCACAGATCCACAATTGACTAGGAAACGTTGGTGTGCAAAGCTGTAGGCGAACTAATCACGCGAATATCAAGCATTAGGCAATCAATTCGTTGGCCAAGGAGTAGAACGTGCTGCAGATTCTCAATGAAGCTGGCGGGCTAGTTGCCCCGCTCCCGAGCGAACTCGGTGAAGACGAGCTTATCTCCCTCTACCGCCTGATGGTGGAGACTCGGCTCAGCGATGAGAAACTACTCAACCTGCAACGCCAGGGCCGACTCCCCGCCTACTACCAGGTGAGCGGCCAAGAGGCCCAAGTGGGAGCGGCCGTGGCTCTCGCCCCCACCGACTGGGTGTTCACGGCGTATCGCGAGTTGGGGGTGTGGATAGCGCGAGGCATGCCCTCCGATGCCCATATGGGACTCTGGAAGGGCGTCCCCGACGACACCGAGGCATGGGATGTGCAGCGCTTTCACGTCACCCGACTCAACGCCACGATCGGCACCCACCTGCCCCACGCGGTGGGCCACGGCTACGCCCGACGTTTCGCTGACCGTGTGGCCGGTGACGAGATCCCAGGCCCTGACGGGGTCGACATGGTAATTTTCGGCGACGGCGCTACTTCCGAAAACGACTTTCATGCTGCCATGAACTGTGCTGGGGTCTGGAAAACACCGACGATTTTCCTGTGTCAGAACAATCAGGTGGCCCAGTCGACCCCGATTGCGAAACAGACCGGCGCCGAGACCCTGGCTGACAAGGCAATTGGCTATGGGATGCCAGGGATTCGCGTCGACGGCATGGACCCCTTGGCCGTGTACCAAGCCGTACGCCAAGCCCGACAGCGCGCCCTCGATGGCAACGGCCCAACCTTCATCGAGATGGAGACCTATCGTTTCGCCCCTCACTCCACCTACGACGGCACCCCCGTCTACCGAGGTCGTGATGAGGAAGCGGCGTGGCGGGCGAGAGACCCGCTCGTACGCATGCGGGCATTTCTCGAAAGCAAGGGGCTGTGGTCGCAAGAGGAACAAGCCGCCATCGGGGAAGAGGTGAATGCCAACCTGGAAGCCACCGTCACCCGGGTGGAGAACCGGCCTGTGGTGGGGCGCGACTACTCACCCCGCCACCTCTTCGAGAAACTGCCGAAACTCATCGTTGACCAGCTGTGGGCCGAAGAAGACGACTTAGGTTTGCCTCGGTCGACCTTCTCCAAGGACGATCTATGGAATATCGACGCAGAGTCCCAGGTGGCCGGAGCGACCGAACGCCTCGACCTCACTCAGGCCCTCAATCGCACTCTCGACCGTGCCTTCAAGAACGACCCCCGCCTGATCACTCTGGGGGAGGACGTCGGACTTGAGGGTGGAGTTTTCCGCGTAACTGAGGGGATGCAGCAGACCTTCGGCCAAGATCGCATACTCGACACACCCCTTTCAGAGACCGGCATCGTGGGCACTGCAGTCGGCATGGCCATGGCTGGCCTGCGTCCAATTGCGGAAATTGAGTTCGCTGGCTTCGTGTATCCCACGTTCGATCAAATCGTGGGCCACGTGGCCCGAATACGGTGGCGGTATCGGAGTGAAATGACATGCCCGATGGTGATCCGCCTCCCAATCGGCACAGCGATCGATTCATTGGAGTTCCACTGCGACAGCCCAGAGGCATATTTCGTACACGCCCCCGGACTCACGGTCGTGTACCCGTCAGGCCCCTATGACGCCGCCGGCCTACTGGCCGCCGCAATCGAAAGCAACGACCCAGTCCTTTTCTTCGAGCCGATCAATCTGTACCGCGGATTGACCGAGGAGGTACCGGTCGTCGACTACACGATCCCCATCGGCCGGGCCCGCGTTCGACGCCACGGCGACGACGTAACCTTGGTGACGTACGGATCCATGGTGCATCGATGTGACGCGGCGGCGGAGTTGCTGGCCGCCGAGGGGATCTCCAGCGAAGTGATCGATCTCCGCACCCTGTACCCCTGGGACCAGGACACCGTGCTATCCAGCATCGAAAAGACGGGCCGTTTGGTAACGGTGCATGAAGCGAATCTAACCAATGGTTTCGGAGCTGAGGTGCTCGCCACCGTAGTGGAAAAGGCGGCCTACCACCTCGAAAGCCCCCCCGTGCGGGTGGGTCACCTCGACAATTTCTGGGGCCCCACCCAACTCGAACCCCATTCGGCGATCTCCCCCGAACGCATCGCTTCTGCTGCCCGCCGAGCCATGAAAGGCTGATGATGGCCGACTACTTCCTCCTCCCCGCTGTCGGCGACACCATGGTCGAGGGCACGATCACCCAGTGGCTGGTGGCGGTCGGCGACACCGTCCGGATCGACCAGGCAGTGTGTGAGATTGAAACCGACAAAAGCACTGTCGAGCTGACTACCCCATTTGCGGGCACAGTTTTGGCCCTCGGCGGCGCCGAGGGCGAGGCTGTGGCGGTAGGGGCGATGCTGCTCGCCGTGGGCAACACCGGCGAGCCCATCACCCCTCCCTCCTCCGGGGAAACAGCAAACCAACCCGTCGACCCGCCACTCCAAATCCCAACCCCACCGCCCTCAGAGCCGGGGCGGGTCTTGTCGCCCATGGTCCGTCGACTGATCACCGAAAGCGGCCTTGACCCCAGCATGGTGGAAGGCACTGGGCCAGGCGGACGAGTCACTCGTTCCGACGTCGATCGAGCGGTCATCCATCGCACCGAGCAACTCAAGCATCAATCGGCGCTCCCGTCTTCCGGCTCATTCCTCGCCATGCCCAAAGTCCGCAAAGCAATTCGCGACCGCAAGATCAACCCGACATCACTGGTCGGCTCCGGCCCCCGCGGCGCTATCACCCTGGACGACCTCGCCCCACCCCACAATTCTTCACCAACCCCCGCTGACGAACGGGTGCCGCTGTCGCCTACGAGAAAGGCCATCATCGCCAATCTCACGGCCTCGGTACAGAACATCCCCCAGTTCACCACCTGGTGGGACCTAGACGCCACCAAGCTGCTCGCCGCCCGCTCGCTGGCTAGTGAAACCCTCGGACGCCGGGTGCCGTGGGACGCTATGTTCCTCCTGCTCGCTGGCCCCGTATTCGCCCGGCACCCGATAATGACGGCCACCATTGATGACGATGACCTCGTGTACCGCTCACAACTCGATATGGGCGTTGCAATCGCCGCTGACACCGGGCTGGTCGTGCCTGTAGTGCGTTCGGCCGATAGCCAGAACCTCGACGACCTCTGCGACCTCATTGAAGATCTGAGCGGCAAGGCATCAGCTCAACAACTCACACCCCGCGACCTCTCAGGAGCGGTAGCCACACTGAATAATATTGGTGCCCTCGGAGCTACCAGAAGTGTTTCGATCCTGCCACCAGGGTCGACGGTAATCGTATCACCCGGCCGCCCGGTGGAGCAGGTCCGCGTCCGGGCAGGCGAGGTGGAAACCTACCCCCAACTCACCCTTTCAGGCACCTTCGACCATCGGGTGGTCGATGGAGGACAGGCGTGCGCCTTCCTCTCCGATTTGGCCGCTGTTTTCGAGGAACCACTGCGAACCCTATTCAATTGATCGCTAGACAAATCTCACTTTTTCAACGAATTAACTGGTGTTGGGCGACAAATACCAAGATTTCATTTGCCAGATAGACAATTTTGCGTTAATTTTCTACCGAAAGTCATCGAAGAAACACCAGGGAGAGCGATGAAAAACCGATCAACACTACTGCAACTCTTGAGCCTTCTTTTTGTCTTCAGCCTTTTCGCTGCCGCATGCGGCGGCGATGGCGACAGCGACGGGGAAGCAGACAACAGCAGCGATTCAACCAGCGCCCAAGCGGACGGTGATTCCGACAACGGTAACGACGAAGATAACGACGATGCCATGGACGAGAACGCGGCCGATGACAGCCTCGACCCGGTGAAAATCGGCGTCATCGCCCAAGACGAAGAGCTTGTGGCCTTCCCCGAGGTTCGCGGTGCGGCAACCGCCATGGAGGGTTACATCAACGCTGAACTTGGCGGCATCGACGGCCATCCAGTGGAAGCCGTTATCTGTGGAGCGGGGGACACCCCCGAATCCGCCATTTCATGTGCTCAGGAATTTGTCAACGACGACACCGTCCATGTGGTTTGGGCGGGGACGCTCAACACCCCAGCGGTGGCCGAGGTGCTTACCGCAGCGGGCAAACCAATGTTGTCGCTCGGCAACGACATCCCCGACTTCCTCACTCCTGGCCAATACACCATTGACCCCGGCTTGTTCGGACAAGCTCAAGGTGTGTTTCAGGTAGCGGCCGAGCAACTCTCAGCTGCTACTGCCACCTTGTTCGTCGCCGACGACCCCGCCTTTGATGCCTTTGTACCGGTGCTGGAAATCCTCGCCGAGGGACAGAACATCAGCATTGATCAAACCATCCGTCTCGGTTTCGAAGCTGATCTCACCGGGCCTGTCTCGGCTGCATCCCTCGACAGTGATGTATGGATTTTCGTCCTGGCCGATGGTTCCCAATGTGGGGCCGGAGCCAAGGCCGCAAATTCACTCGGTTATGAGGGCAACATCATCGGCAACGACATCTGCATCAGCGAAGAACTCGTATCGTCTGGAGGAATTGACGGCTGGTATTCGCCCCTTTCCTCGGCCGCACCAGTGGTGGGCAGTGATGACTACGAAGAAATCGGCCGGATCATCGACACCTATTCCCCTGGTACCCAACGAGCTGGTTTCTCCGGCTTGACGATTGGCGCTATGCAGGTGGCATACGAGGTGCTCAGTGAAGCTGGTGGCGTCGATGCTACCGACGAAAGCGTGGCCGAAATCCTCGAGGCCTTCTCATCTTCCGACATTCTCGGCTTCCCCGAGATCTCATGCCCCGGACCAGGGGCGTTTGTGAGCGCCTGCCACACTGACCCGATTGTGACCCAAGCCGTCAACGGCGCTTTGGAATCACCAGGGTTCCTCGAAATCGACTACGCAATCTTCGAGCCCCTCCTCGGGTAACAAACACGTACTGCCAGAGGCCGTCAGCCACGGAGGCTGACGGCCTCTCTATTTCGGCGAAGGACTCCCCCGTGGATACCATCTTTCAACCCCTCCTCTTTGGCTTCGGTCCCGGCGCAATCATCGCTGCTTTGGCCCTCGGGCTGGTCGTTTCCTACCGCGCCTCGGGAGTTATCAACTTCGGCCACGGTGCCATCGCCACCTACATCACCTATGTCTACATCTCACTTCGGGATGACGGACGTTACCCCATTCCCCCGCTACCCAATCCCTTCGCTCCGATCGAAGGCATCTTCGGGATCGAGATCATCGACTTCCCTACCTTTATCGGCGCTCCCGGGGAGGGGCTAACATTCTGGCCCGCCCTCCTTCTGTCGTTGTCCACGGCCGGGCTTCTGGGAATCATCATTCACCTCGCCGTGTTTCGCCCCCTTCGGTACGCTCCCACCCTGGCCAAAGTCGTCGCCTCCGTCGGCATCATGCTGATGTTACAAGCGGCGGTGGTGTTGCGATTCGGGAGCCGGGCACGGCAGTCCCCAGAGATCTTCCCGGCCGAACCGGTGGATTTCTTCGGGGTACGCATCGGACAAGACCGATTCTGGCTACTCGGCACCGTGATTGTGACCACGCTGGTGTTGTGGGGTGTCTCTCGGTACACACGTTTCGGCGTGGCTACGCGAGCGGCCGCCGAAAACGAGCGATTCGCCACCTTGCTGGGGTTTAATGCCGATGTGCAAGCCGGAGTCAGCTGGATCGTGGCCTCGATGCTCGCTGGGTTGTTCGGAATTCTGGTATCACCTATCACCGGAGCCACTCCCAATTTCTTCACCCTGTTGGTAGTCACCAGCCTCGGCGCCGCACTCCTCGGATCCATGTCATCTTTCTGGATAGCGGCCCTCGCCGGTATTGGCCTTGGCATGGCCGACCAGCTCCTTTTCCGCATCGAACTTGATTGGACTTGGGTCCCCGATATCGGAATTCGGCGAGCACTTCCCTTCCTGGTAATCGCCGCTGCCATGGTACTTCGCGGCGAAACCATGCCCAGTCGTGGGGCCGTGATCGCCGAACGCCTCCCCGACGCCTTCGCCCCCGCCCTTACCCGATGGCGCAAGGTTCTCTACCTGGCTTTTGTCACCCTCAGCCTCACCATCGTGGTGTTCGCCCCATTCGAGTTCCGGTCAGGAATGCAGAACTCAATGATTGGCGTCATCCTGGCCCTCTCCGCCGTGATCGTCACCGGTTACGTCGGACAGATCTCTCTGATGCAAATGGCGCTTGCCGGCGTTTCGGCTTTTGCTGTCGCTTCGTTCGGCACCGAGGCCGGTATGCCGCTCCCCCTTGCCCTCGTGTTGGCCATCGCGGCCAGCATCGCGTTTGGCCTTATCGCCGCCCTTCCATCGCTACGCACCCGAGGCGCCAGTTTGGCCATCATTACCTTGGCTAGTGGGCTAGCAATCGACGAAATCTTCTTCCAACGACCAGGGTGGTTTGGGCTCGCCCGCACCAACAAATCAAGTGATGCCCCCTCGTTGTTCGGCATCGAATTTGGCCCCTCCTCTCCGTTCGTTATCGGAGACGACAAGATTCCCACCCCGAGTTTCGGAGTGTTCGTGCTGGTAATGACGGTTTTGTCGTGTATCGCCGTGATGCGCCTCCGCCGGTCCCGACTGGGTCAACAGATGCTGGCAGTACGGGTTAACGAGCGGGCGGCCGCCGCCGCGGGAATCAATGTTGCGGCGGTGAAGCTCGCAGCGTTCGGGCTCTCATCAGCCTTCGCTGGGCTCGGTGGGGCACTTACCGCCTTCAAGCTCGGGACCTACGGCGCCGATTCTTTCGGAATTTTCTCCTCCCTCAATGTCTTAGCGTTCTCATACTTGGGGGGAATCGCCACCGTTGGCGGAGCGGTTACCGCTGGCACCCTCTTCGCTGAGGGCATCGGAATTGTGGCCTCGAATGAATGGATATATGACGTTGGTTCGTACACCGCCTACACTGCCGGGCTCTTCCTGATCGGTACCGCGGTCTACAACAATGAAGGCATCGACGGATTCCAACGTAATCAATTCCATGGGCTGGTGAATATCGTTCGTCGTCGTCGCGGTCTCGGCCCCCTCGACCCAAAGGCAACCACCAATGGCTAGTGAACCCTCTGCCCACGATGTGGTGCTCCAAACCCGGGGACTATCGGTAACCTTCGGTGGGCTCACCGCCGTCAACGAGGTAGACCTCGATTGTCGGGCCGGGCAACTCACCGGTCTGATTGGGCCCAACGGAGCCGGCAAAACGACCTTCATTGACGCCGTGACCGGATTCCTTCCCAACAACGCCACCGGCCACGTTGAACTCGACGGCACTGACGTCTTCGGCCGACCACCACACACTCTCGCCCACCTCGGCCTCACCCGCACCTGGCAAACACTGGAACTCTTCGATGACATCACCGTCCGCGAGAATCTGACCGTCGCTTCCGAACCGCTGAGGCTCCGAGACTTTGCCCAAGATTTTTTCCGCCCCAGAAAGGTGCCCGACCGGGTCGAAGAAGTCATCACATTGCTTGACTTCGAAGATATCGCGGATCGCAAACCTCGGGAACTCTCCCAAGGTCAACGAAAGATGGTGGGTGTCGGCCGAGCGTTGACTGCGCCCGACACCCGGGTCTTGCTGCTCGACGAACCGGCGGCCGGCCTCGATAAATCAGAGACGGAATGGTTTGGTGATCAGCTTCGTAGCCTGGTGGATGGAGGTGTCAGCATGCTCCTGATCGACCACGACATGGGCCTCGTCCTTCGTGTGTGCGACCGGATCCACACCTTGGTTTTTGGGGAGCTGATCGCTTCTGGCACGCCGACGGAAATCCGCAGCAACCCTGAGGTGGTTCGGGCCTATCTCGGTTCGGGAGAGATCTGATGAGTGAACGACCGTTGGATGTAGTCGGACTCGACACCGGTTATGACGGGGTTGCCGTCATGCGAAACCTTAACCTTCATGTGGACGCTGGTGAGGTAGTGGCGCTGCTGGGCCCAAACGGGGCCGGTAAAACCACCACCCTGATGGCAATTTCGGGCCTACTCCCTCGATTGGCTGGCTCAATCACAATTATGGGCCGGGAGGTACCGTCGCTTCGCCAAGCGCACAAGGTGGCCCGCTGGGGGTTGGTGCACGTACCCGAAAACCGTGGGGTGTTTTTTCAACTCACCGTGAGGGAGAACCTCCAGTTGGCAAAACCTCGAGGTCGGGTCGACATCGACCGGGCCTTTTCCTACTTCCCGGCCCTGAAAGTTCTCGTCGACCGGCGCGCCGGCCTGTTGTCAGGGGGTGAGCAACAGATGTTGGCCTTAGCCCGGTCGATTGTTGCCGAACCTTCTGTCCTGATGGTCGACGAGCTAAGTCTCGGGTTGGCTCCCATCATCTACGAGCAGCTCCTCCCGGTGGTTCGCCAGGTGGCAAACGATACTGGTGCCGCAGTGTTACTGGTAGAGCAACACGTAGATCTCGCCCTCAAGGTGGCCGACCGAGGGTATGTGGTGAGCCATGGCGACCTGGTGATGTCGGGCACCGCCCAAGAGCTTCTGGATAATCGGGCCCTCCTTGACGCCAGCTATCTGGGGTTGGATGACGAGGCGCCTTCACCTTCCTCCCTCAATGATTCCCGCCAGTAACCACCTCGTCTAGAAAGGCCACCGCCGGTGACCACCCATTCGCCCAAAGTCAACACCGTTCTCACGATTCCCGCCCCCGGCGAGGCCACCCTCGTTACCAAGCCATACCCCACCATCAAACCTGGGTTTGTCGTGGTGGAGCAGGCCGTAGCCCCGGTCTGCAATGAAGCAGCGATCTTCCGAGATCACCGTTTCGAATGGCACGATGGACCGGAGCATCTTGGCCATGAGGGCGCTGGCGTGATTGTGGAGGTAGCCGAGGGCTCCCGCTACCAGGTCGGTCAGCGGGTACTGATCTACCAGGGCAACCCGTGCGGGCACTGTTTCGTGTGCACCCAAGGGCTTTCCCCCACTCACTGTCTGGGAATCCCCTACGAAAGCTACGACGACGGCATGGCGCCCCAGGATGTCGAAGCCGGCTTGTTGGGGATCGAGAAGGTCAACGGCTCTGAGTCGGGCGGATTCGCCATGTCTTGCTACCGGATCGCGTCGGAACGCATGTTGTCGATCCTGCCCGACGATCTCAGCTTTGAACACGCCGCAGCCGGCAACTGTTTCGTGGGTTGCACCTATACCGCCTGTGAAGATCTAGGAGTAAAAGCTGGTGACGTAGTGCTCGTAGGAGGTATCGGATTCATCGGGTTGGGTGCCATCATCAACGCCGCCTACCGAGGGGCAACCGTGATCGCCCTCGGACGCAACCCATTTCGCATGGAGTTGGCCCAGAAAGCTGGGGCTTCCTATGTGCTCGACCCCACCAACCCTGATTGGCTCGCCCAGGTCCACGAACTTACCGGGGGCCGCCAAGGGGCCGACATGGCGTTCGAAGGATCAGGAGCATCCCTTTACCTCGATGCCTGCTTCACCGGGCTGCGCCGATACGGCGGCCTGTACTCGCTCGGCTTCGTGCCTGGAGGGGAGGGTTATACGCTCAATTTCCTTACCTCTCTAATGGACCGCCACATCCGATGGACCGGAGGCCATGATGTGGCCACCAAAGACCGTGACGGACTGATCCGCATGTTGGGCGACCCCAAGGTCCAAGCGGCGATCGACGCCACCGTTACCCACTCTTTTCCCATGTCCCAAGCAGCCGAAGCGTTCGAGGTTGGACTCTCGAAGCAATGCGGCAAGATCTATCTACGACCAGGAGAATAACGTGAACCTCGGACTCGAAGGCAAGAAAGCAATTATCACCGGAGCGACCCGCGGCATCGGCTTTTCTATTGCCGAGACCCTCCGAGCCGAAGGAGCATCGGTCGCCATCTGTGCACGAGGCTCGAGCGGGGTGGAACAGGCCACCACCCAACTGGCCATGGTGGATGGACCAGGCGCCGTCGTGGGCGGAGCCGTGGATGTAGCCGACGACAGCGCATACACCGAGTGGCTGCTCCAAGCCGCCGAGGAACTCGGAGGGGTCGACATCTTCATCGGCAATGCAGCCTACACGCCCGACGCCGACGAAGATACCCGCTGGCAGGCCGCGTTTGACGTTGATCTGCGGCATTGTGTCGTCGGATCCAGGGTGCTCCTCCCCCACCTCTCCGCCTCTGGGGCCGGAGCTATTGTACTAATCTCGAGTGTAGCGTCGGTCATGGCTGAGATCCCAGAAGAAGAAGGGCCGTACGGCGCCATGAAGGCCGCGATGGTGAGCTTCGCCGCCCAACTCGCCCAACGGGCAGGTGCCGACCAGGTCCGAGTCAATTCGGTGATCCCCGGGCCGACGGTGTTTCCCGGCGGAATATGGGACGAGATCCGCAAGGAAGACCCCGAGACGTTTGCGTGGGCGGAAACCCTACCCGTACTGGGCCGCTTAGCCAGTCCAGAAGAAGTGGCCCGGGTTGTCACTTTTCTGGCCAGCCCGGCCGCGTCATTTGTCACGGGAGCGAACTGGAGGGTAGATGGTGGCACCCTCAAACACGCCAACTTCTAATATGGGGCCGCTCCCCGAGGTCCCTAGCAACCCACCCGCCAGAGGGTCGAGCGGCGAAGCCCCTTCCGCCCCGCCGGTTCCCCTGGTGATCTGGCAAGTCGTGTTCGCTCTGGTGTCGACGGCGATCGGTGGAGTGGCGTCGGTATTGCCAGAGCTTCGAGACACTCACGGCCTTACCAACACCACGGTTGGTGTCATCGCCGCCGCCGGGTTTCTGGCGGCTTTCGTAGCCCAAGGTGTCATCGCCCCGCTCACCGACCAGTGGCCGAGGCGGCCACTTATTCTGGTCGGCATGGCCGCCGCGGTGCTCGGCCTTGTCGGCATGGCGATTGGCGCCACCGGAGCCCAACTGGTGGTGGCCAGGGTAGTAATCGGGCTTGGCACCGGCGTGGTGGTACCCACCGTTCGGGCCGCGGTTGCCCTCACCGACCGGGATTCGGTGGCCGAAAATCAGGGACGGCTCGTGGTGGGGGAAATGGCCGGTTTCGTGGTCGGCCCATCCGCCACCGCCTTTCTCACCAGTTCCTTCGGGCTGGAGGTCGCTTTTCTCATCCTCGCCGGCGGACTGGCCCTGTTTTTACCCCTCGTGTTGCGAGTTCAGTCGGCACCAGCCGCCAACGGACACATCGTCGAAAGCCGACGTAATCTCCTCCGCCGGCCGCGGTTACGCGGTGCCATGGTGATGATCGGCGGGTACGCCCTCGGTTTAGGGGCTTTCGAAGCGGTCCTCCCCCTCCAGTTGGCCGACGCCGGTGTGTCGACGGCCTCAATCGGTCTCTTCTTCACGGCCTTTGTGATGCCGATCGCGCTGAGCAGCGTGATCGGCGGCCGTCTCGCCGATCGGATTGGCCCGCTCCTCGTGGCCACTGGTGGGATGCTGGCCGGTTCCACTCTCGCCATGTTCATGGGATTCGCACCGAACATATGGTGGATTGCCATCTTGCTCGTCCTTTCGGGAGTAGCCGACGGGTTTGGCTTCACTGCCTCCCTGGCGGTTACGTCAGCGGCGGTTCCCGCTGAACGTCAGACAACGGCTCTCGGCATGGTAGGGGCAAGCGAGGTTTTGCTGGCCGGGTTAGGAGCGCTACCGGCGGCATGGCTCTTCGACCGCTACGGCCCCGAAATAGCCTGGCTAGTGATGGGTCTCTCGATGATCATCCTGGTAACAATCGGGGCCTCCCTCTGCTGGAGGAGTCAACCCGATCTGAAAGCGCCGCCGAAGAGTCCCGGTATCTAATGATCCCAGCCCTCCGCAAACCCAACTGTCCACAAACCCAGCCGTCCCCATACGAGGAAATCCCATGGCAACAATGCAAGCCGCCATCTTTGTAGCTGCCGACCAACCCCTGCAGTTGACTGACATCCCACGACCCCGCCCGCAGGCTCACGAAGTGATCATCCGGGTGGCGGCCTGCGGGATCTGCGGATCCGACCTGCACGCCACCGCCCACGACGACGGGATCGCCCGCAACGGGGGTGTGCTCGGCCACGAAGTAACCGGACGCATTGACGAGATCGGCTCAGGAGTTTCTGGTTGGCAGGTTGACGACCGCGTCTACGTCGTACCGCTGGGTTCGTGTGGTTCGTGCCCCCGTTGCCTTCTCCAGGAACCTGAGTTATGCCCCAACCAGATCACCTTCGGCGCCCTTGGCGACGATCAACCCGACGGCGCCTACGCCGAGTTCCTGGCGTGCTCAGCGTCGGACCTGATCGCGGTGCCCGAAAACGTTCCCCTTGAGGTGGCAGCATTAACCGAACCTCTCGCCACCGGATTATTGTCGGTGCGACGAGCAGCCTTGGAAATAGGCGACCGGGTATTGGTAATCGGAGCAGGCCCGATCGGGCTTTCGGCCACGATTTTTTCCCGGTTCTTCGGCGCTCGCCGGGTGGTGGTGTCGGATTTTCTCAACGACCGCCTGGCTATGGCAGCCCAGATGGGGGCTACTGACGTCATTAACGGGGCCGAGGTAGACGATGTGCGTGAGGAGTTCATCCGCCTCACCGGAGCGGCCCCCGATGTGGTGATCGAGGCGGTTGGTCGGCCCAACATGCTTAACGAGGCGATCCGTCTGGCCAAGGTGGGGGGCCGAGTGGTTACCAGCGGGGTGTGTATGGAGCCTGACACCTTCGACCATCTCTCGGCCTACGCTCAGGAGCCGACAATCCAAACGGCTCGCAGCTACACCTACGCTGAGAACCAGTTCATCCTGGAAATGATGGCCGCCGGCCGGATTGACCCAACCCCCATGATCACCCATCGGGTTTCGCTGGAAGAACTCCCCGAGGCCTTTGCCGCCCTGCGCCGCCCCACCGACCAATGCAAGGTGGTGGTCGTGCCGTAGTTGCGGGCCCTACACGGCTCGGAAGGGGACGACCCGCACCGCACGTGTTACCATCGGCGAAAGGATCTCCGCCTACGGGCGACGAACAGAGGAATGCGGTCTATGTCTGAGAAGCCCTCATATCTGGGTCTGCTCAACGCCATTTCGGTGGCCGAAGCAGAAGCTGAGGAGTACTTAACCTGCTGGGCCGAGACCACCACGCGAGATGATGTGCGTCAGGTGTTGCACACCATTGCCCTTCGCGAAGGTGAACACGCCAAAGCGTTTGCCAAGCGGATTTGCGAACTAGGTTTCGCTGTTCGCCCCAGCACGCCAAACCCGGAGCGAGCCGCCATCGCCGCCAGCGCCGGGTTGAGTGACAAAGAGAAATTCGAGCAACTGGGCCTGGGCACCGATCCCGGAGACGGCCCCGACATCTTTGCTGGCATGTTCAACGACCCCACCATCGACATCATTACCGGTGGCCTGCTCGGCCGATACATCGCGGAGGAACGCGATTCGGGCCGCATGTTTCGAGCCTGTTATCAAGCCCTGTGCGAGGAAGATGCCACCGCGGCCGATCACGCAGCGTCACCTTCCCTGGCCACCATCAATGAACGACTCGATCGGATCGAAGCCACGCTCGCCGCGTTAGCCCCCGACCACGCCGATTCTCGTCTCTAGGCTCGACGCTC
>Ga0316189_10003697_pt1 | contig 14834 bp, 9 predicted proteins | sample LowCovwburrow_MG_FD_204930 | JGI IMG/M metagenome (GOLD analysis project Ga0316189, IMG submission 204930) | Coastal sediment microbial communities from Maine, United States - Lowes Cove worm burrow | ecosystem: Environmental > Aquatic > Marine > Coastal > Sediment | place: USA: Maine...
TTGGGGTGAGATTCCGGCAGATTTTGGCAGAAAATAATAAGGAACAAATCGTGCTTATTCTACAATTGAAGAACAAACCATTAATTCTTCATTTACTTTGTCAAAAAATACAAGTTGATTATCAATAATTTTATAGGACTTACACTGTGCCAAACAATTAACAAATGCTTTTTCAATATTCATATTGGTACACATCATTTTAGTAGAAATTACCATTCCAAATGATAGCAAATCATCTTTTTTAATAAATGTAGTATTGTAATTATTGCAACCGGCGTTTCCAGAAATAGTATTTGCGGCTTCGTCAAAAATAATTGTAGGATTTATAACTAAAGAATCTAATCCCACAATTGATTTTACCTTCCATTGATTTGCCAATGCTAAATTTTGAGCTGATTTTGTTGAAATAGCTTCTTGATATATGATATTATTAAGTTTATATTTTAATGTGCTACCATCAGCTGGCGGGTTTTTAATTTTGCTTATACTAACTTCAATTTTATGTAAAAAACCTTCTTTATATTCAAATCCTTCTATAGTGTCATAAAAAAGTGTCCATTCATCTTCTTTATTTTCTTTTATCTGCAAACATTTTTGCTCAGCAGTACCTTCACATTCTACCATGCTATCAGCTACATAAATGATTTTATTTTTGTCACATGAAGTGGTAAGAACAACGATACTTATTAGTATAAAAAATTTAGACATAATATATTGGTTTTAAGAGAGCATACTTTTTGCACGCTTTACGGCTTCAGCTAATTTAACAATTTCTTCTTTTGTATTATAAAATGCAAAAGATGCACGAACTGTGCCAGGTATCTTGTAGAAGTCCATAATTGGTTGTGCACAGTGATGACCGGTACGTACAGCAATTCCTAATTTATCGATTATGGTACCAATATCATAGGGATGGATTCCTTCAATATTAAAGGATATTACTGAAGTTTTATTAGCTGAGGTTCCATATATTTTTAAACCTTCAATTTCAAGCAGTTTTTCCGTACCAAAATCAAGCAACTCTTTTTCATAAGCGGCAATTTTATCAAAACCTATTGAATTCATATAATCAAGTGCTACACCAAATGCTATTCCGCCAGCTATGTTTGGAGTACCGGCTTCAAATTTATGTGGTAAATCTGCATACGTAGTTTTTTCAAAAGTGACTTCTTTTATCATTTCACCACCTCCCTGATATGGAGGTAATTTATTAAGCCATTCCTCTTTTCCATAAAGCATTCCAACACCTGTTGGACCACAAATTTTATGTGCAGATGCAACATAAAAATCCACATCTAATGCCTGTACATCTGGTTTGATATGTGGGCACGCCTGTGCACCGTCAATTAATACAGCTGCTCCTTTATTATGTGCTTTTCTAATAATTTCTTCAATAGGATTAATGGTTCCTAGAGCATTTGAAATATGATTTACAAAAACAAGTTTGGTTTTACTTGAAAGAAGTGAGTCATAAACATTCATTAGCAATTCACCTTCTTGATTGATAGGGATCACTTTTAATATGGCTCCAGTTCTTTCACAAAGCATTTGCCAGGGTACAATATTGGAGTGATGCTCTAATGCTGAAACAATCACTTCGTCCCCTTTTTTTAGAAAAGAAGTAAATCCGTTAGCAACCAAATTAATACTATGGGTAGTGCCAGAAGTAAAAATGATTTCATGTGTTTTTTTTGCATTGACATGCCGCTGAATTTTTATACGGGCTTCTTCATAAGCATCCGTAGCTTCCTGGCTCAGAGTATGGACTCCACGATGAATATTAGAATTATAATTTGAGTAATAATCTACAATAGCATCAATAACAACCTGAGGTGTTTGAGAAGTAGCTGCATTATCAAAATAAACTAATGGTTTGCCATTGACTTTGCGTTGTAAAATGGGAAAATCAGCTCTAATTTTTTGAATATCTAACATGAATCCTTTTTTAGAATCGTTCTAAATACAAATTTACGAAACAAACTAGAATTCAAATGGTTTAATTTATATTTGTTTAAATAAAATACACATTTATGAAATGAGCCAATTCAATTTAAAATACTTATTGAAAAATTAAAGGCGAATTACATCGAACGAATAAAAATCAAATAAAAACCTCTAGATGAAATTGGTTAAAAATTCATTAAAATATTTTATACTAGTTGTAGTTTTAGGCTTAGTTTATGCAGGTTATAACCAATACCCGCGTTTAAATATTATAGCTGGTTATTCAGCCAAAAATATGAGCTCTTCAGTATTTGTAGCTGGTCGTGATGCAGATTTTACGGATGCAACCGATAACAATTTCTCACCAGTAAATATTGCCGATGATAAAGTTAATATCGATGCAAAATCAGTAGAGACTTCGGTTTATGGAATAATGAAACGTAAGGCAATATATCGTGAAGGTTTAGGGAGTGTTTTGATAACAAAAAATTATGATGAAAACACACCTTATAAAGTGCCTAGAAGAGTAAAAACAAAAATGAATTTGCCGTTCCCTTATGGTGATTTACCTCAAAAAGATACAGTCTTTCATAATGTTGATTATAAAAAATTAAATGAGGTTGTAAATAGTGCTTTTGACGGTTTGAGTAAGACGAGAGTCATATTGGTTGTTTATAAAGATCAAATCATTGCTGAAAAATATGCAGAAGGCTTTGATAAAAATTCTAAGATTTTAGGATGGTCTATGGCTAAAAGCTTGACAAGTGCAGTGTATGGTGTAATGGATAAACAGGGAAGATTAAATAGAGATGAATTTGCTCAAATAGATGCTTGGAAAAATGATGAGCGTTCAAAGATAACTTTGAACAACTTACTTCAAATGAATAGCGGTTTAGCCTGGGAGGAGGATTATACTAAGATTTCTGATGCTGTAAAAATGTTGTATTTAGATTCAGATATGACAAAATTGCAAATTGATAAGCAATTGGTTGGAAAGCCTAATGAAACTTGGTATTACTCTTCTGGTACAACTAATTTATTGTCAGGAATTCTACGTCAAAAATTTCAAACTCTTCAAGAATATCTTGATTTTTGGTATATTGATTTGATTGATAAAATTGGTATGTTCTCTATGCTTGTTGAAACAGATCTTTCAGGTAATTATGTAGGTTCTTCATATGCTTGGGCAACACCACGGGATTGGGCAAAATTCGGAATACTCTATTTACATAATGGTAATTGGAATGGAGAACAAATAATTAGTAAAGATTGGGTAAAATATACAAGAACACCAACAAATACTTCTGAAGGTGTATATGGGGCTCAATTTTGGTTAAATACTGGAGGTCATTTACCAGATGTACCTAAAGATTTATTTTTTGCTGATGGCTTTCAAGGGCAACGAGTGTTTATTATTCCTTCAAAAGACTTGGTAGTTGTAAGAATGGGATTAAACCTAAGTAATTTAGATGAACAGTTAAAAAATAGACCCATAAAACCCTCTGAAAACGAAGATGTGGTTAAATTTGAATTAAATAATAAGGATTCAAATGATTTATTGAAAAATATTATATCAACAATTAATAACTAAAATCAGTTGATTTTACATCTTAGATCTAGAAATTAAATGAATACTACATTTTCCAAAGCATATAGACCAATAGATATTTTGACTTGGAAACGTCATGAACATTTTGAAAAGTGGAAAAATTTTGATGAACCTTTTCATGGAGTTATTGTTAAATTAGATCTTACAAAATGCCAATTATTTTGCGACGAGAATAATTGCAAAATATTTGAAAGATATATGTATCATTTTGTGAATGTTCTTAACGAAATTAAACCCATGAAGTATCGTTTAATAAACGATTTTCCTGTGGTTTTTGATGAAGTTTTAAGCGGTTTAGTTGTGATGAGGCCGGACAATACTTTTGCTTATGGCCAATTAATAAAAGTGAATGATTTTACTGCTTTTCGTGAACAACTCAAATTTGAAAAAAAACGTATAATTGATAGGAAAACGATTCATGATACTGAAAAATTACTAAACATTACACACTTTTCTGTATTGCCTTGGACAGATTTTATTGGTCTCTCACATGCACGGAATTATGGTGATAATGATTCTATACCAAAAATAACGTTTGGAAAAATATCAAAGAGTAATGGTAAATATTCGATGCCTATGTCTGTACATGTACACCATGCTCTAGTAGATGGTAAAGATGTGGCAGATTTTATAAATTTATTTCAAAGATTATTAGATGAAACAAATTAAAAACTGAATCCTTTCTCAAATTTTAATAATTCTAAAAAAGTAATTTTTTTTACAAATCAAAACCTAGATCAACACCTAATTTTTTAGCTATCAATTTGGTAATTCTCGTTTTTAATTCAGGGATTTTTATTTTATCTAAGGCGTCATTAGCAAAAGCATATAATAAGAGTCCGTTTGCTTCTTTTTTAGGAATGCCACGAGAACGCAAATAAAATAAAGCATCAGTATCTAATTGTCCTATGGTACAACCATGAGAACATTTCACATCATCAGCAAATATCTCTAATTGAGGTTTTGCATTAATTGTGGCACCGTCATCAATTAAAATATTATTATTTTGCTGAAAAGCATTCGTTTTTTGCGCCTCTTTTTCAACTATCACTTTACCATTAAAAACACCAGTAGCCTTGTCAAAATAAATACCCTTATACAATTCATGACTTTCACAATTTGGATATTTGTGCATCACTAAAGTATGATTGTCAACGAGTTGTTTCTCACCAATAATAGTGATTCCATTAAGGGTAGAATCTATATGCTCTCCTTCTTGGAAGAATTCTAAATTATTTCGCGTCAAATTTCCGCCAAAAGAGAAAGTATTTACAGAAACATGGCTGTGTTGTTGTTGCTGTACGTAAGTATTATCAATTAAAGAGGCTGTTTTTTCATCGTTCTGTACTTTGTAATAATCGATGATAGCGTTTTTATTGGCAAAAATTTCGGTTACCGAATTAGTCAATACAACATTACTACTCAGGCTTTGATGACGCTCAATAATTTGTACATGAGAGTTTTCGCCTACCACTAGTAAATTACGTGGCTGCAATAGTATTTCCGCCTCGCTACCTGTAGAAAAATGAATGATTTGTATTGGTTTTGGGACAACCGTATTTTTTGGGATATTTATATAAGCTCCTTCCTTTGAAAATGCTGTATTTAAAGACGTTATACTACTTTTGTTACTTGCAAGTGTATCAAAATAATGGTCAATAACCATTTTGTATTTTGGTTTTTTGAATGCAGCGGAAAGTAAGCAAATATCATAACCATCATGTGATGTTTCAGATAAAAAAGAACTGTAAACTCCGTCAATAAAAATAATTTTATAAGAATCTATTTCATGCAAAAAAAACTTTTTTACAGCAGCAAATTCAACATCAGCTTCCGTTTCAGGAAGCACGTTGTAATTATGCTTTAAAATAGAATTTAACGAGGTATATTTCCAATCTTCGTCCTTTTTTGTAGGAAAACCATGTTGCTCAAAATGATCAAAAGCATTTGAGCGAATGTCATGTACATTGCTATCGGTATCAACGCTTACTTTATTTTCAAAAGCAAGGAAAGAAGCCGCTAATTTTTCTTTTAAATCCATTGTCAAATTATTTCAACCAATCGTATCCTTTTTCTTCTAATTCCAGCGCTAATTCTGGACCACCAGACTTTACTATTTTCCCATCGTGCAGAACATGTACAAAGTCGGGTACTATATACTCTAGCAATCGTTGATAGTGTGTAATAATAATTACAGCATTATCTTGACTTTTTAGCTTGTTAACACCGTTTGCAACAACTTTTAAAGCATCTATATCCAAACCTGAATCTGTCTCGTCAAGTATGGCTAATTTAGGCTCTAGCATTGCCATTTGAAATATTTCATTTCTTTTCTTTTCGCCACCAGAAAATCCTGTATTTAATGAGCGAGACAAGAATTTTCTATCAATATCCAGCAATTGAGCTGTTTCACGAATCTTTTTCAACATATCTTTAGCTGGAAGTTCTTCATGTCCATTTGCTTTACGTGTTTCATTAATGGCTGTTTTAATAAAGTTAGTTACTGTAACACCCGGAATTTCAACAGGATACTGAAATGACATAAAGATACCTTTATGAGCGCGTTCTTCCGGAGCTAATTCATCTAGATCTTCATTATTTAAAAAGATATTTCCTTCATTAACTACATAATCTTCGCGACCTGCAATAACTGACGCAAAGGTGCTTTTACCCGAACCATTAGGTCCCATAATAGCATGTACTTCACCTGCTTTCACATTGAGATTTATTCCTTTAAGAATCTCTTTATCTTCTATTTTAGCGTGTAAATTCTTTATTTCTAGCATGATTGTTAAATTCCAATTATTTAAATTTCAAGATTAAAAATAAACTTGAAAGTTTTGGTTTCTATTATTTGTTTTTTTCTAGCAAGGCTAGCAATCGATCAAAATCTTTTACTGAATGCTGAATAAAAACATCAGCATTTTTTTCTTTAGCAAAGGCCTCAAATGCTTCCATACTTTTCTTAGTCATAGGTATATCATAATTAAAGATTGGGGCTCTTTTATAGATACGATTTTCTTCAATATGATATAAATCTCCTGTTAGTAAAACAGGCTTTTCTAATCCCAGATTCAGATATAAAACTTGATGACCAATTGTATGGCCAGGCATAGATTTTATAACAACAGTGCTATCTCCAAAAACATCATGATCGCCATTTAATTTTTGAACATTTGATAGATCTTTGATAGAATTATAAATATCTGGTTGCTGAACTTTAGCCGAATCATTTGTAAAATAATTATACTCATTTTCCTGCACTAACCAAGTTGAATTCTTTAAAGCATTTGCATGACCAACATGATCAAAATGCGAATGAGATAAAGCCAAATATTTAAAGTCATCCACAGTCATATCAATTGATTTCAATTGATTGACCAACGAATCTTTTCTTGATACGGTAAAAGCTCCACTTGGGTCAGTATAAGGCTCGACCATTCCTACTAAGCTTTCAGGTAAACCGGCATCCCACATTAAATTCCCCTTAGGATGAGAAATCACATAATAAGCATCAGCAAATCCTCTTGATTGCCCAGTGTAAGTTGTATCTTCAGAAAACAATTCTAATTTATTGGCTTGAACCGAACCACCATCTAAAACAAACAATTTTACAGGTACTTTAATTGCCTCCACTTTAGTGTTATTAACATCTTGTTTAGGATCTTTACAAGATATAATTGAGATTCCGATAAGGAAATAAATATATTTTTTCATGTAATTTTGATTTTAGCCTACAGAACCTTCTAGGCTTATTTCTAATAATTTTTGAGCTTCAACAGCGAATTCCATTGGTAATTTATTGAGCACTTCTTTACTAAAACCGTTAACAATCAAAGCAATAGCCTTGTCGGTATCAATACCACGTTGATTACAGTAAAATAATTGATCTTCACCAATTTTAGAAGTTGTTGCTTCATGTTCTATTTGAGCTGTTTTGTTTTTCACCTCTATATAGGGAAAAGTGTGTGCACCACACTCATTACCCATCAACAAGGAATCGCATTGTGAAAAATTTCGAGCGTTCTCAGCACGACTATTTATCTGAACTAGACCACGATACGAATTTTGAGATTTTCCGGCTGAAATTCCTTTTGATATAATTGTGCTTTTGGTGTTTTTACCAAGATGGATCATTTTGGTACCCGTATCAGCTTGTTGAAAATTATTAGTAACAGCGATCGAGTAAAATTCACCGACCGAATTATTTCCTTTTAAGATGCAGCTTGGATATTTCCAAGTCACGGCAGAACCAGTCTCTACTTGGGTCCAGGAAATTTTGGCATTTTTTTCACACAAACCTCTCTTGGTTACAAAATTAAAGACACCACCTACACCATCTTTATCACCTGGATACCAGTTTTGAACTGTAGAATATTTTATTTCGGAATCATCTAAAGCAATCAATTCAACTACGGCAGCATGTAATTGATTTTCATCTCGTGCCGGAGCTGTACAACCTTCAAGATAGCTTACATAACTTCCTTGATCAGCAATTACGAGTGTACGTTCGAATTGACCTGTACCACCTTCATTAATTCTGAAATAAGTTGATAATTCCATTGGACATTTTACCCCTTTCGGGATATAGCAAAAAGAACCATCACTAAAGACAGCACTGTTTAAAGCAGCATAAAAATTATCAGTAGTAGGAACCACAGAGCCAATATATTTTTTTACAAGTTCAGGATGATCTTGAATTGCTTCTGAGATAGGACAAAAAATAATTCCTTTTTCACCTAATGTTTTTTTAAACGTTGTAGCAACTGAAACAGAATCCATTACTATATCAACTGCAACATTAGACAGGCGCTTTTGCTCATCTATAGAAATGCCCAATTTTGCAAATGTTTTTAATAATTCAGGATCAACTTCATCTAAACTATCTAACTGCGGTTTTTGCTTCGGGGCAGAATAGTAACTAATTGCTTGAAAATCAGGTTTAGGATAGTTTACATTCGCCCACTCAGGTTCGACCATACTTTCCCAAACTCTAAATGCGTCTAAACGCCATTCAGTCATCCATTCTGGTTCATTTTTCTTTTTAGAAATTGCTCTAACTATATCTTCATTTAAACCAATCGGAAACTTATCTGCTTCTATATCAGTATAAAAACCATACTCATATTCTTTGGTTTCGAGCTCTTTCTTTAAATCGTCTTCAGTATATTTACTCATTCATTTAGTATTAAAGCGAAAAACTTTCACCACATCCACAGGTTCTATTTGCATTTGGATTCTTAAAAACGAAGCCCGCTCCGTTAAGGCCTCCAGAATATTCTAAAGTCGTACCAACTAAGTATAAAAAGCTTTTTTTGTCAACTACAATTTTGATATCGTTGTTTTCAAACACCTTGTCATTTTCTTGCTCTTCATTATCAAATTTTAATTCATACGATAAACCCGAACAACCACCACTCTTAACACCAACTCTAACATAGTCTTTTGCAGCATCATAGCCCTCTTCCTTCATCAGTTCGATGACTTTGCTTTTTGCTATTTCAGATACTTGTATCATAATTAATATAGATTCGTTCTAAATAAGTGCAAATATAGTTGAAAATAGTACAATTAGAAAATAATTTAATCTAAAATAAGGACGATCTGTAATAATGGTTTTATAATTACTTTTTAAAGCCATAAAGCTCAATAAAATATAAACAAAGAAGGTTATTTGTTAACATGTTGTTAAAAATGTCATAATGTAATATGTATATTTGTTCAGAGAATTAAATAAAGTTTGAAAACAGAGAGATATAGGAGTCTTAAAATTTTCATAGTCAAAAATGTAAATTATTAAAAGGGGAGTCTTTTAAAAATACTTTTTACAAATTATATTTTAACCCTAGCTAGCTTCTGTAATTATTTATTAATTGGCGGTAGGGGTTTTCACTATAGAATTGTTTTATAGATAAGATGACTTTGTTTTGATTCGTTTCACACAGGTATTAAAAAATAGATGATAGAAAACTACGCAAAATTTAAAAGCAATTAACCTTGAATAAATTCACAAATAAGATTCAAGTTCTTATAGTGGTTTTACTTATGCTATTATCAACTTCAGTGATAGCACAGACTTTTGATGCCCATTGGTGGAATTCAACAGGGCATTTGATTGATTTTAGAACAAACCCTCCCACCGTTACTTGTAACTTAATTTCTGATGGAGCTTTTGAAGCTACCGCAGCTTGGAGTGATCCGGTTACGGGTAATCTTTCATTTTATGCAGATTTGGGAACAGTAAGAGATAATACTGGGGCTCTATTTACTGGTGGCACAGGTATTAATACCAATGCAACTCGAACACAAATGGCTGTTACAATGCCAGTTCCCGGAACAAATTTAAATCAAATTTATCTGTTGCACGGTGATGGAAGTAATGAATCAGGTAATGGTACCGCATATTATTCAATAGTTGATGTTACTACAAATACAGTAGTTAGTAGTAATAATTTGTTAAATAATGCTACCACCGAAGCTCTTTATGGAACTAATAACGGTTCCTTGTGTGGTGCATGGGTAGCAACTATGGCAAATGATGTAACTACGTGTACTTCGAACTGTGCCGGCAGTATAAATTTATGGCGCGTAGATTCTTCAAATTTATTATCACCGGCTAGGGCTAATAACCCAGATGTCAGTGTAAGTTTACCTATTAATATTCCCGTAAGAGGTGAGAGAGCTTCAATTAGATTTTCGCAACAAAATGACCGAATTGCCATTGCCATTGAAAGTGGGGGAATTTTTTATGCCTCTTTTAATCCTATAACCGGCGCAATAGGAGCTTGGACTCATGTTCCAAGAACTACAACTACGCTTACCGATTCCGGATATAGTTTAGATTTTTCACCAGATGGAAGTAGAATCTATTATGGGCATGAAAATTTTACCGGAAGTGTAGGATGGGCAGCTGATCTGTATATGCATATTATAGGTTCAAATACTTCAGTTAGAGTAGAAAACGAATCATTAGGATCTTGGGCGGGTGTTCAATTAGGTCCTGATAGTCAACTATATTTAGCTGATTACAATAGTGGAAATATATACTATCTGACAAATCCAAATAGTGTTACAACAGCGGCAAGTGCGAACTTTCAATTTTTAGATATTAGTACGTATGCAACGTGCGGTACCGGTGATAGACAAGGGTATAATTTTACACAACAGGTAGTATTTTTTCCAACATGTTTAGTAGATAGTGATAATGATGGAATTTATAATGAAACTGATATAGACGATGATGACGATGGTATATTAGATATTGATGAAGGTGTTGGTGATACAGATGGCGATGGAATAATTAATAATCTTGATCTTGATGCAGATGGTGATGGAATTCCCGATAATGTAGAAGCACAGAGTACTACAGGTTATATTGCACCAAGTGATATTGATTCAGATGGTAATGGATTGGATGATGTTTATGAAACTACACCGGGTTCTGGTGAAGGGCTAACTCCTGAAAATTCCGATGGTATAGATAATCCTGATTATCTAGATACCAATAGCGATAATGATGGAGGTGACGATACTACTGAGGCCGGTCTTACATTGGCTGCAAACGATGCTGATAATGATGGATTAGATGATAATGTTGATGCAACAGCAGATTATTCCGATCCGGGAGGGACCATCGATAGCCCTTTGAGTGGAGCAGTAGTGCTTCCTGATGAGGATTTTGACGCTACTTCTGGAGGAGACGTAGATTATAGAGACATTTTCTTTTCCGGTGATACTGATGGTGATGGAATTTTAGATAATGAAGATCTTGATGATGATAATGACGGTATTACTGACACGCAAGAACTTTGCGGTACAGATCCCGTAATTAATTTAGTTCCATCAAACATAGTAGTTAGAATTTTTACTGATGCTTTACCTAATGAAACTACATGGACCTTAACAGGTCCTTCTGGAATTATAGCATCAGGAGGACCGTATACAGGACAACCTTCAACATTAATAACTGTTCCGGTATCAACCTTATTGGTCGGTGCTTTTTCTTTTGCTATTCTTGATAGTGGAGGTAATGGGATCTGTTGTACATTCGGGAATGGTTCTTATAATGTATTATTAAATGGCGCTTCAGTTGCAAGTGGCGGGAGCTTTTTAGCTTCAGAAACCACAGGTTTTTCCGTAGGGTCTAACAATAATCCTTTTAGCTGTTTAGCCGGAGATCCTAACGAAGATACTGATGGGGATGGAATACTAAATTATCAAGATGCTAACTTTTGTACATTAAATGCTAACGGTGTTTGTTCAAATTTAGATGCAGATGGAGACGGAGTGATCAATTCATTGGATCTCGATTCTGATAATGATGGTATTTTTGATATAGTAGAGTCGGGAGCTATAAATGTAGTTGGCATAAATGATAGTGATAATGACGGAATAATTGATGGTTCTGCAGTACCTGCTTCAGTAGGAGCAAATGGAGTGTTTAATGCAATTGAGACAATAGCTGAAAGTGGAATTATAAATTATACCGTAGCCGAAAGTACCGATGATACTGACACAATTGTAAACTTTTTAGATTTAGATAGTGATGGTGATGGTATACCAGATAACATTGAAGCACAAACTACTACAGGTTATATATCGCCAAGTGGAATATTTACTTTTAATGGAGTTGATTCAGCATACCTTACAGGTTTAGATCCGGTAAATACAGATACAATAGATAATCAAGATTATTTAGATACCGACAGTGATAATGAAGGAGGAGATGATACTGCTGAGGCCTTAATTACGTTGACAAATTCTGACACGGATGGTGATGGTTTAGATGATGCTACCGACGCAACGGTCGATTATACTGACCCTGGAGGTACTATAGATGATCCTTTATCAGGGAGTGTAATTCTTCCAGATATAGATAATGATGCCACTACAACAGGTGATGTCGATTTTAGAGATGATATAAATGAAAATGCAGATTTAAGCGTTCTAAAATCAGTAAATGATAATTCACCTGCTGCAGGAAATAATGTTGTTTTTTCAATAACCGTAACAAATAACGGGCCTAGTGATGCGACAGGAGTTCAAATTACAGATCAATTACCTTCTGGGTATACCTATGTAAGTGATACTAGCGGTGGCACCTACAATTCAGGTACAGGCCTTTGGAATATTGGTAATTTAAACGGCGGAAGTACGATCTCAATTCAAATTACGGCTACTGTAAACGCTACAGGTAATTATAATAATATTGCCGAAACAACCGCCAGCAATAATCCTGACCCAGACTCAACGCCCAATAATGGTGTGTCAACTGAAGATGATCAAGATAGTGTAAGTACGAGCCCCATTATTGTTGGAGATCAAGATGCTGATGGTATTTTAGATATTGATGATCTAGACGATGATAATGATGGTATTACTGATGCACAAGAATTATGCGGAACGGATCCGATTATTACGGTTACAGGAACAGCGGCAATTACAATCACTATAGATTTAGATCAAGATGAGAATGAAACGACCTGGGAACTTAGAAATCCATCTGGTGGATTGATAGCAAGTGGAGGGCCATATGCCGGTTCTCAGGAAATTATTAATGCCGGACCATTCAATGTTGGAGTTTCTGGAAATTATGTTTTTACAATTTTTGATTCATTTGGAGATGGTATGGCAAGAGCAAATGGATCAAATAGTAATGGTACAGCAAGTCATAGCATTGCGGTTGATGCTGTTACAGTTTATACATCGCCAAATTTGTTTAATTTTGGTACTACAGATGTTCAGTCATTTGCGGTATCTGTTCCGACTACCACATCATTCTCTTGTTTAACTAGTGATCCGGCAGGTGATGATGATACAGATGGAACACCAAATTATCAAGACGTTGATTATGCAACAGCCAATGGCACTACCTTAAACTCGAATGGTGTACTTACGATTTTAGACACAGATGGTGATGGTATAATTAATAGTTTAGATTTAGACTCGGATAATGATGGGATTTTCGACCTCATTGAAGCTAATGCAGATAGTGTTTCAGGTGTAGATGATGCCGATGATAATGGTAGAATAGATGGAGCTGATTCTACAACTGTTGGTGCAAATGGTGTTTTTGATACGATAGAAACAGTCGCAGAAAGTGGATTGTTGGCATATACAATTGCTGATTCTGATTCTAACAGCACGTACGATCCTTATCAATTGGATTCAGATAATGATAGTTGTAATGACGTCAACGAAGCTGGGTATACAGATGATAATAGTGATGGTCTATTAGGTCCATCTCCTGTAACGGTTAATGGAAACGGATTAGTGACAAGTGGCTCGAACGGCTATACAATTCCTGCAGACTCAGATTCAAATACTATTTTTGATTTTCAGGAAGCAGGTACAGGCCCGTCAATAAATACCCAACCTACAGCGCAAACTATTTGTGCAAGTGCTATAGGTAGTTTTAGTGTTACAGCAACAGGTTCAAATTTAACGTATCAATGGCAATTAAGCACAGATGGGGGTTCAAATTTTAATGACTTAAGCAACGGAGGAGCATATTCTGGAGTCAATACCGCTACACTGAATATTATCGGATCTGAAAGTTTAAATGCATATCAATATCAGGTAATAGTAGGTAATAGTGCATATGTCTGTGGAGATGTTACTTCTAATGCCGTTTTACTTACAGTTCCTGATGTCACATTTATTGTTACTGGAAACAACCCAACCACTTGTGGAGGAACTGATGGAACAATTAATATTAATAATTTATCAAGTAGTACCACTTATGCGGTTAGTTATCTTGATGATGGAGCGCCAGTTGGACCATTTAACATAAATACAAACCCTGGTGGACTAATTCAAATTTCAAGTTTAGATGCAGGGAGTTATACAAATATAATTGTAACTCTTTTGGGATGTTCTAGTTCAGCATCTAGTATTACACTTTCTGATCCGGCCTTGCCAACAGCAGGTTTGAGCAGTAGCGATGCTGATAACAATATTTGCTCAGGAGATAGTGTTACATTTACTGCTAGTGGAGGTACGAATTATGACTTTTTACTGAATGGTAGTAGTGTTCAGAATAGTGCAAGTACTACGTATACAACTACAACGCTATCCAATGGAGACCAGGTTTCAGTCATAGTAACAGATATTAATAGTTGTAGTGCAACTTCTGCTACTATTACTACTACTGTAAATGCATTGGATGATGCAAGTTTTAGTTATAGTGCAGCAGCTTATTGTGTAGATGCAAGCGATCCAACTCCAACCATTACAGGTTTAGCAGGTGGTACTTTCAGTGCACCGGCAGGTTTGAGTATTA
>Ga0316189_10003698_pt1 | contig 14825 bp, 12 predicted proteins | sample LowCovwburrow_MG_FD_204930 | JGI IMG/M metagenome (GOLD analysis project Ga0316189, IMG submission 204930) | Coastal sediment microbial communities from Maine, United States - Lowes Cove worm burrow | ecosystem: Environmental > Aquatic > Marine > Coastal > Sediment | place: USA: Maine...
GCTACCTATTGTCAGCTTGTTTCTACTATTATTGATTGATCTTCCGTTTCGCAATAAGGCAGTCCCGCGCATAATATTTGTCATTCTGCTTGGTCTAATTCTTGCCTCAATTAACTATGTGCATTTTGCGTCGCTATTTATTCCTGAGCTAGCTTTAAACAAAGGCAGTAATTATGCCAGTTCCGCAACCGCGATTGGCTATCTAGGAGATGAACTCAAAGCTCCTGGTTTGCATCTGCAACTCCGCAGTGGCCTTCTTTACAGCGGTGTACTATCAGTGCTTGTCGCATTATTTATGCTAATAAAGAGCCCGACTCGATTGACTATCTTTCTCTCTGGGTGCGGTTCACTTGTGATCGTTTTCTGCTTTTCACCTTACTTTTTCCACTGGTTTCAGGGCGTTCTCAATTATCATTCTCCATGGAGAATTGCTTTGTTGATATTTCATCCTCTTACCTGGGCGATGGGTTTAGTTTGCTTGTTTGGAATATTGCGTGAGTCAGCAGGGGAGAGGTCGTAGTGAGCAAGAAAATCGCCGCTATATTAGGCTTGATAGTCATCATTGTTTTTTTAGCTTACGATTCCAGTCGGCATTTCAGTGAAGACGTTGTGCGCTCTAAACGCCAAGCAAATTCAGGCCAAAATAATTGGAATATGTTTTATGGACAGCGCTTTGTGTATTATGACAGCGCATTTCGATACCTTGCCGATTTTGATGAAATATCAGCAATTATTGAGCCAAATCAAGTTATTTTGAGTGATTTAGCAACGAGCTATTACGCCGCTGCTAGCCTACCCGTTTATGTGCGCAACGTGCAAATTCATCATGGCCGACGCCAGTCGAGGTTATGGAATCAGGCGCTTGAAGATCGGATATTTTGCAATCTTCATTTGGAAGATTCTGCTGAGGTATTTAAAGCGTTAATAGCCGAAGAAGTAGCTAAGCCAAACGGCATACCAAGACTTCGTTATATTTTAGTCAATAATGATAAAAACAATAAGAACGTCAGAGTCGATTGTCTATGGAATCGACGCGCCTTATTAATAGAACATATTGATGACATCACGCAGCTAATCTTTAAAGGCCAATATCTTAGTCTCTATGAACTTAAGTCTCTATGAACTTAAGTAAGCGTTACCTGCCGCCCTGTCGGAGCGTCATCGAGATCGTTCGTAAAAGAATATTCAAATCCAGAACCAGCGAGTAATTTTTTATATAGTATAAGTCGTATTGTAGTTTTTTTAAGGAGTCTTCAACTGATGCTCCATACGGGTAACTAACCTGTGCCCAGCCAGTGAGCCCTGGTTTTACTAGGTGGCGAAGATCGTAATACGGTATATCTCTTGCTAGCAACGAGGTAAATTCAGGTCGTTCAGGACGCGGCCCGATTATACTCATCCGCCCGAGTAAGATATTTACACACTGAGGGATTTCGTCGATGCGGCTTTTACGAAGAAATTTTCCAATAGGAATAATCCTCGGATCATTGTTTTCGGCCCACTGGGCACCATTTTTTTCCGCGTTTACCTGCATGGTTCGAAATTTATACAGTACAAACTTACGGCCGTTTAAGCCGACTCGTGTTTGCGAGAAAAATATCGGACCAGGTGATGTCAGTTTGATTAAAAGCCCGGTTATTAGGCAAATAGGAGAGAACACGACTAATAAAGAAATTGCAGCAACAATATCGGCACACCTTTTCACTCGGGCGGCTATCGAGCTGTGAAGCATGGTGAAGCCTTCTGCGCGAATAAACCATTCAGAATCGATTTCTTGAACAGGTACAAGGAATAAGTAATTTTCGTAAAAATCGCTTAATGAGAATATCGGCACGCCGGAGAGTCTTAGGTGTACTAGATGCTGTTGTTCAAGATCGCTTGGTTTGTGAGTTGGAAATATTACAATAGCATCGATACTGTCTACACGTACATTTGCGTCGAGTGAATACTGGTATTCAAAATTGAACTCGTTGAGCTGGTATTCGAGAGATTGTTTGTTATCACTCGATTGCTCCTGATTACCCAATAAAAGGACTGTTTTAGGGGCTGACGTACGTCGAAAAATATAATTAGTTATAACCCTATTGCTTACCGATAACGTGCCTGCTATTGCAATTGCGACAGGAAATATCCCTCTACCAAATAAGTGAGAGAACCTTTCTGGCCCTATTATGTATATATATAAGGTGCAAGGTATACCTGTTGCTAGAACTATGAAAAAGGTTCGAAGTGGTAACTTTGGTTTATTACTGGCTTTATTACTCGTGTAGCCGTCACTGATAAATAACCCTAGAATGATTATTGTCGTCATTCCAATGAGCTCGGCTGCAAAAAAGTCAGGACTTTGATTGAGTCTTACCTTATGTGCTATGAAAAACGCCGCCGCGATCGAAACAATGTCTAGCAATACTAGAGATGCTTTATGCACTGGATTGAAAACGCCAAAAAGAGACTTAGTCATGGCTGTGATGAGTAGTGCTATTTATCCAGTTTTTCGATGATAACATCGCAAATTTTGCAAACCACCGAGTCATCTAAAAAGGGATGCATTGGCAGGCTCATGACCCTTTTTGAGGCCGCTTCAGAAACTGGAAAGTCTCCCTCAGCATAGCCGAGGTTTGTATACGCTGATGCTAAATGAACTGGAATTGGATAGAATACCGCTGTCGGTACTCCTTGTTTAGCGAGGTGATCTTTTAATCCCTCCCGGTCTTCGACTTGGATAGTGTATTGTGCCCACACAGATTCTTGTCCTTGAGGAACAGTAGGGGCTTTTACATAATCTTTGAGTTTTGATGTATAAAGTTTAGCTACCTCATTTCGGCGCTTCAACTCAGGCTCATAATTTTTAAGTTTCTCTAACAGGACTGCGGCTTGAATAGTATCCATTCGGGCGTTTAAGCCAATACGAACATTATCATACTTGTTTCCACTGGTAGCTTGCCCATGAACTCTCAACGATACCATCTCTTCATAGGCATCGGTGTTGTCGGTGAAGACGGCACCCCCGTCGCCGTAGCAGCCTAGTGGCTTTGCTGGATAAAAGCTTGTCGCACCAATCTCTCCAAGCGCTCCAGCTTTACTACCATGGTACTTTGCACCGAAGCTTTGGGCCGCATCTTCGATAACAAATAAGTCATATTTTTTAGCAATTCTATTGATCTCATTAAAGTTTGCCGCCAGTCCAAATAGGTCTACTGCCATAATGCCTTTTGGGGTAAGTCTACCTTCAGCGATTGTATCTTGAATCGTTTTCTCGAGTGCTTCTGGGCACATATTGTAGGTGCCATGCTCTATATCAGTGAATACCGGCACGGCCCCACATAGCGAAATTGATTCGGCTGATGCGAAAAATGTAAACGGGGTAGTAAAAACAGCGCAAGACGAGCTCAATGACTTAGTCATCAGAGGTAGAAGTAGAGCATCTGTGCCACTTGAGCAAGCTAAAGTATGCTTGACTCCCAAATAGCTAGAAAGCTGAGATTCAAGCTCGCTTATTTCCGGGCCCATGATGTATTGGCCATGTTCTAAAACATTAGAAATCGCATTATCGATATTTGATTTATATTTCTCGTATTGAGAGCGAAGATCTATAAAAGGTATAGTCACCAGACATACTCCGATTTATTAAGGCTGAGAATGCCGACCGAGCGAAGCAGGTTTTTCGGCATTGCTAAATATAGCGATATTATAACTGCTTCTTTGCGCTATTTACTTTAGAAATCATAAATGTTAACTCTTTTATTGCAGTCGCTGCTTCGATGATTACTGCTGTTTGGTTGGAGGGGTAATTATGCAATAAGGTTGTCAGTTAATAAGGCTTATAGAAATTCATCCATTTGCGTTTGTCGTTTTTTTGGTAGTTTTAATATTGCGTCGAATGGCTGCTTCTTAGCTATTTCAATATTGCGGTCAAAAGTAACAATTGGTTTTATTGTAGTAAATGAATTGGTGTCTAACACGCACTTAAGCTTATCTACCGTTGCTGGCCTACATATAATGTAATCAACTGAGCTGTCGTAAATAAGAATTAACAAGTTGAGCATCACTCGCATTTCAGGCGACGCTCTTTTCCACGTCGTTTCCGAGTCGATGGGTGTATCTATATTTGTGATTGTACTGCCGTTCTCGGGGTTAAGGTTATTCAAGAATTGCTTGAAGCTATCACTGGTGATGCCTTTGGACTCTTTAATGAATGTGTTCAAAACGTTTTGTAGATCTACATCTTTATGGGTGAAATCACCGATTGTGCCGGATTTTTGTCTAGCGAGGCGGGCCAAATTATAACCAGGGTAGAACTTGTCCATGCACTTGCTGAGCAAACCCATTTCGCTTTTTCGTAACACGGGTGGTGTCGCAATTCCCAGCCAGATGCTATCAGGCAATACTGGTTTAGTCGTTTTTGTATGATCTAATGGCTCGTCATCACGGGCATTGGAAACCTCGTCAACAACAGTGAGATACCTATTTACAATAGGAAATAATCGACTTAATACTGTCAGCCGAGTCATTAGATTTATAAGCGAGATTAATAATTTAAATATAATCAATGCTAACAAAACAAAGCCTGATAGCTCCAATGTGTGGTCAAGATGCGCTGCCCAAGCGATCGAGATTATCACTAAATGTACAGCCAAAATCTTTAACGTTTGTAAAGTGTAATTAGCTTTGTCAGACGACAATTTCCAAGAGTCGAAGCTGTCGAGCATAAGGCTGAAATGCTGTGGTATGAACGGCTGATCATTCATCTTTCGATGACCATTCGCCTGTTCGTATGAGTCAATCTTATCTATGTGACTCATGATTTCGGCATAAATTGTTTTCCGTTGTTCACCCAAAATCCCTTTCGCGCTGCTAAGTGTTTTTCTATATAAGCTGGCTATGAATGGGGCCGATATAAGTATAAAAACTATAATAATCAGCAGGGCCTTCGCTTGTAAAACTAATACTGCAAGAGAGAAGACTGCGATGTACGCAATTGGGCGAAAACATTTGAGTATTGCTTCTAGCGCAGTAAATGTGATGTGCGCGTCTATGGTAAATGAGCTTCTAAAGTTTTTGAAACCCTTTGGGCTAAGGGTCAGAGACGAGGGTGCCTTGCGAAATGCCGTCAGGTGCTGGTTAAGACTATCGCTATAGGCATGTCTTGCTGTTTTACGGACAAATTTAAGAGATAAGAACTCAATTACTAAGGCCGCCGTTCCTGTGATTATGCTTGTCAGGGCGATAACTAGGATTAGCTCAAATTGATCTAAGTTATTAAACCAATCTAGGCTTGGAAGATAATGTGTTAGCTTGCCTAGCGATGAGCTACTTAGTGTTGCACCACTCAATAATAATTGGATCAATAAGCCGAATAAGCAAACAGCAAGCAGGGTGAATACAGCGGCGACTGTTTCAATGAACAATATAATGCTTAAGCGTTTGGAATTGATGGAAAGATATGTCAAATCCAAATAGTTTCTAACAAACTCCTTATTTAATAGATTCATTATCAACTCTTTTATAAAGTTCGCTAATAAAGTCGATTGTCTGCTGGTGAGTCGTCGCTGGCAAAAACCGTGAGGAATTTATATTGCTTGCCTCGGCAACATAATAAATATGTTTAAGAAGCTGATCTGTATTCCCTTTCTCGTAATAGTGCACACCCTGCGTAAACTCGGGTTCTTTGAAGCATTCGTGATTTGGTAAAATACACGATGTTCCGCAACTGAGCGCTTCTATTATGGTAGTCGGACCGTTCTCTGGCTCCCCGGTATGAACAAACACATCTGCATCTTGATAGTATTGCTGCATGTTCGCTCTTGTGACTTTGCCGGCGAATGTTATCGCTTTTGATGCCTTATTCCAGTCATCCTCTTGGACCGGGGTTTGCACGCCCGCGTTGACTTCAAAGCCACCAATCATTATCGCCTTAAAGTCGATCTTCTTATCATTTTCTAGCTTGTTTATCGCATTTAAAAAGTCTAGCGCGCCTTTTTCAACTGATAATTGACTGGCAGCAAAAATGATCGTGAATTTTCTTTTTGTTTGCGCTTCTTCCTTTGCGATTGGTGGGCTGAAGTGGTTTGGGTTAACGCTCGGAGGTAGTCTTATGATCTTGCTTTTAGAAAAACCAAACTCATTTAAAAGTCGTGAATGATATGAGCTGATCGCCAGAACTCTGTCTATTTTCTTCTGAGCAAACTCTTCAAAATCAAAACCGTTTGATGGTGGCCCATACGCCATCAAGTTCGGCCCTATGATTACCTTCATTTCTGGGTTTTTAGCTCTAAGCTTTTCGATCATGCGGTCGCTTGTTGCGTTGGGCCTGACAATATGGAAAATATCGATTGCGCCAATTTTCCCCGTGTTGGAAACAGCGTGGTCTCGGCACCATTTCCATACGATCGAATATGCGGTTCCGGACCTGAGTTGTGCAATCACACTAAAAGCCTTTATGCTTTTACGTGCTAGATTCTGAATGCGTTTTTTAAGCTGTCTAAATAACTGTTTAACCAGCTGAATAGCTTTCCTCAAAGCTTTAAAAGAGAACAGTAGTGGTATTTTTAAACTAAGAATTAACCGACTGATGATTGTTTTTGAGATCTCGGGCGTGTTTTTACCCTCGCTAAGCTCAGAAGTTTCATGATGCGGGGGGGTCTCAGAGTCACGCTTTAACCCGAGATTAACGCTGGTTTTTGACGACGGCGTGTGGTCACCATTGTTTATGTTCTTTGTTGGGTCTACTTCTTGATTGCTTGGCTCTATCGGAGCCTGCTTAGTTTTGAGCGTGTCCGATTGCTTTTTGGTAGTATCTCCAGAAGCTTTCGGAATCGTGTACGTTGTTGTATAGCGTTTTAGGAACGGAAACTTCGCATACAGGATATTTTTAGAGTTGGTGCTTCTGCCTCGCTCTGCGATAATAGTGAACTCAAAAGGGAGGTCTTCACCTCGATCATCAAGGGATTGAATTAAATCATGCATCCGAGCATGTCTTGACTCACATTCACCTGAATAAAAAGGTAGGTAAATAAGTACTCGCGCGCGCTTTTGCATCATTCTTCAAGTTTTGATTTGCGAATAAAAAAGGCTCGCCAAACAAAAGTTCGACGAGCCGATTAGCTAAGGTTCTTTTTGCGATTAAGAACCTAATATAGCGATATTAACTAGTTGCGTATAGGTGATTGAGCCTACTTGAGCACAAGCTACTGCAGTCGACATTTTAACTTCAAGGCCAGATGCTTGTGCTGTCAGTAGGATGGCAAGCAAAGAAGATCTAGCGTTATGAGTGTTAGGTAATAAGTAGGTTGATCCGTTGGTACATCCAGCCGATGGGACGAAAGTGCCGTTAGTTTTAACGAATACGTCTCCGCTACCGCCAACAGAAACACTTGTAACCGATACGTTACCAGTAGAAGCTGCATTAGCCGTTGACACAGACACGAGAGCAGTAAGAGTTACTGCAACTAAGCCTAATAATTTCTTCATGTTATTTTCCAATTATAAAAAGTTGATGCCCAGTTTAATTGAGAGCAGGTCTACATAGTACGCGACCTTAGTTATAGCTAGGTAGTTACTACTAAGGGTCAAGTTACAAACTAATGTCCGGCTATGATACTATAGGTCGATGTGAAGTTGCAAAGATAAAGCCAGCGGCGAGTAATCTGGGCTCTAATACTAGCAAGCGCGGTGATATTTATTCTAGTCGGTCGTCGATGGTGAGTTTGCAGTGGCTCCGAACGGTTGCTGTGAGTTAGTCAGTATTAAATAAAGCACCGATCTGCCCGTCAATGACTGTAGACGCTTGATTGGTGGTGATACTGACATTTATTGTTAGTCCAATATTGGGGTGCAATTTAACTATTTTTGTTTTACCAAATACCACTAAAACGAGCACTTCTTTGCCGTTAGATTTCAAAGTTAAATCTCAAAATCGAATCAGTTACTATTTTTTAATAAATTCAATAAAAGTATCCGTGCCAAAAATTATACTGTCGTATTGTAACCAACCTATATTTAAAGTGGATGATAGTTACTACACGTCTCACGCAAATTTCGTCGATTTTTTATGTCGATGGACATCAGAGAATATTAGCTCGCGTTTGATGGTTCCAGTGTCAAAAGCGAAGGCTGTTGAACGTTGTTGGGTAAGAGTAGAAATAGACCCGTCGCAAGTGCTTGAGGCGCGACCTTATACAACTCACTACGGAGCAATAATAAGTGGCTTCTTAAGTGCATTTATCTTTCGTAGGCATGTCGCCATATTCCACAAGCGCTATCAGGATCAATTCAGTCTTGTTCTGCCCGGTGCAAATGCATTTGGTGCCACACTCTCATTCCTTGTTGGGCGAAACTTGTCTTCGAAGGCGTTGTTAGTCGTTCGAGGGGACTCTTTGAAAACAGTATCGCACATGTACGCAGAGCGTAAGCTGCAGCGTTATGTACTATGGTTGTCTCGTTTTTTTGTGTGGCGCTTAAATTCGTTTCAAAAACGTGGCGCTAAGGTGCTTTGCTTCGGCGATGAACTTGCTAGGCGCTATGCGATTTACGGCCGGAGTCTTTCTATTTCTCCGTTAATTGAATCGCTCTCAAAATTTAAAAATGATCGCGATCGTGAGAGGCGGCAAAAAGGTCGGGTCACGATGTTGTATATAGGTCGACTGTCAAATGAGAAGGGGTTAGTTGAGTTAATCGATGCTCTTAATGTGCTGGTTGACAATGGCTATCAATTTAATATGGTGATAGCGGGGCATGGTCCTTTGCAGGAGCTGGTCGAGACGAGTGCTTCGTCAGTAAATCTCAGGCCCTATCTAACGTATGTTGGTAGACTTTCTCCTGGCAAGGAGGTGCTTGAGATGATTGATCAGGCCGATGTGTTTTTACTGCCGTCAAAAACTGAAGGTGTGCCTAGAGTAATTGTCGAGTCGCTCTCGCGCGGTGTGCCAGTGATAACCACTGCGGTCGGCGGTATCGAGGCGGCATTTGGCGACTCAGTAAGCTATTTTAGTGGTCAAGAATCCGCTCATCTGATGCGCGGAATTGCGACCTTTTTGGATGACCCTAGTGCGATCGATACAATTCGCTCTGATCCAAACTCGGTGCTTGAGCAATTTACATTCGAGAGTAATATTAGAAAGATTGAGCGCTTTGAGGCAGCAGGGGTTTAGCCATTTTTGTCCGGCTTTACATTTGTATTTATCTTTGTTTTTCCATATTTTGCACGCCATTTTAAAAGCACTTGAAAGTCCGCCCTTGGGCTATTATTTCCTTGCGACTTATATATAATACCAGCAACTTTTGGCTAGCTGATTTATTGGCACTTAGGTGCTTTTTCGGTTAGTGAATTTTAATTCTTTGACGCTAGACTCGACTCGCTGGCAAGAAGTTAACGAACATGAGATTGAGTGTAAAATGCACTATTTGTCAGGCAAAAATATATTAATAACAGGTGTTTGCGGCACAGTTGGATCCGAACTTGCGCGGGAGCTGTTAGAGGGTGATGACTACAACGTTGGCAAGTTAGTTGGTATAGATAATAACGAAACCGAGTTGTTTTTCATTGACCAAAGATTTCTAAATGATGCTCGAGCCAGCTTTCTATTAGCAGACATGCACGATCAAGCATCGCTAACGGACGCGATGGAGGGTATTGACGTTGTCTTCCACACGGCCGCATTCAAGCACGTGATTCTATGTGAAAGGTCACCTAATCAAGCAGTTAACACCAATATCAATGGGGTTACAAATTTGATTCGAGCTGCCAAGCAAGCCAATGTTGAGAAAGTTATTTTTACTAGCTCTGACAAGGCAGTGAATCCGACAAATGTTATGGGCACATCAAAGTTGATGGGTGAGAGACTAATCACAGCAGCTAATAACTCGCGCGAATTACGAACCGTATTTGCATCGACTCGGTTTGGAAACGTCCTAGGTTCAAATGGCTCAGTGATCCCAATATTTAAGAAGCAGATAGCGTCAGGTGGCCCTGTTACGTTGACTGATCCCGAAATGACTCGATTTGTTATGACGGTAGAAGAATCGGTTAAATTGATTATTGATTCAGCAGAAGTCGCCTGTGGCGGTGAAGTATTTATCACCAAGATGCCAATTCTTAGAATCAAAGATCTCGCTGAGGTAATGATAGATCTAATAACTGGCAATGGCGATATGAAGATCGATGTTATTGGCTCTAAGCCTGGCGAGAAGCTCTATGAGGAGCTAATGAGCGAAGAAGAAACTCGTAGAGCAGTCGAGCTTGAACGATACTTTGCGGTTAAGCCCGCGTTTAGTGGCTTTTATAAAAATGTCGACTTCGATTATAAAAACGTTGTCAGTGAAACAGTGACTAACCCATATGTGTCTTCGAAAGAAAAAACAATGACCAAGGCTGAAATTGCCGAATTTTTGGTTGCAAACAACTTATTGGATCATGAAGTTGATTCTAGTAAAGAAATGCTACAACGCTACTGGCCAGGCGATAAAGAGGAGAAACAATAGTGAATATATTAATTTTAGGTGGCGACGGGTATCTTGGTTGGCCCACAGCAATGAAGTTTTCTGCTTTGGGGCACGACGTTACTGTTGTAGACAACTACTTTCGTAGGCACTCTTGCGTTGAACTAGACACTGGCATGTTGTATCCCGTACCAAACTTAGTTGAGCGTGCCCGAATATGGTATGAGCACACTGGCCACGAGATCAAAGTTAAGATAGGCGATCTGTGCGATAAAGCCGTGATAGACGGATTAATTGCCGAAGAAAAATTTGATGGCTATGATTGGGCCGTGAACCCGGGCTTCTCGGGTACACCAGACACTGTGGTGCACTATGCAGAACAGCCGTCTGCGCCTTTGTCTGTTTCAAATTTTAAGTATGCCGATCTGACGCTGATCAACAACCTTCAGGTAACCCATAATCTTATTTGGTCGGTTAAAACTTACAGCCCTGATACGCATATTATCAAGTTAGGAACGATGGGTGAGTACGGCACGCCAAATATCGATATTGAAGAAGGCTGGCTAGACGTTACCCATAAAGGCCGCTCGCAAAAATTTCTGTATCCAAGACAGGCTAGTTCGATCTATCACACTACCAAGATTATGGATACCGATCTGTTGTGGTTCGCAGTTCGGACTTGGGACCTAAAGGTTACCGACTTGATGCAGGGCCCCGTTTATGGCATCGAGACTGAAGAGTCGTTAATCGACCCTCGTCTCAATACTATTTTTAATTACGATGAGATTTTCGGCACCATTGTTAACCGCTTTATCACCCAAGCTGTCGTTGGTTACCCGCTAACCGTTTATGGAAAGGGTGGACAGACGCGTGGATATTTAAACATTAAAGATACGCTACAGTGTTTAGAAATGTCAGCCAAAGAGCCGGCGGCGCAAGGGGAACTTAGAATATTTAACCAAATAATGGAGACATTCTCGGTAAACGAACTAGCTGAGCTGACCAAAAAGGTGGGTGATAATCTAGGGTTAGATGTTGAAATCAAACCAATTGACAATCCACGTAAAGAGATGGAAGACCATTATTATAACCCTGCTTATCAGGGATTGGTCGACTTAGGTGTAAAACCTAACTATCTGACCGAAGATGCCATGCGCGCTATGTTTAATGTGGTAATTGAGTACAAAGAAAACATACGTAAAGACGTGATCTTTAAGGGAATAAAATGGTAAAGAATGTTCTGATCACTGGCGGTTGCGGGTTTATCGGTAAAAACCTGACTGCGCTTTTAATTCGCCACGGCATCGCTGTAAGAATCTACGATAATCTCTCTGTTGGTACAGTAGATGATCTGCGAACCGTAGCACAGGTTAATGTTCTATCTTCTGCTGATGACGTAGTTGCTCCGGCCGCGGGTGAACTGCAATTTTTGCAAGGTGATATCTTAGACGCCGAGCTTGCCAGTCGTGCTTGTAAAGGCATGGATGCAATCGTACATCTAGCCGCCAATACCGGCGTTGGACCGTCGGTAGAGGCACCGGTATTTGATTGTCAGCAAAATGTGTTGGGCATCGTCAATATGCTTGAGGCCGCGCGTCAAAATGATATCGCTAAGTTCGTTTTTGCCTCCAGTGGTGCACCAGCGGGTGAAGTTGAACCACCAATTCATGAAGAAATTGTTCCCAAACCTGTTTCTCCATACGGGGCCAGTAAATTAGCCGGTGAAGGCTACTGTTCGGCTTACTTTCGGACATTTAAAATAGACACCGTGGCACTGCGGTTTGGCAATGTTTATGGCCCAGGTTCAGGGCATAAAAGCAGCGTTGTGGCTAAATTTATTAATAGAGCTCTCGATCAGCTTCCGCTGGAAATCTATGGTGACGGAAGTCAAACTCGAGATTTCATTTACATCGATGATTTAGTAAAGGCTATTCATTTAGGCTTAACCGTTGATGGTATCGGCGGTGAAGTGTTTCAGATAGCAACCAGCGAAGAAACCACTGTTAGAAGAATTACAGAGATAATTGTCGACACTTTGGAACAAAAGGGCATTGCTGTTCCCGAAGTTACGTTTACAGAACCTCGTTTAGGCGACGTAAAGCGGAATTTCTCTGATACTAGGAAAGCTGAGAAGTACCTAGGTTGGAAAGCCAAGCAAGACCTCTCCGAAGGAGTAGCAAATACCTTAATTGATATTCTCCAAACTCGTTTAGACTCGTAGCATCACTACATGCACTGATCAGGTTTTATAACATTTTCCCTCAGGAAGGAGTTTTACTATGAGTCGAATTAAAAGTGATCGAAGAGCAGCACTCAGTCTTATTGCAGCCGGAGGAGTGGCATCGATAGCCATTCCTAGCAAATGGAGCAAGCCCATAATTAATGGTTTGATCTTGCCTGCTCATGCCCAAACATCGGCATCGATGCTTAGCATCAATGGCTTTTCAATGGATGCTGAAACCTTCACTGAGTTTACGGTAGATATGTCTGCTGAATATTATCAAATCGACGATATCTCAGATGGCATTGCTAGTCCTAAAATTATATCAGTACCTCAGCCTGCTCAAGGTAACCCCAAAACCTTTAAGCTTCAACGATCAGTGTTTGAGCAAATGGGGCTTGATACTTCCACGACTGTTCAAGTCAATGTTGAAATTGGACTTGCTCGATTCGTTCACTATATTGATGATGCTCTCGGGACTATTACTACACGAAATGTGCCTGCTAACGTAGCATCGGAATTAATATCGCGCTCCGGAGAGCGCTGGGAGGTTTCCTACGATGTGTCTAAAGTAGGTACAGCTGAATTGGTGATTGACGCTTTTGTGTTTATCAAAGTTTGATCGTTGGCTTTTATATAGAGCTAAGCAGTAGGTCTGCAAAATAGAGTGGTCATAGCTTAAAATTTAGTTTACAAGGGTCAGAGTGGTGTTGCCCCTTTTGAGTTAGCAACGAGTACGTTTAGTGCATCAGGCTAATTAAGAATTGCCTTGATATCTTTATTATTAAAAACCAATATTTGTGTGGGACCTGATCTGCTTTGTAGCAAGATAGGCACGTAAACTGTTTATTATCAGGCCAATATAAGAGCTGAAATCACCTGCAATGGCTAATTTGCTATTTGAGGTAATTGAGACGACCATCCAGCACGTTACGAAAGGCGATCCTATGCTGTCCAGCTAACAATTACATGGTGTAAGCGTGATAATACTTGCGGATCTACAGTGTTAATAAAAGGTCGTTCGAGCACCTCTAATAAAATCGATTGTGCCTAACAAAAGGCCGGTAATTTCCATTCTAAGAGATCTGCTTTTATAGATTGCCATGAGTGTTAGTGCTGATAGAAATATGGTTGTAGAAGGCCCGGTGAATCGATAAACCTCGATGATACCTGTCACAAATAAGCCGATTAGGCAGAATGGTGTGAACCATCTCAGCAATTTGTGGGAGAGGATCGACAACGAAGTAGCTGGGCTTTTGAAAATATTCAATAAGCGCTTTCTTCTGGCGATGACCAATAAATTGCGTCGAGTAATGCGGCGTCTGCTATTAAGGATGTCAGTCTCTATATGTGCTAATTGATCGCTTGCAATCACGCTGTCGACAAATACAGTTTGCATACCATGATGTAGTTTTAAGTCTAATGGAATCACCATATCATCACCGGTATCGGCATCAAGTTTGGTGAATTTATCAACCCGAACTAGAAAAGCGGCTCCGCTTATCGAAGTGAGTAGGCCAAGTTTTGATTCGGCATCACGCAATTTATTTTCATATAGCCAATACAATTTTTGCACAATATTGGGGTTGCGAAACGCGATGCGTCCGCCTACGCAGGCAACATTTGAGTCACTAGATATACGTGCTAACAAGTCAGTCAGTGCTGATTTTTCGAGTATGCTCTCGACATCGGTAAATAGGATTGTTTCGCTAGTAGATGCTTCAACACCTGCATTTTGCGCAAAACTTTTGCCCATCCGCTCAGGCAGTTGGATTAATTTAATGTTTGGGTGTTTGAATGATTTAACCTGGTCGCAGGTTTGATCAGTAGAACCGTCAGATACGACAACTATATTCAGCTCTTGCGGATGCTCGAGCTCAAGGCAGTTTTCAATTTTTTGCTTAATCGATAACTCACCGTTATAAACTGGAATAACGACAGTGGTAGACAGATCAGACTTACCGATGGTATTTGTTTTCTTTCGAAGTCGGCTCGAGCCAATTATTATTGCGGGGTATAGAGCCCAAGTGTAGATCAATAGCGTAAGGAAAATATACATCGTTCTGTGAGGCGTTTTCTATAGTGTTAGACTGACTTTATATATGCCCACAAAATTAGCAGATTTGGGGCGAGCGTGTAGTCCGATTAATGCACTCAGCGCATCGAT
>Ga0316189_10003699_pt1 | contig 14825 bp, 8 predicted proteins | sample LowCovwburrow_MG_FD_204930 | JGI IMG/M metagenome (GOLD analysis project Ga0316189, IMG submission 204930) | Coastal sediment microbial communities from Maine, United States - Lowes Cove worm burrow | ecosystem: Environmental > Aquatic > Marine > Coastal > Sediment | place: USA: Maine...
GTAAGGCTGGTATATCAACACTGAGTTCGATTGTGCAGCTTGCACCGGGTGCCAGCACACCGTTAGCGTAATCGAAAAACCCCGTAGGAAACACTGGCATTCCAACCGCGGCGCCGCCGCAGGTATAGCCGGCTCCGGTGGTGCCTGTGGCCACCAATCCAGACAATATAGCGTCTAGATCATCGCTAAAAGCGATATCGGTAATGGACTCTGTGGCGCTGAGGTTTTCCAGAGTAAACTTTAAGGTAGTGGTACCACCTGGCGAGACTGGGTTGTCGATAAACTCTTTGGTAATACCAAGTAGTGTACTGTTTACAGTAAGAAAATCAGAGGCTGGTTCGAACGTAGTCCCCGCGCTGCCGATAGTCGCAGTTAAACTACTGGTGGTATTGCCGTAGTCCCCGTTTGCAGTACCCGCAGGCACCGTTAAGGAAAGATCGAACGAACAGGGAGGGTCGCCGATGTTGAGTGTGCCATCGTTAAAGGACAGAAAAGTCGAGCCAGTCAAGGACAGAGTACCGCCGCAAGCATTCAGCGGAAGCACGGTATTGACGATAAGATCTGACGCGCCAGGTAGGACAGCACCTAGGTCATCAGTGAATGCAATTGATGTGGCGTGGTTGTTGGCGTCGATGTTGTCAAGCGAGAACCTCAGAGTTACATCCTGGCCCGGCAATATCGATTCACCGATAAACTCCTTGCTGAATATTAAGCCAGCAACCAATAAATTATCACTGGCGGCCGATGAATTAGTGGTCTGATCTTGTACTGTTGCAGATACGGGGCTGGTAGTATTTGCATGTGTACCGACCGCTGTGCCTGCAGCGATATCTAGATTGACGCTGAAAGTGCAATTCCCCCCGGGTTGCAATGTGCCACCAATCAAAGTCAAAAGCGTATCGCCGGCAGAAGCAGTGAGTGATGAGCCTGCTCCACAGGGGGGATCAGGTGTTGCTGGCAAGTTTGCAGTTATCCCAGCTGCCATCGCAGCCAAGTCATCAGTAAATCCGATTGCGGTTGCATCGCCTGCAGCATCTTCGGGGTAAGTGAGTGTGAATTCCAGAACCGTACTACTGCCTGGTGGTACAGGGTTGGTCTGAAACGTCTTGCTCAGAGTTGGTGCCGAAATCACGGTTAACATATCGCTGGCAGGCTCACCTATGCGGGTGTCTGCATCGACCGTTGCAGTAATCGATGAAGTTACATTTTCATAGATTCCCGCTGGCGCGTCTGCACTGACGTCAAGCGTAATTGAGAATGTGGCGCTATCGCCGGTCATGCCCGCTGGAGCGAGCGTGCCCCCTGAAATATTCAGCCTCGCCGGTATCGCATCGCATGGGGCGCATGGAGGATTTGGGTTAAACAGTGGTGTGAAGGTACAGACAGACCCTGCACCGACACAATTATTGCCGGGTGTTACAGACGCCGTTCCAATAATGTTTGTAAAAATATCCTCAAATTCAATGTCGGTAGCGTTCGATGTGGTGCTTGTGTTTGTGACAGTGAATTCAAGTATTACTGATTCACCAGGGATGACCGGATCACCCATAAATGTTTTAGTCAGAATAGGCACCGGTTCAGCAAATAGTGTGTCAGTTCCCATATTACCAACTACAGGTGAACCATCTATCATGGCGCCAATAGCGCTAGTTGTATTGACATAAGAACCAGGGATTGCATCCGGTGGAATGTCTAAACTGACCCGAATGGTGCACGTTCCTTCGGCTGGAATGATTCCTCCTGAAAAGATGATGTCAGTTGTGCCAACACCAGCAACTGTACCACCACAATCATTTAGCAGCAGGCTGGAGTAAGTCAGATCCGAAAGAGTGCTGCCAAGATCATCAGTAAAATTGACTGCGGTTGCCGAAAAGTTTCTGTCGAAGTTGCTCAGCTGAAATTCCAGTATGGTTGAACTTCCAGAAGGGGCCGGATTATTAACAAAGGTTTTGATAATTTCCAATGCATTAAAGGTAACGTCGAGATCGGCGCTGGCTTTACCTGCGGACACACCACCAGCGAGTAGTTCACTGGTAACATTGGTGTGTATTCCGGAAATATTGCTGATCACATCCACGCTAATGATACAACTTGCTTCCGCATCCACTGCTGGAAAAGATGGATTAAACCCATTGGCGAACAGACTTATGTTTTGGGTTCCTGCCATCGCAGAAAAACTTGGCGGAAAAGTTGCGTTCCCACATGTGTTAGAGGCTTGAGCCGGATCGGCAATCACCATTCCGTCGGGGAGAATATCGCTAAGGCTAAGAGATGAAATCCCTTGTGCGTTAGCGGTGTTGTCAATAGTAATAGTCAGAGTGCTTTTTGTTCCACGATTGATCGTGCTTGGCGCAAAAGTCTTACTAAATCCTGGCAGAGTTGAAACGACCATCAAGTCAGCCGCCGCAGTACCACTATTACCAGCGGAAGAAGTTAGATCACCCGATACATTCATATGAGTACCAACCATGCTGCTGGTGACATCAACACGAGCTGTACAAAATTGTCCGGCGGCAATATTGTAATTACTAAAGCTTATGGTGCCGCCGCCATCGGGTGCAGTGAATACCGGCGCCAGACCTGCAAGACAGTCTGTTTGCGCGTTGGCGGGGTCGGCGATCGCCATTCCTGCGGGTAAAGTGTCGTTAAAGGCGAGATCTGATACCGGCATGCCCGAATTTGAGTTGTCTATGGTAAAGACAAGCGTACTAACGCTACCCGGTCCAATAGTGTTGGGCGAAAAAGATTTGGAGAATGCCGGCTGGCTTATCTCCTGAGCTGACGCTATCGCTATGCTGGCAAGGAAGAGTGCAATGGTTGCAAATACAAGCGCCGTAATTCGGATCGAATATTGTTCCAGAACAAGATAATTTTTCATTTCTTTACCCCTATGCTTAATACGCGAGGAACACATACGTGGACGCTAGTTGCTCGCGAGTATCGAATTATATTTCGAGATATAAAGCAGTAGAAAGAAGAAGCCTATGCTAAACAGAAACCAAGGCCTAGGACGAGCGGAACCCAACAATAACCTCCTTTCTAAAATATACCCTTGTCCAATAGTACATCAGATCAACGCTTAGTGGAAATCTAAGCTGATCTGCATTTAGGTGTCCTGACTTTTTGCAAGAAGAGTAGGTCCAATCAGATCATTTGGAGGACTATATTAAGGCCACGTGGCCCGAATTTGGACAACCTCAGGCTCCAAACAAACCTCATCGGAACAGGCTTGGATTCGTAGCTCTGCGACAACAAACTTACAGCTAGCTTGTTCAACCCCATTCAAAAATTTGTCATTGATAGGCGCTATAAGGACAACGGAGTCTTCGTAAACAACAAGCTGTTCGGTCTGAAAACCAAGCTTTACACGTTTGCCAGTGGGGTACTGGCCTTGTCGTATTGATGGGCAATATGAGTCAATCGGCGTTAAATTGGTTGGAATCAAGCTATCTTCCAACACTGGGTTTGCATTAATATGCCAGCCTTTCTCAATATTAATCGTCACGTTCAGCTGTTGATCAACAACCGTTGTAGTAATCTTGACCTTGCCTTTGGCCCCATACTGCATTTTTCCTATTTCACCCTGAGTAAGTGCCGCCGCTGCCTGCAGCATACCGCTTAGCGACTGGGGTTGTTTTTGTAATTGCTGTGAAAAGAAAGCAAGTAATTTGTTTACCGTTCTACGGTATTCAACGTTACCAGTTCGGTTATATAAAGCTGCAATTGCCTGGGCAGCCATTGAGTTACCTGAGACGACCGCATCATCACGAGCGGTGATCATATCCACAATCAATTTCTTTTCATTACTACTTGGGCTGGTTCTAAATGCGCCATTTTCGACATCCAAAAAGCGCTCCATCATAAGCCGTACCAATTCCTTGCTTCGTTCTAGCCATTGCTCATCTTGGCTAACATCGTATAAGTCCAGCATAGCCTTAGAAAAGTAAGCGTAGTCTTCCAACACAGCATCGGCATTTCGGCCTACTAAGGGCGCGGTTCGAGCAAGGCCAACTTTATTACCGTATGCTGTGGCCCAGATTCTTTCTGCTGCCTTAGACGCTGCAATTAAATAGCGCTCATCTTCAATTACCTGATAGGCCCTCAGCAAGGCACTTATCGCCATGCTATTCCAGGAGGTAATTATCTTTTCATCAATGCGTGGGTGTGGTCTTTCATTGCGCGTATGGACAAGTATTTTTTGAAGATCAGCTAATTGCTCAACTCGGCCTTCAGTATTTTCAGGACTGAACTGGAGGACATTGCTGTTTTCAAAATTGCCTTGAGGAGAAACATGGTAAATTTCCTGAGCCAATTTTAGTTGCTGCGTGCTTAAAATTGCCATTAACTGCGCTGCATTCCAGAGGTAATAAGTGCCTTCTTTGCCTTCGGTCTCGGCATCCATAGCGGCATAAAAACCACCATCATCGCTTTGCATCTCTCGCAACATAAAATTAAAGGTCGATTCTGCAATCAACTTATGGCGTGCATTCCCATTTAGCTGGTAGCTGAGTAAAAATGCTTCACCTAGTTGCGCCTGGTTGTATAACATTTTTTCAAAATGCGGGACTTGCCAGTTTTCATCGACGCTATAGCGGTGGAAACCGCCACCAATTTGATCGTGAATCCCTCCGTTGGCGATTTTACTTAGTCGGCTTTGAACGCCGCCGCTAATATTGGTCTGACTATTTCGAACCGCTTGATTTAAGACAAATAGCATCTCAGGCTCTCTCGGGAAGGCGCTGCCACCGGGAGTGGCGGTGGCGCTTAAACCTGCACTGATTTTTTCCCGAGCGGTCGCGATAAGCTTTGCGTCGATTTTCTTCGCTTCTTTCGCACTTCGATTAATTTCGTTTAAGGAGAGCATCACTCGTTCAGCTTGCTCTTTTATCGCTTCTGGTTTTTGTTGCCAGGTCTCATTAATGCGCTTTAATAAGCTTAAGAACTGATCAGGCCTGAAATAGGTGCCGCCAAAAAACGGTTTAGCATCTGGCGTTAGCACCGCGGTCAATGGCCAGCCCGCTTTGCCGCTAAGGTTCTGTACCGCGGTGATGTAAATCTCATCTACTGCTGGGTGCTCTTCGCGGTCTACTTTAATCGCGATAAAGTGTTGATTAATAAAGTCGGCTATCTCCAGGTTTTCAAAACTCTCCCTTTCCATAACGTGGCACCAATGGCAGGTGGAGTAGCCAATAGACAATAAAATTGGTTTGCCAGATTGTTTAGCGGCCTTAAATGCATCGTCTCCCCAAGCGTACCAATCGACAGGATTGTGCGCGTGCTGTAGTAAATACAAAGAACGTTGTTTGACTAGTCGATTAATAAAACGCGGCTCACCTGATTCGTCTAAATGGTGGGTGTTGATTGGGTAACTGCCCTTTTTGCTCTGATATTTATCGATCAGGTTATCTTGCTCAGAACCACAGCTCGCCAATATCAAAAATACGCCGAAATATACACTGACCAGAACGGCCCATTTTCTACTATGAGTAAGTATCATAAATTTGTTGAGTCTGTTTAGCTGTTTTTTTCCATGAAAAATTACTGGCGCGCTGAATGCCCAGCGATGAAAGTATTGATGCATATTGATTATCGTTAATCAATTTACTTAAGGCTTGAGCAATCTCCTCTTTGTTGTGCGGGTTAACCTCTAACGATGAGCCCCCTGCCACTTCAGAAAGTGCTCCACTATTGGAGCTTATGCAAGCACAACCGCTTTGCATAGCCTCAAGCAGGGGTAGGCCAAAGCCTTCGTACAGTGAAGGGTAGACAAAAGCCAACGCGCCTGAATAGAGTATTGGCAACTCAGTGTTGGAGACATAGTTCAATCTTCTTACAACACCAAGCTTTTGTAATTTTACTATTCGTTTCTCAAGAGTTGAGCTCTTCCAACCAGTAGCGCCAACAATTACCAAGGGGCAACTGTGTTGAATTTCTGGGTCAAGACTGGTAAAAGCTTGAATCACTCTCTCTAGATTTTTACGCGGTTCTAAGGTACCAACAGATAAAAAATAACGTCCATATTCAAGCGCCTTACTACTCAACACCGCGTTACAGACATCGGCAGTGCGCGGTTTAAATTTTGAATCCGCAGCGAGATGGGTTACATGAATTCGGCTCGGGCATATCTGATACTTTTCAATTAGGTTATTTTTGATGCTTTGACTGATGGTGATGATGGGCTGTTTGTTTACCTGTAGTCGTCCCAAATATCGATTTAAATAGTGAACACGATGCCTAGGATGTGTTTCGGGCGCGTATATATTTGACAGGTCGTAAACAGTTGAGATGGACTTTGATGCCTGTTTACAAGGCGTGTAATTCAGGTCATGAAACAAAGCACCTGACTGGAGTAAGCCAGAGGCGACTTTCGAAAATTGTCTATTTTGGAGCGCGCGATAAATATCGCGAGTGTAGGGTATTCGGCCCAACATCGTGCGCTGCCCTTGTCGAATGGATGCGTTTTTTGCCTCTAGCTGGATAAGCAACGCGGGCGCAGATTCAGCATCATGAAGAACGCCATTTGAAAAAACAAAGACCTCGTTGCCGGCATCAAGCTGAGTTTTTAATAGCTCTAATGCGTAACGACCAATGCCCGTAATTGGTGCTCTTATGCTGCTTAAGTTATAGATGGCAGCGCGCATTTATTTATTCGTAATGATGATATCTAGATATAAGGCACGGCTTTTGTCAGCAAACGTTTGTGCCGTGAACTCTTCCAAATAACGTTGCCAGCCGTTCTTCCCTAGACGTTCACATAAAACTTGGTCGTTACTTAGTAGTTGCATGGCATCAGTGAGAGCGCAGACATCATTTGGAGGTACGGTAATGGCCTCCTGCATGTGCCGGGCCACCCATGGCACAGAAGATTTTAGTGATGTGTTTATTATTGACTTACGCAGGCGCATGGCCTCGAGTTGAACCAAGGCGAAGGCCTCATTCTCTTGATTTGATGCGGTTACTAATGCAATAGAATTTTGTAGTAATTTACTGACCTCCCGATCACTTGCACGTTGTACAAAGACGACTCTATCAGCAACTTGGATGTCTTCAGCAAGTTTTTTGTGCCTTTCGAACAACGGCCCATCGCCAATTATTATCAGAGTCAGCTCAGTATGTTGCAGGGCATTAATCGCTATATCAATGCCTTTATAGGATACATGCCTGCCAATCAACACAAAGTAGGGTTTCTCAAGCAATGAGGATGCAGGAGAAACGTGAATCTTCTCAACTCCGTACGGAAAGATTCTTGTTTTCTTATCAAAAAATTTAAGCATCCTAGAGTTCTCTAGCATGGCGTTTGACGTAATCACTATGGCTTTGGCACGTATTAACATTAGATAAGTAAATGGGACAACTAGCCAGCGCAGCTTGCGTTGAGCGACAATATTTGAGTGCCAGTGAACAACAATTGGAGGTGAAGAAAAACAAAATAATAAAGCGACCTCGGCTAAGGGAAACGGATAATGAATCGCTATCAAATCCTGCTGTCGAAATCGCCTCATAGACATTGGTATTAGTGATGGCGCTAGTGGCATAGATGCGATTTGCCCCCAGGAACGGCATCGACTAATTCTAACACCGTCAACCATCTGCTCCTGAATTGCGCCATCCTCGCCTGTTGTGATTACATGATGTGAGAATTCGCTTAGCAGGGAAGTAAGTAGCGAAACTACTCTCTGAACCCCCCCTCTTACAGGGAGGTAAACCTTGCATATATGCAATATCTTGTAGGGTGGCTGGGCAGGCATGGCTGGCGTTAGTTCTTTTGGCCTTTCTGGAAAATCAGAATAGTTTTGCAGGCATTATAACGGCCAAATCCATCGCTACTACTAGTTTGTTCTGGAGAGAGGAACGATATTATTGCTATTTTGACGTAACAACTTTAGTGCAGCCTCTTTACCCACGAGGCTGACCAACTCGGTTTGAATCATGTTAGATATGACATCTCTGAGTGATGTCTGAGCATGCCAATTGAGTTTTTGTTCAGTATCTGAAGGGTCACAGAGGGTTTGTTTAATATCAAGCGGGCGCAATAATGAATTCTTTACTACCAGGTGTTCTTGGTAGTCTAAATCCAAAATTGAAAAAGCTATGTCAAGAAAATCCTTCAAGCTATGTGTGACCCCCGTAGCAATTAAATAATCGTCTGGCTCAGGTTGTTGCAGACTCAACATGGCCGCTTGCATAAAATCAGAGGCCGACCCCCAATCCCTGCGGACACCTAAATTACCCAGCTCTATACTTGATGTTTGCCCAAGTGCAATCTGACAGGCAGCACTTACGATCTTGGACGTAACATAATTTTTTTGCCTCAGAGGTGACTCAAAATTGGAAAGAATGCCGCTCGAAACATACAGTCCATAGGCTTCTCTGTAGTTTCGCGCCTGATAGTGAGCACAACTTTTGCCAATTCCGTAGGGGCTCTTGGGGTCATGCGGAGTATATTTAGTGGCAGGGCTTGTGCAGTTACCAAACATCTCAGTCGACGTAGCGATAAAACAAGGCGTAGATTTGTCGGTTTTGCGAACCGCTTCTAATACATTTACTGTGGTCAATGCGAGGCTGTATATAGTTTCTGCTGGCTCGTGGAAAGATCTTGCAACAGATGAGGGGGCAGCGAGGTGATAAATTTCGTCGGGGCGTAGTTGATCTATCAAATCTGTCGTTAAACTCCCGTCTCGAAGGTCCAATGACATCAGCGTAACCTGTTCCGCAACTCCGAGTGCTTGAAGATTGTGTGTGCTTACTCGATCGCCGTCTCGTGTGGTCCCAATCACTTTGCAGCCGCTGTCAATGAGCAATCTAGCTAGAAAAGCACCTCCTTGTCCTGAAATTCCTGTTATCAGACTTATTTTCACGAGCGTATTAATTTGTTCGCCACAGATAACATTGGATTATAGTCCAACCAGCCGGTTGAAGATGCGGTAAAGTTAAACAGCTGCTGCACGATGCTACGTCGGAGAGCCAAATTAATGAGCTACAAACAGTTCGGAGTTAAGGCGAACCCAATCTATCAGCGCAACTGTTCCTTGCTCTACTGAGTATTTTGGGGACCAGTTCAATAACCTTTTTGCCTTGCTCAGATCGCAAACAAATACTGGTTGATCTCCTGGACGCCAATTATCCCACAACGGTTTAATCTTCTTATCCAATGACCTCTCGAGATAGTCAAGAAGTTCCAGCAATGACAGTGTGTTATCTGGCCCGCCTCCAAGATTTATCGCTTCACCACTTATTGAATCACTATTATTAATTGCCGCAAGGTAGGCTGCTACGAGATCACTCACATGCAGTACGTCACGAATTTGCTTGCCGTCCCCATATATTGTTATTTCTTTATTCAATAGCGCAGCAATAGTAAACCAAGCCACCCAGCCCTGATCTTCGACTCCGAATTGGTGTGGACCATAAATGCATGACTGGCGCAATGTCACTGTTTTAAGACCGTAGATCCTCGCGTAGTCGATTGTATATTGGTCAGCAGCGCCTTTTGAGCACCCATACGGAGAATGAAAATCTAAATACCTACTCTCCGGTACACCTGTGGTCAATTTTTCATATTCATAGCGGCCATCTCGTTCTTCAATAGCAACATCTTCCAGTTTTCCATAAACCTTGTTGGTGGAAGCGTTAATGAAAAATGTATTGGGGCTATGTAATCTGATCGCTTCAAGCAAATTTAAAGTTCCAAGAGCATTAATTTCAAAGTCTTTGCGAGGGTTAGTGACAGAACTCGTAACAGCCACCTGAGCAGCTAAATGCAGCACCACATCGGGTGTATGCTTACGTAAGATATTGCTCATCAAATCAGCGTCACGTATATCTGACTTGTCAAAGATTATCGAATGCTTACTCTCTAACCAAGATAAATTTTTGTCGGTTCCATGACGCGACAGATTATCCAGTACCAAAACTTCCCAACCATTGCTTGCAAAGAAATCTGCGGAATTAACCCCTATGAAGCCGGCTCCCCCGGTAATTAAAATTTTGTTTTTCATTAGTTCCAATATTGTTGATTTCTAACGGCCGATCATACAAATTATTGTGAACAAACCATAGCATTTAGCTAACGCTGGTAATGTACTTGTCACATGATTTTCTGTTTGGAAAAATTTACCATAATTTTTCTTAGTATGAGCGAATGACGGTTAGGTTATTGCGCAAAAATAAGCGCCAAAATAAGAGAGGTGAAATTTTTTGGGACTTAAGAGATAATCCACCGCTTGCACGTTACTGGGCAAGGATTATAAGCATTTAAAATTATTTTCGACAACTTCCTGTATATACATCCATCTATTAATTAGAACAAGCAACTGTATCTGATAGTTTTATGTTCTAAAAGAAGAAAGAATGAAGACTGATTTAGAGCGCGCTTTGAGCGATTTTCGAAAAGGTTTCACAAATGTGCCTATATGGATAGCCTTAGGTTGGAATGATGTTCAGGGCCGTTACAATCGGTCACAGCTCGGTATTTTTTGGGCTAGTATTAGTGTGCTTATATTTGTCACAGCTCTTGGCTCGATTTACTCCAGTCTGTTTGAAATCGAAACGAGGGCCTATATGTTGCATTTTATCCTCGGAGTAGTCGTTTGGAATTATATCTCAGGCATCGTTCTGGAAAGTGGTCGAGAGTTTGTCAACGCAGCAGATTACTTGATTTCATTTCAAGTGGGTTATTTCACTTTACTACTCAGAGTAGTCTGGCGTAATTTCGTGGTTTTTCTCTACCAGATGCTGGTGTTTGTCTTGCTCGCAGTATACTTTGGACAGGCACCGAAACTGGTGTGGGTGATAGTGCCATTGGCGTTAATTGTGATTACGTTGAATGCGCTCTGGATGGGTATGCTGATGAGTATCTTCGCAACTAGATTTCGCGATCTATCGGAACTGATGAATAATGTTTTCAGGCTGCTATTCTTTGTAACGCCAATAATGTGGATGCCTCATATGAAAGCTGATCTAAAACCGATAGTAGAATCAAATCCGTTTTATCATCTGATCCAGTTGTTTAGGGAGCCATTATATTCAGGTTCCTTGACAATCCACAGTTGGGTGGTGGCAATTGTGCTATCCGTATTGGGCTGGGTTGTAGCATTCTCCTTGTTTGTAAGATACCGAAGCCGTTTGGCGTTTTGGCTATAGAAGAGTTGAATAGAAATATGCCACATATTAACTTGAGCAATGTAAGTTTGGATTACCCTGTTTATGATGCTGAGAGTAGGTCTCTAAGACGTTCTGTGACTCGCGCACTCCCAGTGGGTGGAAAAATTCAGAGAGGTGCTGGCAAAAGAACCTCCATTTTAGCCTTAGATCAGATATCTGTCTCTCTCAAAGATGGTGATAGAGTGGCATTACTCGGACACAATGGCGCTGGTAAGACGTCTTTTCTAAAATTGCTTGCTGGGTTCTATGAACCAACATCAGGAATTATTGAAAAAGAAGGCAAAACGTCTGCTATGTTGAATTTGATGGCTGGCATGGATGTAAGTTTGAGCGGATACGAAAATATTCTTTTGTGTGGGACTTTGCATGGCCTTCGACGAAAGGAGGTGCTTGAGCGAATGGATGAAATTGCCGACTTCAGTGAATTGGGAACCTATTTGCATATGCCGGTTCGCTTATATTCATCTGGAATGATTCAGCGCTTGGCTTTTTCCATAAGCACTAGCATAAACTGTGAAATACTGTTGTTAGACGAATGGTTTGGTGCAGGCGATTATTCTTTTAGACAGAAGACCAGCGAGCGACTTTCCAAATTAGTATTTAATTCGGCCATATTAGTTTATGCAACACACAGCCCTGAAATTGCCAGAGAATTGTGTACCAAAGCCATTTACTTGGAGCATGGCAATATGTGTATGTTTGATGAAATTGACGCTGTTCTGGAGTTCTCACATCAAGCACAGGTGCGTGCTGGGCAGCGAGCAAGTGAGTGATTTTTACGATCAATCCTTTAAAATCTTTAAGTGTGATTACTTTAAACAGAAATATTCAGTTCGACCAAATTGGTTTGGTACTCTCGAAAGGTGAAAAAATATTTGAAAAAAATTCACAACATGGCGACAAGTAGACAAGATCTTAGTGATATTGAGTTTGTCAGGCTTTGTTACGACCGTCTTCTCAAACGTCCAGTGGACGATGAAGCAGAAAGTAATTTTAAGCTAGGCTTGGAAAATGGAGATCTCAGCCGCGAGCAACTGTTGATTCTGTTAATGACAAGTGAGGAGTATCGTCTGCGAACCGAGGCACTTGAGTTTGTTCCGCCAGGTCATTTCTACTCAGCAGTGCCTTCCCTTGCTGACCGAAAAGCAATGATCAGTGAAGGTCGCGCATCGGTTGAATTCCTGCCGGGTATTGCGTTGAATGGTGCATCGCAGTTTAGTTTACTCAAGGAATTCAAGGCGTACTACCCAGAATGTTCGTTCCCAAGTAAAAAAACAGGTAGTTATCGATATTATTTTGATAATCCAGCCTATTCTTATACTGATGCACTCACTCTGTACAGCATGATGTGTTACTTCAAACCAAAGAGAGTAATCGAGATTGGATCCGGTTTTTCCTCCTGTGCAATGCTGGATACGAGTGATTGTGTTTTTGATGGTCAGATCAAATTTACCTTCATTGAACCATTTCCAGAACTGCTTCATTCGCTTCTTGAAAAGGGTGATAAAAAGCACACTGTATTGGATCAAGGCGTACAAGATATAGACCTGAAAGTTTTTGAGCAGTTGGAAATCAATGACATACTTTTTGTCGATTCAACTCATGTTTCGAAGTTAAATAGTGATGTTAATAAAATTTTGTTTGAGATTCTTCCGACCTTGAAAAAAGGAACACTAGTTCACTTTCACGATATTTTCTGGCCGTTTGAATACCCGAATGAATGGATTGCCGAGGGTAGAGCTTGGAACGAAGCTTATATATTACGCGCTTTTCTACAATTCAATCAAGATTTCGAAATTATTTTCTTTGCAAGTTATTTGCACAATTTTCACAAAAAGTGGTTCGCAGAAAACATGCCGCGTTACCTGAATAACTTAGGTGGAAATATTTGGCTTAGGAAAATAACTGATTGAAGTAATTGGGAATTCGCCAAATCCAGTAATCTTAATGTTTGTTGGTCATCTACGCGTATTCGTGCGATAGCTAATTGAAGAAAACATTTTATACAGTTTAAAACTTATCGGAATGGCAAATTCAAAAGAATATATCAATAAAAGTTCACCTGTTAGAAGATTAGTAATTGTTTCCGGCATGCACCGAAGCGGTACGTCTGCAATAACACGGGTGCTAAATATCTGTGGGCTTACTTTGCCAAATTCATTGTTGGTGCCAGTGGCAGGAGAAAATGACACGGGGTATTGGGAATCTCAAAGCGTTATGGAGTTGCATGACGAAATTTTCAATTTGTTCGGTTATACATGGAGTAGCCTGGGGTCAATTCCAGCAAGTTGGTTTTCATCTAAACAGGCCGAATTATACAGAGAGCGGTTAATCGGCATATTAAAGGCACAATTTGAAGAATTTAATATTGGCTTGATCAAAGACCCGCGAATTTGCAAATTGGTTCCATTATGGGAATCTGTCCTAGCAGAGATGGGTGTACAGTCTCACTACATTATTTGTCTAAGAAACCCACTAGAAATTGCAAAATCACTAGAAAACAGGAATCGATTTGAGCTGCAATACGCTCTGAGTCTTTGGTTTATTAATTTAAGATTATTTGAAAGCGGGACTCGCAATCTAAGGAGGGTCTTCGTGCGATACGAGGATATTTTGCAGCGCTACGAAAACGTAATTCAGCATGTGAACTATCATCTTGACACAGAATTACAATTCTTGACTCCTGAGATTAAGAAGCAAGTAAATTCCTTTTTGAGCGACTCGCTTAGGCACTATAAGTATGATTCCTCAGAACTGAAAATGAATAGCAACGTCCCAAGCGTCGTGAATTCTTTCTATCAATGGCTAGAGAGTCAGGCGAGCTTGAATGGCAAGTCCTATGAGCCTGACAATTATCTTAGCTTGGAAGAAGTGTTAAATGATACGGCGGATACTAATTTCAGTCTTTATTTAGATAATGTGGATTTGCTGGAAAAGCAAATCGATCAAAAGCTCATCGAAATCGAAGAGTACAGGGCTGTGCCTAATCAGAAAATGGAATCTGAGCGCGCAGTGTTGTTACAGCAAATACGGAGCAATGAGGTGACCATTGCGACCTATAGAAACGCTTTTAGTGAACAAGAAAAGCAGATACAGAACTACAAGGTAACCATTGCGACCTCTGAAAATGCTTTTGCTGAACAGAAAAAACAAATTGAGTTACTTGAAAAAGTACGCAAGGAATCGTTGGTCGACAAAAGTAAATTGCGATTCAAGTTAACTAAATTTCAAGCGAAATCAATTACGGAGAAAAAACGACGAAAACAAACCCAGGATAAATATAAAGGTTTGTCTCGTCTGAATGAAAAGGCAATAGAGAATTTGAAAACAATAGAACTTCGTTTGCACGATCAAAAGCAAACGGGCGCCTGGAAAATAGGTATACGAGCTGTTGCTTTAATCAGAAAGATACGCTTATCGATACTTGGGAAGCTATGTTTGTGGATAAGAGCTATAGCTACTTTAGAAGTCAAAGAATATAGAGAGATACTAAGTCGATATAGAATAGTAAACAGATCAGGTCTTTTCGATGAGGATTATTACTTAGAGATTTATCCACTTATAGCATATTCGTATAAATCTCCGTTGCAGCACTATGTTGAAAATGGCGAAGCTGAAGGAAGGCAACCTAACCGCGCGTTTAAGCCCTATTTTTATGCGAG
>Ga0316189_10003700_pt1 | contig 14818 bp, 9 predicted proteins | sample LowCovwburrow_MG_FD_204930 | JGI IMG/M metagenome (GOLD analysis project Ga0316189, IMG submission 204930) | Coastal sediment microbial communities from Maine, United States - Lowes Cove worm burrow | ecosystem: Environmental > Aquatic > Marine > Coastal > Sediment | place: USA: Maine...
TAGCCGGCTGCGGTAGTGACAGCGCCAGCTCGACCGGCCCCGGCGACCTCGAATGGCCCCCCGATGCGACTGCTCATTTTGACCGGTACGGGGTCCTCAACGCCGACTGCGCAACGGACGAAGACTGCGCGATGATGCTCGGATACTATCACGCCTTCGATCGCTTTGTGCAGATGGACTTCCGACGCCGGTTCTCAACAGGGCGTCTGGTCGACTTTCTTGATCCCGGGGTTGCGCGGCTTTTTGGCGTTGTGGACATCGCTGCTGACGCACGCGCGCTGTTTTCGACCCGCGAGGGCGAGCCTGCCGAGGAGTTCCTCTATGAGCAGTCTTCGCCCAAAACCAAAGGCTTGCTCGACGCATATACGGTCGGTGTCAATCAGTGGATTACGGATCTGCGCAACGGTGAAAACGGCGCGACATTCCCGCGTGAGTTCACTGGCAGCTTGTTCGACTATGGCCCGGAGACGATTCCGGAGTGGACGCCCCAAGACAGCGTGGCCGCCGTTCTGGCACTGGTTGAAAATCTCACCAATGACGAGTCGAGCCAGGTCAACGCGGGCGTTGCGCGCGAGGCGATCGACGACGACGCCAAATTTTCCGACCTATGGAGCAGGCGTCCTCTCGAGGATTCGTCCATTCTTCCACTGGACTGGGTACCCCCTGCTCCGCCAATGGCGGCCGATCTGAAGCGCTCGGTTCCACCGATGCTTGCCCGTCCAAAACTTCGAGAGCAGCGGAATCTCGGGCCCGTTCTTCACAGCCTCTCTACGCGGCTCGACCGACTGGACCGGTTCCGAACGATGTTCCTCGGTCAACGAGTCGAGAAAGACGAAATCGGTTCGAACAACTGGGTTGTCGGCCCGTCTCTCACGACTGCGGGCAACGCACTACTCTCGAACGACCCGCATCTCGCGATGACTCAACCGGCGACCTGGTATCTCGCGCATCTCGACGCGCGGACGAATGGACGAGGCAACATTCACACGGCGGGCGTGACCTTCGCAGGGCTCCCATGGGTGATCGTCGGGCAAAATGAGAGCATCGCCTGGGGCCTGACCACGACCGTCATGGACTTCAGCGACATTTACGTCGAGACCACGGTCGACGATGCCGGCGGAAATCCGACCGGCGTCATGTTCAAGGGCGACGAGGTCCCCTTCATCCGGAAGACGTTTACGGCCGAGTTCAGTGATGGATCCAGCGAAGACCGAGAACTCCTTTTCGTCCCTCAACACGGCGCCGTTCGCGAGCTCGATACTTCGTCGAATACGGCGATTACGCTCAGGTGGACGGGCAACGATATAGACACAGATATCAATTTCCTCACCGAGCTCGCACAGAGCAGCACCATGGACGAAGCCAAGGTGGCGTTGTCCAACATCACCACCATCGGGCAAAACGTGGTCGTCATCGATCCGGAAAACAACATCGGCTGGTTCCCCTACAACCGGCTGCCGAAGCGAACCTGGGCGACCAACCTAGACGGAGACGCTCCGCCCTGGCTTCCGCTCGATGGGACTGGCGACTACGAGTGGGACGATTTCTTTGCGCTAGAAGAACTACCCCAGGCGTCCAACCCCGAGTCCGGCTACATCGCCACCGCGAACAATGCGATGACGGGGGCGCTGTTCGACGGCGACCCGACGACGCTGCCGAGCGGTAGCTTCCAGCCGCCCTACCAAGTGGACAGTGCGGCCGGCTTCCGACACTCCCGAATCGTCGATCTGATCGAGGGGATTGGGAACCAGCACAGTCGCGCGACCATGGATCAAATCGTGAGCGATGTGTACTCACTGATCGGGGATCGAATGCGTCCCGGTATCCTGAACATCGCCACCGATGACCAGACCATGCCAAGCGTCAACGGCGCAAAAGTGATCAGCGCGCTCGAGAATTGGAACTTCACCTGCCCGACTGGTCTCACCGGGACGGACTCCGAGAACTCACCACTTTCCTCCGATTCCGCTGAGCTTCTTGCCGCCTCGGGTTGCGCTGCTTTCCACACGCTGCTCATCGAGCTCCGCGCTCGAATCGAAGCCAACGAGAACGCGCCAGGCGGGCGCTCCCCGAGCTTCGCCATGTACTACTCGGTCGTCGATCCGACGCAGCTCGAGGCGGGGGACGTGTACTGGGATGACCCGGACACCCAGGGGGTCGTTGAAACGAAGTACCAGGTCATGTCCGAGTCCTTGCAGGCAGCCGGCGACTTCCTGGACGTCACGCTTGGCGCCGATGAGACACGCTGGGCTTGGGGCAGGCTACACGGCTTGCTGCTGAGCTCGGACCTCTCTGCGTTTCAGATCCTCGACTACGACAACCCTCCGCCGACCGAGCCCCTCTTTGCCAATGATGGGGGTCTGTTCACGGTCGACGTGGCAAACCCGAACTCGGATTTCGTCCAAACGGCAGGCCCGTCTACCCGCTTCGTCTGTGAGGCATCCGCCAATGGCCCGACATGCACCATTCAGCTCCCGGGCGGCCAGTCCTCCGACATCGAGTCGGAGCACTACGAGGACTTGCTCTTCCCCTACCTGGCGAACGAGCCGATGCCGCTGGTCTTCGATATCGACGAGGCCAACGCCAACGCGGTTCGTACTGTAACGTTCAACTAATCGGCGAAAATCGGCCCGAAAACGGGCTCCGGCGAGAAAAAGAGCCTCCTCCCCTTTTTCTCCGCCAGTTCATCAGTATTTTGTGACGCATGGGCAAGTCGCGCGCTGGTGTCGTGCTGATCGGCCGGAACGAGGGTGAGCGACTGGTTCGCGCGCTCGAATCGGTGTCCGATGGGCTGCGGCCTCTGGTGTATGTCGACTCGGGATCGACCGACGGTAGTCGTGAAAGAGCAAGGGAGCGTGGCGCCGCAGTGGTCGACCTCGACATGGCGCAGCCTTTCACGGCTGCACGTGCCCGGAACGCCGGCTTCGAGCGGCTACGCGAGGATCATCCCGGGCTCGAGTACGTTCAGTTCGTCGACGGTGACTGTGAAGTCGATGCCGATTGGATTGAAACGGCCACAGCCGAGCTCGACCAGGACCCCCAGGTGGCCGCGGTCTGCGGATACTTGAAAGAACGGCATCCGGAGCAATCGGTCTACAACAAGATCTGCGATGTCGAGTGGCACATGGGTCCGGTCGGACCGACGACGAGCTTCGGCGGCAACGTGATGATCCGAATGGACGCCCTCGAGAAAGTCGGCGGCTGGAATCCGGACATCATCGCAGGAGAGGACGATGAGCTCTCGGTGCGCCTCCGCAAAGAGGGATATGAGCTCATCCGGCTCGACTGCGAAAGCATGATTCACGATGTCGACATGCATTACGCCTGGCAGTGGTGGCGGCGCCAGAAACGGACCGGATACGCCTACGCGCAGGTATCCGACCTCCACGGCGCGACCAGCCCCGAACGCAAGTTCGTCCGCGAGAAACGGCGGGCCTTGCTGTGGGGCCTCGCCGTACCCGCTGGCGCGCTCCTGATGGCCCCGCCCACGCTCGGCGCCTCCTGCCTTGCGCTAGCCCGCTATCCGGCAGTCGGCGCGCGTGTGGCTCTGCAAACACGCAAGCGCGGCTTCCCTTGGGCGCACTCGCTCGCCTGGGGAGTCTCCTGCGCCCTTTCATCATTTCCTGAGGCCGTCGGGGTTGCTAAATTTCACCTGGACGCCTTGCAGCACCGCACGCCCGAGATCATCGAGCACAAGAGGACGGAATGAAGGACACGCCAATCAACGCCGCGATCGTCGGCGCGGGGTATATCGCCGACTACCACGTAGACGCAGCCCGAGCCGTTCCGGGGGTCGTCGTCCGCGCGGTCTGCGACCTGAACCTCGGGCGCGCGGAGCGATTCGCCGAGGCTGCCGGGATCGATGCCGCGTATTGCAACCTCGACCAGATGCTCGAGGCGGAGTCGATCGACGTTGTTCACGTCCTCACGCCGCCTCATGTGCATGCCGGCCCGGTCGAGCAGGCCCTTCGCGCGGGCGTCGACGTGCTGGTCGAGAAGCCGATGGCGCACAGCAGCGAGCTTTGTCGGAAGCTCGCTCAGATCGCCAAGCAAGAGGGGCGGGCGTTCGGGACCAGCCACAACTTCCTCTACTACGAAGCCTACGAGCGACTCGTCTCCGACCTTCGAGAAGGGCGCCTCGGACAGATCGATCAAGTCGATATCGTCTGGAACAAGGAGCTCGGCCAGCTTTCCGGTGGCCCCTTCAACGCCTGGATGCTCCAGGCCCCGCAGAACATCCTCTTCGAGGTCGCCCCGCACTCTTTTGCGCACTGCCAGCACCTGGTCGGCCGTCTCGATTCGGTCGAGGCGCGCCCCTTCGACCCGGTCACGCTGCCCAGCGGTCTTCCCTTCTTTCGCCGCTGGGAAATCATGGGCTGGGCCGGGAACACGAGCGTTCGCATCCGGTTTTCGTTCATCGACGGCTACCCGGAGCACTACATCCACGTCCGGGGCAGCGTTGCCTCAGCCACCGTCGACCTCGAGCGAAGCACCTACGTCGTTCACGAGCACACGCCCCACCTGCTCGACGTGGACCGGTATATCGACGTGACCTCGTCAGCCAAGGACACGGTTGCGCAAGCCACGAGCACGCTCGCCAAGTTCGTGCTCGCAAAGGCCGGCGTGAAGAAGGCGGAGGGGGAGCCCTTCGGACGCAGCATCGTTCGGGCCGTGCGCGCCTTCTACGATTCACGCGGCGCTACGATCGACGAGGGCGTGAGCCCCGAGATGGGCGAAGCGGCGGTCGAGCTCGCGGAGCGCATCGCCGAATCGGCCGATCTGAGCGTCGACGCGTCGAGCCCTCAGTCAGCGCCGCAGGCCTCCTCAGCCGTCCAGCGCGATCCCACTGTTTTGGTCATCGGAGGCACTGGATTCATCGGGAAGGCGCTGGTCCGGCGACTCGTCGAGCAGGGCTATGGCGTTCGGGTGCTCGCCCGGAGCCCGAGCAGCGCGTCCGACTTGGCGGCGCTCGGCGTCGAGCTCTTCCAAGGGGATTTCCTGAACGCCGATTCGATCCGCGAGGCGCTCCGGGGCGTCGAGCAGGTTTTCCACTTGGCGCGCGGCACCGGCGACACCTGGGACGAGTATCTCAAGTACGACGTCGAGCCGACACGCCGTGTCGCCGAGCTCTGTCTCGAAACGGGCGTGAAGCGGCTGTACTACGCGTCGTCAATCGCGATCTACGAGGCGGGCAAGCCCGGAGGCTCCATCACCGAAGAGACCAAGCCGGTGTCCTCGATGTTGCGCGCGAACGTGTACGCGCGTTCCAAGACCGAGAATGAAGCGCAGCTGCTCGAGCTTTGGAAGTCGTCGGGCTTGCCGGTCGTGATCTTCCGGCCGGGCATCGTGCTCGGCCAGGGTGGCCCGCCCCGGCACTGGGGCATCGCAGCTTGGCCGTACCCCTCGGTGGCGCGTCTCTACGGTGATGGGAACAACCCGCTCCCGATCGTCCTCGTCGAGGATGTCGCCGACGCGATGGTCAAAGCGATCGACGTCGCCGGCATTGAAGGCGAGTCCTTCAACCTCGCTGCCGACCCGTGCATCACGGCCAACGACTACCTCGACGAGCTCGAACGCCGCGCGCGAATCAAGCTTCGCCGTGTGGCCACCTCGGCGCCGCGTCTCTACGGCGAGGCGATGGCGAAGTGGGCGATCAAACGGCTCGCCGGCCAGGAGCTCAGGCCGGCCTATTCCGATTGGCGTGGTCGGACTTTCGCGTCGACGTTCGACCCGAGCAAAACCAAAGAGCGCCTTGGCTGGTCGCCCGAGTCCTCACGCGAGGTGCTGATCAAACGCGGGATTCACGACCCAGTCGACGAGTTTTTGCGCTGAATTCCGAACCCCTTGAGTAGGGTGCTGTTGCGCACGAAGTCCAGCCAGAACGCGGGCGGCTCTTCGTTGGGCTTGCGCTGAACCACGCTCCGGGCGCGAAACGTCGTGTAGCCGCCCAGGAACGCCAGATCGGCGAGCAGAGCGTGCGCCTTGCCCCGGTTCTTCAAGAAGAAGCGTCGCCGCGACTCGAACCAATACGCCGGGAAGCGGCGCTTCTCTTGGCGGTTGTCGGTGATGCCTGTCGCCTGAGCTTGAAGGTGTACGACGACGCTGTCCGGCACGTAGTACACCTGCCAGCCGGCTTGCTTCGCGCGGAAGCAGAGGTCGACTTCCTCGAAGTAGAGAAAGAAGCCTTCGTCGAAGAGCCCGACCTGGTCGAGCACTTCTCTTCGGAACATCACGGCGGCGCCGGTAACCCAGTCCACGGGCATCGGCTCGTCCCCGAGCTCCAGCAGCAGCTGCCGGTCGTTCAGGAGCTTGGTGAGCGGACCGAGCTTGAAGCCTTCGACCAGCTCGCTCCAGGCGCTCGGAAACCGAAACGCCGACTGCGACTGCCCGCCGTTCCCGTCCTCGACCCGGGCGCCGGCAATCCCGACGTCCGGTCGGCTTTCCATGAACGCGAGCAGGGCGCTGATGGCACCCTCTCGCACGTAGGCATCAGGATTGACGAGCATCACGTACTCGGGCGCGTCCTCCCCTTCGAGGTACGGCTGCATGCCGGCGTTGTTGCCCGCGCCATAACCTCCGTTGCGGGGCTGCGGCATCAGGGTGCACCAATCCCAGCCGTGCGCCTCGATGGCGCCTCCGATGATCTCGAGCGAATCGTCTCCGGAGTCGTTTTCGGTGACAACAACTCGCATGTCGCCGATCTGATTCACCTCGTGCTCTAGAGAGCGGAGACAGCGAACCGCCAACTCGGGCGTTCGGTAGTTCACTGTGACGACGAGGACTTTCATCTGCACAGTATTATTGAAAATCCATCGGCCGTCGGCAAAACCGGTCGGCGCTCAACACGGACCGTTCGCCGGGGCAGCCTCTAGATATTCCCGTCGCAGGACGGTCGAGGTCTTTCCGCTGCCGTCCTCCGTCCAGCCCGGAGGCATGACGAAGTATCCCAAACGCCCCCGCCAGCTCTTGGCATTCCAGGCATCCCGGAGCATCGACGCCCATTCGTGAAAGGCGATCCGGACGGGATTGAACGTGTGGATGTTCTTGGTGAGGCCGTAGTCGACTGCCTCGGTCTCGGGCTCGAAGGTTCCGAAGATCTTGTCCCAAACGATGAAGATGCCGGCGTGGTTTCGGTCGAGATAGATCGGGTTTCGGCCGTGATGGACCCGATGGTGTGACGGCGTGTTGAAGAGCAGCTCGAACCAGCCGAGCCGATCGATGAGCTCGGTGTGCAGCCAGTACTGATAGAGGAGGCTGATCGACTTCTGGATCAGAATCATCTCGATCGGAAAACCAAGCAAGGGGAGGGGCGCCCAGAAGAGAAAACCCGTGAACGGAGTCGTCCACGACTGCCGGAGCGCCGTCGTCAGGTTGTAGTGCGTGCTCGAGTGGTGGTTCACATGAGCCGCCCAAAGCGTGCGAACCTCGTGGTGCAAGCGGTGAAACCAGTAGTAACAAAAGTCTTCGGCAAAGAGCAGGAGGATCCAAGACCACCACACCACCGGAATGTCGAAGAGTCGAAACTGGTAGAGCCAGGCAAGCCCCGCAAAGGGAAGCAGAGCAAGCGCGATCTCGATGAGCAAGAAGCCAACCCCCATGGCGAGGCTTGCGAACGAATCCTTCGGTGTGAAGCCGGCAAGCTGCGTTCCAGCAGCGCTCTGTGTTTGCTTCCCAGCCACGAGCCAGCGCTCGAGCCCGATCGTCAGCAGAAAGAAGGGGATCGCGTAGTAAATCAGCCCCATGGGGAGGGGCTTACGATCAAGTCGCAGATCCCACAAGCGTGAGCGCTAAGCGCGGCCCAGAACGCCGCTGGCCATCGGGATCTTCCTCAGGGAGCCCTCCTTGCAGCGTCGCGCTCGAGCGCCGCGCGCCAGAGCGAAAGAACCCGCGCGGCCTCCGCCGTCGCAGCATCCGAAACGCCGACCTGGACACGGGCCAGGGCATTGAGGTAGTCGGCGCGCATGCTTTGAATCAGCGCACGGCCCGCATCGCTCAGCGCGATGTTCGGCGAGCGTCGATGGGCAGGGTTGTCCCGACGCTCGACCAGGCGGCGTTGCAGAAGCGCGTCGACCTGTTGCTGGATGTGTTAGCGCGACACGCCCCGCTCGCGGGCCATGTCAGGGACGGCGCGCCGCGCCGCCGAGCAGAAGCAGCTCGAGGACCGCTAGCATTGGCACGGTCAGCTCTACGCCTGTTTTCTCTAGGACTCCACCGGGTCACCGATGTCGTCGGTGGGCTTCCGCATGTTCACAGGGATCTTGAAGTAGCGGATGCCGGTCGCCCCGGGCGGCGGGAGCTCGCCGCCGCTGATGTTGAACTGAACGCTCTGGAAGAGCAGGCGAGGGGCGTCGAGGGCCTTGTCGCGGGCTTCCCGTAGGCTCACGAACTCCTCGAGGGCCGTCTCCGGGCGCAGGTGCGGGTTTTCGGCCTTCGACTTCCCGATCGTGGTCTCCCAGGCGAGGTCGCGGTCGTCGGGCATGTAGTCGTGGCCTGGGAAGACACGCACCTCGTCAGGGAAGCTGTAGAGACGGTCCTGAATCGAGTCGTAGAGGTCGCTCGCGCTTCCCGAGGGGAAGTCGCATCGGCCCGTGCCGTAGTCGTGCATGAAGAGCGCGTCCCCCGTGAAGAGCGCGTCGCCGATCTGAAAGGTCAGGCATGCCGGCGTGTGTCCGGGCGTCCCGATCGCTTTCACTTCGAGGCTGCCCGCCTGAAGCGTCTCGCCGTGCGCGATCAACTTGTCGAACTGGCTTCCGTCGGTGGCCAGGCCATCGCCAAGGTCGAAGACTCCCTTGAACACCTCCTGCACGGCTGTGATGTGCTCGCCGATCGCGGTCTTCGCGTTGAAACGCTTCTTGAGTAGCTGCGCACCAGACAGATGATCGGCATGCGCGTGCGTCTCGAGCGCGTAGTGAACCTTGAGGCCGTTCTCCCGGACATAGTCCGACAGCTCGTCGAGCGACTCGGTGCTCGTCTGCGACGAGAGCGGGTCGTAGTTCAAGACCGAGTCGATCACGACCGCGTCTTTGCTTGCCTCGTCCCATACCACGAACGTCAGGGTGAACGTGGGCGCATCGAAGAACGCTTTGACTTCCATCTCTTCCTCGTCTTCCTCGGGGCGGTCTACATCCGCCCTTGCAACATCCCGTGCCAGTACAGATTGGGCAGACCGTACGCCTTGAGCGCGTACATGCTGTATCGCTCCTGCGCCTGGTCAAACGGGAAAGTCTCCATGATCACCCCGTCGTAGCCAAACTCCGCCAGAATCACCTTGCCGTAGCCGGTGACGAGCGGGCAGGAGGCATAGCCGTCGTAGTGCCCGGTGAGCGGTTTTTCCGCCCGAAAGGCAATCATGTTCTCGGCCAGGGCCGGCGCCTGCTTGCGGACCGCGGCGCCCGTCTTGGAGCAGGGCAAGCTGCTGCAGTCGCCCAGCGAGAAGACGTTTCGGAACTTCGTGTGCTGGAGCGTGTGCTTGTCGACGTCGACCCAGCCCTCGGCGTTTGCGAGCGGGCTCTCCTTGATGAAGCTCGGTGAGCCCTGCGGCGGGGTGACGTGCATCATGTCGTACTTCAAGACCAGCTCTTCGGAGTCGTTGACGTCGCGGAACACCGCCTCGCGCGTTTCGGGACGGACCTCTACCAAGTTCTTCGAGAACTGAGTTTGGATGTTCCGCTCTTCGACGATTTTGTTGAGCGCCTGAGCGTACTTTGGGATCCCGAAGATGCCGGCGGTCGCCGAGGCGTAGATCACATTCGCCTGCTCCCGAATCCCCCGGCGCCGGAACATCTCTTCGGCCAGATACATGATCTTCTGCGGCGCGCCCGCGCACTTGATCGGCGTCGCCGGGAAGGTGAAGATCGCGTTCCCACCCTGAAACGCCTGAATCGTCTCCCAGGTGTACGGCACCTTGTCGTAGCCGTAGTTGCTGCAGACCCCGCCCTTGTTGATCGCGTCGGGCAAACCCTTCACGGCATCCCAGTTGAGCTGAATCCCAGCGGCGACGATGAGCTCGTTGTAGCCTAGCGTCTTCCCGCCCTCGGTCTGAATCTCGTTCTTTTCCGGGTTGAACCCGGTCACTCTGTCGCGAATCCAGTTGACTCCGCGTGGCATCACCTCGGACATCGCGCGCCGCGACACCTCTCGCGGAAACACGCCTCCGCCAACCAGGGTCCAGATCGGCTGGTAATCATGCGTCTTGGACGGATCGACGATGGTGACCTTCGGCGCTGCTTCCTGTTGCAGGAGCTGAGCCGCTACCGTGATGCCGGCGGTTCCCCCGCCAATGATGAGCACGTCGTGTTGTTCACTCATGGAGTTCTCTCTGACTTGGAGTTTCCGTTGCCGTTGAGCAGGAGCTTGGGCGCGGTCGCCAGGTTCTCACCGACGTTCTCTGCAACCCGCATCAAGAAGCCGAGCGCGCGCTGCACCGAAGGTTGCCGCGCTGCCCGGAGCGCACCGAGCATTCCCATTCGAGGCGCCGGTTCCATGCTCGCGTCGGCGACCGCGCGCGCGGTCATGCCGAGCGTCGACAGCGCCGCCGGATCGAGCATGCCCGAATCGAGCAAGGCCTGGACTTCGCGCGCTGTCGCGAGCTGGGCGAGCTTCATGATTGCGTTCTTCGAAGACTCGACGAGGCGCTCGATCTCCATGCCTTCCGAAGCCGCGCGCGCCATCGTCTCGTCGAGGATGTCCGTGAACGTCGCGACCGCGGGCTTCGCCTGCTCGCTCAGCCCCACCATCATCATCAGCGGTGCCAGCGCTTCAGGTCGCGTCATACGCTCGAGAAGCTCGGACAAAGTTCGCAGACGCGTATCGAGGTCCCCGTGCTGGTTGGCCCAGTCATCGAGCACGTCGACCGCTGTCGAAGTTAACGCGGGGGCGGCGGCGGTGACCTCGGTGAGAGGTTCAATGGCCTGTTCGAGCCGTTCCAGCCGCGCTTCGATGCGACGCAACGTTGCTTCGAGTTCAGACCTGTTTTCGCCTGGAGTTGTTGATCCCGTCGACGGGGCCACCTTAGGATCCATCCGCTCGCCTCCGCTGCGGAGCCTATCAGCAAGAGCCGGACCAAAGTGGACGGGCCCATTTACCCAACGATTTCAAGCTGCCATTCAGAGCAGACTGACGGATGTGGCAGCCCCCGCTGACAGCGCCGCCGCCTATGTCAGCCTGGTTCGCCCGTGCCAAGCGCCTGACGAAGCTTCCGATACAGAGTCCGTTCGCTCACGCCCAGTCGTTCGGCCAGCGCTTTACGGTCCCCAGGGTGCGTCGCGGACACCCAGCGCAGGTAGCGGCGTTCGACCTCTTCGAGCGGCAGAAGCTCCTCGCCCCAGGGCCATGCTTCACTCGCCGCACCCGGGCTAGGCACCGAGCTCCTGTCGCCTCCGAGGTAAGCGGGAAGGTGCTTCGCCTCGATTTCGTTCCCGTCCGTGAGCAGCACCGCGCGCTCGACGATGTTCCGAAGCTCGCGAATGTTTCCCGGGAAGTCGTGCTCCTGCAAGAGGCTCATCGCCTGGGCCGAAAGCCGCTTCGCGCCGTTGGCGAGTAGGGTGTCGCAGAGCAAAGGGATATCTTCGCGCCGCTCGCGGAGCGGGGGCATCGCGATAGGGAAGGTGTTGATCCGGAAGTAGAGGTCCCGCCGGAACGAACCCTCGCGAACCATGCTGTCGAGATCCCGATGCGTTGCGCAGACCAGCCGGAAGTCAGCGCTTCGCGCCTCGATGTCACCGACCGGCCGGAACATGCCGGACTCCAGCACCCGCAACAGCTTCACCTGCAACGACAGCGGAACGTCCCCAATTTCGTCTAGAAAAAGGGTCCCACCGGTTGCAGCTTCGACCAGGCCGGGCTTCCGTGTATGGGCTCCGGTGAACGAGCCGCGCGCGTGCCCGAAGAGCTCCGACTCGAACAAGGCTTCGCCGAGCCCGGAGCACTCGACCGGCACGAAAGCGCCTTCATTGCGCGGGCTCGCGTCGTGTATCGCCTGGGCGGCAAGCTCCTTGCCCGTCCCCGATTCACCCAGCAGCAAGATCGGCACCTCGCTTCGCGCCCCGCGCTGGATGAGCTCGAGCATCGCTGTGAACGCCTTGGATCGCCCGACGAACGAGCCGCCGGCCCTCGCGCTCGCGTGGGGGATCGGGGCGATCAACTCCACGAAGCCCTCGATTCCCCCGCTTTCGTCCAGCAGCGGCCGAAGCTCCACGTCAACGTGCTCGGCGCCGCCAGGCCCGTGATGAATGTGAACCACGCGCTCGTTTCGCTTCGACGACAGGCAGTTGCGGAGCGGGCACTGCTCACCGTTCTCGTCGCATGGGCTCTCGTACCCATGCGATACAGCAAAGCATCTATCGTGCCCGAGCTTGGGAGAGGCTCGGTAGTGCTTCCGATAGGCCTCGTTCACCGCGAGGATGCGGTAGTCCTTGGAGAGCACAATCGCTGGCTTTTCGCTCGATTCGAGCATCGCCTCAGCGAGGCCGGGAAGCAGAAGCGGCTGCTGGCTCGAGTCAGGCATCAGGCCGCTACTTTAGCGCCATCGATGGCAGCCGAGCCAACATTGGCTGTCATTTACGTCAGGAGCGCAGGGCGAAGATCGTGTGGTATGCTGGGGAGCTGTTCTTCTTTTTAGGCGGTGTTGAGATGCGCTTGATGACGACTTGGCTTGCTCTGAGCCTTGGTATTTTAACGCTGGCGGCCTGCGAGGGTTCCAGTCCCGACCCGGGCAGCGAGACCGATATCGCTCTCAGGGGGTTGATCCAGCACAACGGCCTGCGCGGCGACCCAGCTCTAGGTCGCGACCTTCCGAGCATCGACGAGCCGCTCGCCCAGCTCGGACGTAAGCTCTTCTTCAGCAAGAGCCTCGGCGGCGATCGCGATTCGGCGTGCGTGACCTGTCATCACCCGGTGCTCGGCGGAGGAGATGGCCTGCCCATGTCGATCGGCGTGGGCGCGGACGATCCCGACTTGCTCGGGCCCGGGCGCACCCATCCGGACGGCGACCTGCCCGTCCCCCGCAACGCGCCGACGACCTTCAACATCGCGCTCTGGGAAAACGGCTTGTTCTGGGATGCCCGCGTCGAGAACCTCGACAGCGGCGGCACCCGAACTCCAGATAGCGACTACGGAGCCCCCGACCCAGACGCCGGCGCCACGCTCTCGGAAGCGCAGTCGCGTTTCCCCGTCACCTCCACCGAGGAGATGCGCGGCTTTGACTTCGTGCTGGACGGCAGCAACGCGGAGCTCCGTACGGCACTCGAGCAACGCCTGCGGGACGATGGCCGCTGGACCGCCGAGTTCGACACTGCGTTCGGCTCTTCGGAGATCAGCTACGCCCGCATCGCAGAAGCGCTCGGGGCCTACGAGGACTCGCAGGTTTTTACCGATACTCCCTGGCGCGCATACGTCCAGGGCGAGCTAGGCGCGATCGGCGAATCGGCGAAGCGCGGTGCGCTCCTCTTCTTTCGGACCCGCGATGAAGGCGGCGCCAACTGTGCGAGCTGTCACACCGGCGACTTCTTCACCGACGAGGACTTCCATTCCATCTGCGCGCCGCAGCTCGGTCGCGGCAAGGGCGATGGTCTTGTGGGCACCATGCTTACTAATGATTACGGGCGCGCACGCGAAAATGACGACCGCAACTACCGCTTCTCTTTTCGCACTTCGTCGCTTCTGAACGTTTCGGCGACCGGACCGTACCTGCACGCGGGCGCCTACGACAACCTCGCCGACGTCGTGCGTCATCACTTGGATCCTCAGGCCGCGATCGATCGCTTCGACCCGGCGGACGTGCCCGCGGCAGCATCAGAGGATTACGATCGCAATACGCAGGAGATGCTCGACTTCCTCGGGGTGTCAGGCAGGGGTATCGACTCGCTGCGAGCTCCGATCGAACATTCGGACCAAGACGTGGAAGACCTGGTGGCCTTCTTGGAATCCCTCACGGACCCCTGCGTGCTCGATCGAGACTGTCTCAGCCCTTGGATTGCAGACCCGGACAGCGATGACGTCGACGGGCACCTCCTGGTCGCAATTGATCAAGATCGAAACCCTCTTTGAGCAGATTTCGGCTTCAAATGAGGCAAATTCGCTGGATCTGCGCCTCCAAAAGCACGTGATTTCAGTCAGTTAGCAAGATTTCGCGAAAGTCGACATTCTTGCTTGACCGACCCCCGTTCCGCGCTAACTTCGGCGTCCCTTTGCAGGGGGTCTGCGGACATTCCGCCGATCGATCATTGAAAACTGAATCGGAATCAATAGTTACGTACTCGGGTCCCGAGTCGTGCAATCAAAACTGTACGACTAGGGTCAATTCAAAAAGCGGTTCCAATTTCGATTGGAGCCGCATCCGAGAGCAACACGCAATAAACAAATGTGATGCTCTTGAGCGTCTGGCGGGAGCGCCAGAACTCAGCAGGAAAACCAGCTCAACAGTTCAACTGGAGAGTTTGATCCTGGCTCAGAGCGAACGTTAGCGGCGGGCCTAACACATGCAAGTCGAACGAGAAAATCCCTTCGGGGGTGAGTACAGTGGCGCACGGGTGAGGAACGCGTAGGTAATCTACCCTTTGGCGGGGGACAACATTCCGAAAGGAATGCTAATACCGCGTAAGACCACGTTCACTACGGTGAGAGTGGTAAAAGGTGCCTCAAAGCACCACCAAAGGATGAGCCTGCGTCCCATCAGCTTGTTGGTAAGGTAATGGCTTACCAAGGCTAAGACGGGTAGCTGGTCTGAGAGGATGATCAGCCACACTGGCACTGGAACACGGGCCAGACTCCTACGGGAGGCAGCAGTGAGGAATATTGGGCAATGGGCGAAAGCCTGACC
>Ga0316189_10003701_pt1 | contig 14817 bp, 13 predicted proteins | sample LowCovwburrow_MG_FD_204930 | JGI IMG/M metagenome (GOLD analysis project Ga0316189, IMG submission 204930) | Coastal sediment microbial communities from Maine, United States - Lowes Cove worm burrow | ecosystem: Environmental > Aquatic > Marine > Coastal > Sediment | place: USA: Maine...
GGGCTCCTAGGGACGACGCCCCTCCGGGGACGTCTCCCGTCCGTGTTGACGACGACTCAGGTCGTGGACCTCAGCCGACGACCGGCTCACGACCGGCTCACGACCGGCTCACGACCGGCTCACGACCGGCTCACGACCGGCTCACGACCTGAGGACCAGCGGTCAAAAGGATCGACGATAGGTGTCGACTTTCATCCGGTCCTGGTAGAGGGGGTAGGTAGGTTTCGACCTAGGACCCGTTCCATGGATCGAAGCCTTTGGAGCTTGACCCCACACGAGCGTGGGCCTCGGCGGTGAGGCGCATGTCGAGACCCAAGCCGCCCGTGCGGGGTCGGGCTCCACTTTTCCCGGCGGCACCGATCGGCGAATTCGCGAGCTCGCGAATTCGCCGCTCCGAGCACCCCGAGGGGCGCGACTCACGTCTCCAGCGGGCCCGCTGGGCACCTCGGGCGAAAGCCGCTAAGGTTCGCTCGCGTGCGATCCAGAGCCCTCGTCACCCGCCTTCTCGCGGCATCACTCTTCGTCGCCTCCTCCTCTACGCTCGGCGGATGCCGCGGAAAGCGGACCCGTCCGCCCTACTCGCTCAACGCCGGCCCCGAGTCGCACGAGCTCCTCGGCGCGGCCCGGCCGACCCTCGACGGGATCCGCGTGTCTTCGGCGAAGATTCGGCTCAACCGATCGATCGCCGGCAACTTGATGCTCCTCGCCCAACGGCCGGAGCGCTTCAACGGCCAGATCCAGATCTCGGGCAAAGAGCTGGTCTCCCTCGCCTTCCACGAGGACGGCTACTCGCTCCGCTACACCTCCGGAGACGGTCTCCCCCCCGGCTTCTACAGCGGGCCCCCCTCCCCCTGTGCGATCGAGGAGCTCCTCGGGGTGTCTATGGCCCCAAGCGAGCTCATCGCCCTCGTCTTGGGCGGCGCGCCGCTCCTCCCGGACCCGATCGAAATCCTCGACCAGCGCTGGGACCGCAAGACCGCCCACGAGGTGCTGACCCTCCGCAGCGGTGATCTCGAGGAGGAGCTGCGCTTCTCCTGGCACAACGGCGAGTGGTGGCCCGCCGGCGCGACTTTGTCGCGGAGGATCAACGAGAGGACGACGATCTGGCTCTGGTCGGCGCTCCATGAGTCGCCCCACACCGTCGACGGCCACACCCTCCCGAGCAAGACCATCATCACCCGCCCCGACGGTCGCCGTAAGCAAAAGGTCACGATCACCTACCGCTCGCAGGAGCCCAACCCCGAGTTCATGCGGGCTAGCGACACCGTCGGCGACGGCGGCTGGGATGACGACGGCGGCTGGGAGGACGAGGACGACTGGGGGGACGAGGAGGGCACCGCGGATGCGACCGGCGGCACCGACGACGGCGACGACGGCTGGGAGAGCGGCGATGCGGGCGGCGAGGCCTCGCCAGGCGCTGCTGCTCCCGAACCCGACGGGGCGAGCACCTCTGCGGGGACCTCCGAGGGCGGCGAGGCCTCGCCAGGCGCTGCTGCTCCCGAACCCGACGGGGCGAGCGCCTCTGCGGGGACCTCCGAGGGCGGCGACGCGACCGAGGCGCCCGCCCCCGCCCCTACTGCCAAGCCAAAGGCGTCCAAGCCGCCAGCCAAGCCGCCAGCCAAGCCGCCAGCCAAGCCCGCTATTCCGGCCTACTTCATCCTCAGCAGCGATGGTCTCCCCGAACGCGGGGACCTCTGTCGACGACGCTAGTCGACGAACGAACGATCCGCCGGCACCCCGACCTCGACGCCCCCCTTCCCAGCGAAGGTGCTCCACCACCCGCCGGGCTCTGCTCCTCCCGGGGCGCCGAGCCCCTGTCATCAACCCCACGTCTAGCGCGAGCTGACCGCTGCGTCGCTGCGGGCGGGAGCATAGCCCGAGACCCCCCGCGCAGGCTCATCCGAGGCGAGGAAGCGGTAGCCCACGCCGCGCAGAGTCTCTATGTAGTGGCCGACCGGATCCAGCTTGCGTCGCAGGCGCTGGACGTGAGTGTCGACGGTCCGGGTGGTGACCTCACCCCGTGCTCCCCAGACCTCGACGAGCAGTGAGTCACGGGTCTGGACCCTGCCGCGTCGCGAGACCAGCGCGGCGAGGAGGCGAAACTCGCGGGCCGTAAGCTCGACCTCGCGACCGTCCACCCAGGCCCAGTGTCCGTCGAGGTCGACCCGCAGACGCTCACAGACAAGCTCGCCCGAGCTGCTCGTCTCCTCGACGAAGTGACGCCCGAGGATCGCCCGCACCCGGAGCAGGAGCTCGCGGATGCTGAAGGGTTTGACGACATAATCGTCGACACCGAGCTCAAAGGCGACGATGCGATCGATCTCGTCACCGCACGCGCTGACCATGATCACCGGCACCGACCGGGTCTCCTCCGCCATCCGCATCCGCCGGCAGACCTCGGTCCCCGAGAGGGTCGGCAGCATCAGGTCGAGGAGGACCAGATCAGGGGCGGGCCGGCCGCGGAGCAGCTCGAGCGCCCTCGGACCGTCGTTCGCGCTCAACACTCCGTAGCCCTCACGCTCGAGGCTGAAGCGCAGGGCATCGACGAGGTCGGGCTCGTCATCGACGATGAGGATCGTAGCTGCCATCTATTCCCGTCCCCCACGCCGATCACCGCGGCGCGTCTTCTCTTCTAGCGACTCGCATTGCCGCGACGGTCACGCTCGAGAAACATCCCGGTCACAACCGCGCCCGCCCCAGACACACACTCCAGAAGCCACTATGAGCTTTCGCGGACCCTGTACGTCAGCAGGACAAAGCTGTCGCTCGCGACATGCTCGATCACGGAGCCGAGGATCTGTAGGGTCAGGACCTCTCCGCTCGCCCGGTCGACGACGCGAAGGCGAGGCCGGCGATGGATCACGACTCCCTGCCGCCGCTCGACCGCGTCGACCTCGATAGAGAGGAGCACGAGCGGGCGGCCTCCGTGCTGGCGGAGAGCACGGTCTAGCTCGTCTGCGCCCTCGCGAACCTGCATGTCCCAGAGCAGCGCCGGGCCCATCTGCGCCGCTGCGGGGTGATTGCTGAGGGCGTCAAAGAGGCGCCCTTGAAAGTCCCGGCGATCGATGAGGAGCGCCGCCAAGGCCTCGCGATCCTCGACCGCGAGCCCGGCGACGACGGCCTCGCCGAGCGCCGTCAAGCTCGAAGATGCCCCTCGAAGAGGCGCATCGTCGGCGGTCGGGTCGACCGTGGAGACGATCTCCTCCGCCACCGAAGCAGCAACCCCGTCGAGCACTCGCACAGAGAGCAGCCCGCCGAGCACGACACAGACAACACAGGCTACCGCGATGATCCGCTGGTTCCGCTGGCTCTGCTGACTCCGGGGCTTCAGCTGGCTCGACTCGATCCGAAGGACCGAATGTTCCGAAGCGTGGCCTGTGTTGCTCATCGGCGCAGGGCGTGACCTAGTTCGTCGCGTAGGAGGTCCACCCCAGGGTCCAGTCGGAGTCGCTCGACTCCACGCCGCCGATGTAGCCGGCCGCCTCAAAACCTGCGGGCGGGGTCACACCGTTGTGCACCGGCGAGTCCGCCGCGGGCGCGAAGTCAGGGCTGCCCCAGGCGGTGCTGCCGAGCATCGGGTCGACGTCGAAGAGATTGCCGTTGCTCTCCTCCTCGACAACGCCCAGGAGATCGAAGGTCGACCCCTCTGAGACCACGTAGAGCTCGCCGCCGCTACGAGCGTTCTCCGAGAAGAGTGAGTTTTTGATCGCGATATTGCCGGCGTCAGCCTGCGCCTCGGTCTGCTCCTCGGTGAGTTCGACCGCTGCGTTGTTAAAGCCGGTGATGATCGTGTTGTAGAACTCGCCAGCGGTGCCCTCTTTGAGCTTGAGACCGCCGCTCTTCGAGCCCGATCCGCCGATGGCGGTGACGTTCGCGAGCCTCGGGGCGGTCCGCGGCTCGGCGTCGCGGTTCGCCTCCTGGTTGGAGATCTCGAAGGCAAAGTTGCCGGTCCCCGAGTCCTGCTGGACGACGACATACTGGAGCTGACCGGACCAGCCCTGGTCGATGTCGACCGCGTCATCACCGGCGCCGGTGATGAGGATGTGCGAGCCCGACCAGGCGCCGCCGAACATCTCGATCCCGTCGTCCTCGCCCATGTGGACCTGAAGGTGATCGACCACGGTCCCAGCGCCGCAGGCGTAGAAGGTGACGCCGTTGAGCTCATTGTCGGTCGTCAGCTCGTAGCCGGCGTACTCAACGCGAACGTAGGAGAGCGAGCCGCAGGAGCCGCCCTCATCGGAGCTCTCTCCGCCGCCGTAGTTCGGCTGATCCTCGAGGCCCTCAGCGATGCCGATCCCGCCCATGAGGTTGGTCGAGGCCTCGCCCAGGAGAACGATGCCGCCCCAGTCACCGCGGGCGCGGGAGCCCTCGGCCTGGCTGGAGGTGAAGACGATCGGCGCGTCGACCGTGCCGACAGCCTCGAGGCGCGAGCCCTGGGCGATGACCAACGCGCTGCCGTTCTTGCCGCGGATGACGACGCCGGGCTCGATCGTCAGCACAGCCCCGCCCTTCACCGTGACGATCCCGTCGATGACCATGTCCTCGGACCAGACAGTGTCCTCCTCGATCGGGCCGCGTACCTCGCCGTCGACCGGAGTCCCGCTCTCGTTGCCGGTGTCCATCACGTCGTCGCCAGCGCAGGCGGTGAGCCCGATCAGCGCAGAAACCATCGTAGAGGTCAGGAGATTGTGCATCTTCATAGCTGTTCCTTCTGCCACCAGCGCGGTGGTGACTGCTGGATAGCCTCTGTCTGTGCCGAGCGATTCCCAGCTCGGTGACAGACAAGAAACATGTTCAAAGAATCATCTGGAGATCAGATGTCGTAGCGAAGACCGACACTAAAGGTCAGCCCGTGCAGCGTGTTGTAGGTGACCGCGCCCTCGTCGCCCTGGACAAAGCGACGTCGCCAGTTGAGCAGGTTGTAGGCGCCGACCGAGAGTCCGAGCCCCTTGTGCAACCTCTGCAAGTAGGTCAAGTCGACGCTGTGCACCGGCAGCTCGTAGATGTGCGGTAGGCCCTGGCCGCCGACAAAGGCGATCCGCCGGCCGAAGGTGTTGTAGAGGAGGCGGACGTTGGTCCCGAGGTCGTCGTTGTCGTAGGCGAGGTAGGTGTTGATGACGAAGGGCGACTGCCCCTCCATCGGCCGCGTCGGGCCAGAGAAGTCGAAGCCGTCGTTGTTGAGCACATCGGGGTACTCGACCCGCGAGTAGATGTAGGCGAAGTTCGCGCCCAACGAGACGTCCCGCAGCGAGCGATGGATGAACTCAAAGTTCTTGCGCAGCTCGAGCTCGGCGCCGATGTTCTGGGCCGACTTCGCGTTGCGGTAGGTCTGCAGCGGTGACGAGGAGTTGCCGATCACCCGCTCGATCGGCGCGTCGAAGTACTTGTAGAAGGCCGAGACCGCGACGACCTCGTTCGCCGACGGGAACCACTCCCAGCGGAGATCCGCGTTCCAGACCTTCGTGCTCTGGAGGCTCGGCGTGCCGAAGACGTTGAAGCCGCCGACGAAGTCGGTGAAGACGAAGGGCGCCAGCTCACGGAACTCCGGGCGGGCCAGGGTCTTCGCCCCTGAGAGGCGGATGTTCATGTCGCCGGTCTTGTCGTTGCCGACCGGGAAGATGAAGGCCGCCGAGGGGAGGATGTCACGGTCAACGACGTTGGCGTTGTCCTCCTCGTCGATCGGCCGGCCAAAACGATCGTAGGGGCGGACCTTGATGTCGCTCGCCTCGAAGCGAGCACCGCCGACAAAGCGCATCCAGCGGACGAGCGGCAGGTCGATCATCGCGTAACCGGCGTAGATCCCCTGGCTCGCGGTGTAGCTGTCCTTCGCCCGGGTGAACTCGCGGATGAAGAACGGCGCGTCGCCGCCGTTGGCCATGTTGGCGCCGCCACCGATGCTCCCCGGCGTCAGGATGTTACCGGTCCCGCCGGGTCGCGTCTCGCGGAAGTCGTCCTGGACCGCGTACTCGAAGGAGCGGGTCGCGAAGTTCCGCCGCTTGCCCTCGACCCAACCGCCGAACTTGAAGGCAGAGTCGAGCTGCCCCCACTGCTTGAAGGGCGCGGTGAAGTTGACCGCCCCCGTCGCGCTATTGTCGACGAGCTTGAAGTACTGAAAGCGGATCGCCTCGGTGTCGTCGACGCGATAGCCGTCCCCCTCCTGGCGGTAGAGCACGTCGCGCAGCAGCGGATCGTCAAGGCTCGCTTGGGCGAAGGAGCCAAACCAGTCCATCTTCAGCCCGCGCGCCGAGGGGAACTCATGACGCCCTCCGAGCCGGGTAAAGGCGACCGAGCGCATCTGGTAGCGATGACGGACGTTGCGGACAGGCGTCTCTTGGTTGGTCGAGCGGGCGAGACCGTCGAGCTGGCGGACCTGGAGGTCCGCGTCCCGGGTGTAGAAGGCGCTGAGATCGATCCTGTGGTTCTCGCTGAGCCGCCACTTGAGCAGGGTGAGGGCAGACCACGCCGTGTTGTAGGTCGTCTTCAGGCCGCGGTAGTCGACCCGCGGCGTCGCGAGGTCGAGCGGGATAAAGCGGTCGTTGCTGGTCCCCTCTGCGCCCTCGGCCCCGCCGTAGATCCGCACGGTCTCGCGCAGCGTCTGCTGACTGTTGGAGTACTGGGCCGCGGCGAGGAAGCCGAGCTTGGTCCCCCAGGGCTTGAAGGTCGTCCCGACCGACGCGCTGGCGCCGAAGTTCGGCATGCCGATGTGCGGCTTGACCTCGGTCTTGGTCGACGGCATCGCCTCGCCGAAGCGCTCGATGTCGGCGTTGCTCCAGACGCTCTCCAAGGTCCCGGGGCGCTGCTCCGTCAGGTTGATCCGATCGGGGGTGTCGAAGGCCGAGGGCAGGCCGCGGCCGAGGTTGCCGAAGGCGAAGCTATCGCCGGCGAAGCGCTGCCCCTTGAGACCGCTGCGGCCGAGGGTCGCGGTGTTCAGCCCGAGGTTGGCGGAGATCGACGCGGACAGCTCCTCCGGCGGCTGCCGGCTCTCGAGCTGCACCGAACCGCCAGCGAAGTCCGCAGGCACGTCGGGCGTCGCGGTCTTCTGGACGTTGATCGCCGAGAGCGCGCCTGAAGGAAAGATGTCGAGCGGGACCGAACGGCGGTTGGGATCGGGGCTCGGCACTCGCGCGCCGTCGAAGAGGGTGTTGCCGTAGCGATGGCCGAGGCCTCGGACGAAGAGATAGCGGCCGTCGACGATCGTCGCCGAGACGATCCGCCGGGCGACGGCGGTCGTCGCTCCGCCGCCCGCCTTCTTGATGTCGTCGCGGCTCATGATGTCGCGAGCGCTGGTCGAACGCTTGCGCTCGACTAGCTTCCCAGCGGCGCTCTCCTGGTTGATCTCGGTCTCGACGATAACGGTCTGCGCCATCCCTGGGATCGGCGTCAGCTCGCGGTTGATCGTCTCCTGCTCATCCGCCTCGACCGAGACGTTGGCGACCGTGACCCCCTCATAGGCGTCGTACCAGACCCTCACCTCGTAGACCCCTGGCGGGAGGAGGAGCTCGTAGTTGCCGTCGAAGTCGCTCTTGGTCGCGTACTTGGTGCCGACCGCCGTCACCTTGGCGCCGATCAGCGGCGTGCCGTCGGTAGAGTCGAGGATCCGCCCGCGGACCGAGCCGGTCGGGCCCTTGACCTCGACCTTGGGGACCTCCAGCTCCTTCGCCAGCGCCTCTTCATCCTCGGTGAGGTCCTCGATGCAGAAGCCGTCGTCGCACTCCTCTTCCTCTTCCTCCTCCTCGTCGGCGGAGGGAGACTCTGCGGGCGCGGGCTCCTCGGCCGCAGCCTCGCTCTCGTCCTCGACCGCGAAGCCATCGTCATCTCCCACGGGAGCTTCGACCGCCCCAGGAGCATCACCCTCAGCGTCGCCGCCGGGCTCTACCGGAGCGACCGGAGGAGACTCCTCGCCGATCTGCGAAGGCCCTTCGTAGCCTCGAGCGCCAGGCTCAGTGCCCGCCATCGCCGTCCCCGGCAGCGCCAGGGCGAAGATCGCCAGGAGCGCGAGGCTAGACGATCCCTGTCGATCTCCGCGGGGGAGACCGTTTCCAATGTCACATCGCATGTCTAAATCGTCGCCTCTTGCGAACTACGAGTTGGTGTCCCGGAGGACTCTCTCTTCGCCGTCGTCGCTAGGTCGCCGCCACGCTCACGGATCCATCTTCTTGGTGAGAATGACGATCGGATGGGCCTGTGCGGCCTTCGAGAGGTCGATCCCCGAGAGCACAGCGCCGTAGGGGGCGTCGTCGGCCGCGTCGAGGTAGAGCGCGTTGTCCGGGCGCGCGTTGAACATCCGGATCAGCTTCCGGGTCAGCTCGTCGTGGGACACGTCGATCTTGTTGATCGAAGCTCCGCCGTCGACGCCGATCGTCAGCACCAGCGGCTTGTTCGGATCGTTGCTCGCGTCGAGCTGCTCCTCGACCGTGTCCTTCGGCGGCAGGCGGACCCAGAAGCTCTTGGAGAGCACCGGCGCCAGGACCATGAAGATGATCAGGAGGACCAAGACAACGTCGACCAGCGGCGTGACGTTCATCTCGGGCTTGACCCGAGCCTTCTTGCCAAAACCGCCTGATGAGAGCTCCATACCCATGTCAGCCCTCCTCCTGGTTCCACTCGCGCTTGCCGGCGACCTCGAGCGAGACGCCACTAAAGCCGATGTCTTGGATGTCCTTGAAGAGCCCCCGGAGGACGACAAAGCGGAGCCGTGCGTCGCCGCGGAGGATCATCCGCCGCTTCGGCGTCGCCGCGTAGACCGCCTTCAGCTCGGCGATCGCGGCCTCACGGGACATGTCGGTCTCGCCGACCGTGAGCACCTCGTCAACGTCGAGCGTCACTGTCAGCGGCTCGAGCTTGTCCTCAGCGTCCTTGTCCGGGTTGAACACGTCGACCAGCTCGATCGACTTGCCGTCCTGCATGTTCGGGATGATCACCATGAAGATGATCAGGAGGACGAGGACTACGTCGACCAGCGGGGTGACGTTAATTGACGGCTTGGGGCCCTTGGAAGACTTGCCAGTGTCAATCGCCGCTCCCATTGGCTCCCCCCTCCAGGTAGTCGAGCAGCTCCCCTGCGGAGTGCTGCATGCTCATGTCTAGGCTGTCAAAGCGACCGCTGAGATAGTTGAAGATGAGCACCGCGGCGATCGCGACTGCGAGGCCGACCGCGGTCACGATCAGCGCCTCGGCGATGCCCGCCGAGACCGCACCGATACCGCCGCCGCCGGAGGACGCGATCCCCTGGAAGGCGGTGATGATGCCCATGACCGTGCCGAAGAGGCCGATGAATGGCGCGGTCGAGCCGACCGAGGCGAGCAGGCTCATCCCGCGGCGAGCCTCCTGGCTGTACTCCTCGAGCTTGCGGCCGAGCTCACGACGGGTCGCCTCGGCGGCGTTCAACCCAGTGTTGCGGCGGTTCTGCTCGAAGGTCGTCAGACCGACGACCGTCAGCCGAGCCAGGGGGTTGCGCGGCATCGCCTTTGCGAGGTCGACGAGCGCGTCGATCTCATCGGCGTCGATCAACGCCCGGGCCTTGCCGGCGAAGAGGTTCGACTCGCGACCGAAACGCCGAAGCACGAGCAAGCGCTCGATGCTCACGGCCAACGCCGAGAGGCCCATCACCACCAGGGAGACCGCCACGAAGCGGGCCATGAAGCCCATGCTCTGCCAGATTTCAACGAGCGACATTTCCATGATTTTTGCTTCCTATGCGGCGGTCAGCCGGCTTTGAGCTTGAACGGGACAGTGACCGGGATCCAAACGGAGATGGCCTGCCCCTGATACTTGCAGGGCGTGTACTTCCAGGTCTTGACGGCGGCGACGACCGACTTGAGGAAGAGCTTCTCGGCCTTCTTCTTCGCCTCGTCACCGGTCGCCGTCGAGGTCTTGCGCAGGATCTTCATCCCCTTGACGCTGCCGTCGTTGGAGATGTGGAGCTTGACGACGATCTGGCCCTCAACGCCCTGATCGCGGAGTTCCTTGGGATATTCGGGGGTCTTGTTGCCGGCGTCAGGCTTTGGCGGGGTCGAGCGCTCGGGCCGATCGATCGGCTTGGTCGGATCGATCTTCGCCTTCGCCTCGGCCTTCGGCTTGGGCTTCTCGGCCTTCGGCTTGGGCTTTTCGGCCTTCGGCTTGGGCGGCTTCTTGGCCGTCCCGGTACCACCGGCTCCGCTGCCGTACTCCTTGTCGGAGCGGGCCGTGTCCTGCTCCGCCGGAGGCCCGTCAGGGATCGCGTCGGGGAGCTTCGGCGCCGGCTTGGGCGGCGATTTCTTCTTGGGCTTCGGCGGCGGCGGAGCTTCGGGCGGCGGCGGCGGAGCCTCCTCCTCTTCGATCTCCGGCTCAGGCTCGTCCACCTCTTCGGCGACGAAGTCCTTGATCTCCGGCTCCAAGAGGACGTCGACCTGAACACCCTTCTCGTGGTGGAGAAAGAGGCCGTATCCACCTGCTGCGAGGTAAATAGCGATGGCGAGGAGGTACGAGACACCACGTCGGCGCTCGAAGACCTGTTCACGACGCGCTGGTTCAAAGCCAGAGAACATCAGACACGCGAAGGATGGTCGGGGTTCATTTCAACGCGATGGCGCGAATGTTCCAACTGTGTGACATTGTCCTACGGCCTTCGTCACCAAGTCCGGCAACGGCGAGACCATGGCCCTTGGGACATAGAATCGGTGAGCCACTTCGCGACAGAGGTCACGTGCATCCGCACCGCCGGTGAGGGCCCCCTCCGACTCCTTGAAGATGTCTCGCTCGAGCTCGCAGAAGGGGAGCAGCTCGGCATCGTAGGAGCCTCTGGATCCGGCAAGACCCTCCTCCTCAGCGCTCTCGTCGGCCTCCTCCCGCGGCCGCTGCGGGCCGAGGGACACCTCCTCCTTCGCGGTCGACGATACGACCTCGGCGACCCCGCAAAGCTGGCGGCGATCCGCAGAGGAGGACTCGCGCTTCTCTCACAGTCGGCGGCCAGCAGCCTCGACCCGACTCGACCGATCGGGGCGCAGCTCGCTGAGGTCGAGGAGCTGAGCGGCCGCTCCTCAGCGCGGAGCCGGAGCGCATCCTTTGGTCAGGTAGGCCTCGACCCTTCGATCGCCCGCGCCTTCCCCCATCAGCTCAGCGGCGGTGAGGCCCAACGCACAGCCCTCGCCCTCGCCCTCGCCGGCCGCCCACAGGTGCTCCTCGCCGATGAACCGACCGCGAACCTCGACACCGTCAACGGAGCCCAGGTTCTCGCGGCGCTCGACATGGCCGCCGCCGAGAGCGGCCTCTCGCTGATCCTCGTCAGCCATGATCTCGCCGAGGTCGCGTCGCGCTGCCCCAGGCTCATCGTCCTGGACAACGGTCGAGCGGTCGAGTCCGGTCGTCCCAGCGACCTCCTGCGGGCGCCCCAGGCCGAGGCGACGCGGCGACTCGTCGAGGTCGCCCGTCGACGCGAAGAGGGGCTGGCGGAGAGCCTCGGCGGGGCTCGCCGGTGAGCCCACCATCACCGCCAGGAGCTCTCGTCGCGCGCGACCTCAGCGTGACCGTCGACGGCAAAGAGCTCGTAGGCGGCCTGGACCTGCTGCTGCATCCTGGCCGCGCTCTCGCGATCATCGGCCTCTCCGGCGCGGGGAAGTCGACCCTCGCCCGCGCCCTCGTCGGCCTGACCCCAGCCCTAGGGGGCTCGCTGCGCTACGACGGTCGCGAGCTGGTCGGCTCGCCGCGGCATGCATGGCGACCGCTCCGCGAGCGCATGCAGCTGTGCTGGCAAGATCCTCTGCGAGCGCTCGACCCCCGCCTCAGCGCTCGCGCGTCGATCAATGAGGCTCGCCTCCTCGCCAAGAGGCAGGCCTGGGCCGCGAACTCCGAGCAGCTCCACTCCCTCGCGGAGGAGCTCGGCCTCGAGAGCGCGAGCCTCGAGCGAAGGCCGGCCGCCCTGAGCGGCGGCCAGCGTCAGCGCGTCGCCCTCGCCCGCGCCCTCGCCTGTGCACCCACGCTGCTGATCGCCGATGAGATCACGAGCGCCCTCGATCGCCCGCTCGCGGTCGACGTCATCGGCCGACTCGCAGCCAGGGTCCGCTCCGGCCTCGGCGTTCTCTTGATCACCCATGACCTCTCGCTCCTCTGCGGCTGGATCGACGAGGCGCTGGTCCTAGACGAAGGCCGGGTCGTCGAGCGCGGAGCCCCAGAGCAGCTCCTCGGCGACCCCAAGCACGGGACCACCAGGCGTCTGCGCGACGCGCTGCCTCGCCTCCCATCACAACCCCCCAGCGACCAACCGGGACGATCGCGTGATCTCTGAGCGCAACCTCTTCTGAGGAGGCCATCGGCCGCCGCACGAGAACCCAGCCCAGACATCCGGCCCGCGACCCCGCCTCGCCCGATGTTCGAAGCTCGGCCTCGCCTCGCCCCGCACGACATTCCAAGCACTCGGCCTCGCCTCGCCTCGCCCACATTCCAGTCCCGCGACCTCGCCTCTCCTCGCCGGCCGCCTGACTGCACCCGCGGCGGCCCTCTCTTCGCCCGCCTCTCTTCGCCCGCCCCAGCCCTCAGGACAAGCGCTGCGACCGACCTAGAGAGGCCACCAGCGGGCCTTCGGGCGTCGCTCAAAGAGCCCGAAGCGGAGGTCGATCGCCACCTCCGCGGCGATAAAGGGGTAGGAGAGCTTCGCGTTGACCCCCCAGCGGCGATTGCCGGCCCGCAGGTGCATCCCCGCCCCGAGGCGATCACGGCGAATCGGGGTCTGATTGAGCTCATCCCCCGACTCCGGCAGCGGCTCCGCCTCCAAGCCCCGAGCCCAGCCGATGTCGATACCGGCGGAGAACCAAGCCTGTGAGAGCGAGAGCGATCCGAGCAGCAGGTCCGCCCGCCGCTGAAACGAGATCGTATCCGGGTCGAGATCGGCGACCGGCGCCGGGTAGAGGAGCCGCGAGTAGTGCGCTCCTATCTCGAGCACACGTCCGCGGTAGAAGGCGACCGCGACCAGAGGGGACCAGGCCGGGACCCGCTCCCCCGGGAGCCAGTGCATGGTTGCCCCAAGGGTCAGGTGGTCGAAGAGACCGATCCGCAAGCCGACGCGGTAGACGTGCGGAGAGCCAAATCCAGCCTCCGGGGCGAGCACCCCGTGGTCGAGGAAGTGGTGCGAGCGCGCGACCTCACGCTCGAGATACCGGCGAAGCCGCGGAGCCCGCGGAGCTTCTTGCGTCGACGCTCCACTCGGACCTTCTGAGCCCTCACCGATCGCACGAGCCGCCGAAGAGGGAGCGCTCCCTGAAGCCTCCGCAGAGGACGAAGTCGGCGCAGCAGCGAGCACTGCGAGGAAGGCCAACGAATTGAGGAAAACGGACAACGGCGACCGATTGAAGCCCAAACCGTGAGGAAGCGCAATTCATGACGACATCCGCTCCTCCCCCCACCGCACACAGCCCTCGCATACTGCACGCCAACCTCGCGAGCGCTCCGCCCACGGCTACCACCCGTGAGCGCCACGCGCCCCCTGATACCCGCTCCTGGGGGACGAGCGACGTGCCAGACGCGGGAACAGAGCCCGGACTACGATGACGAAAAAGCCCCTATCACGCGCCATCTACATCGTCGCCGCCAAGCGTACGCCATTCGGCACCTTCGGCGGGATGCTCAAGAAGCACAGCGCCACCGACCTCGGTGTGATCGCCGCGAAGGCAGCCCTCGAGGCAGGCGGCGTCGACCCCTCGATCGTGGACGCGGTCTGCGTCGGCAACGTCGCCCAGACCTCGACCGACGCGATCTATCTCGCGCGCCATATCGGCCTCAAGTCGGGGGTCCCGGTCGAGGTCCCCGCGCTGACGATCAACCGCCTGTGCGGCTCCGGCTTCCAGTCGGTCATCAACGGCGCCCAGGACATCCTCACTGGCGAGGCCGAGGTCGTCCTCGCCGGCGGCGCCGAGAGCATGAGCCAGGCGCCCTACGCCGCCCGTGACGTCCGTTGGGGCACCCGCCTCGGCAGCGACATCAAGCTCGAAGACACCCTCTGGTCATCGCTCGTCGACAGCTATTGCGGCTGCCCGATGGCGATCACCGCCGAGAACCTCGCCGAGAAGTACAGCATCAGCCGCGAAGAGTGCGACGAGTACGGTCTCCGCAGCCAGCAGACCTGGGCGGCCGCCCAGGAGGCCGGCCGCTTCACCGCCGAGATGGCGCCGATCGAGATCAAGAGCCGCAAGGGCGTCACCACCTTCGACGTCGACGAGCACCCGCGGGCCAACTCCACCCTCGAGGGCATGGCCAAGCTCAAGACCGCCTTCAAGAAGGACGGGGTCGTCACCGCGGGCAACGCCTCGGGCATTTGTGACGGCGCTGGCGCCCTGATCCTCGCCACCGAGGAGGCCGTCAAGAAGCACGGCCTCACCCCCCTCGCCCGCCTCGTCGCCTACCACGTCGCTGGCGTCGACCCGACGATCATGGGCATCGGACCTGTCCCGGCGATCCGCGGCATCGTCGAGCGCACTGGCGTAGCTCTCGACGACATCGACCTCGTCGAGATCAACGAGGCCTTCGCCCCGCAGTACCTCGCCTGCGAGAAGGAGCTCGGCCTCGACCGCTCCAAGGTCAACGTCGACGGCGGCGCGATCGCCCTCGGCCACCCGCTCGCGGCCTCAGGAGCCCGGATCACGGCGCACCTCGTCCACGAGCTCCGTCGCCGCGAGGGTCGCTACGCGATCGGCTCCGCCTGCATCGGCGGCGGTCAGGGCATCGCCTTGATGATCGAGCGCGTCTAGCCAAGAGGCTCGCGCCGCGTGAGCCCAAAGAGAAGTTCAGAGAGAGACGAGGGGTCTCGTGCCAGAGCACGGGCCCCTCTTCTCTCTTCTCTCTTCTCTC
>Ga0316189_10003702_pt1 | contig 14817 bp, 17 predicted proteins | sample LowCovwburrow_MG_FD_204930 | JGI IMG/M metagenome (GOLD analysis project Ga0316189, IMG submission 204930) | Coastal sediment microbial communities from Maine, United States - Lowes Cove worm burrow | ecosystem: Environmental > Aquatic > Marine > Coastal > Sediment | place: USA: Maine...
GCTTCGCCGCCGGCGTCTCGAATCTGCTGCAGGACCGCTTCCGACCCATCGGCCTTGCGATCCGAAATGGCCACCTTCGCGCCTTCTCTGGCCAACATCACGGCAATTGCCGCTCCCAGCCCGCGGCGTGCACCGGTCACCAGGGCGACTTTGTCTTTAACTCTGTTCATGCTCGTGTTCCTTCAGTTTGCTGTTACGAAACTGTTTCAAGCGCAAGTGCGATGCCCTGGCCGCCACCGATGCAAAGCGTGACAATGCCGCGTTTGATGTTGTCGCGTTTCATTGAGTAGAGCAGCCGCGTCGCCAGTATCGCGCCGGTGGCACCGATCGGGTGGCCGTGGGCGATGGCGCCGCCCTCGACATTCACAATGTCCTCCGGCAATGCCAGTTCACGCATTACGGCGAAAACGATGGCAGCAAACGCCTCATTGATCTCGATTCGCTCGATGTCGCCAATGGTCCAGCCAGCGCGCTCCAGCGCCTGGTGAACGGCTGGCACCGGCCCAAGGCCGAACATGCCGGGCTCGACCGCGCCCACACCGTAGGAGACCAATCTCGCCAAAGGTTTAAGCCCGTGCGTGTCGGCAAAAGTGGGCGTGGCCAGGACCATAGCCGCCCCGGCGCTGTTGAGACCGGGCGCGTTGCCGGCAGTGATGGTGCCGCCCTTGCGGAAAACAGGCTTTAACTTCGCCAGACTCTCGGCTGTCGTGTCCGGGCGGTTGTGCTCGTCCTTGGCAAAGGATGTCGGCCCTTTGCGGGTCTTGATCTCGAACGGCGCGATCTCGCTTTCGAAGCGGCCAGCGCTTTGCGCCTTTCCGAAGCGTTGCTGGGACCGGAGGGCCCAACGGTCCTGATCCTCCCGGGTGATCTGAAATTTCTCAACAAGGTCCTCCGTGTGCCAGCCCGAATGCTCGTCGGAAAATGCATCATTCAATCCATCGCGCAGCATGCTGTCGTAGATCTGGGCATCGCCCATGCGATAACCCCAACGCCCGCCGCCCATCAGATACGGTGCCAAATCCATATTCTCCATGCCGCCGGCAACGGCACAATCCAGGTTTCCGAGCCAGATCTCCTGAGCCACCGAGGCGATGGCCTGAGCGCCTGAACCGCAGACACGGTTGACCGTCATCGCCGGCACTTCAACCGGGACGCCGCCGCCGATCGAAGCCTGCCTGGCCGGGTTCATCTTGTTGCCGGCCTGGATCACGTTGCCCATGACCACGGTATCGACATCGGATCCCTGCAGCTCTGCCTTTTGCAGACAGGCTCGCACCGCTTGCGCGCCCAAATCCGGCGCTGGTATATTCTTCAGGGTTCCACCGTAAGTGCCGATCGCCGTACGGACGGGCGAGCAGAGCACCACTTGAGATTTTGTCATGAGTAGATCCTTTCATTCGGGTTGTTGAACTTGTGTCTCATTCCCCATCATCCCCGGCAAATTCATCGACCGCCTGCATCAAGGGCGTCAGCCACATGAATGCAGGGCCGCCGTGCATGACGACGGCCTGAAAACCGGCCTCAATGATTTCGTTTCCAGTCGCGCCCGCACGAACGGCGTTACGAACATGGAAAGCAATGCACCACTCACACTGGGCGGCCACCGACAGCGCTATGTTGATTAACTCCTTCTCCTTCAAGGACAAGGCTGCACCACCTTCGGCCTCCTTGATGAAGTTCACAAACCCTGCCGTCTCCTTGGGAAAGTCTTGCTGTAGCCGGTGCGTCAGATCACCGACTTCTTTCAATCGCAGTTTCATGGATGTCATGTTCGCTCTCCTTACCGGGCCGTGACTGCCGTCGCTTCGGGAAGACGCCCTCCTTCGAGTCCGCCCTCGCCCTTCAACACAGCAACGGTGTGCCGGGCAATCATCACGTCTTCGTCGATTGGGATCATGAACACCGGAACAGGACTTTCGACGGAGCTGATCTGCTCGCAACCGTGTTGGTTTGCTGTGGAATTCAGTTTAACTCCGAGCCATCCTGCATTTCGGCACACCTCCTCGCAGATGGCGACTGCGTGCTCGCTTATTCCGCCGGTGAAGACCACTGCATCAAGACCGCCGAGCGGGCTGCCACCGAGTCGAGTTGGCGCCCTATGCGATAGATGAATAACTCCACCGCTTCTCTTGCCTCCGGTGCCGGGTTGGCCAGAAGCTTGCGCATGTCATCACTGATACCAGAAACACCAGGCAGGCCTGAATTATGGTACAAAAGGTCCGTAACCGCATCGTAGTCCATGCCCTTTTCATTGATCAAAGACAGGCCCGCGCCAAGATCAAGCTCGCTGCGGCGCCAATCGCAGGGCATAAGGCGGCTACGTCTAGGCACCGCTTTCAGGCGAAGCCTTCTCGGCATTGGCCATGGGTGTCCACATCGCAGAGCAGGTCCGGGTAACCTGTTCGGTGAACTTCGGCATCTCCGCCATGAACGCGTTGGTGGCCGATTGGGCAAAATCAGACTGAACGCTGACTGCCTTTTCCCAACTCTTGCACTCGGACAGATCCTGCAGCACCTGAGTGCCAGACTGAATTCGCTCGCTGGCAAAGCGTGTGAGTTCCTGGTTGAAGGCTGCCATGTTCTTCATGAACTCCTGGTTCGTCTGCATGTAGTCGGAGAACGGATTTCCGTTGAACGCGGCCATCTTGAATGGCGCGAACAGGAATTCGGAACTTTCAGTCTTGTCGGTTGCGCTGGTCATTGCTGTTTCCTTTTGGAATGTCGCCACGATGACGAAATCCCTGCTGCCCAGCGCCCACCAAGATCAATAGACCTGGTGTGCATCTGCTGCCTTGATAAAAATCAAGCACCAGGAAAATTAATCTCTATTCATTGCACGAGCGGCAATTGCCGTCATGACCAATGCCAGGCCGAAAAACAGCATGTTAATGCCCACCAGGAGTCCGATGGCCCAGGCAGCAGTGCCCGGCCATCCCTGCCAGATGAGATAGACCAACACGAGGTCGATAATTCCACTTAACAGCGTCCAGCCCCAGTTTGCCAGATGCTGGCGGAAATCAAGTGAAATCAGGATGCTGGCAATGCCCTCGATGGTGAACATGATGGCCAGCGCCAGCGTCAGCGTCAGCACCCCTTGTTGCGGCTGGGCAATCAAAATCAGGCCGAGCACGAGCGCAAGCGCTGCCGTCACAAGCGACCACCAGAACCCTGGCGCATTTCGGGAGCGCAGGACCGTAAGGAGTCGGAAAATACCGCCAACGAAAAACATCCAGCCGACCAATATCTCAACTGCGAGTGTCGATATTTGAGACAGGGTCACCGCGACAAGGCCGAGGCCCATCATAAACAGGCCCTGTATTAGAAACAGCTTCCAGTGAGCATGAATAATCGCGGCCAATTGACCTCTTAGAGTCTCAGTTTCTCGGTTCATGATTCAACATCCTGTGTTCGGGCGGTTCTGCTCCGTAGTTACGGCGTAGACAGTGGCACCCCCTAAACAGCCAACCCTCTAGCAGGCGTCAGACCGGGATTGACCATGGCTGTGGAATCCAAACTCAGCTTCTTTTTCTGCAAGGCGGTTCTCCAAGCCTTCAAGACGTCGACGGAGGTCTGAAACGCGGGGCTATTTTGACAGGTCAGGTCCTGATCCAGCCCCAAGCCTGATCGAGTTGATCGGCAGGAAATACCTTGATCTCACCTTTCATCAAAAACCCGCTGAACTTGATGCACCACTCGACCCAGGCCGGGCCACCAACCAATGCGAGCTTGCCGAAATCGGCCCGGTGCTTAAGCCCATAGGATGCATCGTCCCACGCTGCATCAAGCTCCCATCCTTCAAATGTGTCGTCCATGTAGAACAAGACGTTGAGCTTTCCATATTTGTCAAAGAGTTGCTGGAGTTCCGGGATCAGAACCCGTTTGTAATCATCATGCGCCAGCTTGCCAGTTGCTCTCACTCCGATGATATTGCCGCTGCTCTCCTGCATGATTTCGATCATCTGCGCCTCTTCGTGAAAAACAAAAACGTCCTGCCCAATTGAGCACATCAAACAGGCAAGTCCGCCGCAGCTGCAATGTGAACGCTATCCGTGGCGCGATTGGTTTTCCTTGATTTGGATCACGCGCGCGATGCCGCAGGCTCAATTCAGTCGACGGCGGAACATCCAACCGGCCCCGGTCAGGGTTGTCGCCGCAATCAAAGCCATCGGCCAAAGCTGGTCGTAGACAAGCACTGCAGGCAGCCCTTCGAGGAACGTACCTCTCACGATAATCAGAAAATAGCGCATGGGGTTGACCAGCGTGAGGTCCTGAATGAGCGCGGGCATATTGGCGATCGGTGTCGCAAAGCCGGAGAGGATGACGGCAGGTACCACGAATAGAAACGCGCCGAGAATGGCCTGCTGTTGGGTTCTGGAGATCGACGAGACCATCAGTCCGACACCGATTACAGCGAGGATATAGAGAAAAAGTCCAGCATAGAGCATGCTCAGACCACCGCGCAGAGGTACGCCGAACCAGAACACCGCGATGACAATGATCACTGAACCTTCCACCATCCCGATCACCATGGCCGGCACGGACTTGCCGATCAGTATCTCGAACGGCCGGAACGGCGTCACGAGAAGTTGCTCGAACGTCCCCACTTCTCGTTCTCGGGCGACGGTTAGCGCAGTTAGGACCATCGTTACCACCAGCGTTAGCAGCGCGACGATGCCGGGGATGATGAACCATTGGCTCTCCAGGTTCGGATTGAACCACGACCGCACAACCAGCCGAGCAGGTGGCAGAGCCTCACCGTGCGTCCTGAGCCATTCGTTGTTGAAATCGGCGACGATGCGGCTGGCATATCCCAGGATGATCAGCGCGGTATTGGATTCACGGCCATCGACGATCATCTGGACCCTGGCCGGCCGGCGGACCATGAGGTCCCGGCTAAAAGTCTGACCGATGTGGATGACGAGGCTGGCATCCTTGGGATCGATCACTTCGGCGATCTCCGCTTCGCGAGAAATGCGGGATACAATCTTGAAGGAAGGAGAGCCCTCAAAGCGAGCGACGAGTTCGCGCGCCGCGATGCCGGTATCTTCATTGTAGATGGCTGTGGCGACGTGGTTCACGTCAAAACTCGCCGCGTAACCGAAGACAAGGAGCTGGATGAGCGGCGGGACAATGATCACGACACGGCTTTTCTTGTCCTTCCAGACGGCAAGGAATTCCTTTGCGATCAGTGCGCGTATGCGGTTCCACATGGCGGTCGGCCCTATTCCAGAGATTTGTGCGTCTTGCGCCGTGTCAGCCCAAGGAAAATTGCCGCAATCAGGCAAAGAGCGGCACTGTTCGTCAGAACAATCGGCCAGACCGTTCCGGCCAGAAACAGGGTTTGCAGCGAAGAGACGAAATAGCGCGCCGGGATGATGTGGGTTATGAACTGTACCGCTGTGGGCATGCTGGTAATGTCGAAAATGAAGCCGGACAGGATGAACGCGGGCAAGAACGCCACGATGATGGCCACCTGGCCTGCAACAAACTGGCTTCTGGCGATAGTCGAGATGAGTAACCCCATGCCCAGAGAGGCCAGCATGAACAAGGTCGAGACGGCAAGGAGTACACCAAAAGAACCGCGCAGCGGCACACCGAAAAGCCAGACCGCCATGGCCGTCGACAATACCATAGAGCCCATGCCGAGCAGAAAATACGGGATCAGCTTGCCGAGCAGAATCTCACCAATGCGCACCGGCGTGACCATGACGGCCTCCATGGTGCCGCGTTCCCACTCGCGGGCAACGACCATCGCCGTCAGAAGAGTGCCGATCAGGGTCATGATGATGGCGATCAGCCCAGGCACCAGGAAGTTACGGCTACGTACCTCAGCGTTGAACCAAACGCGCTGCTCCATGACCACGGGCGGCGTCAAAATCTGACCTTTGTCCAACGCGTACTGTTCCAGCCATTTTTGCCATGCGCCCTGCATGTACCCCGAAATGATACGGGCGGTGTTCGCGTCAGCCCCATTCACAATGACCTGGATCGGCGCACCAGCGGATGAAAGGAGTTGGCGTTCAAAATCGCTCCTGAGCACGACTATCGCTGCGGCATCGCCCGCGATAAGGGCCTTAACGGCGGTAGGGCGGTCGCGCATCACCATAGGGGCGAAATAAGGTGAGTTGAGCAAAGATACGGAAAAGCTGGAGGTCTCGGTCGTCGGGTTCTCGATCACCAATGCGACCGGGACATGCTTTGCGTCCAACGAGACGCCATATCCGAACAAAAGCAGAAGGATGACCGGCAGGACAAAGGCAATCGAGATGCTGCTTGGATCACGCATGATCTGCAGGGCTTCCTTGCGGATCAGCCCGCGCAGCCGCAAGCCTGCCATGCTGCCCGCATCCGGCAGTGCGCCGGAGACCGCTGATCCGTTTCCTGTTACGGTTTTGCCATCGGTCATTGCGGATGATCCTGTTCATAACGCCCGATCAGATCGACAAAGGCGTCCTCAAGTGTCGGATCGGGAATATCGCTGTTGCGGTGCTCGTTTTTGAGGTCTTCGGGGGTGCCCAACGCCACCAACCGGCCCCGGTACATGATGCCGATCCGATCACAGTATTCGGCTTCCTCCATGAAATGCGTTGTCACCATCACGGTCACGCCGGCCGCAGCCATGGTGTTGACCCGAGCCCAGAATTCGCGGCGCACCAAAGGGTCCACCCCCGAAGTCGGTTCATCGAGGAAAAGAACGCCGGGCGCGTGCATGATTGCGCAGGCCAGAGCCAGCCGTTGCTTGTAGCCAAGCGGCAGGGTCTCGCTGATCGCATCTGCGTGGCGGTCAAGACCGAATTCGGTCAGTTGTTCGCCGATCTTGCGTTCACGCGTTCGCCCGGACAGCCCATAAGCGCTGGCGAAAAACTGCAAATTCTGCAAAACGCTCATGTTGCCGTAGAGCGAAAATTTTTGCGCCATGTAGCCAATCCGGCCACGGGCGACCGCTGCGGCCCGGCGCAGATCGATGCCGAGGACAAAGGCCTTACCATCGGTCGGCGGAAGCAGACCACAAAGCATTTTGAATGTGGTCGACTTGCCAGCTCCATTTGGCCCGAGCAAGCCAAAAATCTCGCCCCTGGCGACGCTGAAATCGATGTTGTCGACAGCCGTGAAATCTCCAAATGTCCGAACCAGGCCGGCGACCTCTATGACAGCTTGTGCGCTGGGGGTCTGGTTATCGGGCGTTGGCGCGCCAGGCGGCGGGAATTCGTCGGAGATCGCGCCGGTTTGTCCGGTGCCATTCAGCGGTCGCGTGGTGGCGAAACCCGAACCTGCCTCTGTCCTGGCCGTTTCGTTCTGATCCTTGAGAATCGAAATGAATGCATCTTCGAACCCGGGATCGACCTGTTTGATCTTGAGAGCCGCGGCAGGCCAGTCGTGCCAACTCCGGGCAAGGTCAGCCGCGTCTGCCGATTCGGAGACCAGAACACGAATGTTGCGCCCCTTGATGACTGCATCGACCACATGCGGCAGGCCGATGATGTCGTGGAGCGCCGCGCGTCGGTTCGCACTCTTGACCTGTATCGCGAAGGTCCGTCCCTTGACGCGCTCACTGAAAGTTTTCGGAGGCCCTGCAGCGAGTAACTTTCCCTCGTTCATGAGCAAAACGTCATGACAGCGTTCGGCCTCGTCGAGGTAGGCCGTGGCCCACAGAACGCTGATACCCTCGCCGACCAGTGAATGCACGATGTCCCACAACTCACGGCGCGATACCGGATCGACGCCGACACTGGGTTCGTCGAGCAGCAACAGCCTCGGCGGGCGGACCAGCGTGCAGGCCAGACCGAGCTTCTGCTTCATGCCGCCGGACAAACGCCCGGCCAGCCGCTTCTGAAAACGAGCAAGATCGGCGAATTTCATCAGGTAATCCAGCCGGGTCCTGCGGGCCGGTCCGGTCAGACCCTGAAGATCGGCATAGAGTTCCAGATTCTCCGATACGCTAAGGTCTTCATATAGCCCGAAGCGTTGCGGCATGTAGCCAACACTCGCCTGGATCTGCTGAACGTGTGTAATGGTGTCCAGGCCCAGGACATGGATCGAGCCAGAATCCGGTTTGAGCAGGCCGGTCAAAAGCCGCATCAAGGTGGTCTTTCCGGCCCCATCGGGACCCACAAGACCTGTGATCTGCCCGGCCTCGATCCTGGCCGAAAACCCATCTACTGCGACGATAGTGCGTTTTCCGGCCGCAAACGTCTTTTTTACATCCAGCAGTTCTATGACTGGTTGGGGCGCCGGCACACTGGATGTGCCTCCTGTCATTTCGAAACGGCCTTGTCTGCACCGGGTTGGCCGGACGGGGTTTTCAACCGGACCGTCACCGGCATGCCCTGGCGCAGACGATTGTCCGGGTTCTTGACGTAAATGCGAAGCCGGTAAACGAGGCTCGTGCGGACTTCGCGGGTTTCCACGGTTTTCGGCGTAAACTCAGCCACTGGCGAAATGAAACCAACCCGCCCTTTGTAGACCTTGTCTGGAGTCGAATCCGTCAGAACCTCGGCCGTCATGCCACTGTGCACTTGGCCGAGATCTGGTTCCGACACATAGGAACGTACCCAAACCGGATCGGAAATTGCAATCGTATAGACTGGCGTATGGGCCAGCACCACGGCTCCAGGTTCTACGACCCTGGTCTTGACCACGCCGCGGGCCTTTGCGTGGAGTTCCGTATAGTCAAGACGAAGCTGGGCCAATGCCAACCCTGCTTCGGTCGCCCTAAGTTGCGCCCGGGCTGCAACGATATCTTCGTCTCGAGGTCCTTCAACAGCCAACAGCAACTCTTGTTGGGAGGCATTCAACCGAGCCTCAAGACCCTTAACCTTGGCTCGGTCGTCATCACGTTTCTGGCGTGTGGCGAAATCGTTCTTCACCAACCGCTCGGTTCGCCGAAGAGTTTGCCGAGCATCCTCAAGGTCGACTGTTATGACTTGGACATTGGCCCGGGCCGCCTTGATCGTCTCGGGACGGCTGCCGGTCAACAGCCGGTCCAGCGCAGCCTGCTGGGCATCGAGCTTCGCTTTAGCGACCTTGGTCTCTGCATCGTAAATTTCAGTCTCCAACGACGCCAGTCGTTGGCCCTGTTCAACAGTGTCCCCCTCCTCGACGAGCATCTTGTCGATTCGGCCGCTGATATTGAAAGCAAGATACGCTTCGCGAATATCAATGTTGCCGTAGAGAACAATACTCTCTGGTGCGGCCTGTGACCGCTCCCAGACTTGGTAGGTAATGTAGCCGCCGCCCGCCGCCAACAGGACGATAGAAAGGCCGATGAACAACTTCTTTTTGCTAATCACTCACACACTCCAAATGGATATTCATCGGCTTCAGTGACCGGCCTTGATTGATTGGTCCAGTATGAACGTTAGTTCTGCAGTGCCTTTCCTGCAATGGGATGATGGTTTCGGGTGCCGGCGGCCTGTTTGCCAATTTTGCACTATTTCGCTCCATGCCAGCTAGCAAGCACGGCGTCACAGGCAATTTCTTGTGGCAAGGATATGGATCATGAAGGTTCGAAGAGATGGGCAGCGATGAAGACTGCGATTATCGCACGGTCACGTGAGTCACTGGCGAAAGATGCGACAATTTTTGAGAAACGCTGCCTACAAACAACTCCTTCAAGCCTGATAGTCCACGGGCACCTGTGACTACCAGGTCCACATCTTCTTCATTGATCACATCCAGTATCCGTTTGACTATATCACCATCCTCAATACGCTTGGTGACTTGGCCCACGCCATGGTCATGTGCGATTTTTTCAGCTTGCTGGAGAACATGTTCGCCAACTGCAGTCAGCACACTATAGGGCGTTACCAAGTCCTCACCTGAGAACATGATGTCTGTTGGGAACTTGCCGCCCGGGATGTTGGCAATTGCCGTTGACAGTGGGTGACCTCCTTCTGCCGTGAGGTGTTCAACCTCCGCCATATGTCTGAGGTTCTCTGATAATTCGTTTCGAAGGAGTACATGCAACAACAACACGTCAGCACTGTTCTTTGCGGCAATGTCGGAGCCCACTTCCACAGCCTTGGTGCCATGATCTGATCCATCAGTAGCTATCAATACTTTCTTGAACACATCCATCTCCCTACATCTGGCAGTTTGGGAGCAGTATTCAGGAAATCACCAACGATTGACTTGATGTACCGCAAACCAGGTCATGTTTCTCGATCTGATTGACGACACGGGATGAAAGTCCGATTGGCTCATCCGGCGCAGTTCAAACTTGTGTCTCGCTCACTCAACTCATGAACTTTCGGCAATATTGATTCTCATCAAGGCAGGTGTGATCGGCAGGTATAGACTGACAACACATCTACAAGTATGCCGATCGCGCAATTCTGCGTAATCCGCCGAAAGGAAGAAAACAATGAGTGAGACACCTAAAAGCTCAGCAGAAGACGGTCACGGTTTCAGATTTCCAATGTTGGAAATGCCTACAGCTAACGCTCAGATGTTCCCAAACTTTCCGCAAATGAACAATGCGTTCGTTGAACGTGGTGGAGTTCTCAATAAGGAAATCATGCGTTTCGCGAACGAGCGGGCTCAAGCGAATGCCAAACTGCTGCAAAGTCTGCCCGAATGTACCAGCTGGGACAAGGCAGTAGCAGTTCAGACCGAGTTCATGACTTCTACCTCAGGCGCGTTCATGTTGGAAATGCCGAAGTTAGTCGAAAAGGCCACCGAAATGTGGACTTCCATGTTTGCGCCTCTTGCGGAGGCAGCCAAGGCTGAACCTGCGACAGACAAGAAGAGTTGATCTTTTTCGCATAATCATCTTTGGACACGCGCAGGCGGCATGCGGGGTCAGTAGTCGATCACTATAAACAACATCTGCCCGTTTCTGACAATCTGAAGCAGCAACTCGCCGCTCACCTGACCAGCCAACCTGATTACCTCATCTGGGGAGTTGGCCAGTTGTTGATTTACGCTGATGATGGCGTCGCCAAGTCTGAGGCCCGCTCGCCCGGCAGCGCTATCACTGTTGACGTCCAGAACGATGGCCCCTTCCACCTGACCGAACAAGGGTGAGTCAGGCTCGATTGCTCCAAGTGTAACACCCGCCAAAGGGGTAACATTCGCAGGGACCTTGATCTTGTCCGGAACAGTTTCTTCCAGTATTGCCGTAATCTCTTTAAATTTGCCCTTGTGGATCACGCCCAAATCAAGCGCTGTGCCGACCTGCAACAAGCCCAGCTTATTGCGAAGGTCTGCAGAATCGCTGATTGGTGTTCCGTTGACACTCGTAATTACATCACCGGGGTTCAGGCCATACTTTTCAGCCGACGAGTTAGGTGCAATGCTTGCAATGAGTGCACCACCTGGAGCATCAGTCTTCAACGCTTTGGCCAGTTCAGGGGTCAGGTCCTGAACGGTGACACCCAATTGGCCTCTGTTGATGCTTCCGTGTTCGATAAGTTGATCCATGACTTGCCGGACCATATTGATCGGGATGGCAAGGCCGATGCCGACATTGCCACCAGATGGTCCAACTATGGCGCTGTTGATGCCGATCAACTCGCCCCTCAAATTGACCAGCGCTCCACCGGAATTGCCCGGATTGATGGATGCATCAGTCTGGATGAAATTCTCATAACCTTCTATACCCAGGCCACTTCGGCCAAGTGCACTTACAATGCCTAAGGTGACTGTTTGCTCAAGGCCGAACGGATTACCCACGGCCACCACATAGTCTCCAACTTCCATTTGATCTGAATTGCCGACGGTTAGTCCGGTCAGGTCCTCGGCAGGAATTTGCACTACAGCAATGTCGGTGTCTGGATCGGCCCCAACCTTCTTTGCCTTCAAGTGACGGCCGTCGCTCAATGTGACAGTGATTTCCTCAGCCTGCTCGATAACATGGTTGTTGGTGATCACATACCCCTTGACGGGATCTAAAATCACACCGGAGCCTGCTGCCTGAAACGCGCGTGATTGCGGCTGTGAGTGCTCCGGCACACCGAAGAAACGACGGAAGAACGGATCTGAAAGAAGTGGATTTTCTTTAGCCGGCAAGTGACCTTGAACAGCGATGCTCACCACTCCGGGCAGGACTTGTTGGAGCATTGGCGCAAGGCTGGGTACTGGCGCTTGTTGACTATTGTCCTGCAAAGCGTGGGCTGAACCGATCCATACGAGAAGCCCAACGCACACAATAATAAAGAAGCGAATTCTCAAGGTGGCAGCCATAATAGTTCCAATCTTCAAACAGATATTAGACTGCCCTCCAGCTAGAATTTGTTACTGCCTTCATCATTCAGTTTCATTGATATTGATCAAACCGGACCGGGGATATCAACCGCCGCGCCTCATCAGACACATGAATAAATCTGCACAATCACAACACATCAGCTGACCGTTGGTATGCGCTCTCCTCCGGCACATGAAGTCAGGTTTTTGTGTTGTGCGAACCCTCGGTTAGTTCCCGCATTTTACTTTGGTAGCCTGCAGCATCTCCGTATTCGACGAACTCATGATAGCGATTATGCGCTCCGGACATCCTTCGGGCATGTTTGATCGGACACCAGTAGCTTTCTGTCCGTGATGCAATTTCCCCCACATAGGCAATCAGACCGTTGCCATAGGAGCAATAGGCACAGTTCAGCTTTTCCAGGCCGTTAAGATAAGCCAGGTGATGACGGTCAAGGACGATGTAATCCTGCCGTCGAACCTTCTTCAAACCGTAGATTGGAAAGCAAACGGCCTGGTAAATGGTCACCAGTAAATCCAGGAAAACAAACGCCAGGATCAGCGAATAGATAAAAGGGGCCGTCAGAGCAATCAATGGCCGGGCACCAACAATATAACGCCACAACTTTCGTTTGAGTTGCCGGTGCTGGCGCACAAGCTCCTTTTCAAAGATGATGCGCCGGTTTTCCAGGCGGAACTGGAATGCCGCACGCTTTCTATCGAATTCATTCTCAAGCCGCTCTTCGAGCGAGCGGATTTCTCTCCTTAAGCTTTTGATTTTGTCGGACACTCATTTGACCCTTCAGGTTGCTTGGACGACGCATTGTTTGAAGCAGTCGGCTTTGCCTGCTCATTCAGTGTTGGTTTTGTGCCGCAAGGCAGGCCAATCAGCAAAGGCCAGAAAGTACAGATAGAGCACGTTCACCAACGGGATCAACACAAGCAGCGCAAGCCAGCCTGAGTAACCGGCCTTGCTGGAGATTTGCCAGAACGGAACAACTATAAATGCTGCGGCAATCAGCATTCCCAAAGGACCAAAACCAAATCCCATACCAACCGATTCAAACCAGGTATCATGCATCATTTCGGATATCCTTCCTTGCTCTTCGAGCCTGCAAGCAAGCTGCGCACTGAATTGGCGACCACCAATTCCTCGTTTGTCGGAATGACCAGCACAGACACGGCAGAATCTGCCGAGCTGATGATCGTTGCATTTGACCCATTGGCAGCGCCATCGATCTCCACCCCGAGCCAGTTGAGATACTTGCAGATGCCTTGCCGCACCCTTGCAGAATTCTCGCCAATGCCGGCAGTGAAAATAATTGTGTCCAGCCCGCCCAATGCAGGTATCAAGGCACTCAGCTCACGGGCCGCAAAATAGCAGTATAACTCGATTGCCTCTTTGGCATGAGGGTCTTGACTGTCCTGAAGCACATGCATGTTGTTGCTGATCCCTGACACGCCCAACAGGCCGGATTCCTGATACAGTATGTGTAGGACTTGATCCGGGTCCATATGCATTTCCTGGATCAGATGCAGTACAACACCCGCATCCAGCGTACCGCACCGTCTGCCCATCATCAGGCCGTGCAGTGCTGTGAAGCCCATCGTGGTCGCCACGCTCTTCAAGTCCCTTATGGCACACATGCTGGCGCCGTTGCCGAGGTGGGCAACGATCACTCTATCACGGGCCTTGTCCCCCAAATGATCCGGCAGAATGTCGGCGATGTACTCGTACGACAGGCCATGGAACCCATATCTTATGATACCAGCATCATTGAGTTTCCGGGGCAGGGCGAACAACTGAGCCAGCCTTGGTTGTGTGCGGTGAAAGCTGGTGTCGAAACAGGCGACTTGTCGAAGTTTGGGTGCCCAGGTGCTAACGGCCCGGATCGCTGCAAGATTATGCGGTTGATGCAGCGGTGCAAGAGATGTGAGAGCTTCAAGCTGTTGCATGATTTCCGGCGTAAGCATCACCGGTCCCTCAAAGTCCCGGCCGCCATGAACAACTCGATGTCCTGCACCAACCAGCCGTAATCCTTCATGATGATGTTCCAACCAGGTCAGAAGTTGCCCGGTCAGCATCTCATGATCTGAAGCTTTGCTGATATCGCGTAATCCGCCCTCTGCCATGGGCTTGCCGGTGGCATCGTGAGCGGTGAAATCGGGCGTACCACCGATGTTCTCAATCTTGCCGTGGAGCAGCAAAGTATTGCCATTCCTCGCCAAAGAATGAACAGCGAACTTGATGCTCGAGGAGCCTGCATTGAGCACAAGTATAGCATCGGTCATTGCCGCATTTCTTTCCGGTGATGAATGTATAGCTGTGCCAGCGCACATGAGGCTAGCCTGGACAGGACACCATCTGCGCGGCTTGTCAGGATAATGGGTACTCGAGCGCCCAGCACAATGCCTGCAGACTCAGCGCCGGCCAGATATATGAGCTGTTTGGCAAGCATGTTGCCGGCCTCAAGATCGGGTGTGACCAGAATGTCTGCATCACCTGCGACGTTCGAAGCAATTCCCTTTATTGCTGCCGCGGCCTTCGAAACGGCATTGTCAAATGCTAGGGGGCCATCCAGGACGCCGCCGGTGATCTGGCCGCGGTCTGCCATCTTGCACAGTGCTGAAGCG
>Ga0316189_10003703_pt1 | contig 14817 bp, 13 predicted proteins | sample LowCovwburrow_MG_FD_204930 | JGI IMG/M metagenome (GOLD analysis project Ga0316189, IMG submission 204930) | Coastal sediment microbial communities from Maine, United States - Lowes Cove worm burrow | ecosystem: Environmental > Aquatic > Marine > Coastal > Sediment | place: USA: Maine...
GTCATTCCGGACAGGTAAACAGTCCCGTCATTCCGGACAGCGTTTTTTGCTGATCCGGAATCCAGGTTTTTCAACGCCTGACTGGATACCGGGTCAAGCCCGGTATGACGGATTACAGTTAACGGGGCAGTCGTGAGAGCTGGACACAATCATTAATCTTTTTGCGCGTGTTTTGCGTTATTCGCGGGCCAAAAAAAGCCCTCCGTTGGAGGGCTTAGTCATTACAGAAAAGATTCTGTTATTAAAAGTTAAAATTGACACCGGCGCTGAGGATATCGACCGATGCCTCATACGAACCTACCAATGTTGCATTTGATGCGGATGCTGATGTGTTATTTATGCCTGTATCACTAACAAACAAATGAGAATAACCGACATCAAGTGACCAGCTCTGTGATGGCTCATAACCAAATCCAAAACTTAACCATGTGCGGTCATTGTCCGGAACCCTTGCAGAACGCTGTTCATCGGAACGCACGGGCGATTCGTCGTAAGCGAGACCACCCCGAAAAATCCATTTATTACCTGGCTTGTAGTGCGCGCCAACAGAAACACGGTTAGTGTTCTGGAATTCCAGGTCTAGTGACGATGTCGCACCCGGAGGATTGCCTGCAAAGATTATTTCTATGGTGTCCAGGCTGCCCCAGCCAGTCCAGGTATAGTCTGCTAGCAGACTCCAATTTGGATTGATATCACGCACATAACTTATTGAGAATAACTCCGGTAATTCTGCAAATGTAGACAGCGCTGAATTCTGCAACAGGTTATTACCCGGTGGTGGGAAACTGCCGATAATAGCATCCAATGCAGAATCAACGGTAAACGTTGCATTACCTTCAATGTCATGCTTGATTGCGGAACGGTAGGCGAAACCCAGGCGATCCTTGACAGTAAGATCAAACAGCAAACCAACATTCCAGCCAAACGATGAATCATCACCTTCAAGTTTGACGCCACTATCTCTGGTTATATCACCGCCGGAGCCTACCCCAAGACCTGCCCCCGTACATGTGGCTGCGCCTGTACCTGGCACGCCGCTAGCGGCGTCAATTTGTGGGGCTAGATTTCCGGAACAGAAAGCGGCCGAATCAATAGCATTTGACAGCGTTACGTCAACATACTGATAACTGACCCCGAATCCAACTGAGACAGTATCGGTCATTTTCCAGGCAATGGCTGGATTGACATTTATAGTGGTCAGCTCGGATTTGAGTGCATGATAGCGGCCGGTCCAACCTGCATCGTACTCAGTGGCCAGACCAAACGGAACGTTAACGCCGACGCCAATATGAAGACCATTGTCCAGTGCAGCCGCCCAGTAAAAATTGGGTATAACACCCGTTTCAGCACCATCAACATTCGTTGAGGCCAATGGATTACCATCAAAAGCTGTTGAATTACCGCTGTCTGTATATTCCGACTGGGGGGCAACTATATGGCCTGCAACAACGATTTGCTGACCTGAAAGTCGAGTCATCGCTGCTGGATTAAAGTAAACCGTGCTGGCATCTTCGCCAACAGCAGCGGCACCTGCATAGGCGACACCCTGACCACTGGCACCCTGTTCAAATAATGAAAATCCCGCGGAAAATGCTTGTGTCGAAAAACCAGCTGCAGCTGCAGCGAGGAACAAAGGTGATAACTTTATTATTTTTTGGCTCATAACCCCTCCGATGTTATTTCGGCCGATCATACACCCACGCTTTAATATTACAAAACTCTTATTAAGGTATGTTATTCAGGAAGATGCCGGGGTTTACCGTTCTCGTCAATCGCCACGTAAACCAGGGTTGCCTCGGTAACTTTTACACAGTCGGTGATACCCTTGTGCATACGCTCGGCATACACTTCGACTTTGACCTTGATCGAGGTTTTACCGGTAGAAACAATATCCGCATAACAACTCACCAGGTCACCGATGAACACAGGCTTTTTGAATTCAAATGAATCAACCGCCCTGGTCACGACTGCACCCCTGGCTCTTGCCAGTGCAGGGACACTGCCGGCTATATCCACGTGTGACATGATCCAGCCGCCAAAGATCGTGCCGCCCATGTTGGCATCGCGCGGTCTTGCCGGAACACGCAGCACTGGCATACGGCCCGCAGGCAAATTTACTTCACTCATTGATTCACTCCCACCATATTTCTTATCAATCGTTCACTCACGTAGAATATGCTTTTTTGATAATGATTCATACTAGCCCGCATTTCTCACCAGGCCGCCCCCCAAACAGACTATATTAGATTAAAATCGATCCTCGGATTTTCTAATTATATAGTTACTCGGGTTATGCAGCGGCCTGGTGAGAAAGGCGGGCTAGATATTCCCTGCATGGAAAATACAGCCATGAAAACACAAACTATTAAAACGGAATTTATCGGTGGTGCCGGTCATATGCTGGATGCAAGGCTCGAGTTACCATCAGGAACGCCCAAAGCCTATGCCGTAGCCTGTCATTGCTTTACTTGCACAAAAGACACTATCACAATATTTCGCATAAGCCGCTTGCTGGCAGAACACGGCATCGCCGTACTCAGGTTTGACTTTACCGGGCTCGGCAACAGCAAGGGTGACTTCGCGCACACCAATTTCACCACAGATGTTGCCGACGTGCATGCAGCTGTAAAATTCCTGCGCGACAACTACGAAGCACCATCGTTATTGATTGGCCATAGCCTGGGCGGCACTGCCGTGCTCGAAGCTGCCATGCATATTCATAGTGTACAAGCCGTGATCACCATCGCATCACCCAGCCAGCCCGACCATGTGCTGCATCACTTTGGCCATGCACTGACTATGCTGGAGCAGGGTATTGCATCCAGCATCGAAGTTGCCGGACAACACTATGATATCGAACCGCAATTCCTGGAAGATTTGCACCAGTACGATATGCAACAGCGACTGGGTGCACTGCATAAACCGGTACTGATATTCAAGATCATGAATGATGCGCTGGTCGACAGTGAAAATGCGGACGAGATAAGCGCATGGGCCGGGGGCCCGTCACGCATCGTGACATTAGACAAAGCGGATCATCTGCTCTCAAACAAAGAAGACGCCAGGTTTGTTGCAGAAGAAATAGCCAAGTGGTTTGAAAACTTATAACCGCAAGGGCGCGAAAACGCAGAGAAAAATAATTTTCTGCCGCAAAGTGCGCAAAAATGCGCGAATTAAAAACCATAATAATGCTTTCCTTTGCGCTCTTCGCGTTTTTTGCGGCAAAAGATATTTTAAAGTTTCCTCTGCGCGTCTGCGGTTAATAGTTAATTCAGTTTTTCGTCTTTGTGATGAAAAAGGTTTACCAGCCTGTGGCCTCTGCAATTCCCTTGCCCAGTTCGGCGGGTGAGCGCACCGTGGTAACGCCTGCTTTTTCAAGCGCGGAAAACTTGTCTGCTGCGGTGCCTTTGCCGCCCGCGATGATCGCGCCGGCATGACCCATGCGTTTGCCTTTGGGTGCAGTGCCGCCGGCAATGAAAGCAGCAACCGGCTTGCTGACTTCTGACTGGATGAACTCGGCAGCTTCTTCTTCCGCAGTGCCACCAATCTCTCCAACCATCAGTATCGCTTCGGTCTGTTCATCCGCCTCAAACAGTTTCAGGCAATCTATGAAGCTGGTGCCCGGAATTGGATCACCGCCGATGCCGATGCAGGTGCTTTGCCCATAACCCGGGTCGGTAGTCTGTTTGACCGCTTCATAGGTGAGTGTGCCTGAACGTGAAACCACGCCGACTTTACCCTTGCTGTGAATAGCACCCGGCATGATGCCGATCTTGCACTCTCCGGGTGTAATGATGCCAGGACAGTTAGGGCCGATGATGGTCACACCCGCACTGTCGGCAACCATTTTCACCTGCATCATATCCAGTGTCGGGATACCTTCAGTAATACAAACGACCAGCTCAATGCCGGCATCGATGGCTTCAAGCATGGAGTCCTTGCAAAAAGGCGCCGGCACATATATGACTGAAGCGCTTGCACCGGTTTGACCAACCGCATCGCGCACGGTATTGAATACCGGCAAATCAAGATGAGTCTGTCCACCCTTGCCCGGAGTAACACCACCAACCATCCGGGTGCCATATTCGATCGCCTGCTCTGAATGAAATGTGCCTTGCTTGCCGGTGAAGCCCTGGCAGATGACTTTAGTGTCTTTATTTACCAGCACGCTCATGATGACTTACCTACTTCGGCAACAATTTTTTGCGCGGCGTCGGTAAGATCATTTGCAGCTATCAGGTTAAGCCCGCTGTCGCTGAGCAACTGGCTGCCGCGCTCAGCATTGTTGCCTTCGAGACGAACAACAACCGGCACATTGACATGCACCTCTTCAACAGCACCGATAATGCCTTCGGCAATTAAATCGCATCGCACGATGCCGCCAAAAATATTTACCAGTATGCCTTTAACATTTTTATCCGAGAGTATAATTTTGAACGCTTCTGATACGCGCTCTTTTGTCGCGCCGCCGCCAACGTCGAGAAAGTTGGCAGGCTCACCACCACATAGCTTGATCAGGTCCATGGTCGCCATGGCCAGGCCCGCACCGTTCACCATGCAACCGATATCGCCATCCAGGGAAATATAGTTAAGGTCCCATTCCTTGGCGCGGTTTTCACGTTCATCTTCCTGGGAAGTATCATGCATCTCGAGCAAATCGGGCTGTCTGTACAAGGCGTTGTCATCGACATTGATCTTGGCGTCCAGGCATAAAAGATCACCTTCAGCGGTTACCACCAGCGGATTGATTTCAACCAGGCTGAGATCTTTCTCAACAAACATCTTTGCAAGCCCGGCAAGCATTTTTCCAAACTGTTTTATCTGTTCACCCTCAAGCCCAAGGCCAAATGCCAGTTCCCTGCCCTGGTAAGGCTGCAAACCTGTCAACGGGTTTACTGTTGTCTTCAGAATTTTTTCCGGGGTTTCGGCCGCCACTTTTTCAATCTCAACACCGCCTTCGGTAGAGGCCATCAGCACAACCCGCCTTGATGAACGATCGATGACTGCGCCGACATACAATTCTCGGGCAATACTGCAGGTTTCTTCTATTAATACCTGGTTGATCGGCTGGCCATCACTGCCCGTCTGTATTGTCACCAGGCGAGTACCCAGCATAGCGCCAACGGTATGTGTTAAAGACTCGATGTCATTCACAAGCTTGACGCCACCGGCCTTGCCGCGACCGCCAGCGTGCACCTGCGCTTTGACAACCCAGCTGTCGCCTTCAAGCGCACTGGCCGCTGTCGCTGCATCTGCCGATGACTGCACCACCCGGTTATCGGGTACAGGCAATCCATATTTCCTGAAGACTTGTTTGGACTGGAATTCGTGTAAGTTCATTTTTATCTTGTTTAAACTGGCGCTCTCAACAACGGAAAATAAGAATTCAACATCGTGATGGAGGGTTTTTGAGATTCGGTGTGCATATTAATACATGCCTGCAACAGAATACACCGCGACTTAATGTATTGAATAAAGTTCTCAATCAGTTTTTTACATGAATCGCCCGATTATGGACCGACAATGCCGCCTCATGTATCGACTCGGACAATGTCGGATGTGCGAACACTGTCAGCGCGACATCCTCGGCACTCGCTCCCATTTCCATCGCTGTTACTGCCTGGGCAATCAGTTCGGATGCCTGCGCCGCACATATATGCACACCGAGAATACGGTCTGTTTCCTGATGCGCAATAATTTTGACCATGCCGTCTGTTGCACCCACTGCTCTTGCACGACCGCTGGCAGCCATCGGGAACGTACCAACATTAATCGGGATACCCGCGTTATTACAGGCGTGCTCTGTCTTGCCCACCCATGCCACTTCCGGATACGTGTATATCACCGACGGAATCAGCTCGTAATTAACTGTAGACTTCTGCCCTGCGATGCGCTCAGCAACCATGACAGCTTCTTCTGAACCCTTGTGCGCCAGCATTGGCCCCCGCACAACATCACCGATAGCATAGATGCCAGGCACGCTTGTTTCACAGTACTTGTTGACATGAATATACTCACGCTCATCTATTTCCAGCGCCATTTCGTCGCCAAACAGATAATCACTGTTAGGTTTACGCCCAACAGCTACTACAAGTTTGTCGAATTTTATCTGCTGTGCTCCCCGCGTATCTTCATAAGTAACATGCACTTTTTTCTGCTTAACCGAGGTTGAAAGCAAACGTGCATTGAGTCGTATATCAAGCCCCTGTTGCTGGTAGGATCTGAACGAAGCTCTCGATATCTGGCTATCTGCTGCAGGCAGAAAAGTATCCATGCATTCAAGCAATACAACTTCCGAGCCCAGTCGCGACCAGACACTGCCGAGCTCGAGCCCGATCGCGCCTGCACCAATAATACCGAGTGTCTTTGGAACTGTATCAAATTCCAGCGCACCTGCAGAACTGAAGATATAGCCATCTGTTATAGGCGCACGTTCGAGTTTGACAGCAGATGAGCCCGTCGCAATGATGATGTTATCGGCCTCAAGTGTTTCTCTTGTATGAGGGCTTCCACGATCTGACACTTTGACTATCTTTCCGGGAGACAAACCCGCATGCCCATGTACAAGTGTAATCTTGTTAATCTTGAATAAACTGTTGATGCCCTGGGTAAGCTCGTTAACAACCTTGTTCTTGCGCGCCATCATTTGTTTTATGTCAACGCTGACACCTTTTACATTGATGCCATGCTCGGAAAAATCATTACGAGACGCCGCAAACAGGTGCGATGATTCAAGTAATGCTTTTGAAGGGATACAACCCACATTAAGACAAGTACCTCCCAGGGTTGGCTCACCTTTGTTCAGCCATTCATCAACACAGGCCACGGACAAACCCAGCTGCGCACAACGGATTGCAGCCACATAGCCTGCAGGACCGGCCCCGATTACAACTACATCAAATCTTTTATTGCTCAATTTACACCCTTATCAATTAAAAATTACCCGGTCAGCATTAAACGCCGATCAACATGCGTGACGGCTCTTCCAGCATGTCTTTTATGGTCACCAGAAACTGAACCGCTTCCCGGCCATCAATAATTCTATGGTCATAAGATAACGCCAGATACATCATAGGCAGCACCGTGATTTCGCCATCAACAACCATAGGCCTTTGCTTGATGGTGTGCATGCCAAGAATCCCGCTTTGGGGAGGATTCAGAATCGGTGTCGACAGCATCGATCCGAATACACCGCCATTGGATATCGTAAAGGTGCCGCCAGTGATATCTTCAATCGACAATTTATTCTCGTTTGCCTTGGCGGCATAACTGATGATCGCCTGCTCTATTTGCGCCAATGTCATATCTTCCGCGTTTCGCAATATCGGCACAACCAGGCCGCTCGGGCCTGAAACCGCAATACCGATATCGTAATAACCATGATATACAATGTCATTGCCGTCAATTGATGCATTTACTGCAGGAAATTTTTTCAACGCTTCCACCGAGGCTTTAACAAAAAACGACATAAAGCCGAGCTTGACACCATATTCTTTCTCGAACCGTTCCTTGTATCTTGCACGCAACTCCATTACCGGCTTCATGTTAACTTCATTAAACGTCGTCAGAATTGCCGCATTATGCTGCGCCTCGAGCAAGCGCTCTGCAATACGCGCGCGCAAGCGTGTCATGGTGACACGTTTTTCGATACGCCCTTCTAAATTTGCCGATTCGAACAGCGGTAATTTTACGGCTTTTTGGTCATAAGCTGCCACTTCAGCCTGTTGCTTGTTAGATGTTTGCGCTTGTATCTGGTTATTCAGGTATTCGATCACATCTTCCTTGAGAATACGGCCTCCTTTGCCACTGCCATTGATTTCAGATGTATGAAGATTGTTTTCAGCCATGAGTTTTCTGGCTGATGGGCTGATGGCAACATCCTCTGATTCTTCAATTTCACGCTGTTCAGTTTGAGCTTGCGCAGACTGCGGCCCTGTCTCTTGTTCTTGTTCAGGCTCCTTTTCCAGTTGTGCAGGCTGCTCGGATGCTGCAGCCGTATCATCGATTATCGCAAGCACCTGCTCAGCGGTGACTGTGTCTCCAACATTAAAGCGGATCTCCTTGATAATGCCGCTGCTAATTGCCGGCACTTCAAGTATCACCTTGTCAGTCTCAAGATCTACCAGCATTTCATCCTGCTTCACACTCTCACCGGACTGCTTGTGCCAGCCTGCTATGACGGCATCTGCTACAGACTCCGGTAAAGCCGGGACCTTGACTTCTACTGACATCGCTCAGCCTTCCTGTTCATTTTTTGTTTTTATCTCGATTAAAATTTATCGCCCTGTCAACCAGATCACGCTGTTTAGCAGCATGCAGTTTCGCAGAACCAACAGCTGGAGCCGATGAAGAATCTCGGCCAACATAATGAAGATTCCACCTGTCATCCAGCATAGCCGGAATACGCGGTTTTACAAAATCCCATGCACCCTGATTTTTCGGTTCTTCCTGTACCCATACAATATCGTTGGTTTCTGTGTAGCATTCCAGCAAGGCATCAAGCTCCGGGCCAGGGAACGGGTACAATTGCTCTACGCGGATAATGGCAATGTCATTACGCTTCTTCGCTCTACGCTCGATCAATAATTCATAATACACCTTGCCGCTGCAGAGAATGATATGTTTCACGTTTTCAGGATCAATATCATCCACTTCTGACAACACGCGTTGATAGAACCCACTGGCAAGGTCATCGAGAGAACTGGTGCATTCTTTATGGCGAAGCAAACTCTTTGGCGTTATTGCTATCAGGGGTTTTCTGCAATTGCGCAGCATCTGTCTGCGCAGCAAATGGAACATTTGTGCCGGTGTACTCGGCACACAAACCTGCATGTTATTTCCTGAACACAGTTGCAGAAAACGCTCAATGCGAGCAGATGAGTGCTCTGCACCCTGGCCTTCAAAACCATGCGGCAACAGCATCACCAGGCCGGTAGACTTACCCCACTTATGCTCACCTGCAGATATAAACTGATCAATAACCACCTGCGCCCCATTGGCAAAATCACCAAACTGGGCTTCCCATATCACAAGCACTTTCGGGTCTGCAGTTGAAAAACCGCATTCAAATCCCAGCACGGCGAGCTCGGATAATAATGAATCGATTACCAGAAAATTATTCTTGCCCTTGCCGATGCTGCGCAAAGGCACAAACGCGATACCGTCTTTCTGGTTATGCAGAACGGCATGCCGATGAAAGAAAGTACCCCGGCCACTATCCTGGCCAGACATCCGCACAGGATAGCCTTCTTTCACCAGGGTGGCATAGGCCATGATTTCTGCATAGCCCCAGTCAAGCGGCAACCCCCCAGCTGTCATGCGATGACGGTCATCCATAATCTTCTGCACCCTGCCCTGCAATTCAAAACCTTCGGGCAATTGTTCCAGTGTTGCAGCCAGCTCCCGAATCGTCTCTATGGACACACCCGTTTCAACATCATCAAGCAGCGATGCTGAGGTATAGGTCTTCCAGTCCAGGTGCTCAGCGCTATCATAGATACCGTTTGGCAGCTTGTGCGGCAGCACGCATCGTCCTGATTCGAGCGCTTTCCGTACATTAATTACGACTTCTTCTGCCTGATGCTGTCGCATCACGCCTTCATTCACCAGCTTCTTTACATAGATGGCGCGAGTGGTAGGCAGACTAGAGATTTTCTTGTACATCATCGGCTGCGTAGCCTTGGGCTCATCGGCTTCATTGTGTCCATGGCGACGGTAGCAGACCATGTCGATAACAACACCTTTCTTGAATGCCATGCGATAGTCGATTGCAAGCCGGGTAACCGCAACCACTGCTTCCGGATCATCGCCATTGACATGAAAAATAGGCGCATCAACCATTTTTGCAACATCAGTACAATAATGCGTTGAGCGTGCATCTTTCTGATAACTGGTTGTAAAACCTATCTGGTTATTAATGATGATATGTATCGTGCCTTTTGTAGAAAAACCTCTTGATTGCGACATCTGCAGGGTCTCCATCACCACGCCCTGCCCGGCAAATGCAGCATCGCCATGAATCTGCACCGGTATCACCTCAACACCTTCCGCATCACCGCGACGCCACTGACGTGCGCGTACCGAGCCTTCCACTACGGGCCCAACGATCTCCAGGTGAGATGGATTAAAAGCTAGCGCCAGATGTACCGGACCACCGCGAGATTGCATGTTAGATGAAAAGCCGAGGTGGTATTTAACGTCACCAGTCAGCTCTTTCACGTCCTTGGTGCCTTCAAACTCCGAGAACAACTCGGCCGGAGTTTTACCAAGAACATTTACCAGCACATTCAGGCGGCCACGATGCGCCATGCCTATAACAACTTCTTTAACACCCTGCGCACCGGCATGCATAACCAGCTCGTCAAGCATAGGTATTAATGACTCACCGCCTTCAAGTGAGAATCTTTTCTGGCCTACGTACTTTGTATGTAAGTATTGCTCCAGGCCTTCCGCATTGGTCAGTTGTTGCAGGATGTTGATTTTTTCATCAAAAGACAGGCTTATATTGCCTCGTGTCAGTTCGAGCCTTTGCTGTAGCCAGCGCTTTTCTGCAGTCTCCATAATGTGCATATACTCGGCACCAACAGAGCCACAGTAGGTCTCTCTTATCTTGTTGTATATCTCACCCAGGGTTAATAATTCGGGCCCGGCCAATGACCCGGTTTCGAAAACAGCATTTAAATCTGCCGGGCCAAGCTGGTGATAGGCAAGATCAAGCTCCGGTACCTCTGCCTGATAGCCGTTGCTTAGCGGATTTGTCCTGGCATGCTGATGACCGCGAAAACGGTAGGCATTGATCAACTGAAGAACGTGAACCTGTTTACGTTCCAGCTCAATGTCATGACTTGGTGTTGCAGTTGGAACTGCGTGATGTTCTTTGGCAATGGCCCTGAAGAAGTCCCTGACCTCGGTGTGAGCCACTTCTCTTCTGCCGGCGCCGTTACCGCCATTTCCTGATTTGACCCTGGGCAAACCGTCAAAAAACCTTCTCCACTCAGGATCGACAGTCTCTGGATTACTTAGATAAGCCTCATATAATGACTCCAGCCAGGCTGCACTGGCGCCGTTCAGCTGTGAACTGTTCCACAGTTCCTGCATGTCAGGTTTAATAGTACGGGTCATTCTGAATTTATTGTTATAAGCTTTGTCACAATTGTAGATCTACATCACAGAACATGCCCGTTTATCGGGCTATATTCACCGTAAATACAAAAAAAACTTTACGTATATGCAAAATTTACGCTAGGTTCTAAACATGCTTAGAGAAATATCCAGATTCCGCAACTATGGCGGCAGCGCAAATCGCAGATCGTTCACAGATTCGGACATGGATCTTTACGTGTGGTTCAAGAATCAGGTGCCTGAACGTTTCCATTTAACCTACAACAAGCAAGGTCACACCCGGTCGATCAGCTGGAACAACGAAACAGGATTCGATCAGTGGCGCTTTGCCCAGGTCGAGGCACTGGCAGCGATGCTGGGCTTCCCCAATATGCTCGATGTCTTCTACATGCATGACACGGGCGATACCCATGCATCAAAACTGGCTAACGAGTTCCTGCATGGAAGTGAAAAAATAGCGCCATGGCTGGCTGATTTTATCTATGCACGCCTGCTTGAATACCCGGACCGTAACGCAATTCGTATAAATCAGGGTGCTGTTTCAAGAAGTTTCTGATGGGTAAGAACAAAGGTTCCGGCAGCCTGTTCCACTGAAACCATTGCCATTGCTCGCATTTATCCGGCTCCATTACCGTCAGTTCCCCTGAGTCGTACTCTGAGGAAACGAATAATGTCACGTAATGCTTATCCGCATCGATAAAGACATCGTTGGTGAATCCACTGGGTTTGATATTACGGATTTTTATACCCGCCTCTTCCTCGACTTCCCGCCCTGCACAGGCCTCGACAGTTTCACCAAACTCAAGATGCCCGCCAGGAAACTGCCACGAATTTTCACTGTGGGCACTGATCCTCTTCCCCAGCAACAGCCTGTCACCGTTCCAGACCATGACCCCTACACCGATATGCGGTCGTCTGTTCATCGGACTATCAAGCTACACATTCCAGGTCACTCATGGATCATTGGTCGGGTGCTTGAAGCAAATCGCACACAGTTTCTGCCTGCTTTCTTCGCGTGATACATGGCGACATCAGCCGATGCAATCAGGGACTCGAGTGAGTCACCCGGCCTGTAATCAGCAATACCGATAGACACAGTCACTTTTGGCAGCTCTTTTCCGTCTATTGTCCCCGGGCAGGCCTCACTGACACGTTGACGCAAGCGCTCCGCAATAGCGACAGCGTTTTCGAGGGATGTTTCCGGTAATAAAACAGAAAATTCCTCGCCACCAAAACGCGCAACCAGGTCGTTGGGCCGCAATGGTTTTTTTATGCTTTCACCAACTGAAATCAATACCTTGTCGCCAGCAAGATGACCATACTCATCATTAAAGTTTTTAAAGCGGTCAACATCAATCATTAACAGGCATGTTGCAAGCCTGTCACGTGCGCTGCGGCGAATTTCGAGTTCGAACATATCATCAAGCCATCCCCTGTTATGCAGCCCGGTGAGTGCATCGATGGTCGCAAATTGCTGGTACTTGCGCTGCATTTCAAGACTGTCGGCAACGACAAGATTACTGTATCGCACGCGTTCGGACATGATGTATAGAAGATTTCGCGCAATCTCGTGCGAGGCGCTCACCATGCGCCAGAGCAGATCCTGCTCTATTTGCAGCACCGTTGAGGGTTCAGAAGCGAAAACCTGTACCAGGGGTAGCCGGCTGTCAAACACCGACATCTCACCGACACATTCACCGGGCTCTATGGCAGTAAGAGGTATTTCTTCATCAGGACCGAGCCGAATGGCCAGGCGGCCTGACACGATCACATACAGGTAGTGGTTCACGACATCCGGTGAAAGCAGGGTTTCACCTTCAGTCATCCGTTTGTAGCTGCACTGAGACAATAATCGATCCATCCCGGCAGAATTCAGATCTACATTTCTGAATAACTGCAGCCTTGAAAGCATCAACTTATCGTGTTTAACAGCAGTTACATTCATCGCTTTTTTTATTCATTTTTATAGGCGCAGCAATATACACGCTCACGCCAGATTGCTGATTGTGTAACGTAACGAACGATTATATCCATGTTTTCAGATCTTGCCTACGTATCGCAGACGGCTTGTAGTAACATCATCAATCATGTCTGATACCAGACATTAGAACCGGAGAACACCATGGCAGAGAGCAACGATTTTACGATTCATGCACTGGAACTCGGCCCCATGGAGAACTTTGTTTATCTCCTGCATGATCACAGCAGCGACACTGCAGCGATAGTTGATCCTGCGTGGGATGTAGAGGAAGTGCTTTCTCTTGCCGACGAAAAAGGGATTCGGATCACGGATATACTGCTGACTCACAGTCATCACGACCACGTCAACGGTATAGAAAAAGTTCTCGCCCAGACCGATGCTCAAATACATTTACTCAAGGCTGAAGCCCGTTTCTGGGGAAAAACCCTGGTCAAACCCAATTTGCACCATGGTGGCGACAGTATCAAAATCGGCAAAACAGAGATCAAGGTACTGCATACACCCGGGCATACACCCGGTTCAGCCTGTTATCATGCCGGCAGCGAGCTGATCGCCGGTGATACCCTGTTCGTGTTCGGTTGCGGGCGCTGCGACCTGCAAGGCGGTGATCCGGAAGAAATGTTTACCACATTGAAGCGCATTAAATCTGAATTGCCGGGCGGTACAATCCTTCATCCCGGACATAATTACTCCCCGGCCCACCCGACGACGACCATGGATGTCCAGTGCGAAGGCAACCCGTTCCTGCATTTTGACAACCCGCATGATTTCGTCGAATACAGAATGCATGTTCATGACCGCATCCGGCATACCCCATATGAGGCGGTTAGCAAGGAGGAAGCGCTGAAGTCTATCGGTCGATAGACAGCGTTGTGTCTCAGTTATACACAGAGCACAAGATGTAGATTGCTCTGTTTATAAACAATAGCTTAAGTTGATAAGCTTGAATTTATTCTCAAAAGAACCAACACAAGCCATTGTAAATAATCAGATTATTAATAAACGCACATCTTGGGGGTTTTTGCATCCTGCTGCACCCGGGACCTGTGATTATTTACCTGAAGAAAATTTATCCCCAGAGTTATCCACAGGCGATAAACAATCCGACCTAAATCTGGAGACCTTTCATGTGTGTTTCATTTATGCGCTTGAGCAGAAACTTGAATGGCAGCTCGGCATCGTGATACTTATCGACAATCGCCATAAACGGCAGATCGCCTGTAGCGAATTGATATTTACCATCTTTCATCGACTGATGCAGGTCCTTCAGGCTGTTCTCCAGCGGTCCGATGAACTCACGGGCAACCGCCATATAATCCTCGTCATAATCGATAGACTGGTGAAGATCCCAGACATCATCGAGCGCCTGCTCAATCATCTGTACGTATTCATCGCTGGAACGTGCGCGAACAATTTTTGTATTATTCATATAAAAGTCTCTTAACTGCTCAAAGTCTGTTAACTGCGTTTTTTGCTTTTTCTGCCCTGGTAACTACTGATCGACTGTACGATCCGGTCATAAGGCAGCTTTTCGAGGCTGCCATACACGTTTTCAGCCTGTTCAAGCAGGGCGAAAATATCCTCTATTTTGTCCTGCTGCTCAGGAGTAAACAGCGTGTGTATTCCGCTCAAACCACCCACCTGTACTCGTATTTCCATGTTATGGGGTAATTTATTGTTCGTCTTCTGCATTTTAAGTATAAATCGTGAATTTT
>Ga0316189_10003704_pt1 | contig 14816 bp, 12 predicted proteins | sample LowCovwburrow_MG_FD_204930 | JGI IMG/M metagenome (GOLD analysis project Ga0316189, IMG submission 204930) | Coastal sediment microbial communities from Maine, United States - Lowes Cove worm burrow | ecosystem: Environmental > Aquatic > Marine > Coastal > Sediment | place: USA: Maine...
GGAAACGACTGTTGAAGGGGCGGCCATTGGCCGCCCCTTTTTTGTGTCAGGCTTCACCGGGGCTGTAGGGCAGTGGCTCGATCGATGAGGGCTTCGCGCAGTAGGTCGGCGGGCGATTCACGCCGCTGTGGTAGTGATATTTCGTCCCATCAGCTTGCAGTACGATGCGAGCACCGTTCGTTAGTACCTGCAGGTACTGCATACCGGGTTTCGGGCATCCGGCACTGCTGTCACGCCAGGTGACGTATTGCGCTTCAACGAGTTCGATGGCCGATTCGTCGACTTTAAGTTTTGCGGCCAGGTCCGGGACAGCGAGGTCAACGAGTCGCTGTAATCCCGGCCCGGGTGCGATCGCACCTTCATTGTTTTCTTGCGAGATTGCGCACGACGACGCCAGTAGCGCGCCAAGAACAGCAACAGAACAAAACATCGGATTTACCCTACGCATGCAGATACTCCCTCCGGAAATGCAACGTGAAAATCACAACAATGCGCCAAGCCTGCTTGATAAGACCGTATACTAAAAAGCCTCGCCGATACCAATATAAAACTCGGTATCATCACGGCCCTGCGCTACGTCCAGCCGCAGGCTCATGCCGTTCTTCGGTGCCACCACCCAGCGCACTCCGGCGCCGAGGGATGGCAGGGACTTGCTCCACCGGCCAAACTCGTCCGACACCGTACCAATACCGGCAAAGCCAACGACACCCAGCCGCTGCGTCAGTCGATGGCGATACTCGACCTGGGTCGCCAGCAAAAAGCGGTCGCGATAGGTTCCGGTCTGGTAGCCGCGCAAGTCCGCGCCTGCGCCGAATGCCGGGTAGACAAAGAAGGGTGCGTCACCACCTGCGTACTCGAACGCGGCCCTGAAAGCGAGTACACCGGACGCGGTAAATTTTCGATAATTGTTGAATTCGAACTGGTATTTTTCGTAGTCCCTGTCGCTGCCCAGCGATTCCAGGCCGAAGGACAGGGTTGCGTCAATTAACGAACCGTCCATTGGATAAAACTGGTTGTCGCGACTGTCAAACTGCAGGCGTGGCGCGACGGTTGCAAGATTGAAATCCGCACTGATGTCCGGCGGCGTTACGCCCGGCGGTAGCAGACCAGGGGGCAAATCAAGGCTCACCTCGGTATTCGAGAGGGACGCGCGCAAGCCAACGAAGAGATTCGGGCGGACCCGTCTCAGGGCCTCCGCCATCAGCAATGACATTGGCTGATTAAGAGGAATCGACAGGTCGGGGTCTCCACCAATGCCGAAGTAGTCATAGTTCAGGTCGGCACTGAACACCGCACCCATTATCCGCCAGCGATCACCGCCAACGCTCATTTTGTGAAAGGCTCCGGCACCCCAGCTGTCGTTCTCCGCGTAAAAGCCCATCAGACCGGATATCCAGGTCGTGTCTTCTTCGACCGCAAATGAAGGTTTGTAGAGAAACATGGCCGGTACAGCGAGTGTCCAGCCGAGCAGCGGGTTCCGGGACGGCAGCGGGGCGAGGACAAACTCGCGGCTCCTGCTGCCCAGCTCTTCAAGCTCATCGTCGACATCGCCGGGTATGGCCGGCACGCCACGCTCGGATTCGAGTTGCAGGGCGCCCGGGGTGACCTGGGTGTCAGCGTTTGCCGCGTCTACTGCCAATGCACAAAGCAAAAGACATGGCAGCCATCGATGCCGATCCGTGTTATTGCGGTACATGAGTAACCTGCTGTCGTTGAGGCACAGCATACGCTACCCGAGACCATCGAAAGACCCAATGGTTAGAGATACCTATCCACGGACCCGAAGTCGCTTGCGAAGCGGTCTCTGCAGGAATATTCCCGGCGGGTTGATTATTGTGTCGATAACGCGCCTAATTTTGGGCAATTGGAAATAACAGTTTCTCAGGAGTAAGTCAGCAGCGAATGATCAGGAACAAGGTAATATTGCTCACGGTCGGCATAGTGGTCAGCGCATGTGCGACCTACTCGGAAATCAAGTTCACGGATCGCTACGGTACACCGCAACCGCGTGAGCGGCAGGTCGCACAGTTGCCGCCCGACTCCGTCGACTATTGGAACGAGGTCAAGCCGGTACTTGAGAATCGCTGTGTGGTCTGTCACGGATGCTATGACGCACCCTGCCAGCTCAAGCTCGGTTCCATTGAGGGCCTGGAACGCGGCGCATCGTCGGCCGTCGTCTACCAGCAATCGAGGATCAAAAGCGCAACTCCAACGCGCCTTTTTGAAGACGCGCAGACTGTCGAAGAGTGGCGGGAGTTGGGGTTCTACGGGGTGCTCAATGAATATCCGGACTCCCCCGAGTCGAACCGGTTGGCGAGCGTCATGCATCGGATACTGACGCTCAAGGAAGAGAATCCGTTGCCGGCCGACAAGATTCTCGACGACAGTTTTGAGTTCGATTTGGGCCGGGACCAGGTCTGTGCCACACCGGCGACCTTCGACAAGTATGCGACGCAGCATCCGCTATGGGGCATGCCCTATGCGCTGCCGGCAATTGAGCCGGAGCAGCAAGCTACACTCCTGGAATGGCTGGAGCAGGGGGCAGTCTACACGCCACGAGTGCCGCTCGACGAAGACCTGGTGGCCGCGGTAGCACGTTGGGAAATGTTTCTGAACGCCGACTCGCCGAAGGCGCAGCTGGCGGCGCGGTATATCTACGAGCACCTCTTTCTTACCCACCTTTACTTTCCCGCGATTGATGACAGGCAATTCTTCAGAATCGTCCGATCAGCGACACCGCCGGGGCAGCCCGTCGACGTCATCGCAACCCGTCGACCGTACAATGACCCGTCTGTGGAGCGCGTCTACTACCGCATAAGCCGTGAACTAGGCGCTATCGTCTCCAAAACCCATATGCCGTACGCACTGACTGCAGAACGTATGGCCGACTGGCGAACATGGTTTATCGATGCCCCGTATGACGTTAGCGAAATGCCGTCTTATGAGTCGCAGTTCGCATCCAATCCGTTTCGAACGTTTGATGTGATCCCGGTGCACAGCCGTTACCGGTTCCTGCTCGACGAAGCCCAGAATACAATCAACTCCTTTATCAAGGGCCCCGTGTGTCGCGGTCAGGTCGCACTCAACGTCATCAACGATCACTTCTGGGTATTTTTCGTCAACCCCGATGACCCGAATCTCGAGATTCTCGAAGATTTCCTTGCCCGGCAGCTTGAGAACACCGAGTTGCCGGCAAGCAGTGAAAGCACCTACAGGCCCATCACGCATTGGCGGCGCTACTCGAAGCAGCAAAAAGCCCTGATTACGGCGCAGGATGCGTACCTCAGTGAATACATGCCGTTGCAGGACGAACTCACCCTCGACGTGGTGTGGGATGGGGACGGCGAGAATGACAACGCCGCCCTGACTGTATTCCGGCATTTCGACAGTGCAACCGTCGAGAAAGGATTGGTTGGCAGGAAGCCCAAGACAGCCTGGCTTATCTCCTACGCGCTGCTGGAGCGTATTCACTACCTGTTGGTCGCCGGGTACGACGTCTACGGCAACGTCTCACATCAGCTCCTGACGCGTGTTTACATGGATTTCCTGCGCATGGAAGGCGAAGCCAACTTTCTGCTGATGTTGCCGCAAGAGGCTCGAGACCAGGAGCGCGCCAACTGGTATCGCGGGGCCCATGACGAGATCACCGACTTCATGGTATTTCCGCGCTTCGAGAGCCGGCTGGCACACGCCATTTCGTACACAACTGACAACCCGAAGAGCGAGTTGTTCGATCTGTTGCGTCAAAGACTGCAGCTCGTGTTGCCGACAACGCGCGAGCTCGCAGCGCTCGGTGACAACGACATCGAGCAGGCGCTTGCGCCGCTCGAGGATCTGCAAGGTGGAGCAGTGACCCTTGTGCCGCAGACCGTATTCCTTGAGATCAGGAGTTCAGAGGGCAGTCGATACCTGACCATCGTTCGAAATAATGCCCATCTGAACATTACGTCGATGTTCGGCGAGAACAAATTTCGCGTGCCGGATGAAGATACCCTGTCCGTCGTGACAGGTTTTCTCGGCTCCTATCCCAATGCCCTCTGGGCCGTCGACAAAGGCGACCTCGGGCAGTTCGTCACTGACCTGTCTTCGCTTCAGGATGAAAACGACTACGAGCGCTTTATGGATGCTTATGGCATTCGGCGTAGCAATCCCGGCTTCTGGCAGCAAAGCGACGCCATACACTCCGCATACGAAACCGAGGCACCGATTGAGTATGGGTTGTTCGATTTCAATCGGCTGGAGAACCGCTAGCTATCGCGGACCACGTGTAATTTGGTACTTGCCGCGAGACTTGGTGACATTCGCGACGAGTCGCGGTCTCGTCGGCCCGTCAAACTTAAGAATCTCCGTGAATCACGCACGTTGCGGGTGTAGTTCAACGGTAGAACATCAGCTTCCAAACCGGAGTCGCTGAGTTGGTCACCACTGCAACCGCTTGATTTCTGTGATCCAGAGACCACCAGTTTCAACGAGTTAGATCACCCAAAAATAGCCAACTGATTCCACCGGGCTTTTTGAGCATGCTCAGTCTTAGCCTCACCTGCACGGCGGCGAATGAATGGCACCATAGCGGTTTTTTCTGCAAGACATTGCCGGGACCTGTAGGGTCGCCGCGGATGCGTTGGTATGATGCCCCTTCAGCCGGTTATTGCGCGCGTGCCGCAGCAGCGCGACGCACGGAAATCCAACGCAGCCCGAGGCCTTACGCTTATGGTTTGGACCCTGAGCAACAGACTGCTTTTTGCAGCCATCTTCATCTCGGGCGCTTCGGCTCTGATCTACCAGCTGATCTGGGTCCGGTTGCTGGGCCTCGTGTTCGGGGTCAGCAGTTTCGCCGTCGCTACGGTGGTCGCGGTATTCCTGCTGGGCCTTGGCCTGGGCAGCTACTTTTTTGGCCGGTGGTCAGAGCGAGCCCGCGACCCGCTGCGCATCTACCTGTACGTGGAATTAGGGATTGCCGCGACTTCGCTCATCGCCTACCTGGTGATTGAGACTCTGCCGGTCTACCGATACCTCTACGAGTACGCTTATAACAACCTCGGCTTCTACGGCCTTTCTGTCGCTCGGCTGCTGCTGTCGATGCTTGTGCTGCTGCCCCCGGTGTTACTCATCGGCGGTACCATGCCGCTGCTTGCCAAGTATTTCCTCCGCGACTCCGCCAACCTGGGCTCCAGTTTCAGCAAGATCTACTACCTCAACACCCTCGGGGCATGCGCTGGCGCGCTGCTAACTGGCTTTGTGTTCGTGCGGTACTTCGGCGTGATCGGCACGCTGATGATTGCCGTCGGCGGCAACTTAGCGGTCGCCCTGATCATCGCGCTGAGCAAGCGAGGCATAGGGGTCCCGCGTCCCGCGACAGGCGAAAAGTCGCCTTACTCCTACATGCTGGTCTTCCTGTTTCTCACCGGCTTCATCAGCCTGGGTTACGAGATGCTGTGGGTGCGCATCCTCTCGACCTACGGGCTGTCGACCTCCCAGGCCTTCGCGCTCATCCTCGCGGGGTTCCTGTTGGGCTTTTCGGTCGGGGCATGGGTCGTGGCGCGAAAGGTGGATCGCCGCCGGGATCTCGAGGCCTGGTTCAGCGCTGTGTCCATCGTTACGGCCTTCAGCGGCGCCGTCGTGCTCCTGTTGTTCCGGCAGTTCGAGGCCATCACGATCCTGCTCGCAGACGCCACACCGATGGGCCAGCTGACGCTCGGCATGGCCCTGGCGTTCACAGTGTCTTTCATCCCGGCAGTGTTCATGGGGATCCTGTTCCCGCTCGGTGTGCGCATCTATGCACACGATGTCGACCGGATCGGCGCCAAGACCGGCAACATCTTTTTTTCGAACACTCTCGGCTGCGTGCTGGGCAGCCTGCTGACGGGATTCGTGCTGATCCCCTTCCTGGGGATGTGGAACACCACGCTCCTCCTCATCAACCTCAGCCTGCTGATCGCGATGGCTTTCCTGCTGCGGGGTCGTCGCCCCGCCAGGGCACAATGGGTCTCGCTGGTCGTCGTCGCGGCCGTCGCGAACCTGTTGGTGTTCACGGATAGCAAGACGTTCCACGCCGAACTGAAGGGCCGCGACCTGCGCACGGCGGCTGAGGGCTTCGACGTCATCTACTATGCCGAGGGCCTGTCGGGGACCGTCACTGCCGTCGAACGAGGCAACTATCGCGGGCTGTTCGTCGATGGCCAGAACGTCTCCGGAACGGATCCCGTGTTGCTCGCCGACTCGAAGATGCTCGCCCACGTGCCGCTGCTGCTAGCCGAGGAGCCGGAAGTTGCGCTGACGGTGGGCTACGGCACCGGAACGACCTCGGGGAGCATGCTGCTGTACGATGTCGAGGTCCATGCGGTCGAGATCGAGGAGAAGATCATTGAGGCGGCGCCGCTGTTCAGCGAGGTCAACTACGCGTCCTATGCCGACCCTGATCTCAATATCGTGCTGGACGATGCCCGCAACTACATCGCCACCACGAACGAAAAGTTCTCCGTCATCGTCACGGACGTGACCAACCTGAAGTACAAGCGCAATCCCTATCTTTACACCCGGGAATACTTCGAGATCATGCGGGGCGCGCTCAGCGCGGAAGGTGTTGCCGCCGCGTGGCTCCCGGTCGGCGGCCTGTCCTTCAACGACCTGCGCACCCTGATCGCCACATTCGACAGTGTCTTCCCGCACACCACCGCTTGGTATTTCACTCAGTTTCCGACCCATTTCATCATCCTGGTGGGCACGCCGGAGCCGACGCGGGTGGACCTCGACGAACTAGGCGAAAGAATGGCCATGGTCGAGGGCGATCTGCGCAGCCTCAACGTCGACAATGTTTATAAGCTCGCCAGCATGCTGCTGCTAGGCGAGAACGACATCGACACGTTGGTGGACGGGGCGCCGATCCACACGGACAACCGTCCAATCCTCGAGTACTCCGACATGGACCTTTACAATGTCACGGACGTCGCGCCGAACCTCGGCCGGCTCATCGAGTTTCAGCGGGAGGACCTGCTCGCGCACTTCGACGGGAGTGGCGGGCAGCTCGCCGAGCTTGAAGAGTATTTCGACCTGTATACCGGCCATTACCTCGACTACGTCCGGTTGTACGAGCAGCAGAGCCGCAAATAAGCGCTTAGAATCCAACCGACGGCAATGTCCGCCCAGAATTAATTTCGGGGATTTTCCTGGATTGATCGGAGCAGAAACTCACGCAGCAGGTTCCAGGTGTTGGCCGTACGCTGCCCGGTTTCGTTCGGGTCCGTCGAGTAATCGGCATTGATGACGATCACAATTTCTTCGTCCGGAACCATAACAATCAGTTGTCCCCCGTAGCCGGAAGCGAACCAGAATTGGCGACCCTCCCATTCTCGCATCCACCAGAGGTAGCCATACTCCTCGCCCGGATCCTGGCTGGAATAACCGGTCCATGATGCGGTCACCCAAGACACGGGAATGAGTTGCTGGCCGTTCCACGTGCCGCCATCGAGAAACAGCTGGCCGAATTTTGCCGAATCTCTTGCTCGCATCCACAGCCCTCCTGTGGCAAGCGGCAACCCGTCCGACTGGTATTCCCATCGTACTGTCTGGATGCCCATGGGCCCGAACAGGTATTGCGCCGCAAATTCGTCGATATGAATGCCTGCCTGGTTGCGAACGATCCCGGCCAGTAACATCGGGCAACCGCTATTGTAATACCAGGCCGTACCCGGATCCGTCACGATCTCCTTTTGCAGCAAGTACTCGATGAAATTATTGGACCGATGCGCGGCAACATTGTCGTTTTCCGACCCGTTGACCGGTGTCGAGATTTCGTTCCATTCGAAACCGGGCGTCATCGACAATACATGTTGCAGTGTCACCCCGGCCTTGTCGGGATTGTTGAGATGCTGATATTCGGGAAAATAATCGAACAGCGCATCCCCCACGGAAGCAACTGAACCGTTCGCGACCGCGATGCCGAATATTGCCGAGACCACACTCTTGGTCGCGGACTGAAGATGAGATAGCGAATTTTTGTGAACGTCCTGAAAGTACTCTTCGAAAACAAGCCTGTTGTTCCTGATAATAAGGATGTTGCGCAGGTATTCATCCTGGTCCGCGTCATGGATGAATTTCATCATGGATTCGACACGACCGACGTTCAGGCCTTCGCCCCCGGCATCGGCCACAGCCCAACCGTCGCCATCGTCGACCGGCACCGCGTACGCATAGCTGTATGGAACTTCCGGGGCGGAATTCTTTCCCCCGCCGCTACCGCCACAGGACGATAGTACGACTGCCACAAGCGCGCTCAAGATCAAGCCTGAGGAATTGCGCATCTTCCGTCCTTCTTCAAAGCAATTGGGTTCGATTTCGACTACCAGGACATTGTTATAGAAATGTCACCGGCGGCGCATTATGGATATCTAATGAAGTGGTTACGGAAGTATTATTTCTCTGCGGGCTGCCGCATCGCTTAGATTCCAAGCACTCTCACTGTCGTGAGTTCTGTGACATGGCAATATGGCGATTGAAGCGCTGATCGCCGTGTAGGTCAACGAGCACGGGATCTGTGGTGTCCCATAACGGAAACCGACGGCCAGCCTCTGAAGACTTCGCCAGCCACGACATGGCGGCGGCTTTGTCACCAAGAAGTGAGAAGCAGGCTGCAATCAGTCGAAAATCGTGCGATGAAGTGCTCTCGCCACTCACGCGAGATAGAGCATCTTCCAAAACTTCGTTGACCCTGTCGGTACCTTCGTCTTCGCGGCCCTCGGCGATAAGGATCTGGGCGATGCCCAGCCTCGAGTAATCTGTACGTTTAAGATTTGCAATAGCGAACTCAAAAATCTCCCTTGCCGTGTTCGTATCGCCCTGCAACTGGTGGCTGACCGCAGTGATATGTACGCACGTCTCGTGAAGCGGCTGCCTGGTTAGTACACGCTGACAGTTTTCGAGAGCCTGCGCCGTATTGCGCGTAACCAGCTCCAGCGTTGCCAGTTCAGTCCAGGCGTCAATCGACTCAGGAGCGTACTCGAGCGTGTAGTTTAGCCAGTGCCTCGCGCCGTCAACGTTGCCAGTTCGCACATACAAGAAACCGAGTCGGATGGCCGCTTCGAAATGCGAGGGCTCAAGTTCGACGACACGCAGGAACCGCGCAATAGCTTGTTCGTATTCGAATCGAGCCTTGTGTGCCCTGCCGGCGTTGTAGATCGACTTCCAGTGCGTCGAATCGACTTCGTAGGCGCGTTGTAGATTCTCGAGCGCGGACTCAGTGTCATCACTAAGTAATTGGGCGAGGCCGAGCATGTTATAGAAGTCCGCATTCGTCGGGTCCAGCGCGACGGCCGTGGTTGCAGCGGCGACCGCCTCATCAATGCGATTTTGTCCCCAGCGCTGCGTGAGTTGTATGAGCGCACTAGCCAACTGCGAATAGGCGAGGGCGAATGACGGGTCGTACTCGATAGCCTTCTCAAAAAATGCGATGGCATTGCCATTGGAAGGGTAGTTTGCCCTCGCATGATGTAAGGCACCTTTGTGGAACGCGCTGTTGGCTTCAGGAATATCGGACAGCACCTCCAGCTCGTTGGCGGATCGGGTATCAACTTCGGTGCCCAGCGTCCACAAAAACGCAACGGCGATCACGGCGACTGTGGCGCCAACCAGCCAGAAGATCGGCGCGCGCGCGTTACGATTTGATTCACTTGTTGTCACAGGCTTGGCTATCAGTCGAAAACCTATTTTTGGAATCGTTTCGACAATTCTCGGGCTGCTGGCGCTGTCATTGAAGGCCTGGCGGATCGCGAAAATGCAGCGCGTTAGTGCCGCATCAGTGACAAACGTGCGATCCCAGACGGTCTCAAGCAATGTGTCTTTTGTGACAACGTCACCGGGATTCTCCGCGAGGCAGGTCAGCGTCTTCATGACCTTGGGCTCTAGTTTGCGGGTCTCGCCACCGCGAGTAATGCGGCAAGCTGCCACATCTACGCGCCAACCATCCAGTACAAAACCGTTTCCGGCCATCAACTCCCCCCAATATTGCCAAGCGGCCCCTTATTGCAGGCCTGTGACCGGTAGTGTGGTGGGGAATTTGACGCCGACTAAAGTCCAGAGTTCAATCCTTCAGGGTATTGCTGCGGATTCAAACGTTAGCGGTCAGATGCGGTGGCGCCGCGAACGGCGCCATACGAGGAATGGCAAAAACAGCAACAACTCCCAGCCAATAGATCCGCCACCACCAGACGGGGTAGGAGTTGGTGTCGGCGGCGGTGGCGGTGGCGGTGAAGGCGTCTCGTCCTCAAGCTCGATCTTGCGAACACCCGTGGCATCAGTAACGTAGAGGACCTGTCCAGAGGCATCGGTGGTAATCCCGTTGGGACGGTTAAACGACGCTTGAGCGTACGCGCCACCGGCCGAGCCCTGGGCGCCTGTACCGATCGTCGCCAGCTGGGTGCCCGCATTCGTACCTCTGAGTTCAAATTCAAATACTCGGTGGTGACCAAACGATGTCGCGTACAGGCGGTCGCCGGCGATCGTCACATGGCCGCCCGGCTGAGGCACCGATGCAAACGTCGATACGTTGCCTGTAGAAGTGACTCGCAAGATCTGGCCGTCGTTCCAGTTGATAACATACAAGTCGCCATTCCCATCGCGGGTCATGCCATTCGGGCATGTAAAGAGAGACGAGGTCGCAAAAATGGTGGCTACGCCGTTTGGCTCGATGCGGCTAAGGTCGTTGCGGTGGCAGTTCGCTACAAACAGGTTGTCCGCCTCGTCAATGGCTATTCCGATCGGGCCGAGCACGTCGGTCGAGAAAGTCGTCACCACGCCGCTCTGGTCGATCTTGCTTATAGAGTTGCCGCCGAAGTTCGACTGGAACAGGTTGCCTTGTGAATCGAAGTCATTTCCCGAGGCGATGTTTATGTCGCTGGCAAAAATGACCGGGTCGAAAGCGCCTGTTGGCGAGAGTTTCCAGACGAAGCGGGAGCCCGACGAGTCATTCAACGGTCCATAGTTCGCCGCATAGATATCGCCGGCACTATCAAGCGTAATGCCACCATTAGCTTCAATGACTTCCAGCGTCGATACTGTCCCGGCCATTGCCGGACCGCCGGCGAAGGCCGCCACCAGGCAAGCCAGAACAAACCGTTTTCTACACATCTCAAAGCTCCTGGGTTCGATTTCGATTACCTGTACATTGTTATGAATATGTAACTGCCTGAGCATGATGGAAGTCTTATGAAGTGGTTACGGAAGTATTACTTTTCTGCCGGATGCCACTTCGTGATGCCCTGAGTGACGTGCAAGTGCGTCGGACCAAGCATCCGGCCGGGTTCGTCGCCAACTGATTCCACCGAGCTTTCTGAGTATGCTCAGATTTAGCGTCACTTTTTGACCGTCGCGCAGATGGTTTCCTGTGAACGGTATTGCGCAACTACTCGGCGTCTTTTCGCCTGTCAGCCCATGGCAGATCGCAACACGTGGTTCACGATGAGGTCATGTTCCCTCTCGGGGGTGTCATAGTTTCCGCCAGTTACGACGACGACCATGTCCAGGGCAGGGAAGACCATGATCGCTTGACCGGCGAACCCGTCCGCACAAATGGCCGGTACGGTCGTGGACCCGATCTGAAAGTTCTTTCTCCACCAAAAGAACCCATAACCCTGGAATCCCTTGTAGCCCGTGTGTGCAACGGAGATGTGTTCAGCAGTCGCAATCTGGATCCAGGCTTCGGGAACCACTTGTTGCCCGAACCAGGAACCACCCTGCAGGATCATTTGTCCAAACTTGGCCATGTCACGGGGTCGCAGCAGGATATCACCCACTATGTACATAGAATTGTGCGCATACTGCGGCCATTCAAAGTGATCGATTCCGAGTGGCTGCTCGGTAAGGCCGACCTCCGCCAGCGAGGCAGGTATCCAGCCATCATCGGTCTGCACCGGGATATTGACACTGCTGACGGGAGGGGCTGCGTTGTGGCCTGTCGATTGATCGTCACTGCCGTCCCCGCCGCAGGCCGACAGAAGCATGGCCGACCATGACAAGACGATCAGGGCATGGCGCCAGGATGGTCCAGAGCTGAGGATGGACATGGCAGGATTCCTTGGCCGAAGCCACCACCGTTCGACCGTTTTTGTTCGTCGCGGTTTTCTGCTCGCCGTAAGTAATAATACGTAAAGGGTCCCGCGTCGCTGGCCGGCGCACCTCGGCATGAGGCGATGTCCATTACACCGGGTAGCCCCTTGGCGAGCGGGTAATGAATGTCGGTCGAGGCTTCCGTGCCCCAACATTCAACTCGCCAGCTTATTTTCTCCTGGCCATAGAATCGCTTGGAATCGAATTACTCTCACTTCTATGCTCATTGAAGGAGTTCAGTCCGGCAAAGCGCCACATCGAAGTTTCGGTTGGCGAATCCGTTCGAATGCTGAGGGAGCTCCAGGTGTCGAGCCAGAACGAACTGGCTGACATTAGCGGAATTCCGCAGTCGACAATCTCCGCGATCGAAAACGACCGAGTCAGTTTGGGCGTGGAGAGAGTCAAGACGCTGGCGAGGGCGTTGAAGTGTCATCCTGCTGTGCTGCTGTTCCCTGGCTGGGACGTCGAAGTTGAATCTGCGGCCTGACGCTCGGCGAGATCCGCTGACAAAACAGAGTCGCAGGTTAAAATCCTGCCCCCGCTACCAAACAAAAGATGGGCCCCGTTGTGGGGCCGGCGTTTTTGTCGACTAAGCGTTTTCCCTAGGTGCAATTCCCTCAGAACAGGCCTAACGTAGCGAAGTCAACTGTGGAGGATCGACATGGCTGCGACTACACGCTGCGCCGCGTATATTGCCGCGCTGGCCATTATTCCCTTGCTTCTCTTCTCAACTCCGCTGGCTGCCGACCTCGTGGTCGCAAATAGTTGTTTCCTCGATTAAGCATTGAGATACTCCTTCATTAGAATTTTATAATATTCGGCTGAATGTGCAGCGAATGCCATTGTTCCAAGAGTTTCAAAATCAATCGTTCAATGACTAAACCCTGAGGAGACCGGATTTCATGTTCAACATTAATCCATTCGCCGAGCTTTCCGGGCTCATTCCGCCGATCGCGATGCAGATTTACGTGATCCTGATGGCGATCCTGGTCGCGGGCGGCACGCTGCTGGATACGATCCACAAGAAGAGCGCGCAGTACTTCTTCGAGAATTCGGAAAAGCAGAAGAAAATGGCCAGCCGCGAGGTTTCGGGTGGCGAGAAGGTCGGCATCGCTATCAAGACGGTGGCGGAGGACGTGCTGACCTCGGCCGAGTTCTGCAACCAGAAGCGCAGGGTCGCTCATCTGCTCACGATGTATGGCTTCATCCTTTTTGTCGTAAGCACGGCCGTGATGATCTTCGGCTATGCCGGCTCGGCCAACGCAGCAGCCTGGCCGCTCCTTTGGCACCTCGGCGCGTTCATGGTGTGCGTGGGCGGTTACTGGTTCTGGTTCTTCATCCGCGTCGATGTCGCTGCAGAGGGCAACCCCTGGTACCGGGTGGTGAGGGCCGATCTGTTCATCCTGGCGCTGCTCGCGACCACCACGTTCGCGCTGCTCTGGTCCGTGTTCGGGGCAATCTTCTACTTCGTCCTGTTCATCGCCGCCGCCACGGTGCTGTTCGGCACGGTGTTCTGGTCCAAGTTCGCGCACATGTTCTTCAAACCGGCCGCGGCTTTCCAGAAACGGGTGACCAAGGCCGATGGTTCAATGGAGAATCTGCCGGAAATACCCGATTTGTCGGATCCTGAGGTACATCAAAGGTATCCGGATATTCCGGAATACCTGGGCAAAAACCCACCCAACATGGGCCTGGGCATCAAGCGCGAGGCGCCGAACCATTACTGAGCCGTTTCAACGGATCAAATTTTTTTGAGAGAAGATTAAATATGCCGACTTTCGTATACATGACCCGTTGTGACGGCTGTGGACACTGCGTTGATATCTGCCCTTCAGACATCATGCATATCGATCCGACTCTGCGGCGCGCCTACAACATCGAACCCAACATGTGCTGGGAGTGTTATTCCTGTGTCAAAGCCTGCCCCATGGACGCCATTGACGTTCGCGGCTACGCGGACTTCGCCCCGCTGGGACACTCGGTGCGAGTTAAGCGTGACGAAGAAAAGGGTGTCATCGCCTGGCGCATCAAGTCCCGCAATGGTGAAACCGACCTGAATCTGTTGGCGCCGATCACGACCAAACCCTGGGGCACGGCCATCCCGCAACTGAAGGACGAGACTGCGCCCACCCGGGAAGTGCGGGACAGCCAGTTACTGTTCAACGAGCCGAAGTATATCCGCATGGATGAAGGTGACATTCATACCCTGGAATCCGCTGGGCTCAAGATGAAATCAGGGGTGTACTACTAATGGCCTACAAAACAATCGTAGAAGACAACATCGACATCCTCGTCGCGGGTGCCGGCCTCGGTGGTACCGGCGCTGCTTTCGAAGCGCGTTACTGGGGGCAGGACAAGAAGATCGTCATCGCTGAAAAAGCGAACATAGACCGTTCCGGCGCCGTGGCGCAGGGTCTGTACGCGATCAACTGCTACATGGGAACCCGCTTCGGCGAGAACAACCCGGAAGACCACGTTCGCTATGCGCGAATCGACCTGATGGGCATGGTGCGCGAAGACCTCCTGTTCGACATGGCGCGTCACGTCGATTCGACGGTGCACCAGTTCGAGGAATGGGGTCTGCCGATCATGCGTGATCCCAAGACCGGCGCTTACCAGCGTGAGGGCCGCTGGCAGATCATGATCCACGGCGAATCCTACAAGCCGATCGTCGCCGAAGCGGCGAAAAAGTCGGCGGACAAGGTCTTCAACCGCAT
>Ga0316189_10003705_pt1 | contig 14814 bp, 9 predicted proteins | sample LowCovwburrow_MG_FD_204930 | JGI IMG/M metagenome (GOLD analysis project Ga0316189, IMG submission 204930) | Coastal sediment microbial communities from Maine, United States - Lowes Cove worm burrow | ecosystem: Environmental > Aquatic > Marine > Coastal > Sediment | place: USA: Maine...
GCTATTTTCAAAACACCACAGAGGCGGTTTTTTTTCTTTGTTTTCTTCGCCTGAGACGAGCAAAGCTGGTTGGTAAGACTGAGTCGCAGATGTGGCAATCCGACGCACCCACTGATCGCTACACCGAATCGCGATGTGCGGCACAGGGCTGACCCGAATTGAAGACGGTTATCGCGCCTGGCCACCAACCCATTTTAAACAAATGGGCGCTTTCCGAGCCTCGGAGAAGACCACTTTAAATAAAACTGGCGTCTTCCGAGCCTCGGAGAAGACCACTTTAAATAAAACTGGCGTCTTCCGAGCCTCGGAGAAGACCACTTTAAATAAAACTGGCGTCTTCCGAGCCTCGGAGAAGACCACTTTGAGATAAACCGGCGTCTTCCGAGCCTCGGAGAAGGCCACTTTGAGAAAAATGGGCGTTAATTGTATTGCGAGTCGCGGTTTTTGGCTGATTTGCTAAGAAAAAGCCAGAAAAGCCAAAAAAGCCAGGACACCCACCTTTCTTGAGAGGCAATACCAGAAGGTGAAGCCAGAATACGCACAGGAGAAGCCAGAGCATGGGATGCGGAGATGCCAGCCAGGGTTTTTTTCAATTAGCCCAAGCAGGCTGTCTTTGACCGGCCCCGGAAATTATTTCGCCATTTCTCAATTAGATGGCTTATCGGCTGATGAACGCTTAGGTGGCTTATCGCAAGAAGAGATCAAGGCCTATCTGAAAAAAATGGACCCATAGGCTTTAATCGTGGAGAATTGGCAGTGACTTCTTCAGGTGGTTGCCGAAAGCTCTCGCCCTTGATCGTGCTCCCCTTTTCTCTCGCGCCTCTTTCCCCATCGCAAAAGCCGGTATCAACTCCCTGCCTCGATTCCGCGTTCATCACCTGCGCACGCGTTTTGGCGGAACCTTCAGGCCTGTTTTTTCGTTGGAAAAGTAGGGGCTAAGTGTGTGAACATGCGGCTCCTGATCCGCGTTATGTCAGGCATATTGAGAGAATGATTCTGTGCTGCTTACCTATTTGGTAAAGGAGGAACCTTATGAGAAATTTATTCTTGTTCTTTATGATTGCCGGTGCGCCCACACTGACGGCACAGATACGCATCATTAGCCATGTCACCCGTGATAACGGCGACTTTATGTCGACCGTGTACCTGGAAAACCTGGACGTGGCACCACAGAATTATAGTCTGGTCCCCTACGATGTCGACGGCAATTCCATGCAGGCAACCACGGGAACCCTGGGAAACCTCGAAACGGCGCGTTTTTCTATTGCCACCCTGTTCCCAGGCATCAGCGGGGTTTCTCATTTTACCGTGGAAGGCACAGATGTACGCGCCACCATTGCCTATACTGCTGTTGAGGGTGAAGGAAGCCCGGCACAAGTGGGTGAAACAGATACGCAAGCCGCCCGCTATCGCGTTTTCGCGGGGAACTGGGCACGGGTCTTTGACGGCATTGCCGTCGTAAATACCGGCGTTGAGACCACCGATGTGTGGGTCACGCAACGCGATTTTAACGGCGGGCAAATTGCTTCGAAAAAGGCCATGACCCTGGAACCCATGGCCAAGGGCGTTTATGTGATCGGTGGTCCCGATTATGACCATTTCGAGACAATCGCGGATTCTTATTTTGAGGTTCATGGAGATAACCCCCTCGCCATTACCGCCTTGCGTGGCAGTTCGCCGGGCTCTGAGTTACTGTGGGCATCTGGGGCCATGATTCACACACCTGCGGCGGTCAAGGTGATCAATGATAACCCGGACGCCAGCGCTTGGGTCGATCCCTACAGTCTCGGCCCCCATAGCGCCGATGTGAACAATATGCCCCAAGGAGAGGTTTGGATCGATGTGGCCAACGACGGTCGCCTGGTCGGCTGCGCCAAGGATTATCGTTATGGGCCCATCGACAGCACAATCTACAATAAGCGCGTCTGGAGCGGGCTCTATCTTTCCAATGACGGTGGCAACAGCTGGGATAATCGCATGTTTCTCGATAGCGATCCCAACCAGAAATTACAGGTGGTGACACGGGCTAGCTTTGGCCAACAAGCCGGCACCGAAATCACCTTCGACCACCTGTCCGACCCAGTGGTGATGACCGACCGCGACGGAAATATCTATACCTGCGGCCTGCCTTATCAGGAGCGTCCGGCGACGCCGGGTTTAGCCGAACCCAGCGCGATTTCCCTGGCCAGGCGTGATCGCGACGGCAACCTGGTTGCCGGCACCATTCACTATCTGGGTTTGGAAGATGATCCAACTTTGTTCAACGACAAGAATTGGATCGCGGTGAGTCGCGATGCCGGGGTTGAGCAAACCGTGGTTGTTGTCGCCTGGCGTCTGTTCACCGGGGGTCTGGCCTCAACCATGCCCTTGGGTGGGTATGTGGCTGTTTCCGGTGATGGCGCGGCTACGATCAGCGAACCCATCCGTCTACCGCTGACCACCCAGCAGGCCATCCCGACTCAATTCTACCAACCGCTGATTGCGAGGAATCCCACCACAAAACGCAAATCCATATATGTTTTTTTGCGGAACTACCACGACGAAAGCATGTTTACAGTGATGGATATTTTCAAGGCCGATATTGAGGGTCTGGAAGGGACCGAGGCTTTGGCCAACCATCTTTCTGACCCGGACAACTGGCTTTATTTACCGACCCGTATCGACGGGGTTTTCTCCTATAATTCTAGCGGCTTAGGTGGCGGTTTTCGTTTCAGCACGTTCTACATGCCCACGGTCGACCATGAGACTGGATACCTCTATGTGGCCTCCCATGCCTACAACGCCACCACGGGGGGAGCTCGGGTTTTTGTGTCACGTTCCACCAATGGGGGAAGGTCTTGGAGTGACCTCAAGTTCATTGATTATCCCGGGGGCTATCAATTCATGCCCTCTATCGCCGTCAATAATGGTACGGTTTCCGTACTCTGGTACGATTCCCGACACGAGACCAACTTCACACCCAATGGAATTCCTCAGGGTCTGGACGTTTATTATGCGGAACTTGACACGGAGTTGGAAGTGCAGCGAATCCTGCGTCTTACCCCAGAGACACAGAGCGCCGTGCACCCGGTATTCACCCGGCCCCTATCTCAGAGTAAAACCTTTAGCGTCACCGGACCCCATGATCGAAGTAACATTCCAGGTCAGGGACCTTTCCTCTTCGAATTGGCGGACAAGGATTCCAGAGATTGTGACGGCTATGGGTTTATTGGTGATTACATTGGCCTGGCTGCAGATGAATCGTTCGCCTATGCCATCTGGGCCGACTTACGTGATCTCGATACCGAAACGGATATTTGTTCAGGGAACGACCTTCAGGGAAAGCGCAACCAGAATGTTTATTTTGCACGTATTCGCAAACCCCAGGGCGCAAGTTCCAAAGTGAGTAGGCCGGCCCCGACTCAGGCACCGCGATAATCGAAATGCTGGATGGGGCTAGGCGCCCCATCCCATTTCACCGCCAGATCGCCGTTACAACGTGCGGAACAGGCAGTACCAGGCGACTTGTTTGATACCGGCCTTGTGAAGTGCCACCGTTGCCGCCTCAAGGGTGGCACCCGTAGTAAGTACATCATCCACCAGGATGACCGGACCCTCCAAAGCGCGGCTCACGCGAAAACGATCGGCAACATTGCGTCTTCGCTGGGTGTAACCAAGACCCACCTGATGTTTGCGAAAAGGCTTAAGGCTCAAGCCTGAAACTACCGGCAAACCCGTGAACAGAGCCACCTCACTTGCAATCAACTCGGCCGGGTTGAAGTATCGGACCAACTTCCGCTGGAACGATTCGGGGATGGGGACAAGGCTGGCGTACTGGAGAAAGGGCACGGTCTTGAAGAAACCCGATTGGGCTCGCGCTAACAGAGAACGCACCAGCCGGTAATAGCCCTGGTACTTAACCCGATGGTAGATATCACGGCCGACCTCCCGATACGCATATGCCGTGCCTATATGATTGGGCAAATGGCTGAGTCGATCACACCAACGACAACTCTCCGCCTCGGCGTGGACACTCGGGTTTCCGCAGGTGCTGCACCCCCTGCCGCTTATGTCTTCCAGAAGATCAAGGCAGGTCGTGCACAGGGCCGGGCCGGCCGGGTTGTCGCAAGCAAGACAACCGCCAGGTGCCATCAATCGGCTCGGGTCCCAATTCGCAGAAGTCACGCACCACCTCGGCTAAGGAAACGATGTTTAAGTATCGCGGTTTGCGATTGAAGATTCAAGCCCGTCTTTCCCCCCTTTACTGCTGATCCCGTGGAAAATGTCTTACCACAGCGAAACAAATCACCTCTGTGAATCAGCCTCTCTGCTCGTGTTATGATGCGTGTTGCACGAAGCACTATGATTGCCTTTGGGGGGTTTGTGGGGCCATGGGAAACAGAATTTGTATTATAGGCGCGGGTCCCTCTGGCATCACAGCGGCCAAGAACATGCTCGCCGAAGACCTCGACGATTGTGTTGTCTTCGAGAAAAGTGATCAGGTCGGAGGGAACTGGGTGTTTCGAGAAGAGGAGAGCCATTCCTCAGTCTGTGAAACGACCCACATTATCAGCTCTAAGCGTTGGTCTCAATACGAAGACTTCCCCATGCCGGACGATTTTCCCGACTACCCTTCCCACCAACACCTCAAGACGTATTTCCAGAACTATGCACGCCATTTCGGCGTGATGGAGAAGATACGTTTCAATACAACGGTTGAAGCGCTTAGTCGCAGGGACGACGGTTCCTGGCTGGTTCGTTCACGGGATGCCGATGGCGCAAAGGAAGAGGTTTTCGACTTTCTTCTGGTGGCAAGCGGTCATCACTGGGATCCGCGAATGCCCAGCTACCCGGGTCATTTCGACGGCGAGATCATTCACAGCCACACCTACAAGAAGGCCGAACCCTATCGCGATAAACGGGTGTTGGTGGTGGGTGGCGGGAATTCAGCCTGCGACGTGGCGGTTGAGACGGCCCGCGTAAGCGCCAGGACCTGTATCAGCATGCGAAGGGGTCAGCACATTGTTCCCAAATTCATGTTTGGCCTGCCTTCCGATACGGTGTATACCTGGATGCTGTGGATGCCCAGGCGATTGCGTCAGTACCTGCTGGGTCTAACGGTCTGGCTGTGGCAAGGTTCCTACGAACGTTACGGTCTGCTAAAGCCGGAACGCCCGCCCCTGGAGATGCACCCCACCCTTAATTCAGAGCTACTGTACTTCATTCGCCACGGTGAGATCCATCCACGTCGCGGCATTGAACGCTTCGAGAACAAGACAGTGTTCTTCAGCGATGGTGTTTGCGAAGAGTTCGATGCGATTATCTATGCCACGGGGTTCCGCACCAGTTTTCCCTATTTCGAGACCAGTTTTATCGATTATCGTGATGCCACTGAGGTTCCACTCTACCGAAAAATGATTCACGCCGACTACGACAACCTGTTCTTTATCGGCCTGTTCCAACCCTTGGGTTGCATCTGGCCGCTGGCTGATTATCAGGCCCGCATCGCGGCCAAACAGATCACGGGTCGTTGGCAACGCCCCGCCAACCTGGCCGAATTAATCAAAAAAGAGGTAAACAACCCGCATTTTAACTTCGAAAAGAGGCCGAGACATGCGGTAGAAGTCGACTACCACATCTTGCGCAAAGAACTATTGTCGGAGTTGGCAAAAGCGCGCTAGTTTTCCGCACGCAGGCATATCCCGATATGTCAACGCTGATTGTCGAGGGAATGACAACTCTCGGGATCAGCACCGTGCGAGACTATTCCAAATTCTGGATCTGTTCCCTTACCTTTTCGAAACTGGTCTTGAAGCGCACGACATATTTGGCGATCCACTCATTCTTGGCTTTGTTGCCAATAGTGGTCACCTCTCGCATCAGCTCCTGAAGCAGGAAGTCCAGTTCCTTGCCCAAGGGCCTTTTGCCTGATCCCAGTAAACTTTCCGTTGTGGACAGGTGCGCCTTTAAACGGGTGATCTCTTCGCTGATATCGAGCCGGTCAGCATTGTAGACGACCTCCGCCATCAAACGGGATGGATCTAATTGAACGTCCTTGAGCAATACCTGAACCCGTTTCTCGATCACATCCCGTAACTCGGTCTGACGCTGTTCGCAGGCTTCCTCTAATTCCAAAACGCCCTGGGAGGCAACTTGAATCCGCTCTAGAATATCCTTGTGAAGCTTTTCCCCTTCCCGGAAACGGCTTTTCTCCACCTGACCAATGGCATGGTTCAAGGTGGTCTCGATCAACGCTTCCATCTCCTCGGGCAGGCGAAAACCAACCCGCTGGGCAACGATCAGGTCGGGAAGCTTGATCAGGCTGTTGACGTCTAACTGACCCGAAACGGATCGCTCTTTCATCTGACCGCTGATCTCAATGATCTGACCCAGCCTTGCTTGATTCAGCCTGGTTGGCGGCACCAGGGTTTCGTCGCGGACCTCGATCTCACTAAAAACGTCGACCCGCCCACGGAAGAGCTTCTTTTTAATCGCCGCGCGCAAACGTCGCTCCAAGTACATCAGGTCAAAAGGCAGTTTAAGCGAGATATCCAAGCCCTTGTTGTTAACCGTGCGCAGACGAAAGCCTACGCGAATCATTTCATCGTCGTGAACAGCTTCCCCGTATCCCGTCATGCTATAGAGCATCGATTCCCTCCTCTTGCATTCGCACCAGCTTGTGGTACGTGCCATCTTCCGACATCAATGATTGGTGGGTGCCGCGCTCGACAATTTCGCCTTCGTTCAGCACCACAATGAGATCCGCTCTGCGAATGGTCGAGAGTCGATGAGCAATAACAATCGTTGTCTTGGATTCCATCAGGTTCTCCAAGGCAAGTTGAACCTCGCGTTCCGACTCCGTGTCAAGAGCGGAGGTTGCCTCGTCCAGAATAAGTACGGGTGCCCCCTTGAGAATCGCTCGGGCAATGGAGAGCCGCTGGCGCTGACCGCCGGATAACTTGCCGCCAGATTCGCCGATTACGGTCTCATAGCCTAGCGGGAGGCGTTCGATAAAGTTGTGAGCAAAGGCCTGATGTGCCGCATCTATCACCTTTTCACGAGACATATCCGGCAGGCCGTAGGCAATGTTGTTGTGAACCGTATCGTTGAATAGAATGGTGTCCTGGGTCACCAGGCCGACAAGCGCCCGCAGGTCGGTCTTAGACATTTGGCGGATATCCACATTGTTGAAACGCACCGCACCCGAACCTACATCGTAGAATCGGGGAATCAGGTTGACCATAGTTGATTTGCCGCTGCCGGATTGGCCCACCAAGGCAACAATCTGACCGGCTTTGACCTCCAGGTTAATGTCTTTAAGAACGGGATCTGTCCCTGATTTTTCATAAGCAAAACAGGCGTTATCGAAATGGATGCTGCCGATCTTCGGGTAGCCCTCAAAACGCACCGGGTTGGCCGCTTCTTCCAGTTCGTTTTGGATCTCTAGAATCTCTTCAATGCGAGGTAAGACGCCCACGGCTTGCTGGATCTCTGTGTTCGATTTGGCCAGGCGTTTGATGGGCTGGTACATGGAGTAGACAAACAACACATAGGCGATCAGGTCGCCCTTTTCCATCTCGCCCGTCTGGATCATGGTGGCCCCATACCAAACAAAGGCCAGAATGATAACAATACCAATAACGCTCATGATCGGCGTGGTCACCGTGACAATACGCACTTCGCGCAAGGCGTACTTCAAAAAGGAGCGGTTCTCAGCGGCCAGGCGCTCAGACTCATAAGCCTCCTTTTGGAAACCCTTGACGATGCGAATCCCCACCAAGACCTCTTTGAGGTGGCTGGTCAGATAGGCCAGGAAACTTTGAGACTTGATCGCGTTCTTGCGGATCTTGCGGGTCATAATCGTGATGGGAATACCGATCAAGGGAATCAGGACAAACAGGGTCAGCGAGAGTTTCCAGTCCCATACAAAAAGCAAGATAAGGAACATGAGCGACTTGGCAGACTCGCGAATGAACACACCCATGCGAATAGAAATGGCGTTCTGGATGCGTAGAACATCGGTGCTCACGCGCGAAATAATCTCGCCCGTGTCGTAGCGTTTGAAAAAAGTCATGGACTGGCTCATCACCTTGTCGATGATGGACTGCCTGAGTCCCACCACCACATTAAGCCCAATACGGGCCATGGTATAGGTGCCCATGTATTCAAACAGCGCCTGAAAGCAAAAGAAAAGAAAAACAAGCAGGCCCCAGGAGACGGGGCTCATCAGAGGCCCATTTAACGTCATCTTCGGCTCGGGCAACTGGATGCCGATCTTCTTAAGAACCTCGTTGATGCGCTCGATTTTTTCTTCATAGCCAAAAATCTCTTCGGTTCGGCTCTCAGCGGTAGAGGCCGTATCGGTGAGAACATTGCTCATTAAAGGGGAAATCAGTCCCGTCATCGCCGAGGCAAAAGCGGCAGAGAGAAGCAGCCAGACAACCCCGAGTACAAATAGGAATAAATGCGGTCGCAGAAGGGAAAACAACTTTTTCATTAGGAGAGGTATTCCTTGACAACGCGAGCGGCTCGTGTTGCTGCGCCGCCGCCACCCAGTATATCTTCGAGTCTAGCAAATTCCTCAAGCATTTGGGAGCGGAGAGGTCCCTCAGTGACCAGGTCATCGAGCAGGGGCAGGATCCTATCGAGGCTGAACTGCCCCTGCATAAGCTCAGGCACGACGCGTTTTCCGAGTACAATGTTGACCAAAGCTACATGAGGCGTTTTCACCAGCATCAGCGCCAACAAAAACGAGGCGAGCTTAAGTCGGTAACCCACGATCAGAGGCGTTCGCAGGAGTCCGGTTTCCAAAGTGCCCGTTCCCGAAGCAACGACCGCCGCATCTGCATGGAACATGATCTGGCGCATCATACCGGGCAAGATCACCACTTCGTCGCTGCCCAAAATTCGCCTCACGCGTTCCTCATCGATCGTGCCAGCCAGGGGCAGAACAAACTGGTAACGATCCTTGCGGGCCTGAACCACCTGTGCCATGGTCGGCAAAAGCTTGTCGACCACGCTGTTGCGCGATCCAGGGGCCAGAGCGACCAGCGGTTTGTTGCCATCGAGATTGTGTTCGCGGAGAAAGCTGTCTTTGTCGCCGTAATCACCCAACTCATCCACCAAAGGGTGGCCCACCCAGGTCGTTTTCAGGTTGAGACCGCGATAAATCTCGGTCTCAAACGAGAACAACACCATCATATGATCAACCAGTCGGGCAATTTTTCGGGCGCGGCCCTTGCGCCAGGCCCATACCTGGGGCGAAACATAATAAATCACGGGAATGCCCAAACCCTTAACGGCTGCAGCGAAGCGCAGGTTGAAATCCGGCGCATCAATGAGTACAATCACATCGGGTTTGCGTTGGCGGACCTGAGCAACCAGATGGTTGAACATGGCTTTCAGCTGCTTGAGCTTGGCGAGCACTTCGAAGAGACCCATCACGTTAAAATCGCGGATATGGTAGTCGAGCCGCATCCCCGCTTTCTCAGCGTCATCGCCGCCGACCCCAGTCACCGTCAGGTCGTCCATCGAATCGTTTAAGGCGTCCAGCAGTCTACCCGCCAACAGGTCTCCGCTGGTCTCCGTAGAAACCAGAAATACATGCTTCCCCAAAAAAACCACCCGCCCATCATCTGGACATAAAAAAGCCGACTTTGATCGAGACAACCAAAGTCGGCCTCTGATTTAGAAAAAAAGCATCCGCTTAGTACCGGTAGTAATCCGGTTTAAACGGCCCCTCTTTGGGAATGCCCAGGTAATCTGCCTGGTCCTGAGAAAGCTCGGTAAGTTTGGCGCCCAGTTGGCCAAGGTGTAAGCGAGCCACTTCTTCATCCAAGCTTTTGGGCAGAACATGAACACCCAGTGCGTACTTTTCGGGTTCGGTCCAGAGTGCGATCTGAGCAAGAACCTGATTGGAGAAGCTGTTGCTCATCACAAACGAGGGGTGGCCGGTAGCGCAACCCAGGTTCACCAGGCGACCGCGGGCCAGGACGATGATGCTCTTGCCGTCCGGGTAGACAAATTTGTCGACCTGAGGCTTGATATTCACTTCGTGGATATCTTCCCGATCAACCATATAGGCGATTTCGATTTCGCTGTCGAAATGACCGATGTTACAGACAATGGCGTTGTCTTTCATGGCATCCAGGTGCCTGCCAGCGATGACGTCTTTACAACCCGTAGAGGTCACGAAGATATCGGCCTGACTGGCAGCTTCTTCCATGGTCACCACCTGGTAACCTTCCATGCAGGCTTGCAGGGCGCAGATCGGGTCGATCTCGGTGATCAACACTCGGGCACCAAAATTTTTCATGGCCTGAGCACAACCTTTGCCCACATCGCCGTAACCGGCAACGACCACGATCTTACCCGCCACCATCACATCGGTCGCACGCTTGATGCCATCGGCCAGGGATTCCCGGCAGCCGTAAAGGTTGTCGAACTTAGATTTGGTCACCGAATCGTTTACATTAATACAAGGTACCTTGAGTTCGCCTTTTTCATGCATCTGGTAAAGACGGTGGACACCCGTAGTGGTTTCTTCTGAGATACCTTTGACACCCTTCAACAGTTCTGGGTAGCGCTGGTGAACGATCAGAGTCAGATCGCCACCGTCGTCCAGGATCATGTTAAGGGGTTCATCTTCAGACCAGAACAGGGTCTGATCGATGCACCATTCGTATTCTTCCTCGGTTTCGCCCTTCCAAGCGAAAACGGGGATACCGGCAGCGGCCATGGCGGCAGCAGCATGGTCTTGGGTGGAGAAGATATTGCAGGAAGACCAGCGAACCGTGGCTCCCAACTCAACCAGGGTCTCAATGAGAACGGCGGTCTGCACGGTCATGTGCAGGCAACCCGCGATCCGTGCGCCCGTTAGTGGTTTACTTTCACCGAACTTGGCGCGTAGCGCCATCAGGCCCGGCATCTCCTTCTCGGCAATCTCGATTTCCATGCGACCGAAATCCGCAAGCGAAATATCGGCAACCTTGTAATCTGTGGTCTTAGTCGTCATTACTACTCCCTTTTCCTTGTTGCTAAAATGGACCTGCTTCAGCTCAACTTATCGACCATGTCGGTGTTTTCCCAAGGGAATTCCGGCCGGCCGAAGTGTCCGTAGGCCGCTGTCTGCTGGAAAATAGGCTTTCTCAGGCCGAAGCGGTCAATGATACCCTGGGGCGATAGATCCCAGTTCTGGCGAATCAGGGCCACCAGTTCGCTGTCGCCAATGTTACCGGTGCCAAAAGTATCAACGTGGATTGAAACCGGGTCTACCACGCCAATGGCATAGGCCAGTTGGATTTCGCAGTGTTCCGCCAGTTGAGCGCCAACGACATTTTTGGCCACATGGCGCGCGGCATAGGCGGCGGAACGGTCTACTTTGGTTGCGTCCTTTCCCGAAAAGGCGCCGCCACCGTGGCGGGCATAACCACCATAGGTGTCCACGATGATTTTGCGGCCGGTGAGGCCCGCGTCGCCCATGGGGCCACCAACCACAAATCGGCCGGTGGGGTTAATATGGTATACCGTGTCAGCCTGCAACATGGATTCGGGAATCATAGGTTTGATGACGTGTTCCATGATGTCGTGGCGTAAATCTTCGAGTGTCACTGCTTCGGAATGCTGACTGGAAATCACGACGGTTTCTACTGCGACAGGCTTATTGTTTTCATAACGGACGGAAACCTGAGACTTGCCGTCGGCGCGCAGATAGGCCAATTTACCTGATTTGCGGACCTCGGTCAAACGACGGGTCAACTTGTGGGCCATCATAATGGGAAGGGGCATCAACTCGGAAGTCTCGTTGCAGGCAAACCCGAACATAAGACCTTGATCACCGGCACCCAGACGGTCCACGCCCATGGCAATATCCGGAGATTGTTGGTCAAGGGCGACCATGACGGCGCAAGAACTGGCATCAAAGCCCATGTCTGAATGAGTATAACCAATGCCACGGACCGTTTCCCGGGCCAGGCTGGCAACGTCAACATAGGTCTTGGTGGTAATTTCTCCACCAACAAGGACCAGGCCCGTGGTGACAAATGTCTCACAAGCTACCCGGCTCATAGGGTCTTTACTAAGAGCGGCATCCAGTACGGCGTCGCTGATTTGATCAGCCATTTTGTCGGGATGTCCCTCTGTGACCGATTCAGATGAGAAAATAAAGGACATACAAAGCTCCTCTGTTCCATTTTTTTCTAAATTTACGACGCCCGGAGCTCAAGAGGGAAATAGATCAAGGGGATACATGATTACAGGCGTCTCGGTGTATTTCACCGCAAGCGGAGTATTCTAACATAAACCGAGTGTGCATCAAGCCTTCGATTGAGTCTGGATGCGATTCAAGGTGGGGGGATCAGAAGGAATGGTCATCATATAGCCTGGATCCAGAGGATTTCCGAGAGAAAAAGGAGAAGACAAAAGAATAGGCTGAGACATTGATTCACGCGACGTTATGGGTGTTTGATGCGCGGCAAGCAAGTTGTCGACAAAAGATCGGACCCCGCGTTTCCATGGCCGTCTGAACCGCTGCAAGCCAGTCAGGGGTGGCGGAAAGCCGTGCTGCCCGTTCAGCACAGATCCCAAAGTCGACCTGTTGTTAGAAAGACTCCTCGTCGCCAAAGGGAAGCCAGAGTTGGACCTCGCGAACACCTTCCCGACTCTCCAGGTTACTGACGGTGATGCCCAACAGGCGTACCTTGCGCTTTAATGCCTCGGATTGCTCGAGAAAACTGCGTGCTGTTCGGAACAGAACCGGGGCTCGAGATTCGTGCCGATGGAGGGTAACCCCGCGGGTAATTGTCTCGAAGTCGGCGTAGCGCAGCTTGAGCGTCACGGTTTTGCCAACAAGTTGGTGCTTGTCCAGGCGGCGCTCAAGCTCACCGGCCAGGCCTCGAAGAACCCGCTCCATTTCTTCTTGGGTTGTCAAGTCCTCGGCAAAGGTGTTTTCCACACCGACCGATTTACGCTCCCGGTGCGGGCTGACAGTGCGATCGTCGCGACCATGAGCAATGTGATAATAATGTGCGCCCATCTTGCCAAAATGACGAATCAGTTCGTCCTCGCCGTGTTTGCGCAAATCCGCACCGTTAAAGATCTGCAGCTGGTGCATCTTCTTTTCGGTTGCCTTGCCGATCCCGTAGAACTTGCCGATCGCAAGGCGTTCAATGAACGGAATGACCTGAGCAGGGGTGATCACGCAGATGCCATTGGGTTTATTGATATCCGAGGCCACCTTGGCCAGGAACTTGTTGGGCGCCACACCGGCCGAGGCCGTCAAGGCCGTACTTTTCAGAATTTTTGAACGGATCTCATTGGCGATGAGGGTTGCAGACGGATTGCCCTTGTAATTGTCCGTAACATCCAAATAGGCTTCATCCAGGGAGAGTGGCTCTACCAGGTCTGTGTACTCCAGGAAAATCTCCCTGATTTGGGCAGAAACCTCGCGGTAGGCCTCGAAGCGCGCACGCACGAAAATCGCATGGGGACACCGCTTATAGGCCTGAGCGGAAGGCATGGCGGAATGGATGCCAAAGCGGCGTGCTTCATAGGATGCAGCCGCAACAACCCCGCGTGAGCCGGGCTTTCCGCCAACGACCACCGGTTTCCCGCGCAAATCAGGATTGTCTCGCTGTTCTACTGAGGTAAAGAAAGCATCCATGTCGATGTGAATGATTTTTTTCTGGCTCATTCCTGCTCCGTGCCGCGTGCACCCACAAGGATACACCAAATCAACAACCAGATGACGGTAATACATCCAATTCGCGTGTTTTTGTCGCCGAAAAGGTTCAGGCTCCTTGTCAGAGCTGACAGCTTTCCACCCCGCCGCAAAATGGAACCATTTGGCCTGAAAATGCGGAGTACTTTTCGAGCAGGAGCTTAGGCGACAGACAGAGATGAAAAACAAATGTCCTCCTGCAATCGTAAAAGTGAACAGCAGATAAAGGGGGAACGTGTTGCTTTTTAAATTGGACCGTCGACAGTTCTGCAAGCTTGGAATGGGCGCTGCAGTGGGACTGAGTATGGGCTCGCGGGAGAACGCCGTGTTGGCAGGAATCCGCCCGGAAACCGATTTAAACCAGCTTGCCAGACGTATTCGGGACATACCCGGAGACCGGGTTTTGCATTTGGCCGGCGAGTTACTCAGGGCGGGCATTTCGCCACAGCGGTTGCAGCAGGCCGCTTTTCTTGCCGGCCTTCAAGAGATTGAACCGCGGCCGTTGGGTTTCCAATTCCATTCTTTGATGATGGTTGAACCAGCCTTGCGAAACGCGAACACAGGCCCTGCCGAAGACAGACTCTTGCCTATTTTCTTCAACCTGGACAACATCAAAAAGAGCCAGCAAAGAGATATAGACGACGGCGAACATCCCGGTGATTGGAAAATGACGCCGGCCCCGAAAGTCTCATTTGCGAATGTGGCTGACGCCCGAAAAGAATGGCAGGCAGGAATGGAAGCTTGGGACGATGAACGCGCGGATCGGGGTCTGGTGGGCCTGCTTCCCCACCTGGATAGAGAGGCCCTCTTCGAGTTACTCTGGCCCATGTCCTTGCGGGTCTTCACCAACTTGGGCCACACGATTATTTATACCGCCCACCTACATCGGCTTCTGCCGCACTATGAAGAGATGTGTTACCAGCCGGCCCTACGCTCTCTGGTCTGGGGGCTGCTGCATCGAGAAAAGGGCGAAACGACCGATTTTTACCGATCTTCGCAAGTTGCCGCCCGAAGCATTCGCAAGGATTGGCAAGTGGGCAAGGAAGATCCAAAAATCAGTCTGGCCATTTTGCACAAGCTTCGCAAGTGTACCGCCGATCAAGCTCGTCAGCAGGTGC
>Ga0316189_10003706_pt1 | contig 14814 bp, 14 predicted proteins | sample LowCovwburrow_MG_FD_204930 | JGI IMG/M metagenome (GOLD analysis project Ga0316189, IMG submission 204930) | Coastal sediment microbial communities from Maine, United States - Lowes Cove worm burrow | ecosystem: Environmental > Aquatic > Marine > Coastal > Sediment | place: USA: Maine...
AACTCGGAAATATCGTTAAGCGGGTTGCCGTCGACAGCGATAATATCGGCGTACATCCCAGGGGCGATCTGCCCCACCCTGTCCTCCCAGCCCAGCAGGTCGGCAGTGAGTGATGTCGCGGACATGATTGCCTGGGTCGGCGTCATACCGAATCTGACGGCACGTGCAAACTGCTTGCCGTTGTCGCCATGCGGGTAGACACCTGAGTCGGTGGCGAAGACAACCTTTGCGCCCATTTCAACGGCGAGCGTAAAGCTCTGTCGTTGTGCGGTGCCGACCTCGCGTTCCTTGTTGATATTTTCTTCCGGAACGCCGTTCGCTGCGCCTTTTTCGAGGGTGTATTCGGTGTTGTAGATATCGAGCGCGAAGTAGGTGCCACGATCGATGCCCATCTGTACCGCTTCACGGTCCAGGAAGCTTGCGTGCTCAATAGAGTCCACACCGGCCAGAATGGCTCGCTTGATGCCCTCATTGCCATGAGCATGGGCGGCGACCTTGCGTTCATGTGTATGTGATTCGTCGACGATCGCCTGCATCTCGGCCAGTGTGTATTGCGTCATACCCACCTTCGTACCCTTTGAAAAAACGCCGCCGGTGGCACAAAACTTTGTTAGGTCCACACCGTACTTTACATTCTTGCGAACCTGCGCACGCACTTGCCAGGGCCCGTCGGCAACACCATCGCTGCGCTCCTCAAAAGAAGCATTCAGCGAATTATTATCACAGTGCCCGCCGGTAATACCGAGGCTCGGCCCGGATACGGCCATACGCGGACCTGGAATTTCTCCGGCATTGATTGCATTACGAAGGGCAACGTCTGCGTAGTCACTGGCACCGACATTGCGAATCGTCGTAAATCCTGCCATGAGTGTTTTCTCCGCATTGACCACGCCGCCGATGGTTGCTCGATGTGGCGACTGGAAGTAGCCAGCGAAGAAAAAGTTATCGAGATTGCCAACCACATGTGTGTGCATATCCATTACGCCTGGCAGCACAAAAGACGACGAAAGATCGATGACCCGGGCACCGTCCGGAATACGTGTATCGGCACCGCCGACAGCGACGATTTTGTCATCTTCGATCACGATGATCGCATTGCGCATGACGTCGCCACTGCGTGAGTCGAACAACGATCCGGCCTTAACAATAGTTACGTCATCGGCGATCGCTGCCGCACAAAAAAGCGCGCAGACCAAACCCGTTATTGCCTTCATCACGTTCCTCTCGATCATATTTTATTTCCTCTTGGGGCTCGTACGAGACGCCCCGTCCACGGTAGCCGTTGAATTGCAAGTACTCTAGCATGACGATTGCCTTTGCGTAGGCTTCGATAAGCCGGACATGTGGTTTGCATTCCTGGGGGTTGCGTGGCACAAAAGAACGACTAAAAAACAATAAGAATCCCGATTAGCATGAAGCCAACCAATATCCGCTGGCGTGTCTTTGCGCTGCTGGCCGCTGCCAGCTTTGTTTCCTATTTCCTGCGCTCGAATCTATCGATCGTCGCACCACAGATGATGGAAGATTTGCAGCTTACCGAGCTGCAATGGGGTCAGGTGATGGCCGCGTTTATCGCTGGCTACACACTCTTTCAGTTTCCCGGTGGAATTTTCGCCGATAAGAAAGGACCGCGACTCGCGCTGACGCTTATCGCTGTGTTCTGGACGCTGTCAACAATACTGATCATTGTTGTACCGGGACCCGATTCTTTTTCAGTCAGCGTAATCCTGGGATCCCTGCTGGTCATTCGGTTCCTGACCGGAGTCACCCACGCCCCCATATTTCCGCTGATGAACACCGGTATTAGCCGCTGGTTTCCCGCCGGCGCCTGGGCGCTGCCATCAGGGCTTGGCAGTACCGGACTAACCCTGGGCTATGCGGCCGCAGCACCCATACTGGTTTGGTTAACGCTTGAGTATGGGTGGCGTACCGCGTTTGTCATCGTCTCGCCGCTTGGCGCGATGGTGGCTGCTGCCTGGTGGTGGTACGCAAGGGACTATCCCCATGACCATGCATCTGTCAACGAGGCAGAGGTTGACTTGATCGAGACCGATCGCGCCGCGCCCGTGCTGACGCCGATCAATCCGCCGGGCTGGCTTCGCCTGCTAAAAAATCGCGACATCCTATTTCTGACCATTGCATACACCGGATCGAACTTCGTCTTCTATTCGGCGTTTAGCTGGTTCCCCTACTACCTTGTCAAGGTACGAGCATTCGACCCACAGGTTGGCGCCTGGGTAACCTCCTCGCAATGGATTGCAGGCGCTGCTGGTGCGGCAATCGGCGGCTGGCTGTGCGATTGGCTGTGCAAGAGAGTTGGCATACGCAAGGGTTGCCGTTGGCCCATTGTATTCAGCCTGCTGACAGCCGGAGTTGCCCTTGTTGTCGGCGCCTTCACGGCCAGCGCCTATGCCGCCGCCGCGATGCTTGGCCTGTGTTTCTTTTTCCACCAACTGTCGGAAGGCGCCTACTGGTCATCAAGCATTGGCATTGGCGGTCAGCTGGCTGGCGCGGCTGGCGGCATCATGAATACAGGCGCCAATGTCATGGGTATCGTTAACGCGATGCTGGTGCCGTTATTCGCCCAGTTTTTCGGCTGGCCGTTCGCCATCGCATCGGGCGCCGGGTTCTTGTTACTGTCGTCTGTTTTGGTCTGCTTTGTACGTGCCGACAAACCGGTGTCACTGAACTAGATCGAATTCGGCTGGATAAGCGGCCTGGCGTCGGGTCGTATAATGTGCATTTGTACGTCGCCAATGACCCGTTCGGTAAATGCGCTTTCGCAGTAGCACAGGTAGTACTCCCACATACGAATAAACTCGTCGGTGTAACCCTGCGCGCGCACGTCGTCGATGCGCGCAAAGAAGCGTTCGTTCCACTCGGCCAGCGTCCTTGCATAGTGCGGCCCGATATCTTCGAGATTGACCACACGCATGTCGGTCTTCTCAGTGAGAACCCGCGTCATGTCTGTCACTGACGTCAGGCAGCCACCTGGAAATATGTAGCGCTTGATGAAGTCGACGCTTTTCTTGTACTGCTCGTAGCGCTGATCGGCAATGGTTATTGCCTGCAGCAGCATCTCGCCGTTCGGCTTGAGCAGATCACAGCACTTCGCAAAGAAGGTCTCGTGAAACTCATGACCCACTGCTTCGATCATCTCGATGGAGACTAGCTTGTCGTAGGTGCCGGTAAGGTCGCGGTAATCCTCAAACAACAACGTGATTTTGTCCTCAAGACCCGCAGCGCGTATGGCGTTCTCAGCATAGTCATGCTGCTCTTTGGATATCGTCGTGGTCGTGACATGACAACCGTAGTTAGACGCCGCGTGTATTGCGAAACCACCCCACCCGGTGCCGATCTCAACGACAGAGTCTTCCGCACTCAGGCTAAGTTGCCGACAGATACGATCAAGCTTCTCGACCGATGCTTCATACAGCGTTGTCTCGGAGGATGCGAACCAGGCACTGGAATACATCATTGTTTCATCGAGCCACAACTTGTAGAAGTCGTTACCAAGATCATAGTGCGCAGAGATATTGCGACGGCTGCCGCTACGCGTGTTCTTGTTGAGTGTGTGCAGCATTTTCTGCACGGGCTTACCGAGCCATGCGAAACCCGAATCCATCTTTTCAAGAACGTGTCTGTTACGCACAAGAATCTGTAAGGTCCCGAGAAGACTTTCGCATTCCCAGTGTCCCTGGATGTAAGCCTCACCCGCGCCGACGGAGCCGCCGAATGCAACATCACTGAAGAATCGAGGATTTTGAACGCGGATGACCGCTGGCTCCGGGAACTCATCGTTTCTCGCGCCAAATACTCGCTCTTCAGAGCCCTCGACCACGACAAGCTCTCCAACCGCGAGGTTCTCCAGCCGCGAGTAGATTGCCGTTCTCGCCAGTTTTTCCAGAAAGCTGGGGCGTACAGACGCCTTGTAGAAATCCGGAGATGCGATGGAGTCCGCTCGTGTATTCATCGGGAAACAACCTCTTTTTCTTTTTTCGGGTGCGCGTAAAGTGGAACCTTCTTGAGCCAAAGGCGCAATGCCTGCCAATAAATGGCGATTATAATCTTGAGCGATTGAAAGGGGAATCGCAGCAGCACGCTTGCAAGCGATGCTGATGTGATCGGTTTTCTGGCCAGGTTCATCGCCGCATTGAATACCTGCTCGCCATCTTTCTTGTTCGTCATCGAAATCGCGAGCTGCTCAGTCGGTTTTGATAGAACCCAGCTGTAGTCGACATCCATTGGCATGAATGGCGAGACATGCATTTTCTTCACGGGCGCAAATCGCCACGGTCCATGCGGGTTTTCCGCGCAGTCCATCACGTAACAATCTTGCTCGCCCCAGGGCGTGTTGTTCACTTCGGCAATGATGAAGTCAACCTGACTGCCGCTATCGTCAAAGCAGTAATAGAAGCTGACCGGGTTGAAGCAATAACCGAAGTACGACAGATTGGTCAGCAGCCGGATCGAGCCGCTGGGCCGCTTTCCGGTATCAGCCTCGACAAGGTCTCTTACAGCATCGCCGAGTGGCTGGTCCTTGTCGCCAAGATGATGCTCACGGCGAAACCGGGCAATGGCCGTGCCCGATGTCGACCACAACCAATGGCGACTGAATAACTCCGGCAGCTCGTCGAGGTCCAGATACATCATGAACAGACGATACGTAAACGCGTGCGGAACCGGCACTTGCCGGGCATGGCTAACCCGCCCTTCGTAGATGCAGCTGCTCCTCACAGTGCCTCTCCTCGAAATGTTGAACCGCGTTCAAGGCGCTGACGACGCCATCCTCATGGAAGCCGTTCTGCCAATACGCACCACAGTAGAACGTTCGATGCTCGTTGATCTCCGACTGGCGCTTCTGCGCTTTGACCATATCGAGAGAAAAAATCGGATGCTCATATTCGATTCGCTTAAGAATTTTCGACGGGTCAATGTGGCTGTCGTTGTTCAGCGTTACGCAATACTGCTCGCGCGATTTGAGTCGCTGCAGAATATTCATGTTATAGGTCACTGCGACATGGTCGGATTCGTCGGCCGGAACATGGTAATTCCAGGCCGCCCAGGCCTTACGTCTTTTCGGCATCAGAGAGACATCGGTATGGAGAATGGCCTGATTCTTCTGGTATTTGATCTTGCCAAGCACTTCAGCTTCCAGAGGCGTCGGATCAGCCAGCAATGAGAGCGCCTGGTCACTATGGCACGCAAGGAAAACGGCATCAAATTGCTCAGCACCGGCCGAATCCGTTTGCACCATCACGGATGATTCGTTGCGAAGCACAGACCGCACCGGGCTGCTAACTCTCACCCGGTCGGCATGCCCGGCAACGAGCTTCTTCACATATTCACGTGAACCTCCCTGGATCACCCGCCATTGCGGCCGATCCTTGAGTTGCAGAAGGCCATGGTTGGCAAAAAAACGAACCAGGAAAGGAACCGGCATATCCAGTACGGCGACCGGCTCTGCCGACCAAATAGCCGCCGTCATCGGAATCAGGTAGTGATGGACAAATTCGCGGCTATAGCCGGCTTCGTCCAGCAGCTGGCCGAGCGTCGTATTCGAGTCAGTTTCATCCAGACTCGCATCCAGGCGCGCCGTCATGGTCTCGTTGAAGCGCAAAATGTCGGCAATCATCCTGTAGAATGACGGGCGCAGCAGGTTGCGCCGCTGGGCAAACAGTGTGTCCAGCGAGGAGCCTGCAAACTCAAAGTCGCGTGCTTGCGCCTGGACGCTGAAACTCATCTCGCTGGGCTGGGAGTCCTGACCGATTTCGTCAAGCAGCTGTATAAAATTGGGGTAGGTTCGATCGTTGAAAACGATGAAGCCAGTATCCACGGCGAACGAGTCGCGGCCTTCGCTGACGTCGACGGTATTGGTGTGTCCACCGACGTAGTCCTGTGCCTCAAACACAGTGATATCGTGTTCTTTGCGCAGCTTGTATGCCGCAACATTGCCCGCAATGCCGCTACCGATAATCGCGACGTTCATCGCGTCACCACTGCTGCGGAATACGCACAATTTTCGACATATCGTAGCCGAGGTCCTCAACCAGCGTCAGTAGCTTGTCATAGTCCTGATCGGAGATGCTGGGTGTTTTGGCCATGATCCAGACATAGTCTCTTTTCTGTCGGGCAATGACCGTCTGCGTGTATTCCTCATTAACATAGACAATGCGATAGTCAGCCTTGATCGGCCAGATGAACCGCATTCCCCAAAGTGCGTTCGTCTCCGTATTCGTGATGAAGCCTTTCGGGGTGTAGGTTTTCTCTTTGCCGTCGAAGCTGTCTTTGCGAAACGTAAAGTGCGTATCGATGGTGCCGTCATCATTCAGCGTATAAGTCTCAACAGCGTTGTGCGCGCCCTTTTCGAGAAACGTAGGGATATTTGCGATGACGTACCAGGACCCCATGAATTGATCCAGATCAACATAATCAACAGTCTTCATTTCGGGCTCACTTGTGGCGCAGGCGCTCATCGATAGCAGAACGATAAGAGCCAGGATTAATTGACGAATGTCAGACATATCAGGACAACTCGTAGCGGATAATGCGTCCGCCTTTCGCAACAGATTCGAGGGCCAGCCACTCATCGTTTTCCGAGTACCAGACCGTTAGCTCGGCAGCACCGGCGACAATTGCATAGCGCCGTGCGCTAACGTTCTTGCCACGTACTTTAAGATCTTCAGCGCCAAGATCCTCGACCTCAACATCGACATACTCGCCCGTTTGCTGATTGATCAATCGTTCCTGCTTAAGGAACGACCGGTTCCAGTAGGCGAATGACATGACACATTCAGGCAGCTGCGACTGAGAACCGCCAGTCTCAACCGTAAAACCATCGTCGATAAGCTCACCGGAAATCTCGCTTCGCTTTCCGTTGGCGTCCGTTGTGGCATCAATTTCAACGAGGCAATTGTCAGACCAGCGCTCTTTGTAATTGTGCGTATATTGATACACCGGAATCTTCAAGACCGTGTATTTGAAGTTCGCCTCACTGCGCACTCGGCCGATGCCATCGACGAAGGTGACATCGAAGGTGTGCGCTCCGATCTTTCGATCATCGAGGTAGACATCGAATTTGAACTCCAAGTCCTCCTGCGGCATGGCCTTGGCGACCGGCGAGAAAAATAACGCCATGACGAACATTCCAATCAGGAGCGGTCCTAGAAGCTGACGTCTCATAGCTCAGCCTCCAGCCTGCGCCACGGACGACTGGGCCCCGGCATGCCATCAAAGTATTCCGACAAGCGCGTGAGAAGAGGCATCATGATTGCCCAGCCAACGCCCAGCGCGATCATCGCAGCGGTCTCATTGACGAGGATGATTCCGCCAAGCTTCTCGCCTGCAAGATAGGTCGTCGGACCGCCAAAGGCTCCGAACGCTGCCGCCAGCCATGGCGAACCACGAAGCCATCGCATTGAGACATTTAGCGTCGTTGCGAACAGCACCCACATCGCGATGATCCAGTAGGGCGCCATTGAGGCACTGAACATACCGGACGTATAGCTGACCCAGCCCATCGCGACCAAAACGCTGTCGTAGCCTGCGCCAAGCATTGCGCAACACAAAACCAGCATGATTTCTTCAAATGGCTTGCGCGCAGCACGCAGATGAATGATTAGCGCAACGAGAACAGCGGCAGGTCCAATCCACGGCATCTGGTGGGCGCCACCCAGAACGGATGCAAACCAGCCTATTTGAAACGCAATAATATTTACGATGAACATGGCCTACTCTCCTTTCTTCTTGAAGCGGTAGTGTCCGACATACCACTCGTTGCCTTCGTCGTAGTCGAACAACTCCGAACAGGCCATAAAGAACATGCGCCATCGCTGCCACCAAATCGATGCATCCTGCTCACCGTAGCATTTGGCCAGAATCGGCATGATCGTGGCTCTCTTGCTGTCCATAGAGTTCAGCCAGGCCTCGCAGGTACGCGAGTAATGAGTACCGTTAACATGCCAGCGTTTTTCGATATTGAGATTTTCCGCAAAACGCAGTGGCAAATCGGCGCTGGGCATAATTCCACCGCTGAAAAAGTAGCGGCTCATCCAATCGCCCGGACCCTTATCAATGTATTCGTAGGGTGTCGTGCGATGACAGAAGATATGCATAAAGAAGCGGCCCTCTGGTGCCAGCCACTGATCGATGCGTCTAAACAACTCGCCGTAGTTGCGCATGTGCTCAAACATTTCGACAGAAACGACGCGGTCGTATGCTGCATCGGTCGTAAACTCGTTCATGTCGCAAGTCTCAATCTGAAGATTTTCGATTGAGCGAGCAGCAATTTGTGCTTCGATAAACTCGCGCTGCACGGATGAATTCGAGACGCCGCGTACCCTGGCATTGGGGAAGTGCTCGGCGATCCAGAGTGACAGGGAACCCCATCCACAACCGAGGTCGAGAATCGTCATGCCATCCTCGATGCCGGCGCGCTCAACCGTGAGTTCCAACGCCGCAGCCTCAGATTCGGAAAGATCGCTAACCCCTTTGGGCCAGTAGCCGCAGCTGTACTTGAGATGGTCACCCATCACCTCAGCAAAAAATTCTGCCGGCACTTCATAGTGTTGTTCATTGGCAAGTTCGGGAACGAGCGCGATCGGTGACGCGTTCATCATGTCGACGAACTGATTAAGCGTTCGGGCAGCGAACTCAATATCGCCCGAATGAATTTCCTTGCGCTTGTTCTCGAGCAGGCGACGGATGCCAGCACGGATGACGGTGTCTGGAACCAGTCCGGACTCGGTCCAGTTAACGGCCTTTGAAGTTAGGTTGCTCATTGTTCGATCCATTTTTCAATGGCTAGCAATATACAAACGCTGCTGTCGATCAACAATGGGTCAGGCGGCATTGTTACATTCGTTTACAAACGCTTGTGCAACAGCCCCATCGACCCGTTTTGTTTCTCCAGAACGTGTAAGGCTTGGAGTCAGACTGTCCCGAGCGACGCGCCCGATTCAGGTGGTTGCCGTTGGAATGCGCGCTTCAAATGTGGCCCCACGATCTGTGTCGAGCAGACGCAGCTTTCCATGATGCGCTTCCGCCACCAGTGTTGCCAGGTAGAGTCCGAGGCCGGTGCCACCGGAATCTCGCGTGCGCGAAGGGTCACTGCGGTAGAAAGGCTCACCAATATGCTGCGCCTGATCCTTGCTGATTCCCGGCCCCTGGTCACTCACCGTCAGGATGAGAGTCTCGTCCTCCATTCGCGCAGACAGCTTGACAGGCCCCTCTTCCGGCCGGCTATAGCGCAGCGCGTTGCTCAGGAGATTCTTCAGTAATAATGCAATTCGGGCGTCGTCGACATAGGCCATGATGGGCGCAGGACCCAGATCCAGTTCGATACGCTGGCCATCGCGACTGAAAAAGTCGTCGATTAAATTTGCGATGAGGTCGTTTATGATGACTTCGCTACGCATGAGCGCAGAGTGACGGCTATTTAGCCGCTCCGCCTCCAGCAGCGACAAGACGATCTTTTCCATCTCAATGATCTCTGCCCTTAAGCTGTCGACGCTTTCTTTGTCATCAATAAACTCGAGTATAAGTCGCAGGCGTGACAAGGGTGTTCTGAGCTCATGACTGATGCCAAGCAGCAACGCTCGCTTCGCGTCGAGCAGGCGTTCGACATCACTCGCCATCGTATTGATGTCAGCCGCAAGGTCGCCGAGCTGGTCGCGTCGGATGTTGTCGATACGATATTCAAAATTGCCCTTACCGATCGCCGCGGCGCCGGCTCGAATAGCGCGGATGGGCCGAATCAACCACTGCACGGAAAAATAGCCAAGGATCAGGAACGTCAACCCCATCGCGATCACCGACAACATCAATGGCGGGCCGTCCGACCGCTCGGAGATACGCGGCGATGAAACGACAATGTCGTATCCGCCCTGGCGCATACGCAGGAAGTTATGCGAGCGCAGATTGGCAAAGTCCACGCCCTGAAGCTCATCGACCCAGGCGCCAGGAACATCACTGAATATTGGCGAAGGCGCGAATTCAAGCTCGGACAACTTCGGAAAATCCGGATCGGATGCCCAGTCGATACTCGGCCCCAGAATTCGAATGTCCACTGGCACTCGGCGAGTAATGCTGAGGGCCCGGTCGATTCGTGGAGGCGTGCCGATATCCTCACGGACATAGTTTACGTGTAGCGACAAATGGCCGCTGATCAGGCCGCGCACCTCGTCACTGTTATAGAAATTCTGTACGGCTTTGTAGGTACCGAAAACAAACAGACCGCCGAGGGTTACGAAAATCGCGAGCACCCTGAACGAGAGTGATCGCCGCAGCCGTCTAAACATCTGTTTTTGGGATGCCAATGAATGAGTAACCGCGACCCCAAATCGTCTGGATAAATCGCGGTGGCTTTTGATTATCGCCGAGTTTTTGCCGCAGACGACTCACCATGATGTCGACCGACCGCGTCAGAATTGCGGCATCAATGCCGCGCAGTTCACTCAGGATGTCATCACGCGAGAGCTTGCGCCCCTGACGCCGCGCGAGAATCAACAAAAGCTCATATTCCATTGAGGTCAGATCAACGACCTCGCCATCCAGACGTACAATGCGGGTATCGGTTTCGAGAGACAAACCATCGAATTCAAGCTGTCCGCTTGTCGGCCCTGTCGACTCCGCGCGCCGCAACGTCGCCTGAACCCGGGCAACCAACTCGCGTGGCTCGAACGGCTTACCGAGATAATCGTCGGCACCGAGCTCAAGTCCCGATACCCGATCAATCACGTCGCCACGCGCTGTCAGCATAATAATCGGTATATTGCTGGTCTTGCGAATCTCCCGGCAGATAGCAAAACCGTCCATGCCTGGCAACATTACGTCCAGTAACAGCAGATCCGGATCCTCGCGCGCCATCTTCTTAAAGCCTTCTTCGGCATTGAACGCGCAGATCAACTTGATATCGAAGCGTGTGAAATAGGCCTTCAGCAGGTCCGAGTGTTTTTTATCGTCATCGATTATGAGTACTTTAGACATGCGGTCATTCTACCCCGTCCGATTCGGGCGGGCATCGGCTATTTTTTCACTTGAAACAACTAGAAACATTTTGATACCAAATCGACACCCTTCTCTCTGCTGGGTTTGACAGTATCCTCGTCGTTATCTTAATCCATTCACAAGAGAGTATTAAAAATGAATTACATCAATCGCACTTTTGTAGTAGTGCTGGCGACGATGCTGGGAATTGCGGGCTGTAGCAGCTCCAATAACGACGAGCCAGTCAACCTCCCATCACCCGGACCAGCTGACGCAACGTTCAAGGTTCAGGTTCTTCATGGGTCACCGGACGCTCCGGCTGTCAACGTTTTCGTTGGTGGTGCCGAGGTCCTTAGCGATGTTGACTACAAGCAGGGTTCCGGCGCGCTTGAGCTGCCGATTGCAACCCTGGGCGTTGCTGTCGAAGGCATCATTCCCGGCGGAAACGCGACCGTAATCGGTCCTGTGAACATTAATTTCGAAGCAGACACCATTTACACGATTGCCGCAGTAGGGCCCGTTGCTGACATCGAGCCCGTTGTCATCAGCCAGCCGGACGTTCCTGTCGGTGGCGGAGCAGCGCGATTGTTTGTACTGCACGCAGCCGCTGGTGCACCGACCGTTGATGTCTACGTGACCGATCCTGATGCCGAATTGGCTGGAAGCGCCGCTGTAGGCAGCTTCTCGTTCAAAGAGACCATTGGACCCGCTGAGGTTGCTGCCGGCAACTATCGAGTTCGTGTAACAGGCGCTGGCGATATCGACGCTGTCGTCTATGACTCAGGAGAAATCACGCTGAACGCTGGAGATGACCTCACGCTTGCAGCCGTACCGAATACAACCGGTGGCGAAGCTGCTATCAGCCTGGTTGCATTGAACGGTGCAGGATCACTTGAGATCCTCGACGAAAATACTCCGACATCATTGCAGGTTGTGCACGCTTCTTCGAACGCTCCGGACGTCGACGTCCTCGCTAACGGCGCTGAGCTGGTCGGTGACCTGCCCTTCGGCACTGCGACAGGCTTTCTGGAAGTACCGGCCGACATCTACACGGTGGAAGTGACGGTCGCTAACGACCCGGATACCGTGGCAATCGGTCCCGCTGACATCGATTTCGCCGCTGGCGTACGTCATTCCGTTCTGGCCATCGGCCAGCTCGAGAACATCGAGCCGCTGATTTTGACGGACGACGCTCGTCGCGTTGCAACCGAAGCAAAAGTACGCATCGTGCACGCTTCTACGCTTGCCGGTAACGTCGATATCTATGTAACCGCGCCGGACGCTGACATCACGGATCTGACGCCGACATTGGCAGATATTCCGTTTGGCGCTAACACCGGCTACCTGTCGATCGCTGGTGGCACTTCAGAAGAGCCTGTTGAGTACGACGTAACCGTCGTTCCGGCTGGCACGAAAGATGCGGCTATCGGTCCTGCGACAATTCCGCTCATCAATGGCGGAATCTACACCGCAATTGCACGAGACCCGCTTCCGGAGTCTATGAATCTCGGACTGATCCTTAGTGACGACTTCGCATTGTAGTCAGCACCAAGGAACACCAGGCAGATGACGATTTAGAACTAACTCCCCACATTGGTCACGTCATTTTTGCCGGAATCCCCGCCTAGTGCGGGGATTTTTTTTGCCCGGAATCCGCGTCACGCCAATGCAAGCGCGGTGGAGCGCCTTCAGGCCGGCAAGCCAATGCTTCCGAATCGCTCACCTCGCAGGTACCCGACAGCGTGTCGCCGTGCCTGCCTTCGAAACTGCAGCCGTCACCCTCAACTGCCGCGGCACAAGCTTCGATCGCAACCGGCGGCGGACCGGCATGACGCTCGCGCGGCTCCCGATCAGTATCAGCGTTGGCAGCGTTCGCAAGTACGAATGCGAGAAGGGTCCAGGCGTGCTTTGCAACAGGTTTCATCGATTTCTCCAGTGGCGTTATTGAGCTACAAGTCATTGAGTGCTCAAGCTTACGCGGCGACCGTGCAGTGCCTTTGCAGAGAGTATGGAGAAATTCGTAAGATCCGGACCGGGCTTTAATCGATCCTGTAACCAATGCCGTAGATGGAGCGAATCCAACCAGCATCATCGCTCGCCGCCACGAGCTTCTTCCTTAGATTCTTAACGTGCGAATCTACCGTACGATCACTCACAATACGGCTGTCGGGATACATGCAGCCCATCATTTTGTCACGCGTGTAGACGCGACCAGGGTCATCTGCCAGCAAGGCCAGGATTCGGAACTCTACCGGCGTTAATACAAGTAGCGCTCCATTAAGTTTTGCCGCAAAGCGCTCAACGTCAATGTGAAGCCCACGATAGCTTCCGGAGTCGCCCTCGACCTCGGGTGTATCCAGCCGCCCACGTCGCAAAACAGCTTTCACCCGCGCGACCACCTCACGACCGCTGAACGGCTTGCAGATATAATCATCTGCGCCGATCTCCAGGCCAAGTACCCGATCGATTTCCTCGACCCGCGCTGTCAGCAGGATAATGGGCAGCGCTGAAAACTTTCGAATATCCGCACACACCGACAAGCCATCCTGACCGGGCAACATGATGTCGAGAAGAATGATGTCCGGCCGGCTTTCTTTGACCCACGCAGTGACCTCATCGCCTCGAGATAGCCAATGCGTCGCGTATCCGGCCTGTTGAAGATAATCACGCAAGACGCCCGCAATCTTCTCCTCATCTTCGACAATGAGAACGACCTGCGCGGTCACGAGGCGTCTCTGCGAGATGCTTTGAGCGGCAAGTTTATTTCGATACGAACCCCACCGAGACTCGACGGACCCGCTGATATTCGCCCGCTATGAGCCGCAACAATCGAGCGCGCGATAGACAGACCCAATCCTGAGCCGCCGCTGCCACGATTCCTTGACGGATCGACGCGGTACAGACGCTCGAATAACTTTTCGTATTGCGACTCCCCAACACCGGGCGCTGAGTCTTCGATAACAATTTCTGCCTGATTGCCCGACGTGTGAATCGAACAACGGACTCGACCAGGACCATCCGTGTAACGAATTGCGTTCTCGAGCAGATTATTCAATAACTGGTCCAGCCTGTTCGCATCAGCAACGACCCAGACGGCCTCGTCTGCGAAGTCGCGCTCCAGGCTTAGCTCGTGCGAACTCAGTCGATTCGAGCAGGCATCCAGGACAGCACCCGCAACGTCCTGAAGACTGACGTCACCGAATTCGTAGCGAAGACCACCCTCGTCGGACAATGTAAGCTCGTGCAGGTCAGCGACCAATGTTGTCAATCTTGCAACTTCGGCCTGCAATGAGGCACGGGCTCCGACGTCGAACTGGCGGACACCATCCTCGATCGCCTCAAGCTCGCCGCGCAGGATTGCCAGCGGCGTTCGCAGCTCATGCGATATATCGGATACCCATTGGCGCCGCATCTGTTGATTCGCCTGGAGTGTCTCTGCCAGGGCATTAAAGTCGCGAGCCAGATCTCCCATCTCATCATCGCGAGCGACCATTATTCGTTTTTCGAACTCGCCATCCGCCATCGCGCGGGCGCCGCTCGCCAAGCTCTTGATGGGCCGGACAATCTGTCGCGCAATGAGCATGGCTAATGCCGCGGCCACTGCAAGAATCGCAAGACCAATATAGAGAATCGCGCGCGTCTGCTGATCGACGAAATTGAGGTCAACAGAATCCGTCAGCTGAGTTGGCGGTCTTACGTACAGGAAGCCTATGACTTCGTCCTGGTCGCTCAGCTCGGCGAATACACTCGATTCGGACGTGATTTCCGGTCCCATAACAACGCGCTGCTCGGTGTCGAGTAAGCTCACTCGCGACGGCAGGCCCTGGA
>Ga0316189_10003707_pt1 | contig 14811 bp, 12 predicted proteins | sample LowCovwburrow_MG_FD_204930 | JGI IMG/M metagenome (GOLD analysis project Ga0316189, IMG submission 204930) | Coastal sediment microbial communities from Maine, United States - Lowes Cove worm burrow | ecosystem: Environmental > Aquatic > Marine > Coastal > Sediment | place: USA: Maine...
TAGTTCTTTAACTTCCACAGAACCTCTTAATGCACTTTTGGATAAATCATTTCTGACCAAATCAACAATCATTATGTTTTCAGCCCTTTCTTTTGGGTCTTCTTTCAGCCTGTTTTTTAAGATGTTATCCTCTAATACATTATGGGATCTTTTAGCAGTTCCCTTTATGGGTTGCGAAATGATCCTATCTCCTTCTTTTCTTAAATACCGTTCTGGAGAAGCAGAAAGCAGATATTTATCGTCCAATCTTAGAAATGTGGCAAAAGGTGCTTTTGAAATTGAATTTAGCCTTTCATACGTCCTTAAGGGATCAATACGGGTGTTTTCGGCATAAAACTCTTGGCAAAAATTTGCTTCATAGATATCACCCCTATGAATATGACGTAACATTTCTTCGGCACCCCTAAAATATTCATCTTTAAAAACACGAAGTTTAATTCGAATGTCCTCGGTAATTCTAATGCTATTGTTTGGTTCTTGAAAATGACTTTTAATAGTCTTAAAATCGTCCTCAATCTCATCAGTGACCATATTCAAATAATTGAATTCGACCACATCCCCTTTAATTTGAATGATTTTTTTAGGTTGGAAGAAAAAAAGCTCAGGAAAATCCAGTCCATCATGATTATTGGATGATAACTTTTCCACATCATTTTTTAAATCATAGGAGAGGTATCCAAAAATCCAGTCCTTGGTTTCTGACTGATACTCTTTTAGGTTTTCAAAAGCATTTTTGGAATCGGTTTGTAAAACAGTAAGCGCATCTACTGCTAAAATGACATCGAAAGAACTATATGATTCAGTTTGCGAATTACTATCCAACCAAATCGTTTCATAAAACTGCTGTGACCATTGCAGCAATCGCTCTTTAAATTCAAGAACATCAGCTACTTCAAAAGAAAGTTTTGTACGCAACTTACGATAATTCAGAGATAAAGCTTTCCAAAGCTTCTGTGTGGGCTTTTCTAAGTTCAGTATCAAGAATACCTTGTTCCTCACTAAAATTGGTATAAAATGATGGGAGTGAAAACGTAGCTACCACAGTACCGCCAACCCTTGGCAAGGCATTCAAAACATATTCCTTGGCACTTATGGCACCACGTTTACCAGGTGAGGCGGACATCAAAAATACCTGGGTATTTTCTAAATAGCTTCTCTCAGCTCTAGACAACCAATCCAGCACATTTTTAAAATAGGCTGACGGTCCACTATTATGCTCATTAACAGAAATAATCAAGGCATCGGCCTTTTCAATTTTTTCTTTGAGTTTTACTAGTGCTTCAGGAAATCCCAATTGTTTTTCGCGATCCTCGCTATACATGGGAAATGTAATGCTTGCCATATTCAACAGTTCCACGTCATGATCATTGATAAGCGAAGTCGTATATTTTACCAATTTGAAATTTACCGATGTTGAGGAATTGCTTCCTGCTAATGCCAATATCGAAGCCATAATTGTGATTAAATGGTTGATTTTCGACGAAAATACCGCAAAATACTGCGTTATGCGAGTATTTTATATAATTTTGCACCGCAAAACATCCAAACGTATTGTAATTCAAGTATATAGAAAAGATTGGTTTACACAAAACGTTGGGTTTATTAACATTCATTATCCTTGGAAAAGAAAACTGCCAGATTATATTTTATTGATGCCATGCGGGCCTGGGCTATTCTCATGATGCTGCAAGGTCATTTTATTGATGGCCTTTTGGATAATGCTTTTAGGGACAATACAGACCTTTCCTTTAATATCTGGAAATACTTTAGGGGTATTACGGCTCCGGTTTTCTTCACGGTTTCAGGATTTATTTTCACCTACTTACTTATTAGAGTGCCTCAAAAGGGTATGCAAAATCCGAGGATAAAAAAAGGAATAAAACGGGGATTACAGCTCATTTTCATTGGTTATTTGCTACGGACGAACCTTTTGGGTATCCTTGGCGGTGAAATATATGATGCTTTTTATTTAGTGGATGTACTACATTGTATTGGCCTTTCCTTGTTGGGCATTATTGGAATTTACCTTTTATCTCAAAATGGGAAAAAGTCATTACTCCCTTCATTATTAATTGGAGTTACTGGAGTTTTATTTCTTTTTGAGCCTATTTATAGTCAATGGTCCTTTAGTTTTTTACCGCAAGCAATGGGCAATTATTTTACAAAAGCCAATGGTTCTGTGTTTACAATAATCCCTTGGTTTGGTTATACTACTTTTGGAGCGTTCATGTCGGTATTATTTACGCGATATAAAAATTTCAAGAATTTATATCAATACGCCATAACATTATGCCTGCTAACAGGCCTGGGTTTGATCTTCTTTTCTTCAGATTTCTTATTGGGACTTTCAGAATTAACCGGTATTGCAGTTTTTGAGGAGATAGCAATGAACAATTACCTTTTTATTCGACTCGGTGATGTGTTTTTGGTCTTTGCTGTTTTTATGCTTTTTAGAAGTCTCATGACCAATGCAACGATTTTGAAGCTTGGCCAAAGTACGTTATCTATCTATGTAATTCATTTCGTAATACTTTATGGCAGTTTTACAGGATTAGGCCTGTATCGTTTCTTTCATCATGAATTGAGTTCAACTACTGCTATTACGGGCGCTGTTATTTTTATGATTGTTTCCTCGTTCACAGCTTTGCAATATGAAAAGCACAAAGCGACTATTAAAATGAATATTTTGTCAGGGCTTCGTTTTGCTATGATAAAGTTTGAACCTTGGTATGCTTATACTCAAAAACTAATTAAGGGCAACTTATCCAAACTGCTTAAATCTTTTGGGCTTATAAAGAACTAGAACGTTCTATTTATTTACGTTTTGAAATATTAAGAGTTCTTATCTATCAATTTCAATTCTTCAGCAGTAAATTGTAATTGTTCTAAAGCAGCGATATTTTCTTTAAGCTGATTTGAAGAACTGGCGCCTATTAATACGGAGGCTACATTAGGTCTATTTAACAACCAGGCTATGGCCATCTGTGATAATTTTTGTCCTCTTTGCGAAGCAATATCCGCCAGGTTCTTTATTTTATCCAAGTTTTTATTTACTGCCGCTTTATCCAAATATGTTAAATCCTTAGCAGCTCTGGAACCCTCGGGAATACCATTAATATATTTATTGGTTAGCATACCCTGAGCCAATGGAGAAAATGCAATACAGCCCAAGCCTTCATTGCCAAGAGTATCCAACAAACCACCTTCAACCCATCGGTCAAAAATTGAATAACGGGCTTGATGCAAAATAAAGGGGACTTTCATTTCCCTTAATAACTTACTTGCCTCAACAGTCTCTTTGGGTTGGTAATTTGAAATTCCAACATATAATGCCTTTCCTTGACGAACAATATCTGAAAGTGCAACCATGGTTTCTTCAAGGGGAGTATCTGCATCTGGTCTATGATGGTAAAAAATATCAACATAGTCCAACCCCATTCTTTTTAAACTTTGGTCCAAGCTTGAAATCAGATACTTCCTAGAACCATTATTTCCATATGGACCGGGCCACATATCAAAACCTGCTTTTGAAGCAATGAACAGTTCATCCCGATAGGGTTTAAAATCCTTTTTAAAAAGCTGTCCAAAATTTTCTTCAGCAGACCCGTATGGAGGGCCATAATTATTGGCCAAATCAAAATGTGTGATACCCAAATCAAACGCACATCGCAATATTTCCCTTGCGTTTTGCGTGCTATCAACAAAACCGAAATTATGCCATAAGCCCAAAGAAATTGCGGGTAGTAATACACCACTTTTACCGGCACGATTATATTTCATGGTTTCATACCGCTCTGATGCGGCATGATATACCGTTACCCCGGTCATATCATTTATTTGCATAACCAAAACTATTTTTATTCAATCCCAATGATATATGTTCCCATCAATCTATAGACATCCCGAAGCGTCGGGAGAAAGTACCGGCAAAACCACTATCTAAATATGCAATGCCCTATCGTCTGTTGCAGCCAGCGCAGCTTCTTTTACCGCCTCAGCATACGTAGGGTGTGCATGGCTCATTCTCGAGATATCCTCGGCAGATGCCCTAAATTCCATCGCTGTAACGGCCTCACTAATCAAATCGGCACAACGGGCACCTATCATATGAACTCCAAGTACTTCATCAGTGGTAACGTCGGCAAGGATTTTTACAAATCCATCAACATCCATACTGGCGCGAGCCCTTCCTAATGCACGCATCGGGAACTGTCCAACTTTATAAGCAATCCCAGCATCTTTCAATTCCTCTTCAGTTTTACCAACAGCCGCAACTTCGGGCCATGTATAAACCACACCAGGAATCAAGTTGTAATCGATATGAGGCTTTTGGCCCGCCATAAATTCGGCCACCATAGTCCCTTCTTCCTCGGCCTTGTGAGCCAACATTGCACCCCGTACTACATCCCCTATGGCATAAATATTTGGAATATTGGTCTGTAGCTGTTCATTAACTTCCACCCTACCGCTTTCGTCAAGTTTTACTCCGGCAGCCTCAGCATTTAATCCATCGGTATAAGGCCTACGCCCTACTGAAACTAAGCAATAGTCCCCTTTGAAGACTACTTCCTGGCCTTTTTTGTCATCAGCCTTCACAATGACCTCATTGCCTTTTCTTTCTACCGATTTTACTTTATGGGAAAGGTGGAATTTCACCTTTTGCTTTTTCATTGTTTTCATCAACTCCTTAGACAGACCTGCATCCATGGTTGGAATAATTCGATCCATATATTCCACAACTGAGACTTCGGCCCCAAGACGTTTATAAACCTGTCCCAATTCCAAACCAATGACCCCACCACCAATAACAATCATGTGCTTTGGAATCTCCTTGAGTTTTAAAGCCTCGGTAGAGGTTATGACCTTCTCCTTATCCAATTTTATAAAAGGTAAGGTCGATGGTTTTGAGCCCGTTGCAATAATGGTGTTTTTAGCCTTTATAGTTTGAACCTTTCCATCGTTTTTGGTGATCTTTACATGGGTTGCATCTTTAAAACTACCAACCCCTTCGTAAACATCGATTTTATTTTTATCCATCAAAAACTGAATCCCTTTTGTGGTCATATCAACAACACCTTGTTTCCGGGCTATCATTTTTTCAAGATTGACTTTTACCTCCCCTGGAATTTCAATGCCGTGTTCTTCAAAATGTTTTACAGCATCTTCATAATGGTGCGAAGAATCCAATAAAGCTTTGGATGGAATACAGCCCACATTTAGACAAGTACCGCCCAAAGTGCTATATTTTTCAATGATCGCTGTTTTCATTCCAAGTTGGGCACAGCGGATAGCTGCAACATATCCGCCTGGTCCAGAGCCTATTATGGCCACATCATATTGAGTCATAGTTCTTCTTGATTTTTATTGACCAACAAAATTAGTATTATTTTCCGGTTTTATAATGGTATTCTGGTAGTATGCTTTACTTCATTTATCACAAATGAACTTTGTGTACTCCCAATATGATTTAGAGCTGTTAATTTGGTCACCATAAAGTCCCTATAGGCCTCCATATTGCGTACGTATATCTTTAAAATATAGTCATAATCACCGCTGGTATGATAACACTCCACTACTTCCTGTAACTGCTGAACCTCCTTTTCAAATTGCAGTACATAATCCTTGGCATGCTGTATCAATTTTACATGGCAAAGCACAATAAAGGCCTTATCAACTTTTTTCTTATCAATAAGCGCTACATATTTGGTAATGATACCTGATCTTTCCAAACGTTTAATGCGCTCGTATACGGCTGTAACAGAAAGATTTAGATGATTAGCATATTCCTTCGTTGTTCTTTTACAATCATCTTGCAAAAGTGCAAGTAGTTTAATATCAATTTCGTCAAATTTCATACTGATTATATTTCTTTATTGATGCCTTCTGAATTCGATTTATAATTATAAAATCTAAATTATAGTTAATATATAGTTTTATTAACTATAATATTTATAATATATTGATTTTAAAACAACTTAATCGTATTTTTAGTATATAAAAACAAATTATCATGAATAATAAAGCATCTGACAATCTGCAGGATCTTCAATATTTTGGTGAATACGGCGGGGTAAATCCTTCTATTTCAGACTCCTCAACCTATACCTTTTTATCGGCAAAAACAATGTTCGATACCTTTGAAGGCAATACTGAAGGTTGTTATTTGTATACCAGACACTCTTCCCCATCAAACCTTTATTTAGGTGAGGCCCTTGCCGCTTTGGAAGGTACCGAGAGTGCAAATGTCACAGCAAGTGGAATGGGCGCCATCACTGCGGTCATTATGCAGTTGTGTGATGCTGGGGACCATTTAGTGAGCAGTAGAACCATATATGGTGGAACTTATGCTTTTATGAAGAATTTCTTAAAGAAATTCAATATCAAAACCTCTTTTATAGATATCACTAATATTGAAGCCGTTGAAAAATCGATCACCCCTAAGACCAAAATGATCTATTGCGAATCTGTGAGTAATCCTCTTTTGGAGATTGCAGACATTAAAGCCTTATCCACCCTAGCAAAAAAATATGGTATTCCGTTGGTGGTAGACAATACGTTTTCACCTTTATCCATTTCACCAGCAAAACTTGGGGCAGAAATCGTAATACATAGTTTAACAAAATTCATTAATGGAACGAGCGATTGTGTTGCGGGAGTTGTTTGTGGAACCACAGATTTTTGCCTTGCACTGAAAGATGTACATGATGGTGCTGGAATGCTTTTGGGAAGCACCTTGGATAGCCTTAGGGCCGCGTCAATACTCAAAAATATGCGCACGCTTCACATACGCATGAAAAAACATAGTGAAAATGCCCAATATTTGGCTCAGAATTTTGAAAAGGACGGACTCAAAGTTGTTTATCCTGGCCTTAAGTCGCACAACGGTCATGAAAAAATAAAAGAGTTTATGAACCATGAATATGGTTTTGGTGGAATTATGACCATAAATGTTGGGTCTTTGGATAAGGCAAATGCCTTGATGGAACTCATGCAAAAGAAAAAATTGGGCTATTTGGCCGTTAGTCTTGGTTTTTATAAAACCCTGTTCAGCGCGCCAGGAACTTCAACATCTTCAGAAATTCCGCTTGAAGAACAAAAGGAAATGGGCTTATCTGATGGGTTAATACGTTTTTCCATTGGTTTGGATAACAATATTGACCGAACCTATGAGATCATGCGCGAATGTATGTTCGAACTTAATATACTTAGTGATAAAAAGTCTTTGGTTTAAAACCATAGGGTTGCCGGGCTTGCAGAACAGATGGTAAAATCGTAATATTACCTGGTAACCAAACTATTCTTAATGCAAAGCCAAGACATAAAACCATCCGAACCCCAAGATGAACATATAGTTGAAAATATTGAGTTAAACATCTGGGAAGCGCTAATTCCCGTTTTTGCCTTGGTTGGCATGTTAGCATATAATGTATACGTTTTCGGTGATGATGCAATTGGCGGTTCTAATCAGTTTATACTTTTAATGGGTGGAGCAGTGGCTGCTATAGTCGGTGTTTTCAACAAAGTTTCATACAAACAAATGCTCGCTGAGGTTGCAGAGAATGTAAAATCGACCACGGGTGCTTTACTTATCCTTCTCATGGTTGGTGCTTTGGCTGGTACTTGGTTGGTTAGCGGTATCATCCCTGCAATGATATATTATGGCCTTCAGATATTGAACCCTACCATATTTTTGGCAGCATGTGTGGTCATATGTGCCATAATATCTATAGCTACCGGTAGTAGTTGGACAACTTCCGCTACCGTCGGCATAGCTCTTATTGGTATTGGTGAAGCTCTGGGGATTTCTTTAGGAATGACAGCCGGAGCCGTACTTTCAGGAGCTTATTTCGGTGATAAACTGTCACCTTTAAGTGATACTACCAACTTAGCACCAGCAATGGCAGGAGGTGAACTGTTTGATCATATAAAATATATGACAATTACAACGGTACCTACCATATTAGTGACTTTGGTCATCTTCATAATAATGGGATTCACTATTGACACCACTGGTTCGGCGGATACTGCAGCTATACTTGAATCGATTGATGCTACGTTGAACATAAATGGCTGGTTATTTATAGTGCCTTTGGTGGTAATTTTTTTGATAATCAAGAAAACACCCCCCTTGGCGGCATTATTGATAGGAACGCTACTTGGAGCTGTATTTGCATTGATTTTTCAACCCGATATAGTTGCCCAGATCACAGGTGCCAAAGAACTGACCTTTGAATCAGGGTATAAAGGTATTTTAAAAGCGATAACTGTAAAGACCAGCATAGCAACGGACAATGCTGCTCTAAACGATTTATTTTCTGCCAAAGGCATGGCAGGAATGCTAGGTACTATTTGGCTTATTGTTTGCGCCATGGTTTTCGGAGGTGTTATGGACGGTATCGGAGCCCTATCAAGGATCACAAAATCGCTCTTAAGTATGGCCAAAACCACTTTTGGGCTTTTTGCCAGTACAGTAGGTAGTTGCTTGGCATTGAATGTAACTGCTTCTGACCAATATTTAGCTATTGTTGTACCTGGTAAAATGTTTGCCCAAGCTTATGCCGATAGAGATCTTGCACCGGAAAATCTAAGCCGTACGCTTGAGGATTCTGGTACAGTCACATCGGTATTAATTCCTTGGAACACCTGCGGTGCATACCATAGTGGCGTTTTGGGTGTGAGTGTGGCAGATTATTTCCTCTATGCCATATTCAATTGGTTGAGTCCGTTTATGACCTTGCTTTTTGCGGCACTGAATATAAAGATCAAACAGTTGCGGGGCATTGAATGAGTTTATGCAAGGTGTTGTAGGCTCAATTGATTCGTAATACATTAACAAAATGAGTTTAAAGTCCATGCCTTATTCGTATGGACTTTTTTATTTGATATTCTTCATATATCAGGTTAAAATTTTTTAATTTCACAGTTCATTTAAAATAGAATATTATGGCTACTGTTACACTAAAAGGAAACGAAATACATACATTGGGCAACTTACCTGCTATTGGCGGTTCTGCACCTGATTTTAAATTAACGAAGACCGATTTATCTTCATCCTCTTTATCTGAATATGAAGGAAGAAGATTGGTGCTTAATATCTTTCCAAGTATTGACACAGGCACATGCGCCGCATCTGTACGACAGTTCAATCAAGAAGCTGCTGAGTTGGAAAATACCATTGTTCTATGTATTTCCAAAGATTTGCCATTCGCACAAACCCGTTTTTGTGGTGCTGAGGGCATTGAAAATGTGGTAATGCTATCTGATTATAAAGAAGGTGGATTTGGTAAGGCATACCAGGTTGAATTCACTGATGGGCCATTGCAAGGTCTGCTTTCAAGATCAGTGGTCGTAGTGAATGAAAATGGGAATGTGGTTTATACCGAACAGGTTGCAGAAACTGTTGAAGAGCCAAATTACAAAGCAGCCTTAGAAGCATTAATGGATGCCTAAGGAATCTTTTATACAAAATAGAATCCGTGGTGTAGGTTATGCCCTAAAAGGTGCACTGCTTTTGATAAAGACCGAAGCCAGTATAAAAATCCAGATTTTTATTGCATTGGTGGTTACAGCCGGCGGATTCTATTTTGATATAACCACTACAGAATGGATTCTTCAAATACTTGCCATAGCCTTAGTTCTTGGTATAGAAGGTTTAAATACAGCTATAGAAAAACTTTCTGATTTTGTACAACCCGAGTTCGATGAGAAGATCGGATTTATTAAGGACATATCTGCCGGAGCGGTAATGCTTGTTTCAATCGCAGCTAGTGTAGTTGGCCTCATCATCTATCTACCCAAGATTTTTTAAAACATTCTTGACTTTGGCTTCGATAGTAAATTTGTATTTTTGCCCCTAGAATAAATCTATTAATGGCAAAAAAAGGGAGAAAGTCAAAGCCTAAGACCCCGAAAAAGGGCTTATCTTTAAAATTATCCAAGAAAAATAAAATAATATTGGGAAGCCTTTTAATGCTTTTCAGTGTAGCCTTGTTCTTTTCATTTATCTCCTTTTATTTTACTTGGCAAGATGATCAAAGTCTTTTGTCAGAATTTGCCAATCGCAATGAGCAGGCCAAAAACCTTTTAAACAAGTTTGGCGCGAGCGTAAGCCACATTTTCATGTACAAGGGCTTTGGGTTAGCTACTTTGATTTTCCCATTTTTATTGTTTTATACAGGCCTATATATGTTCCTAAGTTTAACTAAGCAAGGGTTGCTGAAGAAATGGATTTGGGGATTGATATTTATTATCTGGATATCGATTACGCTTGGTTTCTTCGCTATTGAAAAACCATTATTAGGCGGACTTGTAGGTTATGAAATGAACGATTTTCTTCAAGATTACGCGGGTAAAATTGGAGTTTTGTTGCTCTTGTTATTTGGTCTGGTCTTTATACTGGTACGGTTATTTCAATTTACGCCCGATGCCATCTTCGAATATTTTAAATCCAAGAAAGCGTCGATTGCATCTGAATTCAAAAAAAATCCAACAGAAGTAGGCTCTACAATCGAATTTGATAAAGAAGATGATTCTCCCGTAATTATTGATACATATACCCATAAAGAGCATATTCCGCCTCTTGAAAAAGAAAAGGTCGAAGATGATTTTGAAATAACCAATCCAACAGAAGTCGTTGAAGAGGAAGTTTTAGCCATGGAGGTTGAAAGGATAGTTGAAGAAAAAGAGGAGAAAGACAATATTGCTGATAAATTGGTTGATGATTTCGGCGAATTTGACCCAACCCTAGAATTAGGCAATTACAAATTCCCGACCATTGATTTATTGGAACAACATGGCACTTCAGGGGGAATTACCATCAATCAGGAAGAACTTGAGGAAAACAAGAATAAAATTGTTGAGACACTAAAGAACTATAAAATCGGGATTGCCCAGATCAAGGCAACAATTGGGCCAACGGTTACGCTTTATGAAATAGTGCCTGATGCAGGAGTTCGCATATCTAAAATTAAGAACTTGGAAGATGATATAGCTCTTTCCTTAGCCGCTTTGGGCATACGGATTATAGCTCCAATACCTGGAAAAGGAACTATTGGCATCGAGGTTCCCAACAAGAAACCAACAATCGTTTCCATGCGCTCCGTTATTGCTTCAAGCAAGTTTCAAAAAGCAGAAATGCAATTACCAATAGCATTTGGCAAAACCATAAGCAACGAAACTTTTGTGGTAGATTTGGCAAAAATGCCCCACTTGTTAATGGCTGGAGCAACTGGGCAAGGTAAATCGGTCGGTTTAAATGCTGTCATTACTTCCCTCCTATATAAAAAGCACCCTGCAGAAGTTAAATTTATCCTTGTAGACCCTAAAAAAGTTGAGTTAACACTCTATAATAAGATTGAAAGGCATTTCTTGGCCAAACTTCCTGATTCGGAAGAAGCCATCATTACAGATAATACAAAGGTCATTAATACGCTGAATTCCCTTTGTATAGAAATGGACAACAGGTACGAGTTATTGAAATTGGCCATGGTTCGTAATATCAAGGAGTACAATACCAAGTTCAAGGCACGTAAATTAAATCCGAACGACGGGCATAAGTTTCTACCCTATATTGTTTTGATTATAGATGAGTTTGCCGATTTGATCATGACCGCTGGAAAAGAGGTGGAAACCCCAATTGCTCGATTAGCGCAATTAGCACGGGCCATAGGTATTCATTTGATCATTGCAACCCAACGGCCATCAGTTAACGTTATTACGGGTATTATAAAAGCGAATTTTCCTGCACGTATTGCCTTTAGGGTAACTTCAAAAATAGATTCCAGAACAATTCTGGATGCCCAAGGCGCTGATCAGTTGATAGGTCGTGGTGATATGCTTTTCACCCAAGGCAATGAAGTAACCCGTATACAATGCGCCTTTGTTGATACCCCTGAAGTGGAAAAAATAACAGCATATATTGGTTCACAAAGAGCTTATCCCCATGCACATGAATTACCAGAATACGTTGGTGAAGATTCTGGCACAAGTATTGATTATGAAATCAGTGAAAGGGATGTTATGTTCAGGGATGCTGCCCAAGTCATTGTCATAGCGCAACAAGGGTCAGCTTCTTTATTGCAACGAAAACTTAAGTTGGGTTACAATCGTGCAGGTCGTATTATTGATCAATTGGAAGCCGCGGGTATCGTCGGTCCTTTTGAAGGCAGTAAGGCCAGACAGGTCTTAGTGTCTGACATGATGGCATTAGATCAATTATTGAATAACGAGTCAAATTAACACATAATGAAAAAGATATTTTTTATCGTCGTAGCATTTTTATCGATAAACTTGGTAAAGGCACAGAATTCTGACAAAGCAAAAGCATTATTGGATGAAGTTTATAACAAGGTACAAGGATATGATAATATTTTTGTCGATTTTAAATATGTGCTCAACAACCAGGAAGCAAGTATAAATGATGAAACAAGAGGCGATGTTACCATGCAGGGAGATAAATATGTTGCAAACTTTTTTGGGGCCCAACAATTATATGATGGCAGCAAGGTTTATACTATAGTTCCCGAAAATGAAGAGGTTACAATTGAGGATAAGTCTGATGATGAAGATACGATCACGCCATCAAAAATGTTGACTTTCTATAGACAAGGGCACACTTACAAGTGGGACATTCTTCAAAATGTACAAGGAAGAAAAATACAGTTTATAAAACTAATCCCAATCGATACCAATACCGAAATTAATTCCATTCTTTTGGGTATAGATGCTGAGACCAAACACATTTATAAAGTGATTGAGACCGGTAAAAACGGGACAATGACCACTATTACTGTTAATTCTTTTAAAACAAACCAACCTTTATCAAAAACCTTATTTACTTTTGATGAGAACAAGTACAAAAACGAAGGGTACTACATCATAAGAAACTAGTGTTGAATCAAGTAAATGACAGATAAGGCAATCAAAGATTTTGGGTCGAGCCGAGGCAAAAAATCATTGCATAGTCACTGTAATGGATTTATTTTTTAACACTTGATTGGTACAAAAGATGACCTGTATTATTTGTAGGTTTTTACATAAACTAACACTGCTACATTGAGAATATTAGACCGGTATATTTTATCGAGATTCCTATTTAATTTTTTCAGCTCGTTTGTAATATTGATGTTCATCTTTATATTTCAAACGATTTGGCTTTTTATTGATGATTTGGCTGGCAAAGGCCTGGACATTATCATTATTGGCAAATTCCTTTTTTACCTGCTGCCCAATCTCACTGAGAAAGTGTTACCACTAACGGTATTACTATCTTCAATTCTGACCTTTGGGACACTTGCAGAAAACTATGAGTTCGCTGCGATGAAAGCTTCCGGTATTTCATTACAAAGAGCTATGCTGAGCCTTATTGTTTTCATTGTCTTTTTGGGCGGTGTTACTTTTTATTTCGCCAATAGCGTAATTCCCGCATCAGAACAGAAAATTTATAACTTACGTCGTAATATCGCAAAAGTAAAGCCAGCTGTCGCCATTGTTGAAGGGGTTTTTAGTGATTTTGAAGGTGCCGATATGAATATCAAAGTTGATAAAAAGTATGGTGAAAATGACCGTTTTCTGGAAAATGTCACCATTCATTTAAAAACAAAAACCAAAGTTAATTCCACGGTAATTAAGGCAAAGACCGGAGAACTTAAAAGCAGCGAATCTTCTGATATTTTACAATTGGTATTGTATGATGGCCACTACTATCGTGATTTGGAAAAAAGTTCAAGCAAAGCCAAAAATAAACATCCGTTTGCCAATGCGAATTTTGAAACCTACACCATGAACATTGATCTTTCTGAATTCAACAATGTTGATATGGATGAGGAAAGGGATATTAGTACGGAAAAAATGAAAAATGTCTATAGACTAACAAAGGACATTGACTCTTTGAAAAAAGACAACCTTAGAATTGTTGAGGCCTTTTCAAAAAATATCCATGGAAGAATGGGAGCTTTTGTTCCCTTACCCAAGGAAGACTCAACATATGTTGATAAAAGGATGGCCGCAAATGCCAAGCTTTCCAAAAAAGAAATAGCTATTAGGGATAGTACAACAATTGCTGATGTTAATTCGGTCAGCGATGTTATAAATCTCTATCAGGATTGGCAAAAAATACAGATTGCTGGTGCTGCAAAAAATGCCGCGTCGAATGTATTAACCTCCATTCAAGGGAAAAGAAATGAATTGGAAAAACGATATGAAATCTATAATAGACATATTCTAGCATTACACAAGAAATATGCCTTGGCCCTATCATGCGTTATTCTATTCTTTGTTGGTGCACCTTTGGGAGCCATTATTCGTAAAGGCGGAATTGGACTGCCAATGGTAATTGCAATTATCTTATTCCTAACCTATTATTTTATTGGCGTATTTGCAGAGAACTATGCCAAAAAAAATGAAATCCATCCAATTTTTGGCGCATGGTTATCTACAATGATAATGTTACCTTTGAGCATTGTCTTAACAAAAAGGGCAACAGCTGATAGAGGATTAATGAATTTTGATGGAGTGTTCGAATTCTTTACTAAAATATTCAAGAAGAAAAATAAAGAAACTGCCACAGCATGATAACAAGCATGGAAAAAAGAATACAATTAAATACTATAGCGGAAGCGATCGAGGATGTTCGTAAAGGCAAGGTAATCATTGTTGTTGATGATGAAAATCGAGAAAATGAAGGAGATTTTATTGCCGCCGCCGAAATGGTGACGCCTGAAATGATAAACTTCATGGCCAAACATGGTCGCGGATTAATCTGTGCTCCTTTGACTGAAGACCGCTGCAAAGAATTGAATCTTGAAATGATGG
>Ga0316189_10003708_pt1 | contig 14811 bp, 15 predicted proteins | sample LowCovwburrow_MG_FD_204930 | JGI IMG/M metagenome (GOLD analysis project Ga0316189, IMG submission 204930) | Coastal sediment microbial communities from Maine, United States - Lowes Cove worm burrow | ecosystem: Environmental > Aquatic > Marine > Coastal > Sediment | place: USA: Maine...
GTGGCCTAGGGTTGTTAGGGAAATGGCCACTCATTTCCCTGACTCGGCCTTAGCCGAAATAAGTTTTGTCAGTTGTCGCAATCACAAAAAATGGGAAACTTTAGGGTCAAACTTTAGGGTCAGGTCTTGCAATCACGCATTTTTTTCACAGTGCGGCCGACGAAATGCTTGATTGCAAGACCTGACCCCGTTTTTTCATATTCGGGGAAGATCATAGCGTCCCCTTTAATTTTTATAAGACGGTATCTTTAATTTCTTCTAAGGTTTACAGCCAAGGTATTTTGGGTAATTACGGCAAAAGCGGCTATTTAACCGTAAGTTAACATCACGGTCGGGCGCCGCACTCAGTGGTTGCGAACATAACGGTACTGTTTGCATTATGTCATTATGATCGCAAATTTGATAACCAGTATAAGGATAAAAACCCGCCTTCGCCAGACATTTATGCTTTTGAACGCTTCTTATATTGTCCTCCAAGGTACCGAATTTTGGCACCGGTGGCGTATCATCGTTACATTCCAGCACAGCTTTCATACGCTCCTCTTTTGAAGCACCTGCTTTCTCAAAATATTCCCAATCAGCTCTATTGGGTTGATAATAAGCACGGGTACAGCTTGAGAGTAATAGCAACAAACAAACCGCATAAAGTATGCGAGAAGAATTAATCATCGTTTATTGCCTTGTCTATTGGTGAAACGGGCACGAGTTCTGGCACCTTGCTATCAGAATAAAGCCTAAGTTTTGCTTTTAATTCACCCCCAAGCCCTCGATCAACCGCACTCTCCAAGCCCTGCTGGGTAACATAGCTATTATGCGTAGTTTTTTCGCCGTGGAGGACGTTTATTCCTTCAGTCAAAGTATTACTACCTTCAGGAATACTGCCGCCCGTTGTAGGGTTTCGACCTACCAATCGGCTCACCGTATCTGCATAATGACTTTGATATTGAACACGAATCATCTGTTTTTCACTGTTACTATAACGACTATCATCTGCAAGTGTACTCAATAAGTTAGCTGCTTCTTGAACATTATAAGCTGAGCCAAAGAAATTAATAGTGGTGGCTGATAAAGGTCTCTGGTTGCCATCAATTCTTGCTAATGATTCCATCATATTACCAATCGTCATCCCACCCCTGCTATGGCCGTCGAGGTGGAGTCCTGTCTGGCCATGTTCTAATGCTAAGCCTTTTAGTTGAGCGGTAGAGTTTGATAAGCCAAAAAAGTCATTTTCCAGATGTTTCACATAGCCCGCTAACAGCAGTTCTGACAACGCATTGTCTGTCTCAGGAAAATGAATGATATATTGCTCTCCTTCGCCTCCTGTTTGATGCTGACTTGCGTATTCGCCCGCCGCTACCTCATCGTTAAAAAGCCCATTAAGCGCGATATGAATTTTGCCATCTTCGCGAGGTTTTATCTCTGCGATTTCTTTAGGTGTTAGTTCAACCAAGTAAGGTTGACCGTTTTGATCGATTTCCACTCTTGAGACTGGGTGGTTTTTAATAAATAATGTTTTGTATGCTTCATCGGTAAATTTGACCGCCTCATTAAACACGGCTTGTTTTATGATTTTGTTGGCTTCTACTCTTTGTTTGATTTTTTCGTTATCAATTTTGTCTAGAGCAGTATGAGTATTATCTGTGTCCCTATTGAGCTGCGCGATGGTTTGTTGGCTTGTTGTACCTGTTAATTGTAATTGTTTTTCTTCGTTTTTAATCTCGACCGTACCTTGACTAATTGCACTTTGTGTTGTGCTAGTTTGACTGCCTTTTTCGCTAGCTGATCCTATCAAGTTACTGATCGCCCCTTTTGCAACACCATATTTACCTTGAGAGAAAGTATCACTACTGATGCTAACACTGCTGGATTTTAAACTAAAAGGGGACGCTACCCTTTATAGGTTAATTATGTAGAATTAAAGGGGACGCTACCCTTTTTTTAGGCTATTCTTGTAGACTATGTGTTATGCCAAGGACAGCCAGACATGTTTTTCCTGATATTCCGCACCATATTACCCAGCATGGTAATCAACAATTAAAGGGGACGCTACCCTTTTTTTAGGCTATTCTTGTAGACTATGTGTTATGCCAAAGTTATTTGGGGTCAGTGTAAAAACTATTGGAATTAAAGGGGACGCTACCCTTTTCTGGCTACTTTTGTAGACTATGTGTTAGGAGATCAAGGGGTCAGCCAGCTTGATATTTTCAGTAGGAGATCAAGGGGTCAGCCAGCTTGATATTTTCAGAGCCCCAACACATCCTGCATATCATACAAACCTGATTGCTGCTCCATTAACCAACTCGACGCACGCATGGCACCCAAGGCAAAAGTCATTCTGCTGGATGCTTTATGAGTAATCTCAACCCGTTCACCTTCGGCAGCGAACATAACGGTGTGATCACCGACAATATCACCAGCACGGACGGTGGCAAAACCGATGGTGTCACGGTCTCTTTCGCCCGTGCGACCTTCACGGCCATAGACGGCACATTTGCTTATGTCTCTGCCGAGTGCTTCGGCCACGACTTCGCCCATACGTAAGGCGGTGCCTGATGGGGCATCGACTTTATGACGATGGTGAGCTTCGATGATTTCTATATCAACATCATCGCCTAATACGCGGGCAGCAATATCTAATAATTTCAAGGATAAATTAACACCGACACTCATATTGGGGGCGAGTACAACGGCAACGCTTTGTGCTGCTTGCTCGATGGCTGCTTTTTGTTCGCTACTGAAACCGGTTGTACCAATGACTAAGCGGCATTGGTTTTCTAGGCAATGTGGAATCAATGCCATGGTGACTTCAGGTAAGGTAAAGTCGATAATCACATCCGAGTTAGCTGTCGCTGCTGCAACATCGCTACTGATAGCGACGCCTAATTTACCGACGCCGGCTAGTTCACCCGCATCAGCACCAATCAGGCTTGATTCAACACGATCAATCGCTGCACTCAGCACCAAACCGTCTGTTTGTTGCACAGCTTGGATCAAACACCGACCCATTCTGCCTGCCGCGCCATTGATTGCTATACGTGTTGCCATATCTGACCTTTATCTGTTTTATCCGTTAATTTTGCTATTGTAACGTTAAGCGCTTGCTGGCTAAAGGTTTAATCGAAGAACTTCTTCACCGCATCTAACCATGAACTATGTTTAGGGCTATGCTTTCTACGGCTGTCTGCTAATGTTTGATCGAACTCTTCTAATAATTCTTTTTGTTTTTTGGATAACTTCACTGGTGTTTCAATAATAACCCTGCACATTAAATCACCCGTCACACCACTACGAACAGACTTAACGCCTTTAGCACGAAGTCTGAACTGCTGGCCTGTTTGTGTGCCTTCTGGCACTTTTAGGCTGGCTTTGCCTGATAAGGTAGGCACTTCTATATCGCCGCCCAATGTCGCTGTAGTGAAACCGAGCGGCACATCACAATATAGATTATTATCGTCTCGCGTAAACACATCATGGTGTTGCACTTGCACTTCAACATAGAGATCGCCTGGGCCAGCACCACCTTGTCCAGGCTCACCTTCACCTGACAATCTGATCCGATCGCCGGTATCAACACCTGCCGGCACTTTGACCGATAAGGTTTTATGTTCTTGAATTTGGCCTTCGCCATGACAATCACCACAAGGTGACTTGATCATTTTTCCCGTGCCGCCACAATGAGGACAAGGCTGTTGTACCGAGAAAAAGCCTTGTTGCATACGGACTTGGCCATGGCCACCACAGGTAGTGCATGTCACAGGCTCTGTACCCGGTTTGGCGCCACTACCATCACAGGTTTTACAGTCAATATGGACTGGAATACGAATTTCGACTGTTTTGCCTGATACCGCATCTTCTAACGACATTTCTAGGTGATAACGTAGATCTGCGCCACGATAGCCACCTTGTCGTCCACCGCCACCTGAGGCGCCAAAGATATCATTGAATACATCACCAAAAACATCACTAAAGCCACCAGCCCCACGCGATCCACCGCCCATTGACTGATCGACACCCGCATGACCAAACTGATCGTAAGCCGCCCGTTTTTGTGGATCGGATAGGATTTCGTAAGCTTCTTTTGCTTCTTTAAATTTTTCTTCGGTATCTGCACCATCCCCATTACGGTCTGGATGATATTTCATTGCCATACGGCGATAGGCTTTTTTAATCTCTGCCTCAGTCGCTGTACGTGAAACACTCAGTACTTCGTAAAAATCTTGTTTGGCCATTGACGTTGTCTACCTGCTATTTATAGAACAAAACAGGCGTAGGAAAACCTACGCCTGTTTTTCAAATCACACTGTGTGAAGCTTACTTTTTATCGTCGTTAACTTCTTCAAACTCAGCGTCAACCACATCCTCAGCATCTGCTTTCGCTTCTTCTGCATTGGCACCTTCACCCGCTTCTGCATTTTCAGCATAAGCTTGTTCCGCCAATTTTGCTGCTGCTTCACTTAATGCTGTTGTTTTGGCTTCAATATCGTCTTTATCTTCGCCTTTTAACGCTTCTTTAAGCTCGGCAACCGCAGCTTCAATTTTCACTTTTTCGTCAGCATCTAACTTATCGCCTAACTCAGCAATTGATTTCTCAGTGCTATGTACTAAGCCATCACCTTGGTTACGCGCATCGACCAATTCATGGAATTGGCGATCTTCCTCAGCATGCGCTTCAGCATCTTGTACCATTTGTTCAACTTCTTCATCAGACAAACCACTTGATGCTTTAATCACGATAGACTGTTCTTTACCTGTCGCTTTATCTTTCGCTGATACATTCAAAATACCATTGGCATCAATATCAAACGTGACATCAATTTGTGGTTGACCGCGTGGTGCTGCGGGAATATCTGATAAGTCAAAACGACCTAGAGATTTATTCGCTGATGCCATTTCACGTTCACCTTGCATAACATGAATGGTCACTGCGGGTTGATTGTCTTCTGCTGTTGAGAACACTTGATTCGCTTTCGTTGGGATCGTGGTATTTTTCTCAACCAATTTGGTCATCACGCCACCCATGGTTTCAATACCCAGGCTTAATGGTGTGACGTCTAATAACAGAACGTCTTTTACATCGCCTGCCAAAACAGCCGCTTGAATCGCCGCCCCAGAAGCAACCGCTTCATCAGGGTTCACATCTCTACGTGGCTCTTTGCCAAACAGTGCTTCCACCGCTTCTTGGACTTTCGGCATTCTTGTTTGACCACCGACCATGATAACTTCATCAATCTCAGACAATGATAGGCCAGCATCTTTCAGCGCCGTTTTACACGGTGCGATACTACGTGTAATCAAGTCTTCAACCAATGACTCTAATTTGGCACGGGTTAAACGCACTTCCATATGTTTCGGACCAGACGCATCAGCTGTCACATACGGTAAGTTAATATCTGTTTGTTGGCTTGAAGATAATTCGATTTTCGCTTTTTCAGCTGCATCTTTTAAACGTTGCAATGCTAAAGGATCATTCGACAAATCAATACCTTGGTCTTTTTTGAACTCATCAACTAAGAATTCAATAATACGTTGGTCGAAATCTTCACCACCTAGGAATGTATCACCGTTAGTCGCTAATACTTCAAATTGATGTTCGCCTTCGATGTCTGCAATTTCGATGACTGACACATCGAAAGTACCACCACCCAAGTCATAGACCACGATAGTTGAGTCACCGCGTTTTTTGTCCATACCGTAGGCCAATGCCGCAGCAGTAGGCTCATTGATAATACGTTTGACGTCAAGACCGGCAATTTTACCAGCGTCTTTCGTTGCTTGACGTTGTGAATCATTAAAGTAAGCGGGGACGGTGACAACGGCTTCCGTCACTTCTTCACCTAAGAATTCTTCTGCTGTCTTTTTCATTTTCATTAAGACACGTGCAGAAATTTCTGGTGGCGCCATCTTCTTACCGTTTGCTTCCACCCAGGCATCACCATTATCGGCTTCAACAATCGTGTAAGGCACCATGTCGATATCACGCTGTACGACATCATCTTTAAACTTACGACCGATTAAACGTTTAATCGCAAATAATGTGTTGTTAGGGTTAGTGACCGCTTGGCGTTTGGCTGATTGACCCACCAACACCTCGTCATCTTTTGTGAAAGCGACAATAGAAGGGGTAGTACGATCACCTTCGCTATTTTCAATAACGCGTGCTTTACCGTCTTCTAATACCGCCACACAGGAATTGGTCGTTCCTAAATCAATACCAATAATTTTAGCCATGTCTCTTTTCTCCACTGTTTCTTAAATATGCTTGCTTTTACACTAGCTGTTGAGTAGTTATGTGGGGGATGAAAAAATTATTTCAAGCCCTTCGATTACTTAACGTTTTTTTATTGTGATACCACAACCATTGCTGGGCGTAATAATCGACCATTAAACTGGAAGCCTTTTTGCGCCACTGTGATAATGTGATTGGGTTCAAGGCCTTCGACCGGCTGCATTGCCATTGCTTGATGTAATTCAGGGTCAAATACTTCGCCTTCGGCAGGGTTAACTTGCTCAAGCCCAAATTTAGCAATAGATGACAAAAACATTTTCATCGTCATGTCTAAACCACCGCGTACTCCTTCAAGAGACGCCTCTTCACCCGATGCGGCATTCACGCCCAACTCCATGCTGTCATAGATAGGCAATAACTCAGCAACAAACTTATCTAAGGCATGCTTGTGGGCATTTTCTAGATCACGTGACTGACGACGACGCAGGTTTTCCATATCTGCACGTGCACGGAGTAGTTCATTCCAATGCTCATCCGCTTTATTACGGGCATCTTCTAATAGTACTAATGGATCGATTTCACTTTGAGGTTGACTATCGCTTGACGACTCTGCTTCCTGCTCAGAATTTTCAGGTGCTTTGTCGTCGATGTTATCAATTTCTTCGTTGCTCATAATCCAATGTTTCCAAATTGCTTGATGATAAGACAGCTATTTGGGGTCAAAAAAGACTATTTCAAGCATTTTGAAATATTTTTTTATTTTTAAACAGGCTGTTTCGAGTCAGTTAATCCTTATTTTTTAACCACTGACACTGACCATCACTGGTTTTATCTAGCATTTCAAGATGGCTTTGATGCGCTTCCAACTCTGCTGTAGTCGCTTTAATCACTTTGAGTGGCTTGCGTTTTTTATTGCCCGTTGTAGTCGCTTTAGCGACTTTGCTGTCTTTGGTGGCCACAACTTCTGCTGCCAACGAGAGACTGACTTGGCCACCCGTCATCGCCAGATAAACATCTGCTAAGATCTCAGAATCCAGCAGGGCTCCATGCAATTCACGATTTGAATTATCTACCTCATAACGACGGCACAAAGCATCTAAGTTATTTTTCTGGCCAGGATGTTTATCCCTAGCAAGCTTAAGTGTATCTAAAACGGTACAAACAGCATCGATCGTGCGCACCTTTGATGTAATCTTGGCTAATTCGTGATCTAAGAAACCCACATCAAATGCTGCGTTATGAATGATCAGCTCCGCGCCATCTATAAAACGCATAAAATCTTCAACAATTTCTGCAAACTTAGGCTTATCGGCTAAGGCTTCATTGGTAATCCCGTGTACTTCCATGGCACCGGCATCGATTTCACGTTCAGGATTAATATATTGATGGAATGTCTCACCTGTCAGCCTGCGATTGATCAGTTCAACACAGCCTATTTCAATAATGCGGTGATCATCAGCCGTGCTTAATCCCGTTGTTTCGGTATCCAGCACCACTTGCCGTTTGCTTTGATTTTCTGCCATGCCTTGCCTTTATTGCTTTGCTACGATATCACGAGCGGTCACCGCTAATTGATCCGCCCGTTCATTTTCTATGTGACCTTGATGACCACGAACCCATTCCCATTCCAATTGATGTGATTGTGCCGCTTTTTCCAAACGTTGCCATAAATCAACATTTTTAACCGGTTTTTTAGCGGCTGTTTTCCAATTGCGTTTTTTCCAGCCCGGTAACCACTCAAGCATACCTTTCATAACATATTGCGAATCGGTAGTGACTTTAACGCTACAATCACGCTGTAAGGCCTCTAAAGCCGCAATCACGGCCATCATTTCCATTCGATTATTAGTGGTATCTTGTTCACCACCTGATAATTCTTTCTCGACACCTTTGGTTCGTAAAATCGCCCCCCAACCACCTGGGCCAGGATTGCCACTACATGCGCCATCAGTAAATATTTCAACGTGATCCATTTATTTTTTCTCTTGTTGCCGGTTTGGTAATTAAACGCTTCTTGGGAAATAGTTGTGCGGTATGCCAACGCTGTGCCACCGGGGTTAAAGGTACGGTTCTTTTAGTGGCAACGAGCACTGTCACGCCTGAAAAGATAGGCCAAAACCGATGGCCACAGGATTCTAGCTTAAATGTTCTGTTAAGCCATTTCTCGCTTCTAAAGGGCGGTCTAAACATAAGTCGTTTCGTTGAGATAACATCAAAATTTAATAATGATAACCAGTCTTTTACCCGAGATTGGCCAAAAAAATGGCCATGCCATGGGGCCACCTTTTCACAGGGGAATACCCGACGTAAGCCCCACAAACTCCATGGATTAAAACAGCAAATAATCATTGTGCCATCGGCGACTAATATTCTTTCCGACTCTCGCAATACCTGATGGGGATCTGATGAGAACTCCAATACATGGCTTAATACCAAGGTATCTAAACTATTAGATTTGAAGGGTAGCGATTCATTGCAGCCTGCAACATCTCCCGAATGGGCCATTCTCTTTCTTAACTTAGGCATCGTCATATCAGGCAATAGGTTATCTTCGATACCAATTTGTAACTGGTAATAACCATGGAAATGTTCCGGCGTACTTTGGAATAACTGTTGTTCTTGCTTGAAAACGCATTGACCCAAAGGGGTTTGCCACCAGTCTATCAGGGCTGCTTCATTGTCAATTACAGGATCAGTCATGGCCATCACCGTTACAATACTTGAGTAGCTCCAACAATCAAAAAAGCGTTAAGATAGCCGGATACTAAACGGGTTATTCTACTCCCAAGGTAGGTCTACGTTAACATGCAAACCACATTATTTTTAAAGCGATGACAAAGTTTACCGTTCATGCTGTTCCCATCTTAGAAGACAATTATGTCTGGCTTATCCAAACGATGGATTCTGCCGATGTGATTGTCATCGATCCTGGCGATGAAAAGCCAGTCCTTGAATTCATCAAACAACATCATTTAAACCCTATTGCGATACTCATTACCCATCATCATTATGACCATGTTGACGGCATTCAGTCCCTCTTAGCACATTATCCGGTGCCTGTTTTTGGACCCGCTAATGAATCAATACCCGGGATGACCCATCCTTTGTCAGCAACGGACAACTTATCGATTCATGATGCATTTCCAAACTGCCAAGTCATTGCAGTGTCTGGGCATACTCACGGCCATATTGCCTATTTAATCAACGATTGTTTGTTTTGTGGTGATACCTTATTTGCAGCAGGATGTGGCCGTCTTCTCGGGGGTACGCATGCCGAGCTATTGGCCTCACTCAAATACATCAGTACTTTGCCAGTAAACACTAAAATCTATTGTGCACATGAATATACTTTGGCTAATTTGAAATTTGCCCACACCGTTGAGCCCAATAATATTAAGACACAACAACGACTGCAACACACCGCACAATTACGAGCGCAAGGTCAGATCACACTGCCCTCCACACTCGAGCTTGAACTCGCCACCAATCCTTTTCTACGTTGTCATGAGCCCTCAGTGATCAAACGTGTTGAACAGCATGTATCGCATGACTTAGATGGCGAACTGGCGGTATTTACAGCCCTACGACAATGGAAAGATAATTTTTTATGAGTCCGTTATTACTTGTCAATAGTGACGTGTGGATAAGGAATCGAAATATTATTTTCATCGAAGGCCAGTTTGATTTGTTCAATCAAATCAGAACGAACAGCCCAGTAATCCTCGCTTTTCACCCAAGGCCTGACATTAAAGTTAACACTGCTATCCGCTAACTCTGTCACGGCGACGCCAGCCGCGGGCTGCTCTAACACTAAATCATGGGCTTCTAATATAGATTCCATAATTTTTTTAGCCACCAACATATCATCGTCATAACCAATGCCAAACACCAGATCAATACGACGGGTTTCACGTGCTGAATAATTGGTGATTGCACTGGCATATATTTGTCCATTCGGGACGATAATTTCGCGATTATCTGCTGTCTTCATCATGGTACTGAAAATACTGATTTGTTCTACAACACCGACAACACCGCCAGCCTCAACAAAGTCACCGAGCTTAAAAGGTCGAAAAACAATCATCATCACGCCCGCAGCAAAATTTTGTAATGAATTTTGTAAAGCTAGACCCACGGCTAAGCCCGCGGCACCGATTAAGGCAATTAATGATGTGGTATCAACACCTATTTGATTGAGTGCTGCGATAAATATTAATAACAGCAATACTGCTTTGGCGATTGAACTCACAAAGTTAATTAAAATTTCATCCAAGTCCGATTTCGCCATCATTTTACCGAGCAATTTAACCACCCATTTAACGACAATCCGTCCTACAAAAATAATTGCAATTGCAATCGCTACATTGACCAATATTGACATGACCTACTTACTCTCCGTTATATTTATTTGTTACGTTTATTGAATTAATAATCTCTGCAATCAATGCTGGCCCTTGATAAATAAAGCCACTGTAGATCTGTACTAGGCTCGCACCGGCTGCTATTTTAGCCACGGCATCCTGACCCGACATAATGCCGCCCGCCGCGATTATAGGCATCGCACTAGGTAATGTCGATCTGAATTGATGGACTATTTCGGTTGATTGTTCAAAAACGGGACGTCCACTTAAACCGCCCGCTTGTTCAGCATGTTTTAAACCCGTGACTTTATCGCGTGCCATGGTGGTATTGGTGGCGATCACTGCATCAATTTCATGTTGTGTAAAGGCTTCCGCCAGCTCTTGTACTTCACCCTCTTCTAAATCCGGCGCCACTTTTACTGCCATTGGCACATAACGATTATTCTGTTGATGTAAGCTTGTTTGCTTATCTTTTAAAGCACCGAGTAAGGCTTTAAGTGATTCACCAAACTGTAGTGTTCTTAATCCTGGCGTATTGGGAGAAGAAATATTGATCGTGACGTAATCTGCCTGTTGATACACTTTCTCTAAACCAATCAAATAATCACCCACCGCGTCTTCAACAGCAGTGTCGATGTTTTTCCCAATATTAATGCCAACTATTGCATCGACGTGTGCCGCTTTAACTTGCTCAATTAAATGATCCACACCTAAATTATTAAAGCCCATTCGATTAATAATGGCTTCAGCTTCCGGCAGGCGGAATAGCCTCGGTTTTGGGTTGCCAAGTTGCGGACGCGGCGTGACCGTGCCAATCTCAACAAAACCAAAGCCTAGTGCAGATAAGGCGCTGAGATAGTCACCATTTTTATCCAAACCAGCCGCCAACCCCACTCTATTGGGAAAAGTAAGCCCCATCACTTCAACTGGCGTCGCAGGGGGCACTGGATACAATATTGGGGATAATTTCAAACTGCCTAATGCTTTAATTCCCATCATCCCAAGGTGGTGAGATTTTTCGGCATCAAGCTGAAACAGCAGGGAGCGTAATAACTCATATAGCATTACGCTGTACCCAGTTCGACGTGATAGCCACTGAATTTACGGATATTTAATACCCCCGTATCCAATATAAGATATTGGCCTTTAATACCTTGCAACACACCTGATATGTCTGGTGTTTTATCAAAATTTAAGGATTTCACTTTTTCGGGATAATGTTCAATCGGATAGCGAATGTCGACTACTTTCTCATCATTCAACGGGGTGATTTCTCCCTCACCAAACCGCTGTTGTAATGCAGTGATATCCTCACTACATTGTTCCATTAATTGCTGTCTCATTTGTTGTAAATCAACTGACTCAGCATCACCTTTTAACATTTTCCGCCAATCTGTCCGATCAGATACATGGGCTTTAAATGCCACCTCAACCAAACCCGATTGATAACGACTCTTGACCCTAAATATCGGTAAGGCTTGTGCTGCCCCTTGATCGATCCAGCGTGTCGGTATTTGATTAACGCGTGTAATGCCCACTTTAATACCTGAGCTATTGGCTAAATACACAATATGATCTTGCATACAAAACTCTTCGCCCCACGCTGGTTCGCGGCAGGTGCCCGCTTCATAATGACAAGTCTCAGGGCGCATAATGCAAAGATCACATTGGGCCAGTTTTTGAGAACAGGGAAAGCAATAGCCACCACTAAAACTTTTTTTCGTTAGGCGATCACAAGCATTGCAATGGATCTCACCCGCATAGCTAAGTGAAATAGGCTGCCCGACCCGCTGATTCATATTGACCCGCTGATCACTTAAGACCATTTCATAGTTTGCCTGCGATGAGGGTTCGGACAATGTTACTGCCATTTTAGACAAGACACCTGCTACTGCTGCCACCTTAGATACCTCAGTTTGAATGGATAGCCCGTTATCTTAACGTAATCTCAATACACAGACGAGCGTATTTGATTATTGTATTCTGTCAGTCTTGTGAAGTACCAAATAAAAAAGGGCAGCCTGAACGGGGCTGCCCTTGAACTACTACGAGACAAATCAATTAATCCTTAAAGTGGAGGGAAATTAATCGACTAATGTGATACTTATCACATTGCAGGCCACCCTAAAAAACTACTTATAATCAATCATTTAAATATAAATGGCTTTTACTTTTAAGGTTGCCATGCACTCAGTTAGTACATCTTTGTCCTAAATGGTTCATTTTTATTCAAAAAAATTTAATTTGTTGTAAACATTTAACGATCAAAAATTAAAAATCCCAGTCGTTTTCACTTCTGATGCGAGCAAAGTTAAAAATCTTGAATCACACCTATTTGGTTTGGCGTAGAAAATCATTTAAGCTTGGATAAGGTATAGCGAAAGGAGTGTATTATGAAAATATGCCGTTTTATGCTGTTTACGAGTCTTCTTCTATTAATGGGCTGTTCAGGAAACAAAGTTGAATTCAGCACTATTGATATATTTCCAACTAGCATTACTGTCGCTACCGGAAGAAATGCCAGTGGGCAAAATTTTGGTGGACCAGTTTGTTCTTCTGGTACCTGTACCTGCTTCTCTTCCCAATATGGACAAGTTGGCTTTAGCCGACACAAGGATCCCGGCTCTGGCCCTTTAAATTGTACAGATAACTGTGATTGCGTATTTAGAACAATAGTAGAGTTTGACATTGAAAACAACATTAACCTAAATGCTGTTGGTGCGAATATATTTAGTGCAGAATTACATTGGAAAAGCGATCTTCCTGAAACGCGAACCATTCCATCAAGTGTCTACCCTCCTAACAAGAGTTGCGTATCAGGCTTATATGTCATTAATAGTGTGATTACTGATTTTCCTACTAGCACCCCCGACCCAGATCTTCGGGTGCTCTACCCCATTTCGAAATTCACCGAACCTTGGGGAACCGGAGACATTAGCGAACAACCTTTTGCGACAGTGACTGACTATGTAAAAGGTTTGAAACCCGCGGGCAATTTTCCAACATTGAGGTTTGTACTAACAGGACCGGATGAGTCAATACGCTCTGCTAATGAACACGACTGTTTTTCTGCGCTAGAGAAAGGGGGTTTATTTTTACGTGTTATCTTAACGACAACGACGGGAAAATGGCCATCTAGCTAGAGAGTAAAGGGTGATATCGGCCCCTGAATAGTCGGCTAGCGCGCTTACACTTTAAATTTATATTGAGTGAATTTGATAGATCCATCCAAAGCCTTCAATCATCCTCTTCAAGTAAGCGCTGTTGTCGTTGTTGTTCCTCGGCTAAGATTGATTTAATTTCAAGCATCACGCCATCGACATCCGCGAGTTGCGTGTTTTCTTCAAAATAGCCTGTGAGCTCAATGTCCGGCTGTAGCTGTCCATTCTCAAACAGTGCCCATATTTCTTTGTCATAGCGACTGCTCAATAATTCTGGCGCGTATTGCGCGTAATAACGTGTCATATTCTGCACATCTCGCTCTAGCATCGATTGCGCATTGTTATTAGCGGCAGCATTCACCGCTTGGGGTAAATCAATAATCACCGGACCATTTTCATCAACCAAAACATTAAACTCTGATAAATCACCATGTACGATCCCTGCACAAAGCATTTTCATCACAGAGTGCATCACAATGACATGGTCTTCTCGTGCTTGCTCGGCCGACATCGAAATATCGTTAAGACGCGGAGCCACTTGGCCGTCCTCATCGGTGATTAATTCCATCAATAACACGCCATTAAGGCAATCATAGGGCTGAGGAACTCGAACACCCGCACCGGCGAGAAGGTAGAGCGCATCGACTTCAGCATTTTGCCATGTTTCTTCTTGTTGCTTACGGCCAAATTTAGAGCCTTTTTCCATGGCCCTGCCGCGGCGGCTGTTGCGGACTTTACGTCCTTCTTGATATTGCACCGCCTTTTTAAAGCCTCGTTTAGCGGCATCTTTATAAACTTTGGCACAGCGAATATGACTACCGCACCGGACAACATAGACATCGGCTTCTTTGCCACTCATCAGTCGACTCATGACCTCGTCCACTAAGCCATCATCAACAAGCGGCTGGATTTGTTTTGGTATTTTCATAGTCCTTGGATCTTACCAGCTTAATGGAACGCCCAATAAAAAGCCCCAGCAGAATGAACTACTGAGGCTTCGTATTTGTTGGTACCTAGGGCCGGAATCGAACCGGCACGGCCGTGAAGCCGAGGGATTTTAAGT
>Ga0316189_10003709_pt1 | contig 14807 bp, 17 predicted proteins | sample LowCovwburrow_MG_FD_204930 | JGI IMG/M metagenome (GOLD analysis project Ga0316189, IMG submission 204930) | Coastal sediment microbial communities from Maine, United States - Lowes Cove worm burrow | ecosystem: Environmental > Aquatic > Marine > Coastal > Sediment | place: USA: Maine...
GAAGCGATTTTTAATTGTCCATAATATTGGTGCGGGTCAGGTTATAGAAGATTGTCTTTTTGATTTTAAAATTATTGGGCATTATCGGTTTGTAAAATAATTTTGTCATTCCTGCGAAGGCAGGAATAACAGCCTTATCTCAACCGCGCTAAATAATCAAAATGCTCTCCTTCTAAAATCAATTCACATTTAAGCCCTACAGAAGTACACGCGGTTAGTAGTGTATTAAAATCTAAATACAACCATTTCATTGGGTTTTCTTTTTCGCCTTTATAGCTCAAAAAATAATCGAGCTCACCATAGTAATTTGCATTTATATCTTCCCAAAAACCACCATCTTCATCGTCATACATATATTTAATATCTGACGAATCAATTAAAATTTGTCCGTTAGGATTTAATAAACGTTTTAAATGCGATAAGTATTTTGAAACTTGCAATAATTCTTGAAAAATGCCTGTACCATTCATTAATAATAAAATGGTGTCAAAAGTTTCGGTCTCTTTTAAAACGTTTTTTACTTCGGCATACAAAACGCCACGTTGTTTGCAGACATCAATAGCTCCTTTCGAAATATCGATAGCTTTAACTTCAAATCCTTTTTCTTGCAAATACAAACTATGATTTCCTGCTCCACAACCCACATCTAAAACAGCACCTTTTGCAAGTTTTAAAGCCTTTTGTTCTAGCTTTGGCACGTCTTTAAAATCTCGAAATAAATAGGGAAGAGGTAATACATCTTCATCAGAAATGCTGGTTGAAGTAATAATATCTTCGGTGTAATTTCCGTTTTGGTAATCTAATAAAGCTTGTCCGAAAATATCTTTCAAAATTAAATACTTTAGTTATTTTTACATTATGCAAGACATCATAAATAATCTGCCAAAGCTAGCCAAAGATAAGCATAACGAAAACAAAAAATTCTTTACAAAACTTAAAAAGAAACCTCCTAAGAATTTAGATTATATTATGCAAAAATTGCACGAAACAGAGTTTGATAAAACTGATTGTTTAACCTGTGCAAATTGCTGCAAAACCACAGGGCCATTATTTACAGATAAAGATATTGATAGAATATCAAAGCACTTTAGACAAAAACCACAGCAGTTTATAAATCAGTATTTACGGATTGATGAGGACAACGATTATGTATTGCAAAATGTACCATGTACCTTTCTAGGCGCAGATAATTATTGCTCTATTTATGAGGTTAGACCAAAAGCCTGCAGAGAGTTCCCGCATACCGATAGAAAGAAGTTTCATCAAATCTCTAATCTTACTTTAAAGAATGTTGCTATGTGCCCTGCGGCGTTTAATATTGTTGAGGAAATGAAAAAGAAAATTAAAGTTTAGGTTTTTTAAATAGAATTTTTCGTAGTATCTTGACTACTTTAAGATTCAATTAAATAAATGTTATGAAAAAAGTATGTGTTATTATTTTTACTTTATGTTGTATATTAAATGCAAAGGCTAGCAATAATTGGTTAACTTCTTTTGAAGAGGCTCAAAAAATAGCTTTAGCAACAGATAAACTTATATTAGTCGATTTTTGGGCTACTTGGTGTGGTCCATGTAAAAAAATGGATTCAGAATCGTGGAGTAAAGAAGAAGTAAAACAGTTAATGGCTAATTATGTTCCTGTAAAAATTGATATAGATAATAACAGGGGGTTGGCTCAAAAATATGATGTAAAAGGTATTCCTTTTATATTTATTATGGATGGTAATGGTAAGGTTTTGTATAAACAAATGAGTTACAAAACGAAAAATGAAGTTATAAAATTATTAAACACGTATGCTATTAATACAGCATTTTTAAATAAAGATCTCATAAATTTTTACACAAAAGAAAATTTCGCTACGTCTTTTAGGGTAGCTTGTAAATATAATGATTTTAGTGTTTTTTTAGAAGATAAAATTAGATATGATTTTTTAAACCTATCTAGCCAATATTTTAATATTTCTAAAAAAAAATTAAAAAAGGAAGATTTAAAAAACAAAGAAGCGTTTTTACAAAAAATTGAACTGTTTGAAATTCAAGAAAAGTTAACAATAAATAAACCAGATAAGGCAATTAAAATGTTAAATAAAATTAATGATAGTAAGGTTGATAAAATGAATTTATATTTTTATTGTCGACTTAATTACTTAGCATTTAAACTAAAAAAAAATGTTGATAAAGCTGCTGTATGGCATAATAAACTAAATGAAGTTGAAAGAAAAAAAGCAGATATGTTTTTAAAAAGCATATAGAATATAAAGTTCAAATTGTGGAAACCATATTGCAATATTTCGAAACCATTCCTTCGCTTCATCGCGGACTAATAATTGTTGGAGGTTTAACTTTTTTCTGGCTTTTAGAAGGCGCAATGCCCTTATTTAATTTCAATTATAAAAAATGGCAACATGCCGTTCCTAATATATTTTTTACCATAACTACGATACTTGTTAATTTACCAATGGCATTTCTTTTGTTGCTGTCTGCAGATTGGACAATTGCCAATAATTTTGGTATTTTAAATTGGTTACCAGAAATGTCTTTAGGATTATATATTGTTGTAGGGGTCTTTTTAATGGATTTTTTCGGTGCTTATTTGCCACATTTAATCGAGCACAAAGTACCACCGTTATGGATGGTGCATTTGGTACACCATTCCGACCATAAAGTAGATGCTACAACCGCTAACAGACACCACCCTATAGAGAGTGTTATACGTTATTTGTTTACATTAATAGGAGTTATTGTTATTGGTGCTCCTATTGGAGTCGTAATGTTATACCAGTCATTATCAATTGTTGCAACACAATTTAGTCACTCAAATATTAAATTGCCTAAAAAGGTTGATAAATTAATAAGTTATGTGTTGGTCTCTCCTGATATGCATAAGGTACACCACCATTATAAAATGCCATACACAGATTCTAATTACGGCAATATTTTTTCGGTTTGGGATAGATTATTTGGTACGTACATGGAATTAGATACTGATAAAATCATTTATGGCGTTGATGTGTTTCCAGATGAAAAAGAAAACAGCAACATTAAAGATTTGTTGAAACAACCTTTTCAGAAATACAGAAAATCAACTGAAACCGAAGGCTAATCAATCATAAATCAAATACTTGGCTCTAATTTTTTTAAAAGCTTTTAAATCGTCATGCCATGTTTTTTTAATAGTATCTTCGCTTAAACCAGCTTCAATTTGTTTTTGGAGTTTATCTGTCCCTGCATGTTTTGTAAATCCACTAGTAAGAAAAAACAAAGATTTATCTGTTGAATTTTTATAAGCTTTTATAACCCATTTTAAAGTCATAATTCCGTTAATGTTTTCATCTTTTAAATCTTCGCCATAGCAAACAACGTCTTTATGTTTTGGGTTTTTAGCACCAAAATTTGAAACAGGCGTATAGTTAAACTTAAGCACTTCTTTATCTAAAAAGGGTGCGCCATAACGCTGAAACTGAAACTCAGTACCACGACCAGCATTTACGTTTGTGCCTTCAAAAAGACCTAAACTTGGATATAGTTTTATAGATTGATCGTTTGGCAAATTTGGTGAAGGTCTAATAGGTAAACTATAAAAAGAGTCGTGAGTATAATGTTTAATAGGAATGATAGTAATATCACATTTCTGGTTGTTTGCTAGCCATTTTTCACCATTAATCATGTGTGCATATTCGCCAATAGTCATACCGTGTACTAACGGAATGGGATGCATTCCTAAAAAACTTTTGTTTTCAATTTTTAAAGTAGGCCCATCAATATAATGTCCGTTAGGATTTGGTCTATCTAATATTATCAACGGGATTTTAGCTTCAGCGCAAGCTTCCATAACATAATGTAATGTGGAGATATAAGTGTAAAAGCGAACACCAACATCTTGAATATCAAAAATAATAACATCTAAATCTTCTAGTTGTTGTTGTAATGGCTTTCTGTTTTTTCCGTGAAGTGAAATAAGAGGTAAATTAGTTTTAGTATCAACATCATCTTTAACATGCTCACCTGCATCGGCTGTACCACGAAATCCATGTTCTGGTGCAAATACTTTTTTAATATTAATATTTAAAGCCATTAAAGAATCTACTAAATGCGTATAGCTTCTATCATTAAAAATAACAGAAGTCTGATTTGCAACAACACCAACACGTTTGCCGTTAAGTAATGGTAAATAGGTTTCAATTTGATTTGCACCAACAACAATACTTTTACTAATCGAATCAGTTTTGTCATGCTGAGCTTGTCCAAGCATCTCATCATTTATATCCGTTTTACTTTTCGATAAGTTTGCACAAGAAATCATTAAAACAAACCCAATAATTATCGGGAATAAAACTGTATTTTTGAAAACATTAAAAGCCATTATATAAATTGAATTACGAGTTTTTTATTGCTAAACGCATTATTGGTAGTAAAGCGTATAAAAGTAGCATATCGGCACCAATAATAAAAATTGGTATTGCAGCAATTGCTATTGGAATTGTTGTTATGATGATTGCTATTGCCACAGGCATAGGTTTGCAACAAAAAATTCGCGATAAAGTGGTGGCTTTTAGTGGACATGTAAATATTACAAATTACGATAGCAATAATTCGCAAGAAAGTGTATTCCCGATATCAAAAAAGCAAGAGTTTTATCCAGAATTTAAATCCGTAGAAGGCATAAGTCATATTCAAGCAATTGCAACAAAATTTGGGGTAATACGTACCGAAACAGATTTTGAAGGTGCCATTTTAAAAGGCGTAGGGAGTGATTATAACTGGAGCTATTTTAAAGCGTTTTTAATAGAAGGCAGATTGCCAGATTATAGCGATAAACGAAACGAAGACGTTTTAATATCGCAATATTTAGCAAACCGATTGCAGTTTAAATTGGGTGATACTTTTCAAATGATATTTAAAAAAGAAGACCCAAACAAACTCCCAAACATAATTACATACACTATTGTTGGAATTTATAATTCAGGTTTTCAAGATTTCGATGCACAATATCTTCTAGGAGATATTCGGCATTTGCAGCGTATTAATAAATGGGAAGACGATCAAATAGGTAGTTTCGAAGTTTTTATTAACGATTATAGTGAGTTGCAAGAAAAAGGCATCGAAATTTATAAAAATACACCATCAACATTAAACACACAAACCATAGACGATAAATACTATTCTATTTTAGAATGGATTAAAATTTTTGATAAGAACATTTATGGCATTATAGGTATTATGATACTCGTAGCTGGCATTAATATGATAACCGCATTACTCGTATTAATACTAGAACGCACACAAATGATTGGTATTTTAAAAGCCTTAGGCAGTAACAATTGGAGCATTCGAAAATTATTTATTTACAACGCATCATATCTTATTTTTTTAGGTTTACTATGGGGTAATATTTTAGGTTTAGGGCTGCTTTTTGCGCAAAAATATTTTAAATTATTTCAGCTCAACCCAAGTGTATATTACGTCACTGAAGCACCAGTTTATATTAGTTTAAGCTACATTGTCGCCTTGAATATTGGCACACTTATATTGTGCTTGCTCATGCTTTTAGTTCCTTCGTACATCATTACAAAAATATCCCCAGTAAAAGCAATTCGATTCGAATAATTAATTGGTGTTAAAAACAAATAGTCAGGCTTGAAGCCATCTTGGGCATAGTTGAAAGTCTATATCGTTTCATTCTGTCATTCCTAAGGCTTGTGCTGTCCCTTCAATAAGAGGAATCTACAATATAAAAGATAACGCATCAACCGCAAAAGCAGATTGCAAATAATAATGGCGATCTTTTTTACTTTATGCCAATTATTTCAAATGGTAAATGGTATTATTATACTATTTTTGCGCAAAACGTATTTATGGCACGCATTTTAGCAATAGATTATGGTATGAAACGAACAGGAATAGCAGTAACAGATGAGTTACAGATTATTGCCTCGGGACTTACTACGGTTAATACTAAAGTGCTAATTCAGTTTTTAAAGGATTATACCAGTAAAGAAAAGGTTGAATTATTTTTAGTAGGCGAACCCAAGCAGATGGATAACACCGCATCTGAAAGCGAAACATTAATTCAACCATTTTTAGTAAAATTAGAGAAACAATTCCCTAAGACGCCTATTGTAAGGGTAGATGAGCGTTTTACTTCTAAAATGGCATTTCAAACCATGATAGATAGCGGTTTAAAAAAACAACAACGCAAAAATAAAGCACTAATTGATGAGATTAGTGCAACACTTATTTTGCAAAGCTATTTATATTCAAAATAGATTTTTTAAAATACGTATTTTTACAAAAATTAAATAATGTAATCATAATGATTTTACCAATTGTAGCATATGGCGACCCCGTTTTAAAGAAAAAGGGCGTAGATATTACAAAAGAATATCCAAATTTAGATACCCTTTTAGAGAACATGTTCGAAACCATGTACAATGCTTTTGGTGTTGGTTTAGCAGCGCCACAAATAGGATTACCAATTCGTTTGTTTTTGGTTGATACAACCCCTTTTTCAGAAGACAAAGACCTTACAGAAGCCGAACAAAATGCGTTAAAAGATTTTAAGCGCGTTTTTATTAATGCTAAAATTATAAAAGAAGAAGGTGATGAATGGGCTTTTAACGAAGGCTGTTTAAGTATCCCAGATGTTAGAGAAGATGTGTTTAGACAACCAAAAATCACTGTTGAATATCTGGATGAGCAATTTAAAAAACATACCGAAGTTCTCGAGGGTTTAATAGCAAGAGTGATTCAACACGAATACGATCATATTGAAGGTGTATTATTTATTGATAAATTATCGAGCTTAAAAAAACGTTTAATAAAAGGGAAGTTAAATAATATTTCTAAAGGAAAAATTAATGTAGATTATAGGATGCGCTTTCCAGAGCAAAAAAAGAAACGATAATTGTTGCACCATATAATTAAACAATTGATATTTGCCCCTTTCAAAAAAAAAATAATTTATGGGATTAGATAAAATTTTAGCCATTTCTGGAAAACCAGGTTTATATAAACTAGTAGCACAAACACGGGGCGGTTTTGTTGCAGAATCGTTAATAGATAACAAACGTATTTCTGTAAGCGTACAACAAAACGTTAGTGTGTTAAGCGATATTGCTGTTTACACCTTGACAGAAGAAATTCCTTTAAAGCAAGTTTTAACTAATATTAAAGAAAAAGAAAAAGGGGAGTTAACCAGTGTTAAACCAAAAGAGAGTAAAGATAAGTTAGAAGAATATTTCTTTGATGTTTTGCCAGATTACGATGAAGACAGAGTTTACGCAAGCGACATAAAAAAAATTCTACAATGGTATAATTTATTGCAGCAGCATAATATGTTAGAACTTTTAGATGTTAAAAAAGATGAGGAAGAAACTCATGAAAAATAAAAATAATTTATTTTTTTTAGAATCAAACCTCTATGTATAGAGGTTTTTTTATGCTTTAATTTGTAAGGAGTTAGGTTTAAACTCGACCTTAAATTCACTAACAAAAATTATCTATAAAAAATGAAGTCACTTTGGTTTTTTGATGATGTCAATCTTTTCAAAGTATTATGTCCCCATAAGTTTAAAGCTTACAAAGCTGAACATGATTTTGATGCGTACAAAAAAAAGGACTATATATATTTTGAAGACGACTCTGCTAATAAGGTATATCTTATAGAAAAAGGAAAAGTAAAAATTGGTTATTATAGTGAAGAAGGAGATGAAGTTGTAAAAGCTATTTTAACGCGTGGCGAATTATTTGGTGAAACAGCAATATTTGGCGAATCAATAAGAGAGGAATTTGCACAATCTATAGATAACACTACAAGCATTTGTCCAATATCTGTTGATACTATGCATGATTTAATGCGAAATAATCAAACCTTTAGTTTTAAAATTTATAAGGTTATTGGTTTTAAATTAAAGAAATTAGAACGCCGTCTTCAATTATTATTATTTAAAGATGCAAAAACGCGACTTATCGAGTTTTTAGATGAGTTGTGTATGGATTACGGGTACGACTGTGAAAAAACTGGAGACAAAGTTATCCGTCATCCATATACTCAAAAAGATATAGCATCATTAATTGGTACATCTCGCCCAACGTTAAACATTCTTTTAAACGAATTAAAAGAAGAAAAAGTTATCGAATTTTCAAGAAAAGAAATAAGAATTCATGAAAAAACTGCTTAATGTTAGGTAGCTAACATTTTGTTAAAAAACCAAAGCTTAATTTTGTAAGTAAATTAAAATGAACTTATAAAACTTATAAAATTATGATTAGAAAAATGTTTTTAGCAGTATTAGCAATAGGAATTTTTGCTACTTCTTGTGGTAATGACGATGACGGACCAACAATAGCTGGTTTAACTTTAGACTTAGACGGTTTAGAACCTTTAGGAGCCGATTTTGCGTATGAAGGTTGGATTATTGTAGATGGTACTGCAGTTTCTACAGGAACTTTTACGTCAGTTGATAATTTTCCACAAACTTTTATTGTTGATGCAGCCCAATTGGCAAGTGCTACAACATTTGTGCTTTCAATTGAGCCAAAAGGAGATACAGACCCAGCCCCAGCTGCCACAAAAATTTTAGCAGGAGACTTTTCAGGTAATTCTGCTACCGTAAGTTCTAATGGTATAGTAGCCGATTTTAGTGCGGCTTCAGGAAAGTACATATTAGCAACTCCTACTGATACTGATGATACTAATGAAGCTAGTGGTGTTTGGTTTTTAGATAATACAAATGCACCACCACCAGTTGCTGGTTTAGATTTACCAGAACTACCAGATGGTTGGAAATACGAAGGTTGGGCTGTTATTGGTGGCACCCCAATTAGTACAGGAACATTTACTAATGTTGCAGCAACAGATGATGCAGATACTTTTAGTGGTAGTGTTGCTTTACCAATACCAAATGGTGACGACGGATTCTTTCCTGGTGAAGACTTTTTAGAAAGCGCACCAGCTGGAACAACATTTCCAACAGATTTAAAAGGTGCAACCATTGTAATTTCTGTTGAGCCAAGCCCGGATGATAGTCCAGGACCATTTACGTTAAAACCTTTGGCACACATGGTACCTGATGATGCCATGAACCATACTGTTATTAATATGGGAGCTGGTCCAGTTACATCTTTATCAGGGACAGTAACTAGATAAAAATATTATAAACACGTTGTGTTTGTTAAATTTATAGCATAGTTTCGACTTAGAAACTATGCTTTTTTTATTTAAGATTTATGAAGATTAGCAAATCAAAAAGAAATAATATTATTTTTTTAATTGTTATAGCGGTGTTTTTAATTCCGCAAGTACGACAGCCTATACAAGTATTTCTACAAAAAGGCTTAGCATTAATTAGTCCGTCTGTAATACATGAGGATAGACAATCTAGTATAACAGACTATAATTGGAAGTTAAAAGATAAAAGCGGAACCATTTTTAATTTTGAAAAAACCAAAGAAAAAGTAGTGCTAGTAAACTTTTGGGCAACCTGGTGTCCGCCTTGTATTGCAGAAATGCCAAGCTTACAAAAACTTTATAATGATTATAACAATAACATTGAATTTGTATTTATTTCAAATGAATCGTTTGAAACCATTAATTCATTTTTAGAAAAAAACAACTATACGTTTAAAGTTTATAATGAAGCTTCAAAATCAGATTTCTTTAATGTGAGAGGCATTCCAAGAACGTTTTTAATAGATAAACACGGTAAGATAGTTATTGATAAAACGGGTGCTGCAAACTGGAATAGCAAATCGGTTAGAAATACTATTGATAACTTGTTGAAATAGGTCAGGTTTTTTTGTTTTCTAAAGTTTTAACAATAAATATGTTTAAAAGAATAAGAGTAAAAGCATAAACAGTATCTTCAATAGGAATGGTAAAAAGTCTAATCCCTAAATTCTCAGTATTATTATACCAAACCACTTCATTTTCAATAAAACTACCTGTTAATATACCATTTACAATAAAAAATGGTATTAGCATGACTAAAAATGTTAAGTAAAATTCACTTAATAACCTCAAGTTTTTTGTTAGAACGATTACGGTTAAAATTGCAGCTAATAGAAAGTTAACAAATGTGTACCACTTGTTAAAGTGAATAATAGCGATTAGTAAAAAAGATGTAATTAATAAGTAAGAAATTATTTTTGAAATATGTTTTGGCAGTTTCATATTTGGCAAATAATACAATAAAGCAAAATGAGTAAAAACACATGCGTATGGAATGCATATAAAAAAGAGCCATTCTTCAATAGGTAAATAAAACAATTTTACACCTAAAAAATAATCACCATTAAACCCCCAAATGTTTTTTAAAGTAAAAACAATATCCCAAGGGATAAAAATTAACATAGATATAGCGATTCCTAAAAATAGCGATTTCCAATATTTATAGAATTTTAATTTAGGATGAAAACTAAAAAGAAAAGGAATTGATAACGACCCTAAATTAAGTAACAGATATAAATAGTACATCTGTTATTTTTTAAAGTATTTAAAAGGAATAAATAGCATCCCGAAACATTCTCCATCTTCTTTTCCTAAATGTTTATGGTGTATTTTGTGTGCGCGTCTTACACCTTTTGCATACCAATTATTAGCGTTTCTAAAGAGTTTAAAACGCTGATGGATAAAAATATCGTGTACCAAAAAATAAGATAATCCGTAGGCGAAAATTCCAAGTCCAATAGGCAAACCTATCCAAAGGGCGTTATATCTCCAAAGTAAAAAAAAACTAATGCTAACGACGGCGTAAAAAACAAAAAAAACATCATTACGTTCAAACCAACTATCGTGGTCTTTTTTGTGATGATCTTTATGTAAACGCCATAAAAAGCCATGCATAATATATTTGTGCGTAAACCACGCCATAAATTCCATAAAGCAATAAGTGCCTAAAAAAACAAGTATCCAAAGTAGCGTTTGCATCGTTTAAAATTACATTAAATTTAATTGATATTTTATATAACTGCGCATTAAAAGTTCAACTTTTTTAAGGTTAGATACCCTAATACGAGCGTTTTTAATTTGGAAAGCTGGTGTCTTTTTTAATTTTTTTAGCAATTGTCTATAATATCTGTATGCCATAAATACACCAAACTTGGCTTCATTGGGTAGCTTTTTTATGCCACTTAAGCCTTTTTCAAAATCTAATTCTATATCGTCAATTATTTTTTGTTTTGAGATTTCATCAAGGTTTCTCAAATCGGTATTCGGAAAATAAGTTCTGTTTAAGTCTTCGAAATCTGCTTTTAAATCTCTTAGAAAATTCACTTTTTGAAAAGCAGAACCTAGAGCCATGGCAGTTTCCTTTAGTTCATTATATTTTTCGCTGTCGCCTTTTACAAACACTTTTAAGCACATAAGCCCTACAACATCTGCAGAACCATAAATATAGGCTTTAAATTCATCTTCTGTAAGATATTTAGTTTTGTGTAAATCCATTCGCATACTATTCATAAAAGCATCAACTAGATCTTTATCGATATAGTACTTATGATAGCTGTGTTGAAATGAATTTAGTATAGGATTGAGGCTAATTTTGTTCTTTAAAGCCAATTCTAAATCTTCACTAAATCTATTAAAGAGTTCTTCTTTATTATAATCGTGGAAAGAATCTACAATTTCATCAGCAAAACGAACAAAACCATAAATGTTATAAATATGGCACCTGATACTAGAAAACAACATTTTTGTAGCTAACGAAAAAGACGTGCTGTATGTTTTAGTTACAAGCTTGCTAGAATTATAAGAAACGGTATCAAAAAGTGATTTCATTTATTGTTTTTAGTGATTAAATTAGCTACTAATTTCCCCGATATTAACGATGGTGGAACCCCAGGGCCAGGAACAGTTAGTTGTCCTGTGAAAAATAGATTTTTTACTTTTTTACTTTTTAATTTTGGTCTTAAAAAAGCGGTTTGCATTAGTGTGTTTGCCATACCATAAGCGTTACCTTTATAAGAATTATAATCTTTTATAAAATCGTTTATGCAAAAACTTTCTTTAAAGATAATAAGATTTTTCACATTTTGAGATGTTGCATTTTCAAATCTTGTTATTATTTTATCAAAATAGAGATCTCTGAGTTCTCTTGTATCTTCAATTCCGGGTGCTAGAGGAATTAAAAATATACCAGCTTCTTTTCCTTCAGGAGCGCTACTCGAATCTGTTTTACTTGGGAAACTCGCGTAAAAAAGCGGGTTATCAGGCCATTTTGGGGTATCGTAAATGGCTTTGGCATGTGCTTCGAAATCTACATCAAAAAATAAAGTATGATGATTTACATGTTTTAATTTTTTATTAAAACCAACATAAAATAGTAGGGAAGAGGGAGCAAATGTTTTTTTACTCCAGTATTTTTCTGAGTACTGTCTATATGGTTTTTCTAAAAGTGTTTCGGTATGATGATAATCTGCACCACTTAATACAACATCTGAAAAATAGGTTTTACCGTTTGAAATAATGCCTTTTGCTTCTCCATTTTCAACTATAATTTTATCAATTGGCGATTCTGTTTTAATATTTACTCCAAGTTCTTTTGCTAGACTTTCCATTGCCAATATAACTTGATACATGCCTTTTTTAGGATGAAAAGTACCGAGACCAAAATCAGCATAATTCATAAAACTATAAAATGATGGTGTATCGCTAGGTTTGGCACCCAAAAACAAGACAGGAAACTCTAATATTTTAATTAATCTGTCATTTTTAAATTCTTTTCTAACATCTCTTTTAATGGTGCTGAAAAATTGATTTATTTTCTTAATAGTTTTTGGTGTAATTAACTCTAGTGGAGAAATACCAGGGTTATAAACTAAATCTTTTATGGCAACATCGTAATTGTCTTTAGCGTCTTTTATAAACTTTTTTAGTTTTATAGAGCTACCAGATTCTTCTTTTTCAAAAGTCTTTATTATTTTTTCTAGGCTATCTTCAATGGTTATAAAATCGTTTTTCCCGTAATAGACGCTATATGCAGGATTCAACTTTTCTAAAGTATAATAATCTGAAGGTTCTTTGTTGAAATCTGAAAAAAATCGCTCAAAAACATCGGGCATCCAATACCAAGTTGGACCAATATCAAAAACAAATCCATCTTTTTTTAGTTGCCTTGCACGACCTCCTATGGTTTTATTTTTTTCAAAGACTTTTACGCTGTAACCAGCTTTTGCTAAGTAGCAAGCAGCAGCCAGTGAAGAAAACCCAGAGCCAATTATATGTATAGCTTGTTTCATTTGTTTAACAAATATACAAAAATGATGAACAAAATAAAATATATTTACAAATCTTTAACTAAGTCTTCTATGGAATTGTAGGTGTTAACTTTTTTAAATGACTTAGATATTTCAACTGAAGAAAGTTTTGGGCCTAAAAGCATTAAATTAGAATGTTGATTTTTTAGAAGTAATGCGTTGAATTGAGTAATATAATTTTCAATGTTTTCGGCTTCAGGATATACAGTAAAATAAGATATAAATGTAATATCATCAAAAAACTCATGTAAATCTTTTAAGCTATTCATTGGTATACTTTCCCCAAGAAAAATAGTGTGATACCCTTTACTTCTTAATTTATAGTTTATAAACAGTAAACCAATATCATGAGCTTCGTTTTCTGGTAAAAACAGTACAAAAGTTTTAGATTTTGGTTTTGGTTTTAAGTTTTGTAATTTTTCTATATTTAAAAGAATTTTTTGCTTTATATGAATGGATAAAAAATGTTCGTGTGCAGGTGTAATGGTACTAGTTTGCCATAGTAAACCAATGTCGTTTAGTAAGGGCAAAAAAACGGTGTAAAATACCTCGCTAAATGTTTTATTTTCTAATAGATTATTGTATGTGTTATAAAGAAGTGCTTGATCAAAATTAATCATCGCCATTTTTAAAGTGTTAATAGCGTGATCTTCAACTTTTGATCTCGATGCAATTTCTCTAACTTTAACAGGTATTTCTTCTTCTTTTAAACGGGCAATTTTAGAGATTTTAAGACCATTATTGTTTAAATAAGATATATTTAACAGCTTTTGTAAACTTGTTAAACTGTAATGTCTTATGTTGGTTTCGGTTCTGTTTGGGCTAAGTAGATTATAGCGCTTTTCCCATATTCTTATAGTGTGAGCCTTTATACCGGTGAGATTTTCTAAATCTTTTATACTGAAGTTAACTCGAATATTGTTCATTTTTATTTATAATTCATTAAACAAAATTACGCATTATTATTTAATGCACAGCAAAGTTTTATTTATTATAAAGAGAAACGTTTTTGTGCTTGGTAAAAAGGTTGATGGCGTTGTATCCTAATAGCCCAAACGATGTAACGTTTTATAAACAGTTTAGATAATGTTAAGTAAATATTTATAAAAGTGCGCACGAGAAGATTCGAACTTCCACATCCTAAACGGATACTGGCCCCTCAAGCCAGCGCGTCTACCAATTCCGCCACGTGCGCTTAAATAAAGGGTGTAAAAATATAAAAGTTAAACGAATAAACTTAACTATTATCATAAAAACAACTGCTTTATATTAAAAATTAATGAATAAAAAGAATAGATAATACAATCGCAAAAATTGGCTATGATACTTTTTAAAGTTTAAAAGTCATAATAACGTTAAGTTATTATCAATTCGAGCATTTCATGGCGTTTTAATCGAAAAGAATTCCTCCAGGCTTACCTTGTTTTTTTATTTTTCCTTATAAAACCACCTGCTTTGCAGGTGGTCATGTTCTGAGGGCTATGCCTATCTTTGTTGTATGAGTAAATATAAGAAACTTAGCCATGTAATTTACAAATGTGATTATCATATAG
>Ga0316189_10003710_pt1 | contig 14805 bp, 13 predicted proteins | sample LowCovwburrow_MG_FD_204930 | JGI IMG/M metagenome (GOLD analysis project Ga0316189, IMG submission 204930) | Coastal sediment microbial communities from Maine, United States - Lowes Cove worm burrow | ecosystem: Environmental > Aquatic > Marine > Coastal > Sediment | place: USA: Maine...
ACTCCGGCAAGTGCAACTTGCACGCCCACTTCCGGCGAGTCTATTGCCTATACTGTGGCAGCCAGTGTAGTCCAGGCCAGCGGGCCATTGCCATCGAATCTGGCAGGGTTTGGAAATTTTGGATCAGCAGGCTTAACCCTTACTCCGATGATTAAATTGGTAACCGTTTCATGGCAACATAGGGATACGATGCATTCTATATATCTGACGCATTTAACGGTTATGCCATGAAGGATATGAATAATCATAGTGCCCACGTGCCACATCTTCGGCATTCAGAAAGGGCACGCGGTTTCACCATGATCGAATTGATGATCAGTATGGCCATGGGCCTCCTGATCATGGCAGGCATTACTGCAATGTTTGTCTCATATGGTAAGACATCGACTGCAGTTTCTTCCCGCACCGAGCGCATGGGCGATTTGTATCTGGCAATACAAATTATGCAGGGGGATTTGCGCATGTCTGCATTTTCATCCGCCTCCATGGCTCGACCTACTGATTTGGCTTCAAGGGGAGGGGGAGTGAGCCTGCCTAGCGGTTATCCAACAACATTTGCCTCGGGCTTGCCTTATTGGGATGCCACAACCAAAACACTGACTTATCAGGATCAAGATGGTAATACAGGGATATTCCAGTACCAGCACACCAGTAATGACCGGCTTTACTGGCTCAGGCCAGATGCCACCTTTTCCACTTTTCAAGAGCTGATTCGTGACCTGGATACTTCCAGCGGAATGACTGTTTCCACATCATCCGGACTGTGGACTGTGACTCTAAATTCTGCCTATGAGAATGAAGAGAAAAGCAGTGAAAACATATCACTTTCTTTTAATACCTGGCCGAGGAATTAGCATGATGATGCGTAAGGAAAGTTTAGATGGCGAGCGGGGATTTGTGCTTGCCACTTCGCTGATTCTGCTGTCTCTGTTAACAATGTTTTCTGTGGCTATGTATTTCTCCGGTCGTTCGGCTATGCAGACCAGTAGTTCAGCACAACAGTCAACACAGGCATTTTATTATGCTGAAACAGCCATTCAGTATATAACATGGGCTTTAAAAAATGATGCAGAATTTGACAGTTATGAATATACGACGGGCACTTCGCTGTTTCCTGAGCCGAACTATCCAGCTACACCAAACCCCGCCTGGGGCGACTATAGTGAGCTGACCAACTATATGTGGAATCCCGGGCCGACAGGGGTGGCCGGGGCAAGTGCAGTTGATACCCTAAGTACGACTTACACGGCGGGGCAGGTGCTGTATTTTGATAATTCACCGCTGGGTGATCGTTATATCTGTCTGGAAGATGCCGCCACATTTTCCAATTGTATTGATGTCACACTGGCGCCATCTGCTCGTTTTGAGCCTGTGATGTATAATATCAGCACTAAATTGCCTCGTTATATCAAGCTTGAAATATCCGCAGCGGGCGTGGTGACCCCCTCAATACCGGCACTGCCGCATGCTGATCCGCCTGTCGCTGGAGTCGATATTCCCAATAATGGCGCTGTCGCCTGGATTACTGCCGCTGGCAGCATTGATAATCCCGCTGGCAGCAGTGTGAATCACGATCTGGAAATTTTCCCGCTCGATGTTGCCGGTGTATATGGTGGCACGGCACCCTCAGCATGTGCCGGTGGCACATTACCCTCGTGCCCCTGTGATGCGGCAGATGCGGACTTTGGGACGGCCCAGGCTTGCGATGCAAACACAGGTTCATGGCTTACCAGTTTTGGTATAACCGTCTATGCCATTGGATATGTCAATGGAAAGCCAACACATATGGTTCGGGCAGTTATTAATTTTTAGCACGTACCTTATGTGGTGCAGTGCCTGGTTTATATAGGGTGGCCCCTGCATTTGTAATAAGTGGCTCATGTTGCGGTGGTAGCACTGGTGTGCTGTAGATGTGAGTCAGGGTAATCGTTTCTGGCGCTATACTCAACTGTGATTGTTGATGCCCAATATTTTAACTAGGGGTATGAATATGGGATAGAGGAACAGTTTGATGATTGGTTTGTTTGCAGTATCACTGCCAATAAGTATAAAATGTGACCTGCGTCACATTTTTTAGGTGATTTAGTTGTTATATTTCGCCTATAATTTTGCATAGTCTTTGCCTGGATAGGGAGAATGGATATGAAAAAAAATAGTTTGATGGTTGGTTTATTTGCACTATTGCTGACATTTTCCTTTGGTAGCCAGAGTGGGTCGTTGGCTTTGGGGATACCTTCTGCATTTGCTGGAGACAAAGTGACAATCTGCCATTACCCACCAGGAAACACGGAAAATGGGCAAACCCTGAGTATTTCAGAGTCTGCGCTACAGACACATTTGGATCATCATAACGATGATTTAGGTAATGGATGTCCGGAAAGTGATGACAATTCTGACGACAATTCTGATGACAACTCTGATGACAACTCTGATGCAAGCAGCGCCGTCAACCTGGTTTGCCGATGTGATGTAAGCCTTTCAAATGTTGCCAGTGACAGTAATGACAACACAGCAGGTGATGACAACACAGCAGGTGATGACAACACAGCAAACGATGATAACACAGCAAACGATGACAACATATCAGGTGATGACAACACATCGGGTGATGACAATGTTGCTAATGACTCGCAGGCCAATGAGTCAGGTGATGACAACATAGCAGGTGATGACAACACAGCAGGTGATGACAACACAGCAGGTGATGACAACACAGCAGGTGATGACAACACAGCAGGTGATGATAACACAGCAGCTGATAGTGAGGATAACATGGACAACAGTAGCCTGGGTGGAGCTACCTGCATTTGCTCTAATGGCGATGACGGTTACTGGGCAGCTGAAGGTGAAGGGGCACCAGTGGAACCAGAAGTTACTACACCATCAGATTTCAGGAACTTGCGCGGGCAATAGTTATCTGAAAGATAGTATGCAGATTAATAATGGCGCCTTCATTGAAGGCGCCATTTTTTCTTCAGGAGCCTGTCCATATCGGGTGGCCCTGATGCGGGGATAGCAGTGGTATACTTTACATGTGAGCCAAGTCACATCCGGTGATTATTTCCGGCGCTATACTCAACTATAATCATTGATGCCCAACATCTTCACTAGGGGTATGGATATGAAAAGAAAAACAGTTTGATGATAGGTTTGTTTGCAGCATTACTGCCAATAAGCAAAGAATGTAATGCGTGTCACATTGTGTGGTTGATTGAACTGTTATAGTTCGCCATATGGTTATATATGGCAACTGCTTAGAAAGGGAGAATAAGATATGAAAAAGAATAGTTTGATGATTGGTTTATTTGCAGTATTAGTGTCATTTGCCTTGGGTGGTCAGGGTGGTTCATTGTCCTTGGGGGTGCCTTCTGCATTTGCTACGGCTGCTAAAGTGACAATTTGCCATATTCCACCAGGCAACCCGGATAGTCCACAAACCCTTTCAGTGGCAGCAGCTGCAGTGGCTGCACACCAGAGCCAGCATGGTGATACACTGGGAGCCTGTCCAGTTGTCCCTGTTTGTGATTGTAGCGTGAGCCTTGAAAATGTTGATGATGACCGCGATGTCTCTGACAATACAGACAATATGAGCAACACAGCTTCGTCTAACACGGCTTATTCTAACACGTATTCAAACCAGGCAAGTGATGATAACATAGTTGGCGATAGCACTGCCAACATTGCTGGCGATGATAATTCAGATGCCAATGACGCTCAGGATAATATAGACAATGTTGCATACTCAGCCGGCGGCCCCCTCTGCACTTGTGCTAATGGTGATACCGGTGTTCTGGTAAATCCAGACCCTTCCGCACCAACAAACATGAGGAATCTACGCGGAAATTAATAAGCTAAAAGAAAATGTGCCAGACTAACAATGGCACCTTCATTAGAAGGTGCCATTGTTTTTGCGATCAATAACTGTTTCACAAGGTGAGCAGGCCTTCACTGGCTCACTTGGGAACACAGGGTAAAAAAGGAGGTGTTGCATGGTTGCCAAATGTTCCCCCGGGAAAAAAATGCCAGCACATATGCTCCTCATCTATCTTTTGTTATTTGATATCATTGCCATTATTGCAGCTATATCCATTGGTGTTTCTGATGGCAAACCTCTTCGGTACCTTGGAGAAGGCTACTTCATCACCTGGATATCTGCCCTGCAATTGCTCGCCATATCATGGCTGGCATTCACCACCCTAAACGTCCGGCGCTCCAAGGCAGGATATCTCCATTGGCGAGCCCCGTTTTTTATCTGGCTACTCATATCCATTGGGTTTCTATTTCTCGCTCTTGACGACCTTTTTATGATTCATGAATCATTGGACAAGAAAATCCATCATTTTTTCAATATGAAAGAAACGGGTCTTTCAGATCGCATTGATGACTTCATTATAGGTCTATACGGAATGTTTGGCATTGGCACTCTCTATGTATACCGTGAAGAGATAAGGAACTACAGGCAGGCCCTGCCATTTTTGATTTATGGCTTTGTGCTCTTATTCACCATGGTTGCACTTGATGCGCTGACCAACAGAAAGGATGTTCTTGGCTTTCTGATCGGGCAGCGTGAGCTGGTAAATAATGTCTACATCAGCCTTTCCATTCTGGAGGACTCATTCAAGATCATGGCAGAGAGCTGTTTTCTGATTGGGTTTTATATAGTTTCCTTGATTTCAAATAAAATACCTGTGTCGCCAACTGTTCAAAGTTTCTCAAAATGATTTTAATAGCTAGGTTTTGTACTGTATGAGCTCATCAATATTTATTCGCTATAGGTCACAGTTGGCAGCTTTTTTTGGCTGCATGGCTATTATTGGATTTTTACAATTCTCCAGTCCCGGCCTGGCTGGGAATGATGGGTATTACCACATTGCGATGGCTTCACTGGTCTGGGAGCAAGGCTTGTCTGTTGCCTTTCCATATCTTGAGTTCACGTTGCTGGATCAGGATCATTTTGTTGATACACATATGCTTTTTCATGTATTTCAGGCGCCGTTTACGGCCTTTCTGGATCTTGAGTCTGCTGCGAAAGTGTCATCGTCATTTTTTATCGCTCTAGCATTCACTTTTTTTACCTGGATGCTCAAGCAGTATGATGTTCCATATCCGTTATTCTGGGCCCTGGTTGTTCTGATTTCATCAGAGTCTTTTCTTTATCGCATGATGATGCCTAGGCCTCCCATTTTTGCGCTGGTCTTTACTTGGCTGACTTTCCATTTTTTGATGCAGCGGCAATTCAAATTGCTGGCACTGACAACCTGTATTTTTGTTTGGACCTACAAGAGTTTTCCGATTCTTGTTCCCATGGCATTGATAGCAATGGTCGTTTTTTATGTGGAAAAGAAAACTGTAGATTTCAAACCATTGTTGGCTGTTATTGCAGGCATTGCCATTGGTATGGTGATCAATCCATCTTTTCCCGATAATATCTATTTCCTGTTGAATGCCTTGCGCATGAAAATCTTTGCTGATGGGTTCAGTACTTCGGTTGGCAATGAGTGGTACCCATTCAAGACCCTGGGCCTGCTTAAAGATGCATTTATTCCGCTTGTTGCATATATAGGGGGGATACTGTTAACCAATCGTGGTGAGTGGAAGGCTGACCCCTGCCGGTTGTTTTGGTTTTTAGTTGCAACCATGTGGTTAATTATGTTGTTTAAGTCGCGCAGGTTTATTGAATTTTATTCTCCAGCTGCATTGTTGTTCTTTATCTACTCCTTGCAGCCATGGGCTAAACAATTCTCATTTGCAAAATTATTTCAAAGGCGGATTTTATGGCTGCCTGTAGCTGTTTGCGTGGCTTTATTCGCTGTGGTCGGTTATCAAACACTGCATGGAGAATATGTCAGGATGCAGAAAAAGACTCCGATTAATGCCTATCAGGGAGGGGCAAGGTGGCTGGCTAATAATACGCCAGCGGGGAGCACGGTTTTTCATACGGACTGGGATGATTTTCCAAGGCTTTTCTTCCATAACCGCCACAATAATTATATTTTAGGTCTTGACCCTGATTATATGCGTCTGAAAGATGCCAGGCTGTACAAAACATGGAAGAAGATATCCAAAGGAAGGGTGAAATCTCCAGAGGATATTATTCTGGATACATTTGGGGCAGAATATGTGTTTACAGATAAAAAACATAAACGTTTTATGAAAATTGCAAAACGAAGCCCTCGAATGGAGAAAGTGTTTAGTGACAGATATACGGTTGTATATCATATACGTAAACTTGATACTGGCGAATAGTGGAACTTGACATTATTCTTTATAATAAGGTACTTTGCACTGGTAAGTGTTAGTGATACTTAAGCTATGGAGGGGAAGTGGCCCTATTTTCAAATAAGTCTGAAGCTTTGATGGGCATTGATATCAGTTCAACTGGCATCAAGCTGGTGGAGCTTTCGCTTAGCCGCTCAAGCTATGAGCTAAAATCCATGGCCATTGTTCCGCTGCCTAGAGATGCGATTGTTGAGAATACGATTGTTGATTCCGGAGCTGTAACCCAGGCTGTGCTGGAGGCTGTTAAGACTGCCTCCCCCCGCACACGACGTGTAGCTTTGGCCGTTTCAGGCAATGCAGTGATTATCAAAACAATTTCAATGCTCGCAGCAACTGAATTTGAGTTGGAAGCCCAGATTGGATATGAAGCCGATCAACATGTCCCTTATGATATTGATGATGTATTCCTTGATTTTCACATTCAGGGAGCATCTTTAGATGATCCCGAGCAGATGGATGTGGTACTGGTGGCCTGCAAAAGAGACATAGTGGAGGATTATCAGCTTGTACTCAGTGAAGCTGGCCTGGATACAAGATGTGTTGATTGTGCTGTTTTTGCGTTGGAGAATGCCGCTGAACTGCTTGAAGAGCACAATGCTATTTTGGATGTGGAGGAGTCTTCGCAGGATGAAAATGTAGAGGTGCATGCGCTGATCAATATTGGCGCCAATATGATGAATATCAATGTATCAATTGATGGGCAGATGGCATTTGTACGTGACCAGTTTTATGGCGGTAAAAATCTGACCGAAGAGATACAAAAAGAGCACGGCGTAAGCTATCAAGCGGCTGAGCAGATAAAACTGGAAGATTTTTCAGAAATTCATCCAGATGCACTGGAGCGTTTTTATGTCGGTTTGACATCAGAGCTTGTCCGCTCTCTGGATTTCTACTCAGCCAATCATGCCGAGTTTCCAGTGCGGAAGCTATTGTTAAGTGGTGGATGTGCTCTTATTCCCAATATTGCTAAAGAGCTTGAACAGCGGCTGGGTATTGATGCGTTTGTCATGAATCCATTTTCAGTCATTAACGCCTCATCACGCAAATTCAACAAGGATTATCTGAACCGAATTGGCCCTATGATGATGGTGCCGATTGGCCTTGCTATGCGGGGGTTTGACTCATGATCCGCATCAACCTTCTTCCTTATCGTGTGGCCCGACAGCAGCAACAGATCAGTCAGCATGTAGGCAATTTTTTAGGTGTTATTGTTATTGCTGCGGCACTGAGTGTGGGTGCGCATATGATGGTTTCAATGGAGCTGACTGATTTAAACGAAGAAGCAGCTCGGCTGATTGTGCAAAACAAGGAGCTGAAGAAGAAAGTTGGTAAAATTGAGCATCTGGATACTTTGCGTACTGAGGTTGAACGCAAGCTCGAAATCGTGGACCGGCTTCAGGAAGGACGTTTTCATTCGTTGATCACCCTGAATGAGATGGCGCAGGTGATTCCCAAAAATGTCTGGCTGACATCCATTAAAGACAAAACACCTGAAATAGTGATTGAAGGCCTGGCTGATAGTAACAAAGCTGTGGCTAACTTCATGCGGATGCTTGATCAGTCATCAATATTTGCTAAAGTGAAATTGAAGGGCATTAGCAGGGTTGATGTAGGAGGTGTACCTGTTCGTAAGTTCACCTTAAATCTGAGCCGGGTGAATGGGGTTGCAAATGAAGATGGCAAGGCTGCTGTAGTGAAAGGAAAAGGAGCGTCCTGATGCTTGGTTCCTTAAAACTTTCCATATTTGAGGCACTCAGGCCTATTCTGCCATTACCACTATGGCAAAAGCTGGCAGCGCTGATTACCGTATTTACATTAATTATAGCCGCTTATATTTATATGGGCTGGCTGCCTATTCAGGAGCTAATTACAAAGCAGACAGCTGCGGTGGAATTGCAACGGGTGCTGTTGGTCAAGAACCAGAATCTGGCGCGGAATTTGCCGCGCAAGAAAAAAGAATATGCTCAGTTGGAGAAGCAGTTGGTTGTTGCCCTGGATATGCTGCCAAAGAAGTCACAAATACCTGATTTGCTAGAAGATGTATCCTGGGCAGGTAAGGATTCGGGTCTGGAATTCAAGAATTTCGTACCCAAGGGTGAAGTTGCCAAGCAGATTTATGCTGAGGTTCCGGTTTCTTTTAATGTATCAGGAAGCTATCGCCAACTGCTGACTTTTCTTAAACGCGTTGGTGAAATGGCACGCATTGTAGACGTAAAAGGTTTAACGTTGTCGCGGGCTAAAGGAGGAGAGATGCTGTCTGTGAAGGGACGAGCGGTCACCTACCGGTTTATAGAAGAACAAGCCAAAAAAGCACGTAAGGGCCGACGGAGAAAATAATGTTAAACGCCTTTGGGAGATAATCAATGAGTTGGAAAATAAAGGGTTACCATGAATATAAGTTTTGTATGCGTTTGAGGTTTGCTACGGCTATAGCATTTGCAATGGTGTTTTCTCTTTTTGGCACACAGGCTGTTGCAGCAACGATTGGAAGCCTGGATTTATTATCTGATGAATCAGGCCAGAGCTTGAGTGTTGGACTGGACGCGCCAGCAGATTATCAGGTTTTTGATCTTGAAGGCCCAAGTAGATTGGTGCTTAGTTTTCCCGGAGTCGTTTTGGCAGAGGGCATAAACCCCGTACAGGGAGCGGGCAGTGTTGATAAAGTTTTACCGGCACAGGATAGCGATGGTGTCCGCCTGGTCATTGGTTTGTCACAGGGTGTAAAATATAACATTACGGAAAAGGGTAATAATCTGCTGATTTCATTTATATCTGAGACCAAGTCGCAGAGCACGAGTAAAGGGGCGGAACTGGCAGATATTCAGGTTCGGGATCAGAATGGTTCAACTGAGCTTATTTTGCGCGGAAATCACTTGGATGCTAACTATAATGCGTTAGTTACCAATAAGGGAAAAACCATGGTTCTGGATTTCTGGGGAGGTAAATCCAAACTGCCGAAAGAATATTTCTCTTATACTACAAGGCGGGTAAACGCTGTAACTCTGGGCTCAGCAAAAGGGCGCTTGCGCCTTGTTGTATCACTCATGCCGGGTGCTGGCGATAACCACCAGATTTTGGCGGATGTAAATCAAATGATCATCCGCTTTGGCAAGGCAGCTGCCAAGGCACAAACGGGCAGCCTTCTGGTTGAGGCTGTAGATTTTCAGCCGGATGAAAGAGTTGCTCATTTGGTGATTCGTACAAATGATACGAATCCGAGCATCAATCTGCATGAGAAAGATGGAAATGTTATTATTGATCTCAAAAATGCAGAGCTGGCCGAAGGTCAGGAGCGATCACTGGATGTGCGAGCTTTTTCAGGGCCTGTGAAGCAAGTTGACAGTTATGCATCAAACAAGGATGTACGCATTGTCGCTCGGTTGCGCCAGAAGGCAATGGTATCCTCATATCAGACAGGTAATATACTGACAGTCACACTCAAACCGGAAGATATGGTGTCCGCTCAATCTGGTGAGGAAGCAGCCAGGGTTGGAAAAATATTTTCTGGTCAAAAGGTTACCTTTAAATACAAAGATATTGATATTCGTAATGCCTTACAGTTGATCGCCGAGATGAGCGAGCTGAATATTATTCTGTCCGATGATGTCGAGGGTAAGTTGACAATGCGGCTGATTGATGTGCCTTGGGATCAGGCGCTGGATGTGATTCTCACTTCAAATGGTTTGGCTAAGGAACAGATGGGTAATGTGATTCGCATCGTGCCGCTAGAAAAAATGCAAATTGAGCAAAAGGCACGGTTGCAGATACAGCGGGGGAAGGAGAAGCTCGAGCCACTGATTAGTGAACAAATCACATTGAACTTTGCTGTTGCCGGAGACATGGCCCTCTTGCTTGAGGGATCGAAGTCAACACCTGAAGAGGGCCAGACAGGAGCAGAAACAACCGGTGAGGTGGAGGCAAGCACCACCACGCTGCTTTCAGAACGTGGTAGTATATATGCCGATAACCGTACTAACACTTTGATTATCGTGGATACGCAAAGCTCGGTGAATAATATCAGGCGGCTGATTGAATCACTGGACAAACCTGTTCAGCAGGTATTGATCGAAGCACGTATCGTGGAGGCGACGGACACCTTCACACGCGAATTTGGCATTCGTTGGGGTGGAAGGGCTGCTAAGGACGGCGCTACAGGGTTGAGCACGGGTTTTCCTTCTACAGTTGCCATTGGCAGTGGAACTATAGCTGGACGCACTACTGGTGACCGTGGATTTGTCGTTGATTTACCTGCAACCGGGGCGGCTTTATCTGGAGGGGCAATGGGCCTTTCCCTCGGTTCGTTGAACGGTATTATAAATCTGGATCTGGAGCTTTCGGCATCCGAGGCCAACAGCGATATCAAACTTATTTCCTCTCCTCGGCTGATTGCGGCCAATATGATGCAGGCTCATATCAAACAGGGTACCATGGTGCCGCTTGTAACCCCGGGAACAGCTGAATCGCCTGCCACCACCGAATTGGTCGAAGCTTTGATGTTGCTTCAAATAACCCCGCAAATCACATCAGACAATCATATCCTGCTTAAAATTCTAATTACCAAGGATGCTCCAACAACAGTTGGAGGTTTGACTGGAATTAGTAAGAAGGAAATTGATACCAATGTGTTATTAAAGAACGGTGAGACTATTGTCATTGGTGGTATTTTTACTCAGGAGGACAATGTTGCTGATGACGGTGTGCCGGGACTCAAGGATGTCCCCATTCTGGGTTGGCTGTTCAAGAAAAACAGCAGGCAGGATAATCGCACTGAGTTGCTGATCTTCCTGACGCCGAAGGTTATCGAGCAGGTTCCTGTATCTGCGGCAAGCAGTGGTTAAGCAACTAGATGCATATGATCTCTGGCCTATGAGTTTGGGGATTTATTTTATTGCGTAGACGATTTTTGCTGATGAATACTCATGGTTGAACAAACAATAAATTAACCAGCGGCTTTTTCTGAGATTATAGCACGCTGGCTGCAATAGCATCAGCTACAGGTAAACCTTCGGGAGTCAGGCAGACATGCTTGTCAGTCACAGACAGTTGGCCACATTCGTGCCGAAGCTTCAGAGCGGAGGAAAAATGTTCCCATGCATCAAAGCCGAAGCGCTGTTGAAAGCTATGCCTGCACACACCATGTTCCCTGCGTAAGCCTAGCCAGAGCGCTTCGGCTGCTGAATGATTCTGATCCAGTGATTCCTGAGTATGAATGGCAGTTCCGTTTTTCAAACTTGCTTGGGTATAACGTTCCGGAGATCGGATATTGCTGTAGCGTTTGATGCCACCGTCCGGAGTATCCCATTTGCCGGCGGCACCGGCACCGATGCCTATATAATCATGGTATAACCAGTAGCCGTCGTTATGACGACATTTCTGTTCTGGTTTAGCAAAGTTGGAGATCTCATATGCTTCATAGCCTGTATTGTTAAGCCTTGTTCTGGTTTCGAAAAACATCATTAGTGCCAGATCGTCATCCGGGATATTAAGAGGGGAACTGGCATGGTTGGCTGCAAGTTTGGTATGTGGTTCGATAGTGAGTTGGTAACAGGATAAATGTTCCGGAGCAAGTTTGATTGCTGTCAGAAGGGAGTCCAACCAGGCATCCAGTGACTGATTTGGCAGGCCATAAATCAGATCCAGATTGATGTTGTGAAAACCTGCATTTCTGGCGGCATCGAAGGCTGCTAGGGCCTGCTTGCTATCATGAATGCGCCCTAACCATTGCAGTTCCTGATCATTCAGGCTCTGCACTCCCATCGACAGGCGGTTTACTCCTGCCTGTCGGTAGGCTGAAAAGTGTTCTGCATCTATGGTGCCCGGATTGGCTTCGAGGCTGATCTCAATATTATCCTCAAATCCAAGCATAGATTTTGCGTGTTGTATGACCTCACCAATCAGTTGTGTCGGAGCCAGTGAAGGTGTGCCTCCACCAAAGAATATGGATGATAACCTCCTGCCACTAAACATTGGACTTGCAGCCCAGTGTTTCAGTTCCGAGATTAGAGCGCTTTCATAGTTCTTCCAGTCAGGGTTGGAGCGTTCATGAGAGTTAAAGTCGCAATAATGACATTTGTGTACACAGAACGGGATGTGGACATATAGTTGTAGCGGTGTGATCCGCATGGACTATTTCAGGACAACTTCGTAATGATCAGGGGCGAAACTATCATCACTTTTCAAAGTGATTTCTTTGTGCAGGAATTGTTCCAATTGTTCTATATTCTGATTTTCTTCACCAAGCAGTAAATCGATAATGCCTGAATGGGCAATGACCATCAGTTTTTCACAAGGATAGGCGCGGGCCTCTGCAACAACCTCACGGAATAACTGGTAGCAAATTGTAGTGGGGCTTTTGATATGGCCTACGCCCTGACAATGCTTGCATTCATTTAGCAGAATGCGGCCAAGCGAGTCACGGGTCCGTTTGCGGGTCATTTCCAGCAGGCCCAGCTCGGAAAGCTGCACGATATGGGTTTTGGCTTTGTCCCGCTTTAACGCCTCTTCAAGTACTTCCATCATACTATGCCTGTTTTCTTCTTCCTGCATATCGATAAAATCAACAACGATGATACCACCTAGATTACGCAAACGAAGCTGGTGAACGATTTCATATACTGCCTCAAGGTTGGTTTTAAAGCCGGTCTCTTCCATATTTCGTGAGCCGACAAAGGATCCGGAATTGACGTCAATGGCGATGAGTGCTTCGGTCTGATCTATGACGATATGGCCACCTGATTTTAAGGGAACCTGTCGCTGGAGAGCACGGTCGATGGCCTCTTCGACACCATAGACATCGAAAATTGGCCTATCACCAGGATAATAATACAGTTTTTTTGCCACCTCGGGCATAAAGCGCTGGGCAAACTCTTTCATGCTTTCATACGCTTCGTGCGAGTCAATGTGAATCTTCTCGACCTCAGCATCGACATAATCACGCATGACGCGCAGATACAGGTTCAGCTCTTTGTGGATCATCGAGCCAGGAGCGGAATTCGCAGAGCGTTTTTCAATATCGGCCCAAAGGCGCAGTAGAAAACCTAAATCCTGTTGTAATTCAGATTCCTGTCTGCCTTCGGCAACAGTTCGGATAATCAGGCCGCCTTGCTCAAGGTCAAATGATTCAACTATATTAAGCAGTCGTTCGCGCTCAACCTGACCTTCCAGTCGACGCGCGATGCCGAGGTGATCCAGTTTTGGCAGATAGACAAGATAGCGGCCTGCCAACCCAATCTGACTGGTTAGTCGTGGGCCCTTGGAGGCAATGGGTTCGCGCGAAACCTGTACCATGATTTCCTGTCCATCTTTGATCAGGCTGGCGATTGGTGGGGCATTACGTCTGCCACCATTGGTTCCGGAGTCATCTGAACTGTTTACATCTTCTCCGCCATTATCCATCTCTTCAGGGATATCCGTGCGGGGTTGCTTTGATGTGGCAATATCACCGGCATACAGAAAGCCTGCCTTTTCCATGCTGATATCAACAAATGCAGCCTGAATGCCGGGCAATACGCGCTGTACCCGGCCTTTATAAATATTGCCTTTCAGGCCGCGCTCGCGTTCGCGCTCAATATACAGTTCTTCCGCCTGCCCATTTTCAATACGGGCAATACGTGTTTCAAATGGAGCTACATTGACCAGTAATTCTGCACTCATTTTACAAGCTCCGATTATTCACGTATTGACCCGGATTATTCATGAATAGTCTGAGTTAAGTCTTCGATCATATTCAGAGTTGTGCGTACTGGCAAACCGATGACATTATCCAGTGGTCCGTTGATGGTTTCTATAAAGCTGGCTGCGCCACCCTGCACGGCATAGGCCCCGGCTTTATCCAGCACTTCATTAAAAGTCAGATAGGTGTCGATTTCTCTTTCAGTTAAGCGGCGGAAAACCACGGTGGTTGTTACCGTCTCACATGCGATTTGTTTGCCGAAATGTACGCACACGGCAGTTAAAACCTGGTGTTCATGGCCGGATAGCTGTTGCAACATGTATTTAGCCTGATCCATATTTTCAGGTTGGCCAAGAATTTGGCTATGAATCGAGACCAAGGTGTCAGCTGCAATAATTGGGATATTTGCAGAACTATTGCAGGCTTCTGCTTTGGCGAGACTTAGTCGTGTCACCATAGCTTCGACCGTTTCGTCGGCCAGGGGCGTTTCATCAATATGTGAGGGGCAGACATCAACACTTAAGCCTGCATTTTGCAGCAGGGTAAGTCTGCGGGGTGAACGTGAGGCGAGAATTACATTCATGTGCGCATCATAACCCGGACTGTGCTTGACGGCACGACCTTCAGGCATACGATCTCCGGCTGTGACTACTTCCCCTTTAGAACGCGCTACGGATATGTGCCTCTCCGATATGGATAAGGTTAATGACTGCATTCATGCGAATCTACAGTCTGATATTATGATGATTCCCGCCATTGGGCATTATATTGTCAACTGTGGCGGCAAGCGCTTGCGACCATTGCTTTGCTTGTTGAGTGCACGGTTATTTGATTATCAGGGCGGCCGACATATT
>Ga0316189_10003714_pt1 | contig 14796 bp, 9 predicted proteins | sample LowCovwburrow_MG_FD_204930 | JGI IMG/M metagenome (GOLD analysis project Ga0316189, IMG submission 204930) | Coastal sediment microbial communities from Maine, United States - Lowes Cove worm burrow | ecosystem: Environmental > Aquatic > Marine > Coastal > Sediment | place: USA: Maine...
TCAATTCACCAATTTTATAAGCCAGTGCCTGACCAGGCCAGGAAATGTATCGATCTGTCTCAGTCTTGATTTCATGCAGTGATAAGGCCGTGTTGTCAGCCATGTAGTTCATCACCTGGTCACGGGACCAGCCATAGGCGTGGATGCCGGTATCAACCACCAACCGACATGCCCTCCACATTTCATAAGTCAGTCGACCAAAGGCGCTGTATGGGTCCTGATAAAAGCCCATTTCTTTGCCCAGATATTCGCAGTAGAGCCCCCACCCTTCGCCGTAGGCGGAAATGTACATATTCTGCCTAAATGGGTGAATGCCTTCCAATTCTTGAGACAGCGCTCCCTGGAGATGATGTCCTGGTACGGCTTCATGCAAAGTGAGGGCTTCCAAAGTATAGAGCGGACGGCTGGGCAGATTGTAAGTATTCACCCAATAATAACCGGGTACTGTCCCGGTAATCGGGGCCCTAACTGCCCTGCCCCCTGTGTATTTTGGTGCAAGGTGGTCAGGCACAGGGGCAACCCCGTATGGCTGCCGTGGCAATAATTTGAACATTGAAGGCATTTGGGCATCAGCCTTTTTCGCTATGTAAGTTGCCTCTTTGAGGAATTCCAGGGGTGTTTTAGCATAAAACTGCGGATCTGTCCTTAAGAAAGTCAGGAAGGATTTGAAATCACCTTTATAGTCTAACTCGTTAATGATCTGCTGCATCTCAGCCTTGATTCTGCCCACCTCTTTCAAGCCAGTTTGATGAATCTCTTCAATTGACTGACCTGTAGTGGTGAAGTAATCAACTCGCTGTTGATAATAGCTGGTACCATTCGGTAGCTCGGAAGCGCCAATGGACTCCCTGGCAGCTGGGTAATATTCCTCCTCGAAAAAGATACTGATGGCTTCGTAACCGGCAACCACTCCTTCCATAACCGCACTTTTCCCCTCTTCGAGAATCCTGTTTTTGTCCTGATCTGAAAAGGTGGAGGGTATTTTTAGAAAAGGAGCAAAAAACATACTCTCCTCAGGATCTGCAACAATTCGATTGACGTAGGTCACATCATACCCTTTCAAAATTACCGCCGGTTGAGTGATCCCTTCTTTAATCCCTTGCCGCATCAAATCAATATGTTGATTGGCATAAGTAGGAAAAAGCCTGAGGCGCTTAATGTAATTTTGATAATCATTCACCGAGTTGAAAGGCACATTATTAGGCAATCGACCAAAAGAAATATGAAAACCTGCATCCGCTAAAATCGGGTTTAGGTGTGCCCTGAATTTGTACTCCGCAATGTGATCCTCCAGTTTGTATTTTAACAATTCCAGGTCAATCCTACTAGATAAATCAATCTCGCCGGTCGAGATCGTTTTGGCCCTGGCCAGCAAATCAGCATAGTAATCACTTCTTCTCTTAAAATCCTCTTCAGTAAATGACCCCAATTGATCGTTGTATTTATTCTCTCCTGAAGAACTGGCCATCATCGGAAACTCCTTTAACTGGAAATCCCAATACTCGTTTAGCAATGCATTTATACTCCTGCTTTTCTCTCCTTCCTGTATTGTGGTTGGATCCTGGCATGACCAAATCAGCATTATCAGGGTGATGTAAATGAGTTTTTTCATCTTCTTCGAGTTAAAAGGAACAAACTAATGTGTTTGGGTTTGCTAAAAAAACACAACTCTTACCACTGGTAGATTTCAGTGAACCTTGCCTATATAAAAAATTTAACGGTTTACGCTATGTGAGCCGAAGTTTCAGCATAGGCGTTACTGTGGTTCATCGAATCTGAGGTTGTGTTTGAGGTAGTAGGTAAGCATGGACTCATACCCTCTTCTCCTGATGTTTCTTGCAAGTATTAGAATTGGGCTACTGTATATGATTAAGTTACGTCAACCTAAACTCAGTTGATTGCCTCATCATTTCCTGCTAATTTCGACCTGTAATGGAGATACTGGGAATTGATATCGGAGGGTCAGGTATTAAGGGCGCCATAGTAGACACCACAAAAGGTGTTCTATTAACTGAGCGTTATCGGCTGCCCACTCCACAGCCTGCTACGCCTGAGGCAGTGATAGACACAGTAGATGAAGTCATCGCATTTTTCAATTGGAAAGCTCCGGTAGGTTGCGGTTTTCCGGCAGCAATTGTCGATGAAGTGGTGATGACCGCGTCAAATATTGATAATGGCTGGTTGGGCAAACATGCCTCTGAAGAAATTACCAAAAATACCGGATGTCCGGCCCACCTGATCAACGATGTTGATGCTGCCGGCCTGGCAGAGGTTGCTTATGGAGCAGGAAAAGGAGTGGCGGGAACGGTTATCATGGTTGCCGCCGGAACTGGTATTGGCACTGCCCTTTTTCGTGATGGCAGATTATTTCCTAACACCGAATTGGGTCACCTGATTTTGAAAGAAGGAGCGGCAGAGGACTATGCCGCAAATTCAGTTCGCAAAAATGAAGAGCTCTCCTGGGAAGAATGGGGAGGTCGATTCAACGAATACCTTAACCACCTGGATTTTCTGCTTTGGCCGGATCTGTTCATCATGGGTGGAGGGGTAAGTAAAAACCACGAAGAATACTTTAAATACTTCAAATTACGGCCAAAGATAGTTCCAGCAGAAATGCTTAATGAAGCCGGAATTATTGGCGCCGCATTAAACGCACAACTTAAGGAACATCTTTAATCAGGGTTTAATTTAATATGGAACAACTAGCCCATAACTTACTTGAGAAATACTATGGGATTTCTGGTGAGTTAAAGAGGCTCAATGCCTATGCCTCTGAGAATTTCCTTGTTAAATCAGAAAAAGACAAATTCGTTTTCAAAATTTATAAGGACAGCGACAACCCTGCTTTAATACAGGCTGAAAATGAGGTTCTGATTGCCCTTAATTCTTCAAACAAAGACTATAACCTACCCTCCCCAATAAAGAATAAAAATGGTGAGTTTCAAGCTTCCTTCCAGGAAGGTGGAGTAAGTTACCTTTTTAGACTGTTAACCTTTGTTGAGGGGACTTTCCTGGCAGAAACAGAAACTGATGATGATATTTATTCCAGCATGGGCACCTATCTGGCCAACTTTGATCTGGAAATGCTAAAGCTGAAAAACCCAGTAATAGAGAGCAGAAAGTTCGAATGGAACATCCAGCAAATCTACCTGGCTGAAGAAAACATCACTCACATCGACGGTGCGTTCAAGCAAAACCTTGTCAGATATTTCATTTTTCAATACCGGGAAAATGTTGAACGAAAAGTACACAAACTCAGGCACTCGGTCATTCATAATGACTTCCATGAATGGAACATCCTGACCAATGGGAAGAAGGTCATTGGCCATATTGATTTTGGTGACATGGCACATGGTCCGCTGATCCAGGAAGTAGCCATTGCCCTCACTTATGCCATGATGGAAAAAGATGATCCCTGGCCTTCGGCAAAGACAATTCTGAAAAGCTACCATGAGAAATTGCCGCTATATAAAGAGGAAATTGAGACACTCTATTATTTCATAACTGCGAGGCTTTGCATTAGCCTGTGCATGTCGGCACTTTCCAGGGCCAATGACCCGGATAATGAATATGCGACTATCAGTGAGAAACCTGGCTGGAACCTATTAGAAAAACTGCTTGAAACAAACCCGATAAGTGCTAAAAATAATTTCCTGGAGTCATGTGGTTTTGAGGTTGAAACAGAAAATGATGAAGGCTTGGTTAAATCCCGTCATCTGCTCCTGAGTAAAGCAATGTCACTCTCTTATTCCTCTCCCATCAGGATGACCAAAGCGGCCTTTCAATACATGTATGATGCTAGTGGTAGAACATACCTGGATTGTGCCAACAACATATTTCATGTGGGTCATGGCCACCCCAGGGTCATTGAGGCGGCTCAGAGGCAAATGGCCCAACTCAATACTAACACGAGATATCTCTATGACCAACTGAATAGCTACGCTGAAAACCTGCTTTCAAAGTTTGATTCACGGCTGAATAAGATCTTTTTCGTCAATTCGGGTAGCGCTGCTTCTGATCTGGCCTTACGTTTATCACGCAATTACACAGGTGTACGACGGACTATGGTCATGGATCATGGTTATCACGGAAATACGACTGCCGCAATTGATGTCAGTGCTTACAAATTCAATGGGAAAGGCGGGGCAGGCAAATCGGAACATATTGTGATTGCTCCAATCCCTGAAGAAGACAATAAAAGCGAAGTATTAGAAACCCTAAGAAAAGACCTTGATTCCGATCGACCAATCGGGACTTTCATCGCCGAATCAATTGTCGGATGTGGAGGACAGGTGCCCCTCTCGCCCAGTTATATCCAGGGGTTGCACCAGATGATCAGGCTGCAAGGGGGCGTATGCATCGCCGACGAAGTGCAGGTTGGATTTGGCAGGGTTGGTAGCCATTTCTGGGCTTATGAAACCCAGGGAATTGCTCCTGATATCGTCATTTTGGGCAAACCCATGGGCAATGGCCACCCTTTGGCAGCAGTGGTCACCACCAAAGAAATTGCTGAAGCCTTCGAGAATGGCATGGAGTTTTTCAGTTCATTCGGGGGCAACCCTGTGTCTTGTGTGATCGGCCAGGCTGTATTGGATGTAATTGAAGAGGAGGGGTTGCAACAACATGCCCTTGAAACAGGCAACTATCTGATTGCGCAATTGAATCAACTGAAAGCTGACTTTAATTTCATCGCCGATGTACGAGGTCACGGGCTGTTTCTTGGAATAGAATTTACTGATGAAAATAGACCAGCATCTGAGCTTACGACTTCAACAGTTGATCAGCTTAAAGAAAACGGAATACTCCTTGGCATTGACGGGCCACATCACAACGTGATCAAATTCAAACCGCCGATGTGCTTTGATAGGAAGAATGCAGATGAACTGGTTGAGAAGTTGGGCAAGGCAATGATGAGGTAACGGATTCTATGAGCATTCATACTATAGCTTGGAGCCACAGTATGAATGATTGACTTGAAAGTCATGAGAGAAACTAAACAAATCCTGCTTACCCCCTTAATCGAAAAAATCTTAGCTGGAGGAGGTTGAGACCTCTGCTAATTAATCTTAATAAATCTTCCAAACACGGCATATCCAACTGTTAAATTTATTGAACTCCCTTTTACATTTTCAAATTTACCTGAAGTTGCGTAAAGTCTAATTCTGATATTGTGTTCTATTTTTTCCCTATAGTTACCCCGGAAGGGTGGCGGTATTAATCGGAGTGATTTTTTGATTTTAAAGTCGTAATTCAAACCATAAATCAACCCATAATTTACGATTCTATGATCTTCAAATTCCTCTCCCTCACTGTTGGAGGCAGTAAATTCCAAAATTCCTAATCCTGCAAAAGGTGTTAGTTTATGGTTAGAATTATCCAATAGGGTTTGTCCAATGCTTAAATCAATTATAGCAACATTAGTTTTCAAATCTTTAGGCCATAGTATTCCGTCTTCAGTATAGTCCGATTTGACCTTATCTCCAGCCAAAGTTCCGTTGAGATATAGAATAGTGTTCTTAAAAGCGAAATCAAACCCGAATACGAAGTTAAAAGTTGGAGTAAAATGATCTGCAATTGTTCCAGTCAGTAGACCTGAACCAATGCCAATATTTAGACCATATCCAAAATTTCTATCTGTAATTTCAGGAACCAGTTCATAAGGATTCAATTTTAGTTCCTTATCAATTCGCATCTCCCAAAGTTCAAGTGATGATAGATTTGCCCCAAGTTGGGTTTCATTCTGGAATCGCCTAACCTCATAATTACAAGCTTCATAATGAATTCGGAATTTTTCTTCTGCCAAATATGAGTTTGCAATTCTGTGCAGGGTTGCTTGTAGTTCTCTACGATGTAATTCAAGAATATTAAACAGAACTTGATTGTATCTGAGCAATTGATCAGTCTTGGCAAATTCTTTTACCCATGAAATATTTGGATTTATATAATTTTTAGTCTGAAATAGTATGACCGTTGTATCACCAAATTTCTTTCTTGAAGTTGAATAGCCAAGTTGGTAGTTTAATTCGGAGGAATTGCTACTTGAAATAATTGGATCACCATTAAAATCATTCCAAGTTAGATCTCCTGATTCCCAGGAACGTTCGATTGATTGCCCAAAACCTCGCAAACTAGTCAGAAAAAGCAATAACCAAATTGAACTTTTCATTGATTTTCCATATCGGTAATTAATCCTAAGTTTATGCATTAAAAGCATTGCACATATGCACTTCATTATCGCTAATATCGCTCAATTCCTATCTGTTATCAACATCAAAATTTTTATGGCGAAGAAAAGTGCCAAGAGTTTATTCATACTATAACTATGAAGTCATATTTATAGTATGAATAATTGACCTGAAACAGTCATGAGGGGAACTTGACAAATCCTACTAATTCCTTAACTAAAAAATCCTGGTTCAGACACAACTTGAAAGGCTCTTAACCGCATTGTAATTGCCTGTTCAAGTTGCGAAAATCAGACTACAAAAAATGCCCGGACAAACAAGCCCGGGCATATGAGTTCCAAAATCTAATGTGAATTAACTACCCCAACACCAACGCTTCATTCACAAAAGGCTGATTGTACAACCTCTTACCGGTAGCTTTTGCCATCGCATTCATTACAGCTCCTGATATCGGAGGAAGTCCTGGCTCGCCAAGTCCAGTAGGATCAATGCCATTATCGACAAAGAAAGTCTCAATTTCCAGTGGAGCCTCCGCATGCTTGATTAACCTGTAATTGTCGAAATTACGCTGATCCGGCTGTCCATCTTTGAAAGTCATTGCACTGTACATGGTATGGCCAATGCCGTCAATCAATCCGCCTTCAATTTGATTCCTGGCATTGCTAGTATTGATCACAATTCCACAATCAACGGCGCACCACACTTTTTTCACGATTGGCTTGTCGTTTTCCATCACCATATCTACCACCTGGGCAACATAGGAATTATGACAGTAATAAGCCGATACTCCCCTGTGAACCCCGGGTGTGTCTGCACCCCAATTCGCTTTTTCCTTGACCAATTTCAATACCCCGGCATATCGGGCGGCATCGTAGTCATTTTTCTCACCCACAGGATCGTTAATGGCCCGGTCAAATAGTTCAAGCCTGAAATCAATCGGGTCTTTTCCGGCAGCTTCTGCTACTTCATCAAGAAAGGCTTGCTCAATGCCTGCCATGAAATTAGACCGTGGTGCCCTCCATGCTCCTGTTGAAATATTAGAATCCAACCTATGGTCTTCAGCCAAATAATTATCGACTGTTCCTGCGGGAAAACGATTGGCAAAAACCGGGCTACCATGAACCCCTGCTCCCCTTACATGAAAGCCAGTCAATTTATTATTCTTATCCAATGCAGCCCTGTATTTTACTTTATAAGCTGGCCGATAAGTGCCTTGTGTCATGTCATCTTCCCTGGTATAGACCAATTTCACCGGAGCATTTATCTTTTGAGAGATCACAGCTGCCTCTGTGCCAAAGTGCCCATACAAGCGACGGCCGAAACCACCTCCCATTCTGGTCATCATAATATCAATTTTGTCCTCAGGTAGTCCTAAAACTACAGCAACAGTCTTACGCAAGTATTCAGGCGTCTGAATAGGCCCCTCCAATTCAGCTTTATCTGCCGTGACGTTTGCATAGAAGTTCATGGGCTCCATAGGGTTGTGGGCCAGGAAAGGAGCGCTGTAGGTTCGCTCTACCACTTTAGCAGCGTTTTTAAAGGCTGATGTGGGGTTACCATCCTTCCTTGTTGCTTCTTCCGGTTTTTTATTCATTAAATCAGAAAGTGCAACTTCATGATCAATACTGCTTTCTAATTTTGTATCCTGATCCCAGGTAATATTCAGTGCTTTTTTCGCCTTCATTACCTCCCAGGTAGTATTTCCAACAACCACAACCAGTTCATTAAAAGCATTTACATCTGACCACTGTTCTTCAGCACCTTCAGGAACATTTGTATTTATTGTAATTACATCCTTAATCCCGGGCATTGCCTTTGCCTTACTGGCATCAAGAGACTTAAGCTTCATGCCAAATGAAGGTGGATGCTGGATCATGGCAATCAGCATTCCTTCCTTATCGATATCTAAACCAAACAGCGGCTCACCATTCACAATCTTAGGCGCATCAACGTTTCCGACATCAGTACCTATAATTTTAAAATCTTTGGGGTCTTTTAACTCAATTTCTTCCGGGATCACCATCGTTGCAGCAACAGAAGCCACCTCTCCATAACCAACGGTTTTTCCACTAGTGTGCTTGATGACACCTGAATCAGTTGTCAATTCTTCGACAGGAACTTCCAACTGCTTTGCAGCGGCTTCCAGAAGCATTCTTCGGGCCGTAGCTCCAGCCATTCGAAGGCTCTGCCAACCCTGCCTGATGGACTGACTTCCACCGGCCAATTGACGAGTATAATCCACAGTATTGAGGCCTGCCTGCTCCACAATAACGTTTTTCCAATCAACGTCAAGCTCTTCTGCCACAATCATTGGCATCGCAGTCTTTACATTCTGGCCGATTTCAGGATTGGGTGACATGATAGTCACTAGTCCATTTTTTTCAATCTTTAAAAAGGCATTGACATTAAACCATTCTTTTGGAATATCTGCTGCCTGCTCTCCCGGCTTGCATGAAGCCAGCCAACTAAATCCAATCATCATACCTCCGCCACCTAGCGCCGAGGCTTTCATGAATGATCTTCTGTTATATGTAGTTTTTATTAAAGTCATGATGTTTCTGTTAAAAGATGAAAAGTGATTAGCTTGGAATTAGCTCATTTCTGCTGCGGTTTTAATCGCTTTTTTAATCCTTGTGTAAGTTCCGCAACGACAGATATTTCCATTCATAGCCTTTGCGATATCATCATCGCTTGGGCTAGGATTCTTTTCCAATAATGCAGCGGCATTCATAATCTGTCCTGCCTGGCAATAGCCACATTGTGGTACATCTACTTCTACCCAGGCTTTTTGCAGCGGGTGGTCACCATTCTCTGAGAGTCCCTCGATTGTAGTAATCGATTTATCTCCCACTGTTGAAACCGGTACAGAGCAAGACCTGACAGCTTCACCATCAAGATGGATAGTGCAAGCTCCGCATTGCGAAATTCCGCAACCGAATTTTGTTCCCACCAGCTTGATATGATCTCGTAAAACCCAAAGCATCGGGGTGTCCGGATCGACATCCACCTGCTTTACTTTCCCATTAATGTTCAAATTGAAATTAGCCATATTGTGTTGAGTTATTTGTGTGGTTTATGTGGCAAGCCTTGATAAATGACCCGACATGACTAATAAAAATGCCTAATTTTCTGAATTAATACAAACGCTATTTAGACGAGTGGCTGATTTTCGGCTGAATGGCCAGTTGGGGATTACGAATGACCTTTAGTGACTGCCGAAAAGTTAAGGCAGTATTCTTTAGCTTTAAGGAGAACTCTAAAACGTAGTTCATAGACCAAGTAACTCACTTATTTCTTCAGTACTTGTTATTTTCCTTGTTTTCCCTTCTTCAACCTGTTTAATGCTTTGTTTGATTTTACTCACCATTTCTACATCAAAATAAAGGTCATCATTGCTAATAGGTTTTAATGCATAAGCTTTGTCCTTTCCTCGTTGAACGATGATCTGTTCGCCCTTATCAACTCTTTCAAAGTATTCTCTTTGGTTTTGCCTAAACTCTCTACTGCTAATCACCAACATAGTATTATTTTATCGCGTACCACTATGGTACAAATATACGACATTCAAATGAATTTGGATCCTATCGGATACCATCAAAAAGGATTCGATAATTTCTGAGCTGTTGAGATGAGAATTTGAAATAATTTCTCTCTCTTTGCCAATTAACTTAAAGTCCTAAGATCCTTAATTATGAAAATCCCAATCGCCTTATTGTGTCTTTTACTATCCACCAGCTTACCCGTCAAAGGGCAACTTTCTCGCATTGAAAAGAAGATCACTCAATCGGTGGACAGCCACAATGATGAAGCGCTACAACTCCTTGAGCAGGTGGTCAATATTAACTCTGGATCGATGAATTTTGAAGGTGTCAAAAAAGTGGGAGATGTTTTCAGGGCCGAATTTGATGCGCTTGGGATGGAAACAAGTTGGGTTGATGGATCGGATTTTAACCGGTCAGGGCATTTGATTGCGGAGCAAAAAGGCAATGGCCCTACCCTGCTACTAATAGGTCACCTTGATACCGTATTTGAGCCTACCAGCCCATTCCAGGTTTTTAAAATGCTTGACGGCAACATCGCCAGCGGTCCCGGGGTAGATGATATGAAAGGTGGTGATGTTGTGATTTTACAAGCCTTGACCGCTCTCAAAGATGCGGGTGTTTTGAAAGACATGAACATCATCGTGGTGATGACCGGAGATGAAGAGCTCAGCGGACGGCCTTTGGATTTGGCCCGAAAGGATTTGATTGAAGCTGCCAAGAAAGCAGATATAGCGCTGGGGTTTGAAAACGGCGACGGTAAGCCATCAACAGCTAACATCTCACGAAGGAGTTCATCGGGTTGGGAATTGAAGGTGACCGGTGTACCTGCGCATTCTTCCCAAATATTCAGGGAGGATATTGGTGCCGGAGCTATTTATGAAATGTCCCGCATACTCTATGGATTTTATGAAAACCTGGCCGGTGAGGAGCTGCTCACCTTCAACCCCGGAATGGCAATTGCGGGCACCAGTGTTGACCATGATAAAGCCATGGACGGCGGAAGCGCTTATGGAAAAAGTAATGTGGTTGCGGAGTTCGCAACTTCCACCGGTGATATCAGGTGTATTTCTCCTGAACAATTAGAGAAAACCCAGGCGGCAATGAAAAAGATTGCCTCACAAAACCTACCTCAAACAAAAGCGGAATTAACCTTTGGTATCGGGTATCCTCCCCTGGCGCCAACGGAAGGTAACAAGAAGCTTCTAGGTTATTACTCAGCTGTTAGCGAAGAGCTTGGCTTTGGAAAAGTGGTTGCCGTCGACCCATTAAAAGCTGGAGCAGCTGACATTTCATTCACTGCCCCATATGTTGAGATGGCTATCGATGGACTGGGTTTGGGTGGCAAAAACGATCACACTGTAAATGAAACTGCCGACTTAAGCACACTGCCATCACAAACAAAAAGGGCTGCTATATTGATGTATCGGCTGAGTGTGGGCAAGTACAAATGAAATTCTTCAGTTTATAGATAATGTTGCATTATTTAAGAGCGTCAGTCGCTAACAATAGAGCTGAACTTTTTGTAAATTAGTATTCACAAACTCATAAAGGTGAATCACCCTAACAACATAAAAGGATACCGCTGTTTATTTGAATGCTTAATGTATTACAAATAATCCCATCTTTGATTGCCTTCTACTAATCCTTGAATCAGAGGATTAATTATATAAAACACATTTAAATAATTTCAGAATACGGACATGTATCCGGAGATTCAATTTAGAAATTGAAAGTTCTAAACTTAGAATGATCATTCAAATTTAACCATGACTACAATCACAAAAATCATTGGCCGGGAAGATCCAAACGGAGCAGATCTTCCGTCAATTAAAGAAATTCTCGGAAAAACAGATTCAAGCGAAGTGGCTGAAAGAGAGGTTTCCAGTGAGGGGAATTTTTATAAACCATTAGGTGAAAAAATCGGACCGGGAATGAACCCGAGGATTCGGCGCTTACGCAAATTGAGTTTTGATGCTGAGCCAAGTATTTCAATTGAAAGAGCTTTGCATCAAACAGCCTATTATAAAGAACATTATGGAAAACACTCTATTCCTGTTCTTAGGGCTTTAACATTTTTAGATCACTGCCAGAAAAAGACATTGTATTTTGGTGATGACGAGTTGATTGTTGGTGAAAGAGGCCCTATTCCAAAAGCCGTCCCAACATTCCCGGAACTAACCTGCCACAGCATTGAAGATTTTCATGTATTAAACACCAGGGATCAGCAGCGATACACCATCAGTCAGGAAGATATAGACACTTATGAAAAAGAGGTAATACCCTACTGGGAGGGACGGACACAGCGTGAACGTATTTTTAGCCATGTACCGATCGAGTGGAAACGAGCATATGAAGCTGGTGTATTTACTGAGTTCATGGAACAGCGAGCTCCGGGACATACGGTTCTTGATGGTAAAATATACAAGAAAGGGATGCTTGATTTCAAAAAAGAAATCCAGGACCATCTTGATTCATTGGATTACCTGCTTGATGCAAATGCCAACAACAAAGCAGAGCAATTAAAAGCAATGGCAATTTCTTGTGATGCAGCGATTGTTTTTGCGGAGCGTCATGCTGATATGGCCGAAGAAAAATCCAGGACAGAAAATGATCCAAAAAGAAAAAAAGAATTATTGAAAATTGCGGAAACCTGTCGTTGGGTACCTGCAAATGCCCCACGTACTTTTCATGAAGCCGTACAGATGTATTGGTTTGTTCATTTAGGAATCATTACTGAATTGAATGGTTGGGATGCTATGAACCCTGGTCATTTTGATCAGCACTTAACACCCTTCTATGAGAAAGAAATTGCAGAAGGCACTTTAACCCGTGAAGAAGCAAAAGAGATTATTTGCTGTATGTGGGTGAAAGTCAACAATCAAACTGCCCCGGCAAAAGTGGGTATTACGGCCAAAGAAAGTGGAACCTACAATGACTTCACAAACATCAATATTGGTGGACTAAAACCTGATGGATCTGATGGTGTAAGCGAAGTTTCATACATACTATTGGAAGCCGTAGAAGAACTGCACCTTCTTCAACCAGGATCTTCTGTGCACATTAGCCACAAAACGCCCGATAAATTTTTAATGGCTGCATGTAAAGTAATTCGTCAAGGTCATGGATACCCTTCAGTGTTTAGCCCTGAAACGTACATCACCGAGATGCTTAGTATGGGTAAATCTTTGACAGATGCCCGAGAAGGTGGCTGCAGTGGATGTATAGAAGTTGGGGCCTTTGGTAAAGAGGCTTTTGTATTGACAGGATATTTGAATGTGCCCAAAATCTTGGAAATAACTTTAAATAACGGCATTGATCCTGTTACCGGAAAAATTGCAGGTTGTGAATCAGGAGATCCAAGGACATTTAGTACTTACCAGGATTTATACGATGCATTTCATTTGCAAATGAAATATATCATTGATCAGAAAATCAGAGTAAGCAACTACATCGATACAATGTTTGCTAAATATGCTCCAGCGCCTTTCCTTTCTGTGGTTATTGAAGATTGCATTTCTACTGGAAAAGATTATAATAACGGAGGTCCTCGCTACAACACCAACTACATCCAGTGTACTGGTTTAGGAACGGTCACCGATAGCTTATCCGCCATGAAATATCATATTTTTGAAAATGGCACATTTGATATGGACCGGATTTTAAATGCTGTGGAGAACAACTTTGAAGGAGAAGAAATATTGCGTCAAACAATTGTCAACAGAACACCATTTTTCGGTAATGACGATGATTATGCTGATGATATTGCACAAAGAGTGTATGATGATCTGATAAAAGCAATAGATGGAAAACCCAATGTGAAAGGAGGAGAATACCATCTAAATATGCTTTCAACTACCTGTCATGTTTATTTTGGAAAAGTAATGGGCGCAACTCCTAATGGTCGTTTAGCGCACAAATCAATTTCAGATGGCACCTCTCCATCACATGGATGTGATATTAAAGGACCATCCGCTGTAATTCGTTCGTTAACTAAACTGGATCATACGCGTTCTGGTGGAACACTTTTAAATCAGCGGTTTCTTCCAAGCCTGCTAAAGAGAGATGAAGATATTGCTAAACTGGGAAAATTGATCAGAAGTTACTTTACACTTGGTGGGCATCACATTCAATTTAATATTGTGGATACAGCCACTTTACGTGCTGCACAAGAGACTCCAGAAGACTACAAAGATTTGCTGGTGCGAATGGCGGGTTATAGCGATTATTTTAACGATATGAATCCTGACCTTCAACAAGAAGTGATTGATCGTACTGAAAATGAGTCATTCTAAAAAGCAGATAAATGCTGTACCTATCTAACCGTGGAACAACCAACATTAATATTTGATATTAAGCGGTATGCCATCAATGATGGCCCTGGAATTCGTGTAACCATTTTTTTTAAAGGGTGTTCTTTAAATTGCAAATGGTGCCACAATCCTGAGAGCATTTCCAAACAACAACAAAAGATGTTTGCGAAAGAGAAGTGCATCGGGAGCCAGGAATGTGTGAAAAACTGTCCAAATGATGCACTTACTTTAACTCCGCAAGGAATTGTGACCAATGCCGATCTGTGCGCTATGTGTGGAAAATGCGCTGAAGTATGCCCTACAAAAGCAATCGAAATGACAGGTGAGCTCTTGACTGTTGAACAGGTTATGGAACAAATAAAAAAGGAAACGTTACTAATGGATAAGTCTGATGGTGGCGTTACATTTTCCGGAGGAGAGCCATTGTTACATCACGAATTTTTAAATGAATTGTTAGATGCCTGCGGACAGGAAGGAATTCATAGATGTATAGATACTGCAGGATTTACAAGTACACAGGTCTTATTAAAGGTGGCAGAGAAATGCGAACATTTTTTGTACGATTTAAAGGTGATGGATTCCAAAAAACACAAAGAATGGACAGGCGTACCTAATGAAAAAATCCTGAATAATCTTAAAACTCTGGCAGCAACGGGGGTGAATATGAATATTCGTATTCCTTTGATAAAAGGAGTGAATGACGATGACGAAAATATTCATGAATCTGCCAAATTTATTGCTGGACTTGAAGGCAAAAAA
>Ga0316189_10003715_pt1 | contig 14796 bp, 21 predicted proteins | sample LowCovwburrow_MG_FD_204930 | JGI IMG/M metagenome (GOLD analysis project Ga0316189, IMG submission 204930) | Coastal sediment microbial communities from Maine, United States - Lowes Cove worm burrow | ecosystem: Environmental > Aquatic > Marine > Coastal > Sediment | place: USA: Maine...
GATAATTGCGTACACGGTTTCCGGCGGCACCCCTTTCCGAGCGCACTCGGCAGTTACCCATAGCATCCACTCGGAACGGGACCAGGATTTCCGTTCTGGTTTCATATCCATAGGGTCACTACCCTGGGCAATGATACGCTTAACCGCGTCGGTAACTTCCCACTCGTTCAACTCGTCAAGGTCCAGCACTCGTTCAATGTTGTCGCCAATGGCAACCTGTGGTGTTGACTTGCCACCTGTGAACCCGCCAGAGGTAGCTGTCTGTATCGCTACCGCCTTGGTAAATTTAGCAAGAGGGTAAACGTTCTCCGGCTTGAAGGTAAGGAGCTCAGCCAACTCAGGCTTGCGACCCTTCTTCTTTTTGCGTGCGTCCGGCATGTTAATTGTACCAGGCAATCGCATGATGCGGTCGACGTTATGGCAGTTGTCAGCGTCAAAGGCTAACTCAAGTTGAAGGTTCCATAGCTTGGCCTCTTCATACTTGTCTTCGTCACCGTCAATGAGGAATGGTTCTTGTAGTTTCCAGAACGCTTGATACCCACCACCTGAGAATAATGTAATGGTAGGCTCTGGGACGCCCTTGGGTAATTTCTCGGACAACAAGCCCAAGCAGCGAACTCTTTCGTCGTCCAGGTCTTCACCGGCGCGCGGGTCAATATCAACATGCAACCAAGACAAGGATTTAATTTGCTCGCGCTTGGCCTTCAGCTTCACGGACCCTATGGTAGGGTTGACGTGGAAATAAATATTTCGGTTTCCGTTGTACTCATCTATCCACTTGGTTGCAGCGGCAGCGTCTGTAAATGTAGCGGTGCTTACACCCTTGCGGTCTGGGGCGATGGACGTTAATACCCACGGCCCTCCTGCCTCGTACTTTTCTAGAAAGTCGATGGCAGCGGCAGTATCAGGTTTGATCATAAATTATTGCTCCCAAAACCATAATAGGTCATCACAGGGCACCTCGCCCCGTTCCATTTGGTTTACCCAAAAGCGGCAGCAACGTAAATCAAACGCTACCTGTGCTTGTGTGGAACCGTTGCGGTGGCGGTATATAAGGCAACGCTCGTGGTCTTTTACTTTACCAAGTCGTGCTCGCGGTCCCTGTACAACTTCACGTTCCCATTTACCATACATTGATCGTGTGGTGGCAAGCCGTTTCGACGCAGAGAGTTGGCTCTCGTTCAGTCGCCTTCTATAAAGGAGCAGGGTCTCTCCGTTTGTGAGGCGTTCAAGGTCTCCCAGGGTAGGGTTAGACATTCGATTAATTCCTTACTATTCAATCCCTTCGCCCAGTGGCGAAGAGCAATTTGATTTAGAGTTGCTCGGTCGACCTTGCCTACGTACTTGTGGGCAATGGGGCCGGTGAAGAGCATCCAATGGGTCTGTACCTGAAGAAGGAGAAAGGACTTACCTTTCTTCTCCCATCTCATACGACCAAACATTCTTTGTATCTTGGTGTAGTGATCAATAGTGACCACTGTTTCGGGTCGGACTGGCCAACGGCGCAGCCACTTGAGTTCAAGCCACCCCTCCGCATAATTAACATCAGGGGTGCCAGGCTTGACAGGGTTCTCAACTGCGATCGCATGTAATGGTTTCAACACCTTGGTAATACGTCGACGTTGTCCTGACTCAGCCATCTACAAATTCCTTTTGCACCCCGCCCTCATGGAATAGAACGCAGGACAGCTTGTGCGCTTCGTCCCACCTTCCTCCATCTTTGACCGGAAGAGGTGATACTACTCTCTTTATACCGGCTTGGATAATCAACTTTGCACACTCGTTGCACGGAAATAGAGACGTGTAGATTGTACAGCCGCTCAGGTCGCCTCGGGCGGAGACGATGGCGTTCGGCTCGGCGTGTACAACCATGGAGTATTTGGTAGGTCGGTCAGCGTAGCGTTCCTCGTGGTCGTGCACTCCTTTGGGGAAGCCGTTGTAACCCATTCCGCGGATACGGTTTTGCTTATCCACTATCACCGCCCCCACTTGGGTACTGGGGTCCTTGGATACTCGTTCTGCCCACCAGCGAGCCAGGTCAGTATAGACCAGGTCCCACTTCGCGTTGGTCAGAGGTCGCGCGGTGACTGCCAGGTCGTAGTCAACTTGTCTCATCCGAGCGTCGTCGGCATCTATGATGTCACCGTAGTGGCTCATAATCTTCTCCATTTTCTTATGGTGTTCAACCATGTAGGCGGTAAATCCATCGCCAGCTGATTCAGTCATCTTTAGGTACTCCATACTTGATTGCCCAGGCGAGGCCCAGTGTCATTACCACGAGGCAGACTGCCTCGATCACTTTATCTCTCCCCAGTTTGGTCCACACTCGGTGTCAACTCGGAAAGGAACCAGGCCAGGTATTGCTTCGGCCATAATCCTTGATATCTCTTCACCCTCGGCACGGTCGGCAACGGAACAGTCCAGTTCGTCGTGGACCTGTAGCATGACATGATGTCCGGCCTTGTCCACATCTACCAAGGCGCGCTTTGTTTGGTCGGCAGCAGAGCCTTGTATCAGTCTGTTGAGAGCTTTGTGCGTCCAATCGTAAGAACCATCATCTTTCTTAGGGAAGTGTAAGACGCGACCACCAACGGTACGTATCTCTCCCGCCATATTGGCTCTGCTTGAAGCCGCCTTGGCCAGCTTCCTAATGAACGGCGCGCGGTCATCAAATTGGTCTATGATATTTTGGCCCTCAAGCCCTGCAGCGCGCCATACAAACCCGTTGTCGAACTCTTTGCGCTTTTCCAGAGCCTCTTGCTGGGTCTCGAAGAACTTAATGCCTCCACTCCCAGCCCGAAGTGCCCAGCGGGTAGGTAGACCAAGGTCATCGCAGAGCTTAGCGCCTCCCTCTCCGTAGCACAAACCAAGGTACACAACCTTGGCTGACTTGCGGTCCAGTCCGGTCAAGTCTGACATGAACTGGTGGTTGTCAATTGAAGGGTCGTCCCAGTATGCTTGGGCAGCCTCTGGGCCTCCTTTCATATCGGTCTTCGCGGCAAAATGGGTAGTCCATTTTGGTTCCTGTTGGGCGTAGTCATTACACGACCAGATTTGTCCCTCTTCAGGTAAATATATAGAACGCCACATGGTAGCAAACTCATCACGAGACGGTTGCTGCTGAACGTTCGGGCCAATTGCGCTGAGCCTACCGTAGCGCGCGCCCTTCTGGTCGCCTGACTCAGTCTCTCGTGCGATCTGGTTGAAGGTACAGTGTATCCGCCCCTTGACCATGTAAGTCCGCATGCTCGCTGCGAAGGTTGTCCTCAACTTGTTGGTCTTGCGTGACCAGGCGAGGGCCTTGGCCACGGGATGGTCTATAGAGGATAGCACGTCCTTGTCTATGCTCGGTTGGCCGGTGGAAGTCTTGGTTAGGGTGATGCCAATATTCTCAAGGGCCGGAGCAATGGCTCCTGCCTTCCAAACATTCCCAACACCGACATCAACGCCGGTCTCGCGTTTGACAAGAGCCAATGCCTTGGCTTCTTCAGTCAGCGACCACTCTTCAATGTGAGCAAGTTTATCTTGGTCGATGCGAACGCCACGGCGACGGAGTTTCACTAACACCGGAAGCACTTCACTCTCTAAATCCCAAATCTTTTTCAGGTTCAGCTCTTCAATCTTCCTGTCTTGTTTCCGCAGGCACTTCAACGGTTGGTCGGCATCGTCCTCAGCATACGCGCCAACGTATCGGGCAGCGAGACGCCACATGCCACTCTTCGGGTCTACACCGAAGTCGGAAGCGGCCTTGCGAAGAAGGTCTTCACTCTTCCCAGGCAACCCATAGCGGTTGGATATATTTTGCAGGGAATAAGAGTTGTGTAACTCATAGATGAGGGGGTCGGCAATTTGTATGTCGCGGTAGAAACTGACCTCGGGAAAGAGAATGTCTTCCTCCCACAAGTAGTCCAGGTCGTAGCTGAGGTTGGCACCAACCAGTTCACCCTTGAACCGCTTGGCCATGTAGCGAACATAATTCATAACCTGTTCTTTGTCCAGGTTGTCGCCGCCTTCGTGGGCCATCGGTAGGTAGTGTTTGGGCCCATCCTCAATTGCAAAGGAGATGCCTGTCATGTAAGCGCCGCGTCGAACGCCAATTCCTAATTGCTTCAGGTGTTCATCGTGGGTCTCGGTGTCAACGCAGATACGTTTAGCATCAGCCCAGTCAGGTAGGTCGTCAAAGGAAGGTGGACGCCAGCTACTTTCCGGTGCCCAAAGAGGTAGTTGTAAGCCGCCAACGGCTTTCTTGGTCTTCATAGATCGAATGCTTTCTGACATGACAGTTCAAATACTTCAAGCACCTTTTCATAGGTGAATACCTGAAAGCTGCCAAATTCTTTACCAATCCATAACCAGGCTTGTACTGGAATATAAATAGTGTCATGGTCGGCATAGGGGTGAGTGAACTTAATATATCCATGGGGATAATAATATGAGAAGTCAGAAATGCACGCTTTATTCACTGCATAATTGTAGGTGTCGGGCCGCTTCTGCGGATACACGTTAGCGCACGGACGACGACCGTCCCACACCAGTGGGTGGATTGCGTTCTTGGTACTCATGAGGTATCTCCTGCCTCACCCTTGGCTTTGTGCTCGGCCAACATGGCTTGCTCGTTGTCCCAAATGATTTTATTAAGGCCAGCCCTATGGATATTCTTGGCCATATTTTTGACGTGCTTGTCGAGTTGCCCAGGGGCACCACCGGACAGCTGTGAGGCAAGTTGACCAGCCATTGAACAGACAATGTTCAGGGCCTCTTCAACAGAGGCTTCGCCGAATGCGTCCATTACCGCTTCCATGCGGGCCTTGAACAATTCATTCTTGTTCTTCTCGACCAGGTCGGCCTCAATTTGCTTAGGTGTTAGGTTCATCTGGATAATTTTCCTCTATGGATTGATAAATATACACGATTGCGCTCGCCAGTTCCTCGGCGGTGGCCCACGTACATAGGTTGATGAAGGCCACACGATCGCTGCCAACGACGTTATTCAAGTTACAGAAACGGTTGATCTCAACGAACCCGATACACGTCTTGGGCATCCGGACGCCCTCGTTGAAGAGGTCTTTCAACTTCTGGGTGTAGTGGCCAGCCTTCTCAAGGTCCAGCTTACCAGCCTTGTCGGCATGGCGGGTTAGGTACTTGGTGGCGGCGCTTTCGAGGTAGCCGAGGCCGTTGCGTTCGGCAAAGTCCCAGTGTTGGTACTCGGACTTGTAGTGGTCGCCGCCGTGTTGTATATCGTTGGCGAGCGAGGTGCGGGTCTTGGCCATCTTTGGTGTGTCGTGGTAAGACATGTCTTCAAAATACTCCTGTTTCTCTGCGTCGAATAACATACCAGGTCTGGCATGGGGTGGTTGAACCGAGGGAAGTGGGCGGCGAGAAGTGGACTTACCATTACGGTCGCAGTCCGCCTTTGGGCAGTCCACATATTCCCACTTCTCTCTGCCGCAAAAGCAGCCTCGGTCGTGGCTCATACGCTTGGGACCAAGAGGTCTTTGGTGACTTCAATAGCCTCCTCAAGCGTTGGTACAATCCAACTGGCAATGGCGTTGACCATACCATGGTTATGGATGTTGTCCTCTTCCATGGCAACCAGGATTGGGATACGCTCGGCATCAGCCCAACCAAACTCGATCATTGAGCCAATGGAAGGGCGGGTAGCGCCCAAGAGGTTACAGAATATAAGGTCGGCGCGCATCGTATCAAAACGGTCGCGCTCCGTTAGACCACGCGGGGTCGACAGAACTCCAACAGCAGCGCCGTTCGGGTTCATAGACTTATGGTCACCAGTATCAATTTGGTCCTCGCGAAGATGTCGCAGAGGGCTGAGGCACTCAATCCCCCAGGGTGACAGGGTATTGAAAACCTCCTCTCGCCAGCCGTGTTTGGCCTCGAGAAAAGTGCAGCCGGTGATCGGCCCACAAAGGTATACTTGTCCAAAATAGCTCATGATTGCTCCTTGATTTTCTTCTTTAGATTTGTTCGCGCACGAAGCATGGCTCCGGTCGCGCTGTTTAGATTAGTACCACTTGCACCATTTACTGCAAGAAAGCGGTCAATTAATGCTTCAATTTGGTACTCTAGGATTTCCGGATGGTCGGCATAAGGTACAGCCAACTTAGGATAAAACGAAGACTTCTTGAACTGTTTCTTATTCATGGGCCGGTCCATCATCACGAGCACGCAGCCAGGATTTCTTCCGGCGCGCCAACCACTCTTCACAAGCAGTCCGCCAGTCGCTGGCCATGCAGCCAGATACTATGGCAGTGGCAGCATCGTACCTGTCTGCCCCGCTCAACTCCTTGTATGTCTGATGGGCGTGAAGTATTGGCGCGGCCACTCGCTTAAAGAATGGGTCCGTAATACCCAAGACCATACCTTCGGTCATGAACATAGCGAACTCTTGGTTCCAGCGGCCAATGGGAATGTTGACCATGCTATAGGGTTTCACCTCAACCAACTCGTAGCGACACGGTTTGATCATACTCCCGTCCGCCAGGTCGGCCAGCGGGGTGTAGGTGTCAAGATAAGTATGGAAGTTGTTAGACATCTGCCAATACTGACCAATGGGACAACCAATAGCCGCTGCCATATATTCCTGCAGCATTGAGAAGTGTACAGCGTTCGCGCCATAGGCTCCCCAAATCATATCGTTTGACCGGCAACAAACTGTCATGTCCAATCGGCCTTGGTAGTCGCGAGAGAAATAAGCCTGAGTGTTGCAGGGAACATCTTTCCCGTTGCGCCCCAGGTCCGCCCTTGCGTCCCACATCTGTAGAACTTGACGGCGGTCGGTCGGGTCTTTCAGCAACGCGGCAGCAATAGGCATAAGCTGGTCAAGACCGAAGCGGGTCCGCCAGCGATGACCATAAGCCCCATGAAGAGTTACACCATCGTCGGAGAAAGTTTCCATTCTCTTGACATAGTTGGAAACACTCGCTACATCGTTCTGGCCGGCAATCATCCACAGACCTTCAAAGAAGTGGAAGAATGGGTTACAGTCACGGCGCGCTTCGAAGAGAACTCTCTCCTGAGGGTTGTGGTACTGAGTGGTGACAGGCCCAGGCATAACCAAGACCTTACCATTGCGGCTGTCTCGTTCCTGACCATACTCGCGGATGTCATGCATCCCTTTTACGAGGGCGTCATTGACATTTCTGGCTTCAATTACATGCATATTAGTTGCTCCTTGGGGCGATACGGATTATCTTGGCCCGTGGTTTTATAATAACAGTTATGGCCGCGTTGGGCTGTGTTATATTTATTTTAATGCGACCGCCGTGGCGGTAGCGGTGGCCCTTCCAGCGGCGTTGGTATGGGCGGGTGTGGTTATACCCTGCGCGGTAGTTATACCCACGCTCTGCAGCTGCCAACGGCTCAGGCACGCACTTTGACAGTACAAGTAAGATCATTGCGCCGGATAGTATGGCAGCAACCTCCAAATAGTTCTTGAGGCTCCACATCACTTCGCTCCCTTATATAGTTGCTTGGGTGTTCCTTCGCCCAGGGTAATTCGTTGGTGTTTGTCGAACTCGCAGAGCCAATGCTCAACGGTACGCATGTCCCACTCCGGCCACTCGGCTGGCCACAGGTCATCATCGTGGCTGTTCAAGAGAATTTCTTGCATCAACTGCAACATCTCCGCCAAGTCTTTCTTGTTGCCTCGGCTGAAGAAGTCAGGAACGCCAACGGCCACGCGGCCTATGCCTCGGGTACAGCCAGGACCAGGGTTGGCCCACTCGTACTTGTCGGGTGCATCCGCCATTATAGTCTGGTTGAGGTCGGTCACTATTTCATAGGCCATAAATGGGCCCAAGAAAGGGAAGGTGGTTAGGAGTTTGGTTGCCTCTTCAAGTGTGTGACCTTCCTCTCTGAATATGCTGGTCAACTGTTTATTGTTGGGCAATATATTCTCGAAGCACCACAACAGACCTTCCAGTTTGTTCTTACCGTTGGGCGTCTTGATAATATAGGCTCCGGTCACCAGTGGCTTTACATCCACCAGTCGCTTCCGCATTTTGTCAGTCCAGTCGCGCCAATGACCAGGTTGGCTCCAGCAGTAAAGTAAATTCTCTTGCCAGTAATGACTGTCCTGTGGAGGGGCAAGTAATTTCTCCAACGTTTCAATTCTATTAAACCACCGCGCAATAATGATCGCACCAACGTAGGCTTCACCATACCCTGCCGGAGTTATAGTTCTCCGTATCCACTGGGTGGTAGTGTCATCCTCACGGAAGACGTTACAGAAACGGTAGCCCAAGAAGGCGGGGTCTTCTGTCCACGGCTTTGGGAACTGTTGGTCGCGCATCAGTTTGATGGCGTAACGTTCGCGGGCGGTCTCAAAGAATTGTGGCAGGTTCAACATTACTGCAGGGCCTCCATTACGACCTGGAAGCCTTCTTTGCGGTCAACACTGTGAACGTTGACACCGGCATCATGAAGACGTTTCATAGCCAGCTGCGTTCCGCGAAACTTGGCGATGGTATTTGCTTCCTTGACCGGCTTGAACTTCTCAGGTCCAACACGGGCGAGGCGGCGGCCATTGACTGACTCAAGACAGGTTTCAATAGGAACCTTGTCCATACCAACAACCATGAACGGGCGGCCTTCTTCCTGCAACGCTGTCATGCGATGAACTTCTCCGGAGAGCAGAAGCCCCTCGAAGATAACGTGCATGTTTGCATCGTCGGCTGAACGAACCAACTCGAGAACATGGTCGTGTTTATTGATAGTGTCGCACCCACCACAAGCGGTTTCGTAGTGGCCCATGACGGCCAACGAGTACGAACGGTTGATACCACTGTCCGGCTTGGGATTGGATAGGATGTAGCCGATTGGCTGCTTGCGTCCTGGTTCCATCACGCGGGTCTTGGTGCAGTACTGGTCCATTATTTGGCGAACCAGAGTGGACTTGCCACAGCCGGATGTGCCTCGGATATTAATTATCATTGGTTGCTCCTTTAAGCAATGTTGCCTTTTGTTGCGCTGTAACGCTATCAATTATTAGCTGCGCCAAACCTCATGCTGGCGTCGATGATCTGCCGAACGATCTCGTCCATCTTCGGGTCGCCCCGTTTCAAGAAGGCGGGGTCAGCAACGCGGTGAGTTATAGGGTCACACCACTCTCCTAGGTTAACCATCTTCCTCTTGGGCAAGTCGTGTCGGTCTCTGAATGCCTCCAACCGTTTCCGGTTGCCAGCGTCCATGTCAATTATGACATTGGCCCAAGTATAGAGGTCGGGGGTGATGTACTGACTACGGTGTTCACTCAAGTCAATGTCGTAGCCAGCGGCTGCATCTCGCATCTTCTTGGCAGCCACTCCTGGACGCAGATCAGGCTTCACTCCTGCCTGCTTAACTTCAAGGTGGCTGTGCTGTTGTAGCACAGCGGCGCACAAGGCGGAACGGTTAACGTTCCCATGACACAGGACTAGAACTTTCATAGTTGTTCTCCTTGGAGGATGCGCTGAATGTTTTCAGCAATCTGAGGTTTCTTTATTGTTCCATCATGAACCGTGGCGCGGTAGTTGCATTCCATGGCATGATTGTACGGCTCGAACTTGGGCATGTCCATTACGCGGAAGCCACCACGATCAAGTACATCTTCAATTGGCATCTCTACCAACGCACCGATCATAAAGTCGTGGCACCATCGCAGAGCGTTAGCCATTTGGTCTTCGTTCAGGGTGCCAGGGAAGTGGCGGAACTCGACCGTGTCGGTTTCACGATGTTGGCGCAAGTTCACACACAAACGGGGTTGGAAATGCCACTGCGGCACACCTTTCTTGCTCCACGGTACTTCCAACTGGTAGAACTCCTCAACAGAAGTGGCCTCCAGCTGCCTCGAGAGGCGCTCGGGAGTGAGTAGTGTTTGGTGGCTAACTTTACGCCTCCGCCAGCGCCGTTGCGCTCCTGCGTACTCTGAGGCGTCCTCGTATTGGTGTTCCATGGGCTTGGGTATTGGTTCTATAACCGATAGCGCAAGCCGCATGTGGTTATGGATGTATGATTGCACCTGTTTCAGTAGATTGAGATCGTCGCCCAAGCCAGGTACTCGGATGTGAATGTGGAGGTTGGAACGGTAGTTCACTGTGGCTTCCGGCAGAATACTCTTGAGGATTGTCAGGTAGTCAACCTGCTCTTCCATCGTATTGCTGGGCGGTGTGTTAATTTCACCACCAAAGTTATACAACTTCCCCTTTGGGTCGTTGGCTATACCGTTGCTGTTGACAATGGTGATGTCGTGGGTGTCTCGGGCAAAGCCCAAAGGTAGGGTCTTCCGGATGTCGTGGTCGCCCCACTCGTGTTCGGCTCCGTAAGTCCATGACTTGGTCCAGGTCTCAAGCATTATGGTGTCACTTTCATTACTTCTTCGTAGCGTTGAACGTATTCAACGAAGCGAGTGAGCTGGTCAAACTGCTCACGGTTGAAGACAAAGACCTCTCCGCTGTAGCGGTTGTCAAAGTCTACACGGTTGAGTGACGGTTCAAACTCAAGCCTGGTCTGTAGGACCTCGGCCATCTTATCCCCCATACCCATACCAAGCCGGTAGCCAACATACTCTCTCAGTGAGTCACCAGGGTGGCGCTTCACTTGTTCATAAGGCACGTCGATGTAGGCGCGAAGGTGCGCGCCCTTTGCAAGGGTCTCAATGGCTTTCTTTATACTTGCCTCGGATATCATGATGTCAGTCTCCTTATTTCGTGGGCGCAGAAACCAGCGGCCAACGTTCCGTTCTTTGCTCCGCCGGACGCCACCCATATTCCTGGGTTGGGCTGCTCCAACAGGCAAGGCTTATGCCCTTTTGCATACGGGCGCAATCCTAATAGGGCCTGCACCGTTCCTCCTGCAGCGGCATCGTCGTCGGGTAGGTAGGCTTGGCACCGTTTCCAAGAGGCAAGCTCCCGGTCCGGTGTCCAGTTCTCTGCCTTGATGGCAGTCCCGTCACTCACCCAGAGGCCATCGCCCCTGTTGAAGGCAACCAGCTGTCGGTATGGTGCCCAAGGAGTAATGGAGGGGGTTGCTATCGTTGCATTCGGCTGTAGGAAGGCCACACCCTTCTGGGCAGTTTGCTTATACTGAGGGAACAGGCGCTCGGTCCATACCCCGCCAGCGCAGACGACCAGGTCGGCTGTCAGTTCGTGCATTGTTAAGCGCTGCTTGTCTTGGTAGGTTATTCGGCGCTCTGGACTTACACTTCTCACTGTTCCATTGATATGAGTTATGCGTGGTGTTCGTTCGGAGTAGCCCAGTATCAAGGAGGGTCTTATCCAGTGGACCGTGGCATGGAGAACTTTACCGGCAGTGAATACAATGTCACTCACTCCATACAGATGGTCCAGTTCTTCAAGGGCCGGAGTGTAGACCTGTTTGCCCAGGCCGGAGAACCAACTTGGTTTCATAAGGCAGGCAGCAGGGCCGGAACCAGCTTGTGGTTGGGCATCGTCAATTACGGTGACCGAGCGGCCATCGTTCATCAAAGACTTGGCTATAATCTGCCCAAAGAGGCCGCCGCCAATTACAATTACGTCAGTCATTAGTAGTTGTCTCCATTGAAGGGGTTCTTTAAATTCCACAGGTCTTGTAGGAAGCACCATGGTCTCCATAGGCCAAGGTCTATTACCCAACCAGGACCAGAGTTCATGATAATGCCAACGTCGACACCATCTTCCCACATCGCTGCGATCTGCTCGCGAGACATGTCAGCTGTAATAGCCCACTGTTTCTCACGACCACGTATCTCAAGTGCTACTTTCATAGTATTATAGTCCTGCAATAAGCATAAGAAAGGTCCCAGCTATGAAACCTAAAGCGAACCCTATGTACAGTGCCTTTTCAGAGTGTCTCATCAGTCTTCCTTTCGTGGCTTAACTATTTCAAAGCGACCATCCATAAATTCTCTTTTTGGACGTATCCATTCAGGGCCATCACCTTGAATATTTTGATACCTAACAGCAGCATCCAAAGTTTCTTCAATTACACACTGGCCAAGAATTTTATATAATCCGCCTGTTTTGGTGTGTTTCCAAATTTCATCCATCATTCTTCCTTTGGTGGTGTATCCCACTTGTTTCTTGTCTCTCTGCTATACCTTAATTTGTCAGGCATTTTTGCTACATGATCGGCAAGCCACCATCTGAATTTCCAATACCTAAGTTGAAGCTGGTATATGTAATCAGTCATTAGTCTTCCTTCCTCACCAGCACAGCTCCATTGATACCACATGTTCCGAAGAGCATTCATGGTTCCAGAAAAGACGGGCTTGGTCATCGAACATAATCCAAGGTGGTAGTGGTTTCGCGTACAGACAGATTACGCGGCCATCAGCGTTAGGGTCGTTGTTCGGCACAACCTTTATAATCCAGTGGTCCAGTTTATGAGATGTCATCGTGCGTCTCCATATAAGATTGTACTTCCCACCACGGCTTGAAGTGCCAACTCAGTATCTCAACTCGGTCCTCGTGGGTCATTATATCACCGAGTATATCCAAGCTGAATGGTAGTGTTACGTTCGTCCACTTGTCCTCGGTAGGACGCCCCCACCAGAACATCCACCACCATGGCTTTGGTCCTGTGGGAGATATGTGGACGAGGTATTTCACGGAGCCACCCTCTTGGGCATCGCTTCAGAGAACGCCTTGGCCGTGTCGCCCCAACCAATAAGGTCGTGCTGTATCTCGTCCAGGTCGTTGTTCAGAGGGTAATGCCCGTGCATATGGGAAGCGTGTTTACACCAGACGGTCTCAAGGCAGAACAAGTCCAGCTTCTCACCAGCCTTATGAGGAATTGTTAGGTCGGACAGCTTCTCACCCAACCACTCGGTGGCTTGTTCAACCAGCAGGTCTGGGTCCTTGTGCTTAACCGTGTCCGGATGCCCAAAGGTACGACGCCAGTTCTCAAAGATGGAGTTCCGCGGAGTATCGTACAACAGCAGGTTCACATCGTTCTGTATAACAGGAATATGTAGAACAGCGTCCAGCAGGTCAGCGATCTTGAAAGCAATCCAGGTGCCGAATAAGTAGTGGGACTTGGCGCGGTCAATAACCGAGCGAACATCCATTGGTCCATCGGCGACAGCATCCCAGAACATTTCCGGCTCGGGGTACTTGGCCATCAGGCGACCAATCATTTCCATACCGGCTTTGCCACGAGAATGTCTTCGTTCAGAACCGCGCGGCCAGCGTTCGCCCAGGGGAGAAGGCTTTACGTTCTCGGCTGCGGTGTAGAGAACTTTCCAGAACTTCTTACCACCATACTCAGAGGCATGGCTGGCAATACCACAGTGGTAGAAACAGACATAGGCAGTGAGCCAGCGGCGGAGTTGGAGAGGGTCAGTGATAGCTTTGGGCGCTGCAATATATACAGGGTCCAGATCACCAGAGGTAATGAGGTGTCTGCCGAAATCTTCGACCAACAGTTTAGGGTAGTTTCTTCTTGACATGGTTGCTCCTCAGCGTGTCAGTAATTGGGAACCGTCCCCCTCTCGCAAGAGAGTTGCAAGGGGACGGTTGTGCCTGCTATCCGGTGTCCGAACAAGGATCACCCCCTAGCGAGCATTCTCTTCCTCGTCAGGAAGCTAGTTGCCAGGCGCATCACTAGGGTCAGAGTAGGCAATGATGACATCGTCCTTCATCTTTAACCCATAGCCCAAGTAGTAGTGGCACAAGCGAATAAGTTCATACGTACGGCGATCAACCGTATCAGGGTCAGTTGGCTTACCACGGTCGTCGTCAAACTTCTTGACGGTTTCAATGACTTGAGCAAAGGTCGCTCCGTCTCCAGTAAGCAGGTCCACGGCGCGCTGTCGCAGAGTGCGAGTGTCGTCGGTCCGGCTGGTGATTGAGCCTTTACAAGTCCGGATGGTTACATCAGGTCGGAAGACAAAATGCATACCGCGCAGCTTGCGGGCTTTCTTTGGTTCATGACCACTTCGTCTGGCCAGTGTATTGGCCTTCTTGACTTTGGCCTTGGCAGCGGACTTCTTCTGAGAGAGAGCGATGGCAGCTTTCTTCTTAACAAGAGCATCGGCAGCTAATTTGTCGCGCTGCTCGTCAGTCAATTCTTCAAAAGTATCGTACTCAACCAGCTTCGCGGCAACTCGTTTCAAGGCAGTCTTTTTGTCTGAGAATTTCTTCACGCGCTTGTTCACACCCATGTTGGAATTCAAAAGGTTATGAAGGGTGACAAGTTCAGCCCCAGGCAGAGATGAAATGATCACAGCACCTTCCAGCGGTTGCGCACCAGCGATTTGATAATTGATGTCGTTGAAATTTACGATTGTCATCGTGTATTGCTCCTATGGTTTTACAGTTAGGCTTTTTACAGCTGTGTTGTTTATACACGTGCATGCACCTAAAGGCAAGTGTTAATTTACATTATGGTTAATATTAGACAGGGGCCTATACGCAACCGCGTATAATTATAGAATATACGCAACCGCGTATATTATTGATGGCGGCAGACGAAGATGACGTTGGCCGCCCGAGGTGGTCTGTTCGCCGTTCTGGCACGAGCTTCACAGACGCTGCGTGAAGGTTGCTCCCTGGGATACCAGCCATCCTCGGCAGAGGGTAGCCAGGCATCGCCAGTGAATACAACCATCACAAGGAACCACTTCATCGTTGGCCAGCCGCGTGAAGGTGCCATCGGGTTTCTTCGACGGACAACATCCGGCTTGGCTTCAACTGAGGGAACTCAAGCACAGGGATACCTGCCTCTTGGGCAGTCTTTATCTCCTGGGCGACACCGGCTCCGATCTCACCGTTGGGCAAGGCTCGGAAGATAAGCATCGTGGCA
>Ga0316189_10003717_pt1 | contig 14794 bp, 10 predicted proteins | sample LowCovwburrow_MG_FD_204930 | JGI IMG/M metagenome (GOLD analysis project Ga0316189, IMG submission 204930) | Coastal sediment microbial communities from Maine, United States - Lowes Cove worm burrow | ecosystem: Environmental > Aquatic > Marine > Coastal > Sediment | place: USA: Maine...
TGGCTACATGACCGTTGCGCTGGGTGTCTCTGCTTATTCAGGGGCCATCTTCCACCTGATGACTCATGCATTTTTCAAAGCTCTGCTGTTTCTTGGCGCGGGCTCTGTGATCATTGCCCTGCATCATCAGCAGGACATGCGTTTCATGGGTGGCCTGCGGAAACAGATGCCGATCACCTGGATCACTGCCTGGATCGGTACGCTGGCACTGATCGGGTTCCCGTTCATGTCGGGCTTTTATTCAAAGGACGGGATTATCGAAGCGGTTCACGCTTCCAGCCGATTCGGTTCGGACGTCGCCTACTGGGCAGTCTTGCTGGGTGTGCTGATCACCTCCTTCTACAGCTTCCGTTTGCTGTACCTGACATTCCACGGTACGCCGCGGTACCGGATCGATGTTGGAGTCGGGGATCATCCGCCCGATGGCGTGTTACAACACGAACCTCATGAATCGCCCCTGGTGGTCACCATTCCGTTGATTCTGCTGGCGATACCCTCCGTGATCATCGGCTACATGACCATCGAACCGATCCTGTTTGGCGGTTGGTTGTCCGACGCGATAACCATACTGCCGCAGAACGACACCATGGCTGCTGTTGGAGAGCACTTCCATGGTCCGGTCGCTATGGCCACGCACGCTTTGCAGACTGCGCCTTTCTGGTTGATGATCACCGGTTTTGTGCTGGCGACCGTTATCTACATGGTCCGGCCCGCCCTGGCAGATCAGCTACAGCAAAAAATGCCGAGGCTGCATCGCTTGCTGGAAAACAAGTTCTTTATCGATGAGTTGTATCAGAAGGTATTCGTGGGCAGGACGATTGCGATTGGCAATGGCCTGTGGAAAAAAGCGGATGCCGGGCTGATTGATGGTGTGCTGGTCAATGGATCTGCCCGCCTGGTGGGTAACCTCGCCGCCAGGGTTCGCCTTTGGCAAAGCGGATACCTGTTCCAATATGCTTTTGCGATGATTGTCGGCCTGATCGGCATGATCGCAATCTGGGTGATGTGGAAGTAGAGGGGCGAAAAGAAAAATGGCATCAAACTGGCCCATTCTTAGTTTACTGATCTGGCTGCCGATACTCGGCGGGCTGGCCGTTATTGCTGTGGGCGACAACCGCGCCCAGTTGGCACGATTGCTGGCACTGGTGGTCTCCGCGGCAACCTTCGTCCTGAGCATTATGTTGTTCACGGGTTTTGATACCTCAACGGCTGCCATGCAATTCACCGAGTTCAAGCCGTGGATTGAGACTTTCAGTGTTAATTACAGCCTTGGGGTTGACGGGTTTTCCGTTCCACTCATCCTGCTGACCTCATTTTTCGGGGTTCTGGTGGTGATCGCCGGCTGGGAATCCATCCAGGTCAAGGTCAACCAGTACATGGCATCCTTCCTGATCATGGAAGGCCTGATGATCGGTGTGTTTTCAGCACTGGATGCACTGCTGTTTTACGCGTTTTTCGAGGCCATGCTGATTCCGATGTTCCTGGTGATCGGTATGTGGGGTGGTCCGCGTCGCGTCTATGCCACCATCAAGTTTTTCCTGTACACATTCCTTGGCTCGGTCTTCATGCTGATTGGCCTGATTTATCTGTATACCCAATCGGGCAGCTGGTCGATTCTGGAGTGGCACCAGTTTCCGCTTGAGCTGAGTGTTCAGAAGTGGTTGTTCCTGGGTTTCCTGGCGGCTTTCTCCGTGAAAATTCCGATGTGGCCGGTGCATACGTGGTTGCCGGACGCTCATGTCGAGGCGCCAACAGGCGGTTCGGTGGTCCTGGCTGCCATCATGTTGAAAATTGGTGGCTATGGCTTCATCCGTTTCAGCCTGCCAATCACACCCGACGCATCCGCGGCACTGGACTGGCTGATCATCAGCCTGTCGTTAATCGCGGTGGTGTATATCGGCTTTGTCGCGCTGGTACAGCAGGACATGAAGAAGCTCATTGCCTATTCATCGATCTCGCACATGGGTTTCGTCACGCTGGGCATGTTCATCGCATTTGGCGTTTTTCAGAACACGGAAAGCGGCAGGGGTGCGGCACTGGGTGTCGAAGGCGCCATGGTGCAGATGATTTCGCATGGTTTTGTATCCGGTGCACTATTCCTGTGCGTTGGTGTGCTCTACGACCGTCTGCACAGCCGCATGATTGCTGACTACGGCGGTGTCGCTAACACCATGCCCTGGTTTGCAGCCCTGGCCGTGTTGTTTTTCATGGCCAATGCGGGCCTGCCCGGCACCAGTGGATTTGTCGGCGAGTTCATGGTCATCCTGGCGGCATTCCAGGCTAATTTCTGGTACGCCTTCCTCGCCGCGGTGAGCCTGATCCTGGGCGCTGCTTACAGCCTGTGGCTGGTCAAGCGGGTGATCTTCGGAGAGGTTGCCAATAACCAGGTAGCCCAGTTGGAAGACATCAATGCCAGGGAAGCGCTGGTCCTGGGAACCCTGGCGGTAGCGGTACTGCTCGTCGGCCTGTGGCCCGAACCACTGGTCAACCTGATGCATGTATCGGTCGACCAGTTGTTGCAACACATCCAGCAACCCAAGTTTTCAGCAGCCGGTATCTGAGGGGCGCATTGATATGAATACTACGAACATGTTGCTGGCCACACCGGAACTCTGGGTGCTGACGATGGCCTGCGTGATCCTGATCGTTGATCTTTTCCTCAGTAAGGAACGGCGGGGCATCATTCACGGCCTGGCGATGATTACGCTGATTTTTGCAGCAATTATCACCTTGCGGGGTAACTTCATTGGCGACAGCGCAAGCGCTGAGCTTGCTTTCAACGGTTCGTTTATCCGCGATTCGATGGGTGACGTGCTGAAGCTGTTCAGTTTCCTGGTGATGGGACTGGTCTATGTCTACGCCAAGTTTTGCCTGCGTGAATTCCGCATGTTCCGGGCTGATTTTTACACCTTGTCGCTGTTTGCGTTGCTTGGCGTCATGCTGCTTATTTCTGCCAATAGCCTGGTTATGGTGTACCTCGGGCTCGAACTGGTATCCCTTTCCTCGTATGCCCTGGTTGCCTATGATCGTGACTCCCGGCTGGGCTCAGAGGCGGCAATGAAGTATTTCGTGCTGGGTTCGATGGCTTCCGGAATGCTGCTGTACGGTATGTCGATGATTTACGGCGCTACCGGTACGCTGGATCTTTACCAGGTGTCGGATGCGATTCAGTCGATGGACAGTAACGACCCGTTGCTGATATTCGGGCTGGTATTCCTGGTGGTTGGGCTGGCGTTCAAACTCGGCGTTGTACCTTTCCACATGTGGATACCGGATGTGTACCAGGGGGCGCCGGTCGCTACCACCCTGTTTATTGCCTCGGTTCCGAAAATGGCCGCGTTTGCAATGGCTTTCCGCTTGTTGCAAACCGGTATGGGTGAACTGCACACCGATTGGTCGCAGATGCTCAGTATATTGGCGGTGTTGTCTATTGCCCTGGGCAACATGGCGGCTATCGCACAGACAAACATCAAACGCATGCTGGCCTATTCGACCATTTCGCACATGGGGTTTGTCCTGCTGGGGCTGCTGCCCGGTACGGCCTCCGGTTATGGCGCGGGCATGTTTTACATCATCGTCTACTCCCTGATGTCGGCAGCCGGATTCGGCATGGTTATCCTGCTTTCAGCACGGGGCGTGGAGGCTGAGAAGCTGGATGACTTCAAGGGTCTTAATCAACGAAACAGCTGGTACGCAGCCGTGATGGCAATGGTGATGTTCTCGATGGCCGGCGTTCCGGTGTTTGTCGGCTTTTTCGCCAAGTGGCTTGTGATCAAGTCTGCAATCGATGCCGGCCTGATGTGGCTGGCCATTGTCGCGGTTTTGTTTTCTGTCGTGGGTGCGTTCTACTACCTGCGGGTTGTCAAACTGATGTACTTCGATGAGCCGGTAACCGAGTCGCGAATCGATGCACCGGTGGATTTCCGGGCAGCCATTTCGCTAAATGGTATAATGATGCTTGGACTGGGGATTTTCTCCAGTTCCCTGATTGCGGTCTGCATGGCCTCATTCGGGGGTTGAATTAGTTACGGGGAGTCTATATCATCCCCCACTTGCTGTTGCGGGGTGGAGCAGTCTGGCAGCTCGTCGGGCTCATAACCCGAAGGTCGCAGGTTCGAATCCTGCCCCCGCTACCAGGTTCTAATAAAAAGGCCCCAGCAGGGGCCTTTTTATTAAGTTTTTACGAGGGGGGCCGACGAGCCCTTTTTTTGTGTCCGGTTGAATGTACCCCGGGCAGGATATGGAGAAAAGATTGAGATCTGTCAAGTTGACTCATTTGTTACAGCCTTTGGTCGAAGACCTGGGCTACGAATTCGTCGGCCTTGAACATGGCAGTAACCCGAAAAACCCGGTGCTTGTTATCTATATTGACAAGCAGACTGGTATCGCTGTCGAGGACTGCGAGCGGGTCAGTCGTGAAGTAGCGGCACTACTGGATGTGGAAGATCCAATTCCAGGACACTACAACCTGGAGATTTCATCACCCGGCCTTGACCGGCCGTTGTTCACCCTGGAGCATTTCGACCAGTTCAGTGGGGAGCAAGCCAGGGTAACCCTTTACGCCCCGCAAGATGGGCGCAGAAAATTCAAGGGTAAAATTCTGGGCACCGAAGGTGATCAGGTGAAACTGGATCAGGACGGCCTTGAGGTATTGCTGGAGTTGGGCAATATTGCCAGGGCGCGACTGGTTCCCGATTACGACAATCTATTTATTAAGAGAGAAGAAGCAGAATGAGCAAAGAAATCCTGCTGGTAGTGGATGCCGTCTCCAATGAAAAAGGCGTCAGCAAAGACGTTATTTTCGGCGCACTTGAAGCAGCGCTGGCCTCGGCCGGGCGCAAACTCAGTGAAGAGGAACGGGATGTCCGTGTAGCTATCGATCGCACCACTGGCGAGTACGAAACATTCCGCCGATGGGAAGTCATCGAAGATGACGCCGAGATGGAATTCGAGGACGCACAGATTTTTCTGGCTGCGGCCAGGGAGATCGATCCGGAGATTGAAGTCGGTGGTTTTATCGAAGAACCGATGGAAAACGCAGGCTTCGGCAGAATTGCTGCGCAAACAGCCAAGCAGGTGATTGTTCAACGCGTTCGTGAAGCCGAACGCGCTCAGGTTGTAGAAGAATACGAGAGTCGCGCCGGCGAGTTGATCAATGGCATCGTGAAGCGGGTTGAGCGGGGTAATGTCTACCTTGATCTGGGCGGAAATGCCGAAGCCTTCATATCTCAGCGCAACATGGTGCCTGGCGAATCCGTCCGCCCGGGTGACCGCCTTCGCGCGTTCCTTTACGAAGTCAAACCCGAACCCCGTGGGCCGCAGCTTTTTGCCAGCCGTACCATCGTCGAATTCCTGGTCGCCCTGTTTGAACTGGAAGTTCCGGAAATCGGCCAGGATCTGTTGTCCATCATGGGTGGCGCCCGTGACCCGGGCAGACGGGCGAAGATAGCGGTGCGGTCCAATGACAAGCGCACAGACCCGATTGGCGCCTGCGTCGGCATGCGTGGTTCCCGCGTCCAGGCGGTATCCAATGAACTGGCCGGTGAGCGCATCGATATCATTCTGTGGGATGACAACCCCGCACAGTTCGTCATCAACGCAATGGCGCCTGCCGAGGTCGCTGCCATCGTGGTTGATGAAGAAAATAATTCCATGGATATTGCCGTGGAGGAATCCAACCTGTCACAGGCCATCGGCCGCGGCGGGCAGAACGTTCGCCTGGCCAGCGAGTTAAGCGGCTGGGAACTCAATGTTCTGACCGTAGAGCAGGCTGAGCAGAAGGGTGAGGACGAAGCACATAAGATCCTGGATCGCTTTATGAAGCGGCTCGACGTGGGTGAAGACGTTGCAAACATCCTGGTAGCTGAAGGGTTCAGCAACATTGAGGAAGTGGCCTACGTGCCGGAATCAGAATTGCTCGAAGTCGAGGAATTCGACGAGGAAATCGTGACTGAGATTCGTCGCCGTGCGCGCGATGCACTATTGACCCAGCTGATCGCCAAGGAAGAGGTTCTCGACGAGAACGCGCCCGAGGACGACCTGATGCAGCTTGAAGGCATGACCGAACGTCTGGCTTTCCGACTGGCGGAAAAAGGCATCCGTTCGCAGGAAGACCTGGCTGAGTTGGCGACCGACGAATTGATCGAAATTGATGAAATGAGTGAAGAGGAAGCCGCAGCGCTAATTATGGCGGCGCGTGCGCCCTGGTTTGCCGAAGAAGAATAAGCGGCTATCCAGGAACCAGTAGATATTCAGGAGCAAAACATGTCCAAAGTTACCGTTTCACAACTGGCAGACGTATTGGGTGTCGACAGCGACAAGCTGCTGACACAGCTTAACGATGCCGGTATCAAAGCCAGTAATGGCGATGACGCGGTTTCCAACGATGACAAGAAAAAGTTGCTCGCTCACCTGCGCGCAAGTCATGGAAAAGTGGAAAGCGATGCGACGGCGCCGCGACAGGTCACCCTTAAACGCAAAACAGTCAGCGAACTGCGGGTATCCGGTTCTGGTCCACGGGCAGCAACCCGGACGGTCAATGTAGAGGTTCGCAAACGCCGTACCTACGTCAAACGTGAAGTCATCCAGGAGCAAATGGGTACGCCGGATGCCGAGCGCGAGCAGGCAAAGAAAGCACTGGAAGAGTCACGTGCCAAGCGGGCCGCTGAAGACCAGGCTGTGCAGCAAGCTGCTGACGAGGTTCGACTGAAGCAGGAAGAGGAAGCCCGCCTGGTAGCGGAGGAACAGGCCCGTATCAAGGCGGAAGAACAGTCCCGCAAAGAAGCCGAAGAGAAAGTCCAGAAAGAAGAAGAGCGGCGTAAGGCGGAAGACGAAGAACGTAAACGCGAAGAAGAGCGAGCACGCAAACTGGCTGAAGAAAAACGCCGGCGTGAGCAGGAAAAGAGTAAGGCAAAAACACGTTACGGCCGTAAAGAGTTGCACGTCGCCGGTGGTGCCGCCTCACGACGACGCAAACCCGGCGGGATGCGCCAACGGGCCACGTCGAGTGGACCGACAGAGCACGGATTTTCACGCCCAACAGCCCCGGTACAGCGTGAAGTTGCTGTTCCTGAAGCAATCACGGTCTCCGATCTGGCCAAGCAGATGGCTGTCAAGGCAAGCGAAGTCATCAAGGTGTTGATGCAGATGGGCATCATGGTGACGATCAACCAACCCCTTGATCAGGACACGGCCTTCCTCGTTGTAGAGGAAATGGGACATACGGCAAAAGCTGCTGATTTGAAAGATATCGAGCAGGAACTGATCGCTGAAGCACCTGAATTGAAGGGCGACGCCGTTCCACGGCCGCCGGTTGTGACGGTCATGGGGCACGTTGACCATGGCAAGACCTCACTTCTCGACTTTATCAGGCATTCGCACGTAGTTGACGCTGAAGCGGGCGGCATTACCCAGCATATTGGCGCCTACCATGTGAAAACCGATCGCGGCATCATCACTTTTCTCGACACACCGGGCCATGCGGCGTTCACCGCCATGCGTGCGCGCGGTGCACAGGCGACCGATATCGTGATCCTGGTAGTGGCTGCTGATGACGGTGTCATGCCGCAGACCCGGGAAGCTATCCAGCATTCCCGCGCTGCCGGTACACCGATCATCGTTGCGATTAACAAGATCGATAAGCCCGACTCAGACCCGGACAGGGTGAAAACTGAACTGTCCAAAGAAGAAGTCATTCCCGAGGAATGGGGTGGCGAAGACATATTCGTCAATGTTTCTGCGATCACCGGTGAGGGCGTTGATGCGCTGCTCGAGAACGTGCTTTTGCAAGCCGAGGTGATGGAGCTCACGGCCAACCCCGATTCATCGGCTCGTGGTGTGGTTGTCGAATCCAGCCTGGACAAGGGCCGTGGTCCGATCGCCACACTGCTGATCCAGCAGGGCACACTGAAGCGTGGTGACATGATTCTTGCCGGACAGGAGTATGGAAGGGTTCGTGCCATGTTCGATGAAAGCGGTGAAGCTATTCAGACAGCTGGACCTTCCATGCCGGCAGTGGTGCAGGGATTATCCGGTGTACCACAGGCTGGAGATGAAATGCTCGCAGTAGCGAACGAACGTAAAGCCAGGGATGCAGCCTCCCAGCGCCAGGATCGACAACGCGAAGGGCGCCTTGCACGCCAGCAGGCTGCCAACTTGCAAAACCTGTTCGAAAGCATGGGCAAAGAGGAACAAATCAGCGTTAACCTGCTGATCCGGGCCGATGTGCAGGGTAGTGTAGAGGCGTTGCGCGACTCGTTGACAAGCCTCAGTAATGACGAGGTCTCAGTAAACATCGTTGCTTCCGGTGTCGGCGCCATCACGGAAAATGACGCCTCACTGGCCCAGGCATCCGGTGCCATCATCATCGGATTTAATGTTCGTGCGGATGCAACCGCACGCAAGGTCATCCAGGAACACGAACTGGATCTGCATTACTACAGTGTTATCTACGATGCCATTGACGAGGTCAAGAAGGCGATCACCGGCCTGCTGGGGACCGAGATACGGGAGCAGATTCTGGGTCTGGCAGAGGTCAAAGATGTGTTCCGCTCTTCCAAGCTGGGCGCCATTGCCGGCTGCCTGGTGGTCGAGGGTGTAGTGCGACGGGCTAACCCGATTCGCGTGCTGCGTGACAACGTCGTGATATTTGAAGGCGAGCTGGAATCATTGCGCCGCTTCAAAGATGAGGCCAAGGAAGTGCAGTCAGGCACTGAATGCGGCATTGGCGTGAAAATGTACAACGATGTTAAGCCCGGTGACCAGATTGAGTGCTTCGAGCGAATTGAAGTTGCCCGCACGCTCTAGGAACCTGAAACATGCCTCGTGATTTCAATCGATCGGAACGTGTGGCCGGCACCCTGCGCAGGGAGTTGGCCCAATTGATTCAGATGGAAGTAAAAGATCCGGACGTGGGTTTTGTCGGGCTGTCCGACGTGGAGGTTTCACGGGATATCTCGCATGCCAAGGTATTTGTTACCGTGTTCGAGTCGGAAAAAGCAGCATCCAGCATTAAGGCGCTGAACAAGGCCGCGGGTTATTTGCGCAAACGCCTCGGCCAGGAAATGCGTATTCGCTCGGTGCCGGAACTGCATTTTGAACATGACGCTTCGGTAGAGACCGGTCTGCAAATGGACAGCTTGATCGATGAGGCCCTGGCGTCTGACCGGCACCAATCCGGAGATTCCGAAACCGACGGCGAAGAATGAGCCGGAGACGCAAGGGAAGAGACGTCCACGGAGTCATCCTGCTGGACAAACCCGAAGGCTATTCATCGAACCAGGCCGTACAAAAAGTCCGCTGGCTGTTCCAGGCCAGGAAGGCAGGCCACACCGGCAGCCTCGACCCCTTTGCTACCGGAATGCTCCCCATCTGCCTGGGGGAGGCCAGTAAGACAGCTGGTTTCATGCTCGATTCATCCAAAACCTATGCAGCCACGGCCGTTATCGGCCAGGCAACGACTACTGGCGATGTAGAAGGCGATATCAGCAACGAATTACCGATACCCGATCTCGATTCCAGTCAGATCACTACCTTGTTCGCGTCCTTTACCGGCGAGATCGAACAGGTGCCTCCGATGTATTCTGCACTCAAGCATAAGGGCCAGCCCCTCTACAAACTTGCCCGGGAAGGGAAGGAAGTAGACAGGAAGTCGCGGAACGTCACCATCCACTCGCTTGAGTTGCTGAGTTGGCAGCCTCCGCTCCTGGAATTCCGGGTACATTGCTCCAAGGGAACCTATATTCGCACCCTGGCCGAGGACATAGCCCTGGCCATGGGGAGTTGTGCCCATCTCCGATCCCTTCGTCGCCTCAACGTGGAGCCTTTTCGGGAGCAGGACATGGTCAGCCTGGACGAACTGGTGGGCCTGGCGGAAGAGGGCAGCCTGGACGCCTGCCTGTTACCTATTGACTCCGGCCTGGCTGACTGGCCGGTAATAATTCTGGATGCCGGTGAGACAGAACGGTTCAGCCACGGCAACCCGGTTGATTCCGGCACCGGAACACCCGGCCTGGTCCGCGTCTACGGCCCCAATAACCAAATCCTGGGCATTGGCGAAATCACTAACGATAAGAACTTGAAACCAAAGCGTTTAATGGTATTCACCACGTAGTGAGGGAAAAACTGCAGAGCGGTTTTCAGCAACGCTGAAAGAAGTGCTGCAATTTTTCTTGAACGGTTTCCTATAAAAGCACAAAAAACCGCCCAAACAGCTTGTTCACAAGCTGTTTGGGGGTTACACTGCCGTGCTAATATTTCTTACCACCGGGGCTTCGAAGTTTTTGCAAAGACCCAAGCAGTTCGCGGGAATGATCCCGACGGGTTTTTTCAAAGGCTTCGCAGCTCTAGATATGGAGATGGAACCATGTCTTTTGATGCAAACGCAAAAGCAAAAATTGTCAGCGAGTACGCTCGTTCAGAAAGTGACACCGGGTCTCCCGAGGTCCAGGTCGCACTGTTAACGGGTCGTATCCAATACCTCACCGACCATTTCAAGGCTCATAAAGGCGATCACCATTCAAGGCGCGGATTATTGCGCATGGTGAATCAGCGTCGCAGCCTGCTCGACTATCTGAAGAAAAAGGATATCGAGCGTTACCGCGACCTGATTAAGCGTCTCGGCTTGCGACGTTAAGCGTCCCTGCATTACGACACGGCTTCGCTCTGGTAGACATACCGTCTGCCGGAGCGTTCGCGTATATGGCTTTTAAACAATGTAAACAGGAATTATCCAGTGCAAAAACTGACTAAAACTTTTAAATATGGTGATCAGGACGTCACGTTGGAAACCGGGCAGATTGCCCGTCAGGCCAGCGGTTCTGTAATGGTATCAATGGGTGACACAAGGGTCATGGTGACCGTTGTTGGACGTAAAGAGGCCGATCCAGGTCGTCCTTTCTTCCCGCTGACGGTTAACTACCAGGAAAAATTCTACGCCGCAGGGCGAATTCCGGGTGGGTTCTTCAAACGTGAAGGCCGTCCGACCGAGGGTGAAACACTGATTTGCCGGTTGATTGACCGTCCGATCCGTCCGCTGTTTCCCAAAGGCTTCATGAACGAAGTGCAGGTTATCGCGACGTTGATGTCTTCAAACCCTGACATCAGTGGCGATATCCCGGCCCTGATCGGCACCTCTGCGGCGCTGGCGTTGTCGGGCATGCCTTTCAACGGTCCGATTGGTGCAGCCCGTGTGGGTTACATCGATGGCGATTACGTGCTGAACCCGACCAAAACCCAGTTGCAGGATTCCGATCTTGAACTGATTGTGGCAGGTACAGAAAACGCTGTATTGATGGTTGAGTCTGAAGCCAAGGTACTTTCAGAAGACGTCATGCTCGGTGCAGTGACGTTTGGACACGAGGCTGCAAAAGTGGTCGTACAGGCGGTCAAAGAACTGGCGGAAGAAGCCGGTGTCGATCACTGGGACTGGGAAGCACCCGCAGTCGATGAAGGTCTGGCGGAGAAAGTTGCCGCAGTTGCCAGCGAAGGCCTGACCAATGCTTACGCCATTGCAGACAAGATGGAACGCCGCGACGCCATTGGCGAAGTAAAGAAGGCGGCCATTGAGGCCTTATGTGATTCCGAGAACGAAAGTGCCCCTTCAGAAGGCGACGTTTCCGGCGCGTTCTCCAAGCTGGAGAAATCACTGGTTCGTGAGCACATCCTTTCCGGTAATCCCCGGATTGACGGTCGTGACCTGAGCACGGTTCGCCCGATCAGCGTTGAGTGTGGCGTACTGCCCCGTGCACATGGTTCAGCCCTGTTCACCCGCGGTGAAACACAGGCCATCGTAGCCACTACGCTGGGTACCGGTCGTGACGCGCAGATCATTGATGCAGTCACCGGCGAATACAAAGACCCGTTCATGCTGCACTACAACTTCCCTCCGTTCTGCGTAGGTGAGACAGGCTTCATGAGTGGCCCGAAACGCCGTGAAATCGGCCATGGCCGCCTGGCGCGCCGTGGTGTTGCTGCTATGCTGCCGACCATGGAAGATTTTCCTTATGTAATTCGCGTTGTGTCAGAAATCACCGAGTCAAACGGTTCCAGCTCAATGGCTTCTGTCTGCGGTACATCGCTTGCCCTGATGGACGCAGGCGTGCCGGTCAAGGCACCTGTTGCCGGCATCGCGATGGGTTTGATCAAGGAAGGCGATCGTTTCGCAGTTCTGTCTGACATCCTGGGCGACGAAGACCACCTCGGCGACATGGATTTCAAGGTAGCCGGTAGCGAAGAAGGCATCACCGCTTTGCAGATGGATATCAAGATCGAAGGCATCAACGAGGAAATCATGAAGATTGCACTCGCGCAGGCGCGCGAAGGCCGTAACTTCATCCTTGGCGAAATGAACAAGGTTCTGAATTCACCGCGTGGTGAAATGTCTGAGTACGCACCTCGCCTGATGACCGTCAAGGTTCACCCGGACAAGATTCGCGACGTGATCGGTAAGGGTGGCGTGACCATTCGTTCCATCACCGAAGAAACCGGTTGTACCATCGACATTGCAGATGACGGCACCGTCACCATTGCTTCCGTTAACAAGGAAGCTGCGGACGACGCCCGCAAGCGTATCGAGCAGATCACCGCTGATGTTGAGCCGGGCCAGGTTTTCGAAGGCAAGGTCATCAAGATCATGAACTTTGGTGCATTTGTTTCACTGACCCCGGGCCGTGATGGCCTGGTGCACATTTCCCAGCTCTCTGAAGAGCGTGTGGAAAATGTCACCGACGTCGTTAAAGAAGGCGACATGGTGAAAGTGAAAGTTCTGGAAGTCGACAAGCAGGGCCGTATCCGCCTGAGCATGAAGGCAGTAACTGAAGACGATTAAAGCGTCTGGCTTCCCTGCTCCCGCCTTCGGCGGAAGGCGGCTGCGCCAGACATATTGTAAGAAAAAGCGGCGCTCATTGAGCGCCGCTTTTTTATGCACAGCGGTGAGGATTTCTGCCGCATAAACGTCCGCAATCTGGATGCTGGCAAATGCGGCCTCCACCTCCCGTGGCACGGAGTTGACCATCCCAGACCTCTGTTTGCAGAATCAGATCCGCCGCCTTCTCGGCAATCACCATCGTAGGCGCATTGGTGTTGCCACCGATCAGCGTCGGCATGATGGAGGCGTCGACCACTCTCAATGACTCCAGCCCGTGAACCTTCAATGACTCATCCACCACGGCCATGTCGTCGCTGCCCATTTTGCATGTGCCTACCGGGTGATAGACAAGTCCGAGTGTTTTCTTGCACCTGGCCAGAATTTCCTCGTCGCTTTGCAACTCGGACCCGGGACTCAGCTCTGCGCCACGGCGGTCATTAAAACTGGGTGCTGCCAGGATTCTGCGGGCTATCCGGATTCCATTGGCCATGGTTTTACCGTCATCCGGATGGTCGAAGAAATTCAGGTCGATTCGTGGCGGTGCAGCAGGGTCTGAAGACCGCAGGGTCATGCGCCCGCGGCTCTTTGGCCGTAAGACGCAGACATGGCAGGAATAACCGTTCTGCGACATAAGCTTGAGATTCCGACCGCTGTCGTCATAAAGCAAAGGCAGGAAGTGAAGTTGGATATCGGGTGCTTCGAGATCTTCCGAGGTTCTCAGAAAAGCCCCGGCCTGGGTGATGGATGACTCGAGTTTTCCTTTCTTACCGAGCAGGTAGCGAAAAGGTTCCCGCCACATTTTTAGCAGCCCGCCAACAGACGTACTGAACCCATCCGATTTCCTGCTCGCCTGGAGGACGCAGGAATCGACGTGTTCCTGGAGATTTTCTCCAACGCCCGGTAACTCGTGAAATGGAGTGATACCCGCTCCCTCGAGTGATGCCCGCCCTCCGATTCCCGACAGCATCAACAGCTTTGGCGAGTTGTAGGCACCCGCACTGACGATGACCTCCCTGTCTGCATAAATACGTTTGAGGGCGCCTTTCTGCCGGTACTCGATGCCAACGGCTTTCTTCCCTTCGAATAGAATTCTTGATGCCAGCGCGTTGCATTTTACCGTCAGGATTTCACGGCTCATCGCGGGTCGCAGATAGGCGCGCGAAGCGCTACAGCGCTTGCCGTCCCTGATAGTGAACTGGTAAAGACCCACGCCTTCCTGCTGCGGACCGTTGAAATCATCGTTCAGCGAAAATCCGGTCTCGCCAGCCGCTTTCAGGAAAAGTTCATTGATCGGATAGTAGTTTCGGCAATTGGATACAAAAAGGGGTCCGGAGCCGCCATGCAGTTCGTCAGCACCCCGCTCGTTACACTCATTCAGCTTGAAATAGGGCAACAAGTCATTCCATCCCCAGCCGTGGTTTCCAAGCGAGGCCCAGTGATCGTAATCAAGTCGATGACCACGGATGTAGATCATCGCATTAATGGAGCTGCTGCCGCCCAGGCCTTTTCCCTGGGGGCAAAAAATGGACTGGCCTTCACGGATATCAGCAACCGGCTCCGAGTCGAAGGCCCAGTTGTACTTCCTGCTGAACATGAAATAAGCAAACGCACCGGGGATTGTGATGAATGGCGTTCTGTCGCTGGGACCTGCTTCCAGCAGGCAGACCCGGTGTTTGCCGCTGGCGGACAGCCGGTTAGCGAGTACGCAGCCGGCGGAGCCACCGCCAACTATGATGTAATCGAAATGTACTTCCGGCATATTCATCCCTCCGGTTTACTGCTCTGTGAATACAGCCTCCAGCAACTTGAATTCTTCCCTGATCAATTGGGCAAGACGATCGAGATTGCCAAGGTCCTTGGTGGCTACTATTCCAAAATTCAGTACTCCGCCGCAACTGAACAGCGTGACATTCATTCGTAATCCGGGTA
>Ga0316189_10003719_pt1 | contig 14792 bp, 19 predicted proteins | sample LowCovwburrow_MG_FD_204930 | JGI IMG/M metagenome (GOLD analysis project Ga0316189, IMG submission 204930) | Coastal sediment microbial communities from Maine, United States - Lowes Cove worm burrow | ecosystem: Environmental > Aquatic > Marine > Coastal > Sediment | place: USA: Maine...
CTGAAAGACAGTATCCTATCGCCGGGAATGCCATCTGGAATGCGGGCCTGCCCATACCGGTTATCGATTTTTCCGATCTGACATTCCGCTTCCCCGTAGCCCGCATCCCCGTAGCCCGCATCCCCGTAGCCCGCATCCCCGCAGCCCGCATCCCCGCAGCCCGCATCCCCGCAGCCCGCATCCCCGCAGCCCGCGGGACCGAGCCAGCGCGGTGGGCTTTGAGCATCCGTTGTGCGCTGCTCCATGCTCTTCTGTTTCGGGCCCGCAGCACGCTTCAGGCACTGGTATCGTGCGCGGCCCGGGTCTCCACCGGCCACAATGGTGCGTATGCGCCCGTAGCATGCGTCTGCAGGGCCCGTGGGTAAGGGTTTAGGGCACTGGCACGGTTTTGGCTCCACACCTTCCAGGGGCGGTTTTTTCTGAGTGGTCTCGCTCCCCAATCGACGGCCCCCGGGAGTCCCAGTGCCGGTCAACCTCAAAGCCTATCCCGCAACCGATTTTTTCGATGAAACACTCGAACGCCCAAACCGGTCCCGCTCCCACGCCACCGGTCTGGCCCGGCTGCTTCGCTCTCTGAACGACGATGAGCTGGCCGCGCGTCAGGCCGCCGCCGAGCTCGCCATCAAGGAAATGGGGATTACCTTTTCGGTCTACTCCGAGGATGAGGGCACCATAGACCGGGCCTGGCCGTTCGACATTCTGCCCCGCATTATTCCCAAGCTTGAGTGGGATCGAGTGGAAGCCGGCCTGATCCAGAGGGCGCGGGCCCTAAATCATTTCATTGATGACATTTACCACGAGCAGCGCATCGTCACCGCAGGGGTTTTCCCGACCGAAGTGCTGGCCAAGTCAAAGAATTTTCGCCCGCAGTGCGTCGGCGTCTCACCCCCGCTGGGCGTATGGGCACACATCTGCGGCTCCGATCTGGTGCGCGACCGGGACGGCACCATCTACGTGCTCGAGGACAATCTTCGCGTCCCGTCTGGTGTGTCTTACATGCTTGAAAACCGGCTGGTCACAAAGCGGGTGTTTCCCGAGTTGTTCGACCGCTATGCGCCCCTGCCGGTAGACGGTTACGCCGCCCAGCTTTACGACACCCTGTGCCAACTCTGCCCCCGGCGAACCGAGCACCCCGAAATCGCGGTACTCACACCCGGCATCTACAATTCGGCCTACTTCGAACACGCCTATCTGGCCCAGCAAATGGGTTGTGAACTGGTGGAGGGACGTGATCTGTTTGTGGACGACGACGACTGCGTCTATATGCACACCGTCTCCGGGGCCCAGCGGGTGGATGTGATCTATCGCCGCATCGACGACGATTTCCTCGACCCCGACACCTTTCGCCCTGACTCGACCCTGGGCGTCAGGGGTCTGTTCAGGGCCTGGAAAGCGGGCAACGTCGGGCTGGCCAATGCACCCGGCGCCGGTGTTGCCGACGACAAGGTTGTCTATGCCTTTGTGCCGGATTTCATTCGCTTCTATTTCGACGAGGAACCGCTTATTCCCAACGTCCCGACCCACCGCTGCATGTTCGATCAGGAACGGGCGTACGTGCTCGCCAATCTCGACACGCTGGTGGTCAAGCCGGCCAACGAATCAGGTGGCTACGGCATGTTGATGGGCGCCAGCGCAAGCAATTCCGAACGCGAGCGATTCGCCAGACTCATCCGCGCCGACCCGCGCAACTACATCGCCCAACCCACCCTGGGTCTGTCCACCGTACCCACCATTGTGGAAGGCAGGATCGAGCCGCGCCACGTGGACCTGCGACCTTTCATCCTCAGCGGCCGCACCACCCAGGTCACCGCCGGCGGACTGACCCGTGTCGCCCTGCGCCGGGGCTCCTTGGTGGTGAACTCCTCCCAGGGCGGCGGCAGCAAGGACACCTGGATCGTCGATACGGAGGACCCCTGAGATGCTCTCCCGGGTGGCGGAGAGTATCTATTGGATGTGCCGCTACATCGAGCGCGCCGAGAGCATCGTGCGGGTGCTCAGCGTCAACGCCAATGTGCAGTTGGATTTGCCCAAGGGCGTGGCGCCCGGCTGGAAACCGTTGATCGATGTCCTGGGGGCGAACACTGCCTTTGAGGCCCGTTACCGCGAGTACGGAGAGCGTCAGGTCGTCCGGTTTCTGCTGGGCGATCGGGACAGTACCAGCTCCGTGCGTTGCTGCCTCGTCAGCGCCCGCGAGAATTGCCGCACCGTGCGCGATATTCTGCCCCGGGAGGCTTGGCAGTATCTCACCGAGTTGCAGCTTTATGTGGAGGACAACCTCCAGGCGGGACTCACCCGCAAGGGGCGTTACGAATTCCTCGATCGCATCATCCGCGGTTGCCAGATGACCCTGGGTTTGCTCGGCTCGGTGATGACCCGGGACGTGGGCTATCAGTTTCTGCGCCTTGGCCGCAACCTGGAGCGGGCCGACATGACCACGCGCTTCGTCGACATGCGTCTCACTGTGCCGGAATCGCGGAAACGAATCGATCCCACCGTCATCGGCACGGTGCAGTGGGTGAACGTGCTGGAGTCGCTCTCCGCGTACCAGATGTTCCGGCGCAAAATGCAGGCGCGGGTTCAGCGGGAACACGTGCTGTGGTTTCTGTTCATGGACGACGAGTTTCCCCGTTCGTTCATGCACTGCCTGAACGCGGTCGAGGAAAGCCTGGGCACATTGGACAACAATCGACCCTGCTTGCTGGCCGTACGCCAGGTCATCAAAGACCTGGATCAGACCGATGTCCAGACCTTGGACACCGCGTCGCTCGGCGTTCGGGTAGATCGTCTGCAACGCGGACTGATGGATATCCACGCGACGGTGGCGCGGATGTATTTTCTACCACCCGTGGAAGCGGCCTGATTTTTTTAAGGTCTCTGCGAGCGCAGCTTCAGCCATGTCGCTGACGGTGCTGGCTGCGCGTTTGATTCGCTGGCGCGGATCGCGTTTCGGTCCACAAGGGCGCATTGGCTGCGTTGTCCGACTTTGCGACATATCCGAGACATGGGCCTCGAACATGTCGTCCCAGCCATGTGCTTTTGCAGATGGAATCTCATGGAGATAGGTGCGGTGGTCAACGTCTCCTGATTTCAATGTGGTCCTGATTTGGTGGGTTTCGGTCATAGCATTGCTAGTACTCCGGCTATCCAACGCTCTATGCATGCGATGGCTGAGCTCGAGGAGAAGGGTGGGTCAATCAGGACAACTGACCCGCGACATGCTCCACGGCGCTCAGTTCGGTTCGGGCATCGGCCCAGTGGAAATCCCGCCGCGCTCGGGCGTAATCGCCCATATTGGGCCTCGGGCTCAGATCGTCCACGGATTTGCGCAGGATATTCAAGGTGCCGTGGCCTCCTGAAGCTGCAAAGGGGCCGAACGCCGGGTCGATGTGCTCGCCCGCATCAACAGAATTGGTGAAGCTTCCCCCGGTATCCATGATGCAGATCACACTGTGGCGGGTGGGTGCGTTGGGGTGATATGCGTCGTATCGTCGTATTCTTCCCGTTTGCGCTATCGAGGACAGAGGATTGATCCGAGCGGCCCATCCGGGCGACGCGGCCAGCATCGCCCATCTTTACAATCACTACATCGCTAACAGCACCACCACCTTCGAGACCGAGGCGCTGAGCTCCGAGGCGTTGGCGGAGCGCGTGGCCAAAGTACAGCAGGGCGGTCTGCCCTGGCTGGTGGACCAGCAAGCGGAAACGCTGAGGGGCTATGCCTATGCCGCCGTGTGGAAACCCCGTGCGGCCTATCGACATACTGTGGAGAGCACGGTGTATGTGGACCCGGCCACCGGCGGCGCGGGGATCGGCACCGGGCTCTATGAGGCTTTGATGTGTGAACTGCGGGCGCGTTCGATCCATGTGGTGATGAGCGTGCTCACCCTGCCCAATCCCCCCAGTATCGCTCTGCACGAGAAACTGGGTTTCGAGAAGGTGGGCCATCTGCGGGAGGTGGGACGCAAATTCGATAGCTGGCTCGACGTGGGCCTTTGGCAGCTCATGTTGAACCAGGGAGACGCACGCTGAACCGCTTTTGGCCCTTTGGGGCTGTCCCAATGGGGACAGGGGCGTAGACTTGGCTGTATGGCGGCACCATGGCGGTGCAGGGTTGTGAGGCCTGGGAGGGCAGATGCTGAGTGAATTTTCCATATTGGTGCTGGTGCTGTTGGGTCTGGCCGTGGCCACGGTGCTCATGGGCGTCAAATCGGTGTCCCAGGGCAACGAATGGACCGTCGAGCGCTTCGGGCGCTACCGCAAAACCCTGCGCCCCGGGCTCCATCTGATCATTCCCTTCGTGGATCGGATTGGTCGAAAGCTCAACATGATGGAAACGGTGCTGGACATCCACAGCCAGGAGGTCATCACCCGGGATAACGCCATGGTGCGGGCCGACGGTGTGGTGTTCTTCCAGATTCTGGACGCGGCCAGGGCCGCCTATGAAGTCAACGATCTGGAGCGCGCCATACAGAATCTGACCATGACCAACATCCGAACCGTCATGGGCAGCATGGATCTGGACGCGCTGTTGTCTCAACGCGATAAGATCAACGCTCAATTGTTGACCGTGGTCGATTCCGCCACCACGCCGTGGGGGGTCAAGGTCACCCGGATCGAGATCAAGGACATACAGCCGCCCACCGACCTGGTAGCGGCCATGGGCCGCCAGATGAAGGCGGAACGCGACAAGCGCGCCGCGGTTTTGGAAGCCGAAGGTCTGCGTCAGGCGGCGATACTCAAGGCCGAAGGGGAGAAGCAGGCCGCCGTACTGGAGGCTGAAGGGCGCCGTGAGGCCGCTTTCCGGGACGCAGAGGCCCGGGAGCGGGAAGCCGAGGCCGAGGCCAAGGCCACCCAGATGGTGTCCACCGCCATCGCCCAGGGTGATATCAATGCCGTCAACTACTTTGTTGCCCAGCGCTATGTGGACGCCTTGCAGCAGATCGGCAGCGCGCCCAACAGCAAGCTGGTATTGATGCCGCTGGAGGCATCGGGTGTGATCGGGTCCGTGGCCGGCATCGCCGAACTTGCCAAGGAGGCCTTGGCCAAGTCGGAGTCGCCGTGATGGAGTGGTCGCCGGATCAGTTGGTCTATTGGCACTGGTGGATACTGGCTGGCCTGTTGCTGCTGGTGGAACTGCTGGCGTCGGGCTTTTTCTTTTTGTGGTTGGCAGCGGCCGCCGCCGCAGTGGGCGTGCTGGGGCTGATCGCGCCCGGTCTGGGTTGGCAGGTGCAGGTCATTCTGTTCTCAGTGCTGTCGGTGGCCAGCATCGTGCTGTTTCGCCGATACCAGCGCAGTCACCCCCATCAATCAGATCAGCCTAGCCTGAACCGTCGCGGCGAACAGTATGTTGGCCGACGTTTTACCCTGGATCGACCCATCACCAACGGGGTAGGCGAACTCCGGGTGGATGATTCGACCTGGCGGATTTCAGGACCCGAATTACCGGTGGGTGCGGATGTTTTGGTGGTGGGGGTCGACGGGGTGATACTCAAAGTTGAGCCTCGGGTCGATTGAGAACCTGCCCAGGTCCAGAGCGTTTGGATTTGGGAGCATAACGGTGCCTCCGGGCTTTCCTTTTCGTCGTTTCGGGGAACGACCGATGTCGTATGGTTCGAAGTCTTTTTGGCCTCGCGGTTTCCTCTTTCTCTTCATCCTGTCGCTCTCCTTCAGTCTGCACGCACAACCCGAGGCGCCTCGAGCCCAGGTCGCCGTCCATGTGTGTCCGCCGTTTGTTATCGAACAGGGTGAGGGATACACCGGGCTCAGCCTGTTTCTGTGGGAAGCCATAGCCGAAGAATTGGGTGTCGAGTTCGACGTCCGGCCCTACAGCCTCAAGGACATGCTCGAGGCGGTTGCGGCGGGCGATGCCGATGTGGGGGTATCTTGTCTTTCCATCACGTCTGAACGGGAGAAGGTGCTCGACTTTTCCCACGCCTTCTACGAGACCCATCGGGCGATACTGGTGAAACAGCGCGGCTACCTCGGCGCCGTCAAACGGTTTTTCAGCAGTGCCAAGGTTCTGATCGGTATCGCCATCGTCTCCGGCGCCGCATTCCTGGTGGGGGGTCTGTTCTTTATTCTGGAGCATAGAATCAATCCAAAGCTCTATTCCCTGCAGAGCTGGTACGGGAAGCTGATGGAAGCCTTTATCGTGGGTTTGCTGTTCGTGACCCGAGGGCCGATTCGCTTCTATGAGTTCAAGACGCCGACGGCCCGGGTGCTGTCCGCGCTCCTGGCGGTTGGCAGCACCCTGCTGATCGCGAGTATCACCGCTGTTCTGGCCGGGGCCTTTACCTTGCAGCAGCTGCGCTCCGACATCACCGGTCCAGGGGATCTTGCCCATGTTCGTGTTGGTGCCCTGGAGGCATCCACCTCATCGAGCTATCTCACGAATATCGGGGTCAAACATCGCACCTTCTCGGATTTGGAGCAGATGATCGACGTTCTGGACGTGGGCAAGTTGGACGCCGTGGTGTCGGATGAAGCCGTGTTGAAGTACACCGTCAATAACGGCAGGGCGCGGGGCCACTATGGTTCGTTGACGGTCCTGCCCCATCAGCTCGACAAGCAGAACTATGCTTTTGCGCTGCCGGATGAAAGCCCGCACATGGAGGTGCTGGATCAAGCCTTGTTGACGGTGCGAAATTCCGCTGCATGGCGTCGACAATTGGTGGAATACCTGGGTGAATGACCTTGGCGGGAATAGCGGCTCAAAACCATTCAAGCTTCGGCGGGCCGACCTAGCCGATCTTGAAGCGGTCAATGGCCTGATCGAGGCCGCCGTTATGGGCTGGGCACTGCCGGAGCGGGTCAAACGATTGTCCCTGGCCAGCTATCGCTACGATAAGCATGACCTGTCGTTTCTGGAGCTGGCCGTGGCCGAGACAGCCTATCCAGGACCGATCGGCGTTGCCGCCTGGGAGCCGGCCGATTCGGCCGATGTGCCGGACGGGGGTGCGGCGCTGCTGTTGCACGGCCTCTACGTTGCGCCGGACCGACAGCGCAAAGGGGTTGGAACGTGCTTGTTCGAGATGGCTGAACAGGCTGCAATCAGAAAGCGGCTGGACGGTGTGCTGGTGAAGGCACAGGTCGATGCCGCCGGTTTTTTTCGAGGCCTCGGGCTCGAACAGTTGCCGGTTCGAAATCCTGAGCGGGACTATCCCCACCGCTACTGGCGCCCGCTCTGCCACCCCTGAGTTTCGGGTTCTGCCTCTATTCGCGGCTTGCATTTGTGGCCGGAAGCGTCACTATGCAGCTTGAAATGTTGCGGTGCACTATAGATTGCCATGCGGGGCGCAGGGGGTTTGATGATCAATTTGTGGATGGCGGGCTGGAACACATACGCCAAATCCTGGGAGGTCGCACTGGCTGCGCCGGTGGTGATCGGTATCCGGACCAGCCGCATGATGGCCTCGCCTTGGCCGTCCACCGAAGCGGATCAGCGCGAATTCGATCGCATGGGCTCAGAGAAGGTCGAGGTCTTCAGCGAGTCGGCCGTGGCCATGGGCAGCCGACTGTTCGAAGCCAATGCCCAACTGATGAGCTATACATTCAAGCAGTGGTCGCAGATCGACCCGGTGACATTCTGGAGCGCGGTCTTCGGCTCACCCGCGGCGTTAAAGCGACTGGGACAGGCCGGCGATACAAAGGGCGCGACCCGGACCGCGCGGGCCTATCATCGGGCGGTGGACCAGGGATTGAATCCCATACATCGGAGTGTCACGCGCAATGCTAAGCGGCTGTCCCGGGGTTAGATGCCCAGACGCCGGGTCATGGCTTCGGCTGAGGCAACGGAGTGTCCGCCCTGGCTGAGCCGTTCCAGCGCAGTGAAATCCCGCAGAGCGATCTCATGCTCGGTGATTTCTTGCACCAGCCGGCGCCGATCCGCCGGGGCCAGTGCCTCGGCGGCCCGGAAGTCCTCGACCCAGCCGACGATGCGTGGATGCAGGTACTCGATAGCCGCGGCCCAGGTCTGAGCGGCCAGGCTTGCGCCAAGCTCAGTTCCCTCAATTCGGCGTTCCTCACTTTCCAGCGTAGGCTCGCCCAAGGCTTCCAATTCCTGTCTCAGCCGCAGCTTGGTCGTCGTTTCCAGGCGTTGCAGTGCGCGCCATTTGTTCCGCGCCTCATTGGTCCCGGCTCGCGCCGCCAGGGTGCCAAACAACGCTTCGCCGAATACCTCACCCTGATAGCGCGCCGTGATGTAGTCGCGGTATGGTTTGGAAACGGGTTGGGTCATTGTGGGTACACATCCTCGTCGTCCGCGGATTCGTTCAGCAACCCGTTCAAAGCCGGTGCACATTCAACCAGCCCAAGGAGGCGCCTGCGATGGCCGTTGAGTTGCAGTCGATTCTGACCTGTCCAAGCTGTGGATTCAAACACGTGGAAACCATGCCCACGGACGCGTGTTTGTGGTTTTGGGTGTGTCCGGACTGCGGTGTCATGCATCGCCCGAAGCCCGGCGACTGCTGTGTTTTTTGCTCCTACGGTACCGTAGCCTGTCCACCTGTACAGGTGTCGGGCAAGGAGGGTTGCTGCGCCGGTCGCGATCAACCCGTAGCCGGCGCAAGCGAGTCGATCTGATGACCGAATCCCGACTGTTCGCATACGGCACATTGATGTTCCCCGAAGTGCGCAGTGCCCTGATCGGTGATGCCCCGACGGCGGAACCCGTCCGTCTGGCCGGGTATGGGCGTCACACCGTTCGACATCCCGACTGGTTGCCGTTCCCCGCCTTGCTGGCTCAGGACGGCGAGATGGTTGACGGTCTTCTGATCAGTGCGCTCGAGCCCGCGGCGCGGGATACCCTGGACCGGTTCGAGAATGTCGAAAGCGGGCTCTACCAAAAGATCGTGGTGACGGTCGATGGCTTCGCCGGGCGGTCCACCACAGCCGTAACTTATGTTGCCGGCGACGTTCTCAGGCCCCATCTGTCCGGGCCCTGGGACCCCGAGCAGTTTCGCCGCGATCAACTGGCCGATTTCATGGAACGGGTGTTTGGACGCTCCTGCATCTGAGACGGAGGCAGCCGGCCGGGTAAGACGGTTGTGCGGTCTCACATGGTTGCTGCTTGGGGTGCCCGCTGCGGTCGCCGGGTCGCCGCCGGATCGTGATCTGGTGCGGACCTACTATGACCTGGAGGTGGCTGGTTACTGTGGCTTGGCCACCGATTCGGTAGGGGTGGGTTTTCGCGTCCAGCGCAATCACATCATGCAGCTCAAAGACATCGATGACGCGTCGATGCAGCAGGCGCGGATGCAGGGTTGGAAGGAAGCACATCTGGAGTGGCAGAATCGGGGTTTGGGTGGATTCAAGGGCTGGTGCCGAACCGAGGGTGCGGCGGCAGCGCAGCGTTTCCGGGAGATTGCCGAGCGCGGTCTGGCTAACCCAGATTAAGGAACCTCTGATCTATTCTGGGCGAAGCAGATTGTTGGATGACCGGTCTCGCACGGGTTTGACCAAGTCGCCGCCTAAGATAGCCGGTCGGCTCCGTTGGTCCGTCTGGCGGGATAATAGGAACAACACACCCGGCGCTATGCCATCACCCAAACGAAACGCTTTTGCGCCCTGGCTTTTTGCGCTGCTTCCGGTCTTGCTTCCCGCCGCCTCAGTCTGGGCAGTGGATTTTCGCGCCGCGGGGATCCGGATAGCCCAGGATGCGGATTCGCATCACAGCAGTTTCAATCAGTATGATCTCATCGCCCGCTTTTCCCTGCCCTGGTCCTGGAGCGGCGGTCGATGGCGATTAGACACCGTTCTGGATGCGAGCATCGGGATGCTCAAGGGGGGCGGCGACGGCAGCGTGATCGGCTCGTTGGGTCTGGCCCTGGAGGTGTGGCCCGAAGGCAGCAACTGGCGCACATTGCCGGCATTCGTCCCGCCTTGACCGACGATGGCGTTTACGGTGGGACGGATCTGGGAGGCAACTTCTACTTCACCAGTTTTGTCGGCGCCCGCTATAAGTTTTCAGACAGCTGGGGGCTGGGCTATCAGTTCAGCCACATGTCCAATGCTCGCACCAACGATGACAATCCCGGACTGAATTTGCACAGCATCATTTTGTTGCGGGCCTTTTGGGTCCTTATCGGGGGTTGCGGAATCCCTCTGGTGTCCATGCCTCATAGTGGCCGCTGGAGCCACCCCCATCCGGGTCGGCAGCGCGATTATCCCAGGTCACACCCGACCCGCTGCAGGCTGCCAGCGTCAGGCCGGCGATCAAGGCTGTGGTCAGGGCGAGCCCAGTGCGAAAACTCATCATGTGGCTGCACACTCGCGGGTGTCCATTCGGACGTCTGACAATAGTGTGGGGTCATCGCTTATGCAAGCCAGTGCAGGCAAGGCTTGGCCCCAAGCTTGCTGTGCCAATTCCCAAAGGCGAAGCCCACCGTTAGAGGAAACCATGGGAAATGCTCAGTTGCTGGCGCTGGTCGCTGTGCTCGGCTTGACGTTGCCGTTGATGCGGATGCGGCGCCAGCATGGTCCCGGACGTGCGGTGGTGGAAACCTGGGAGGCGTTTTCCCGTCAACAGGGTCTGCACAACCGTGTCGATTCCGAAGATGCGACCGTTTACCAAGGAACGGTGGCGGGGCGCTTGGCCCGCGTTCGGCGGAGCCCGGGCCCAGATGGCGCCGGTCTTGGGCTGGCCATGGTCACCATGCACGTGCCTGAAGCGCCGTTCGGATTGAGGGTGGTGTCGCGTCTGCATGGACGACCATCCAAACCTGTATTGGGCAAACCTGTATTGGGTCGTCTGCAAACGGGCGACGTCGAGTTCGATGCCGTATTCGAATGCAGTTGCCCCGACCCGGCGCCGGCGTTGCGCTATCTGAACAGCAAACGGCGACAGGCGCTGATGCACCTCTTGAGACGCGCCGATCGGGTGTGTCTGGAGCGCCGGGGTTTGTCGGCAAGCCGGTCGGGCGATCTATCCAGCAAGGCGCACCTGGCCAATCTCTTCAATGGCGCTGGTTCGGCGGCTGAGCGCCTGGGCTGAATCACAATCTATACTGACCTTATCGGGGCTTTGGAACGATACAGGTCATGGCCAAATTGCGCGTCGGTGATCCGTGGATGTCCGCGCCGGACTACGGCCGCTCCCTCAGCGGCCTGACGGTCAATCTTCTGGTGGCGGACGTCGCTGTCGCTGTGGCATTCCAGACCCGGGTGCTTGGCGCTTCGGTGCGGTATCAGGATGCCGATTTCGCAGTGCTGTATGGATACGATGCCGAGTGGATGCTCCATGCGGATCACACCTATCACGATCACCCGATGATCGGAGCGGTGGCCGGGTTGGAGGCGCGCGGTGGGGGTGTCGAGCTGCGCTTGCACGGCTGCGATCCGGATCGGGCCGAGGCCGCCGCCCGGTCTCACGACTATCTGGTGCTGGACGGGGCGGCGGATAAGCCGCACGGCCTGCGGGAAACATTCATCGTCGACCCGGATGGCTATGTCTGGGTGCCGGATGTGGCGACAGGCTGAGACCTGGCAGGCTGCATCCCGTGTCCCAATCCCACCATCACTCTCGCGTGACCGCCGACACGTTGATTTTCGCCCTGTAGATGAAGTAGAACGCGGCCGCCGCAATGACATGATAAAGATCGTTGTAGTGGAACCGGTTCGATTCGCCCCTGGGCAGGGCGTCGGCAAGAAAGATCTGGCAAAGCGACGCGACCAGCATGGTCGCGAAGGTGTAAACGGAGTTCATCTCATATTTCTTGTTGATCGACTTGGGCAGGTAGACGATGACATAGAGCGCGAACAGCAGAAGAATAAACAGGCTGGTCATATAATCGAGAATCGCAAATATAAAATCCGGATCATGTCGTATGACCCAGTTTACGTACTGAAATGTCAGGAACAGTGTCAGGACCGTGGCGACGAAGGTTTTGCGGGGGAATCCTCTGAGCAGGCCATGGCTGTTTAGAAAACTCACTCGCTCAAGCACAAATAGCTCGATCCAGAGGGCGCAGAAGCCGAGCGTTGCGAAATTGAAGTAGTCCAGTTCTCGCCCCAGCGTCATCGCGATCGGCGGGTAGTACTCGATCATATGCGACACCGTCGCAATCGTGTTGACGCACAGAATCGAGATAAAAAACAAACTCGCTTTTGAGCAGATCACCTTGAGCTGACGGCGATCATCCCTGAGGGATAGAATCAGACACGAAAAGATGACGACGCCCAGAAGTAAGTTGGACCAGCCGTAAATGAATCGGAAATGCTCCAGATAGGCTGCAATGGCCGCCGAATTCCACTGGTCGAATACCTGCACGGATCAATCTCGAAACATGGGGGGTGTGAAACACTCGTCAGGCCGGTTTGGTGCCGTGCGAACGGATCAAAGCTTTTTTACGAGATGCTCATCCGACTCGCCCGTTTCGGTTCGTGACGGTGCAGCATCCCGCGGATGATGGTCCCGATGATCAGGGTTCGGGTAGCCGCGCGATTTCGTCCTTGGCTTCCTCTACCAACCTGGTGTCACCGGCGGCCTGACCCAAGCGGGCCGACCGCTCCAACCATTCCCGGGCGTCTGGCTGTTTCGTTCGCGCCGCGCTGCGGCCGGCCCTGAGCAGGTAGGTCGCGGCCAGGCCGGGCTCGCCAGTATCCTCCGCCAAGTCGGCTGCGGCCGCCAGCGCCCGATTCATGCCCCGGTAATCGCCTTCGTTGCGCCGCATGGCAATGGCCTGCTCAAAACCGCTGAGTGCGTTGGATGTGTTTCCCTGCAGGCGATCAAGCCAGGCCTTGAGTTCCAGTACGTCGGCGGCGTTGACCGCCGGTGGCGCCGGTCCCAATGCCGTGATGATCGCCCTGAGCCGGTCGGCCTCCTGGGCCTCTGCAGCCATGAGTCCATTTAGAAAGAGGGCTGCCTCGCGCACGTCCGGTGCGGCGGCGGAACCGGATACCAGTATCTGATTCAACTCCGCCCCGGCCTCGACTGGGCGACCCAGCCGGTACAGCACGGTTGCCCGCAGCAGCGTCAACTCAGCATCCCGTGCACCACCCCGACGCAGCCGCTCCGCGTCGGCAAGGTCAATTTGCCCCAGGGCTGCCTCGTACTCGCCCACCGCCAGTTGCGAGGCCGCGAGATTGTATCGGGCCGTCACAATCGCCTGCGGTTCGTCTTCCAGCAACGCCTGGTCCAGCACCGCCCGATACAGGGTCACGGCCTGATCGTACTGGCCCAGGTCGTAGGCCAGCCGGGCCGAACGATCCAGTGTGCCCAGTGTCGTCTCGCGCACCGGCTCCGGGGGTGGTTTGCTTGCACAACCAATGGCCAGTAAAGCCACCAGCAGTGTTGCCAGAGCAACCGGCATCGACCGTTTGAATCCGTTCATGGATTCAGCGCTTTGGCGGGAATGCGGCCGCCTTCCTCGATCGGGGTCTGGCCGCCCCCACCACCCAGCAGCCAGTTGCTTCTGAGCTGCCTCAGCAGGGCTTCGAGTTCGGCCAGGGTCTGTTGGGTCATGCCGAGCAGGACCGGCACGTTGGCCGTTGCCTCGCCGATTCCCCGGGTGACCGCAGGCAGTTCCGGTGTGGTCTCCCGCAGATCCACCAGAATCGAGTCCACCGAGGCCAGGACCGATTGGATTCGCACCGTCATGGCCGGAATTTGGTCGGTCTGCGCGTTGAACGAGGAGGTCAGTCCGGTGACTTCCGTGGCGGTCTTGCGCAGCTCCTCCAGAATCGGTTCGATCTGGGTCAGGCTTCGGTTGGTGCCGGCCAGCAGGACTTCCACTTCACGGGCGGTGGTATCGTCGGCGAGCAGGTGACCCAGGGTGCCTTCACCCTGCACGATGCGTCCGGTCAAGGTACTGACGTCACTCAGCAGCATCTGCATGTCGCCTCCGGGGTCGGCCAGGCTGGTGGTGAGATCTGCCAGGGCCCGGGTGGCCCGTTCGGCCTCCGCGATCACCGGAAACACCTGCTGGCGCACATCTTTGATCAACTCATCCAGGGTATCTGTGGGGGCGCGATCCGCAGCTGCGTTCAACACCGCGTAGTCCCAGTCCAGCGGCTCACCAAACCCCCGGGTAATCTCCAGATAGGCTTCACCGGCGACGCCGAAGGTCTTGCGAATCACGGCCGTCGAGTCGCGCCGCACGAAGGGCTTCATGGATGCGCGAATCCTCGCCTCGGCATGGATTTTCTGATCCGGTTCGATCACGATTCGGACCACCTCGCCCGCCGGCGTACCCAGAATGTCCACCTGGGCGCCCTTCGCCAGACCGAAAAGACCTTCATTGGGCAGAACAATCCGAATGTCCTCACCCGGGTCGAACCATTCCCGGAGCCGTCCGGCCTGCGCGATGGCGACGACGAAGATCACGATTCCCAGCAACACGAAGGCCCCGACGATCTCGCGCTGAAAACGGCTTCTGTGCATGCTGCTCATACGCGGTCCCCGCCCTGCGTGACCATGAGCCCGCCGGCGATACGGTGGCGTTGCGTTACCGGCATGCTGGCGTCGTCGAACAGCCCGGTCCGGCTGGTGATCAACAGAACCGCGCCACCGCGGTGGCGGACCCTCTGAACCGCTTCCATCAGGGGCGCCAGCATTTCCGGATACGTAAGGGTCATTGGGTGCTCTAGAATCACCAGGGCCGGGCGTCCCATGAAAGCCCGGGCGCAGGCCGCCCTTTCCAGGTCTGCCGGTAGGCAAGCCTCCGGGTATTCCACCGGCAGACCCGGCAGTCCGAATTCCCGGGCCAGGCGCCCGGCTTCCCGATTGATGGCGCTGCCACTGCGTTGGGTGGTGTGAAGCTGCTGCAGGACAATGTTCTCCCAGACGCTGCGGGTCT
>Ga0316189_10003720_pt1 | contig 14791 bp, 11 predicted proteins | sample LowCovwburrow_MG_FD_204930 | JGI IMG/M metagenome (GOLD analysis project Ga0316189, IMG submission 204930) | Coastal sediment microbial communities from Maine, United States - Lowes Cove worm burrow | ecosystem: Environmental > Aquatic > Marine > Coastal > Sediment | place: USA: Maine...
ACGCCCCCTGATCGTGGGCGGTCCGTGCCTTGTCGAGCGTGGAGGCGCACCCCGAGGCGAGGGTGAGTGCGAGTGCTGCGCCCCAAAAACCCATCCGCGCCGCTCCTGGATCGCACCGACCTGCCACGGAAGTCTCATAGCGCAGCGCACGGCCTGGGGTCGAATTATGGCGTCTCAACGGCTCCGGGCCCGCGTCCTCAGGGGGTGATTGTGAACCCAGGCGGCGTTGTGTGCCGTGCGAGGCGCTCCATGGCCTTCACCGAAAAGGGGGGCCCACCGCCACGTAAAGTGCGGGGCGCGGGCCTCGAGCACGTCCGCTGCGAATCGGATCGAAGATGACCACGAAGAAGACCGCGAAGAAGACCGCGAAGAAGACCGCGAAGAAGACCGCGAAGAAGACCACGAAGAAGACCGCGAAGAAGACCGCGAAGAAGACCGCGAAGAAGACCGCGAAGAAGACCGCGAAGAAACCCTCCAAAGGCGCCCCTCCCGAGCACAAGGGCGCCATCTCTGACGCTATCCGCGATCGCGCGCGCACCATTCAGCAGCGCCTTGCCAAGGCTCAGCCCGAGCCCAAGGTGGAACTGGACCACACCAACGCGTGGCAGCTTCTCCTGGCCACCATCCTCGCGGCTCGCTCCAACGACCGCATCATCAACACGGTGACCCCAGAGCTGTTCCGCCGTTGGCCGACCCCCGCGGCTTTGGCGGGCGCCTCGCAGGAGGAGGTCGAGGTCGTCGTCAAAAAGTCAGGCTTCTTCCGCATGAAGGCCAAGGCCATCCGCAAGACGGCACAGGCGGTTGTCACGGAGTTCGAGGGCGAAGTGCCCGAAACGCTCGCCGAGCTGATCACGCTGCCCGGTGTCGCGCGAAAAACAGCAAACGTCGTGCTCAACTCGGTGTTCCGGGTCCCAAGCGGGATCATTGTTGATTTGCACGTCACACGCCTGGTCGGCCGCTTTGGGTTCACTTCCGAGACCGATGCCACCAAGATCGAGGCGCTGCTGTGCGCGCTCTTCCCCAAGAGGACGTGGGTCGATATCGGGCACCGGCTCGTGCTGCACGGACGCCACGTCTGCACGGCGCGGGCGCCCAAGTGTGCACGGTGCCCGATCAACGAGGTCTGCCCGAGCGCCAGCGCGACGCCTGGCGGCGGCTGGAACGCCCGTGCACGGTGGGAACAGGTGCTGACGGAGTCGCGTGGCGCCGTCGACACGTTCGAGGCGTGAGCGGGCGCGTTGACCTGGTCGGACCGAGCGGCGAAAATGTCGGCGATCTGAAAGCGCGTCTTTTCCCTCCCGTTTGGTGAGTAAGGATGTCCCAACACCAGCACGCGGCCCTGTGGGGCACGGTCGGACTTCACGGCGCCCTGTGCGCTGCTGTGTGGAGCTGGCCGGGTGCGGCCGTGGACGTGCAGGCGTTCGTGGCACCCGCCGAGCTGCTGGATACGATTCCGATCGAACGGGCGATGCTTGCCGAAAAAGCGGGCGCTCAGGCCAAGGAGGTTCACACCGAGGAGCCTTCGCCCGCCGAACCTGCGCCCGAGCCTCCCAAGCAGCCCCCGGCAGACCCACCACCGGAGCCCAAGCGGAAGACGGCCTCGCCCAAGCCGCCGCCCACCCGGGCCGCCCACCCGGACGTGGTCGTTCCCCAGACCGATGCACCCACGCCCGAGCCCGCCGAAGCGACCGACGAGCCCGCGCCCGAAGCCACCGAGCCCACGCCGGACGCTCCACCGCCAATCCCCGTCGTGCCCGGGAACGGATCGGCCGACCGAGGCAAGTCCAGAGGCGGTGGCATCCAAGAACACGCCAGCGGAGAGGGGGTGGGCGACCATGCCTCCTACGGCGCTGAGATTCAGCGCATCATCAGCGCCGAGATCCAACGCAACCCGGTTCCGGGGACGACGATCCACGATGTGGTCGAGATCGATCTTCGTGTGCTCCCCAGCGGCCGCTTGGCGTTCGCTGGGAGCGGTCGGCTCGAGGTGGGCAGCATCGTCCGCAACTCGCTGGGTCCGCTCCGGACCCGCGCGGTGATGCGGCGCATTCGGCAGGCCGCCGAGCGTTTTCCGCGGCACCCCAAGGGGTTTCGACGGCGCCACTACATCGTCGGGGTTCAGATCTCGTTCAAGCGCGGCTAGCAACGCCCAACCGCGAAAAACACCGCCGTCCGTAATCTGGGCATCCGTCGAGCGACTTACCGTCGCGGTGGACACAACGACACACCAGGCGCGGCATTGGCGATTCTTTCTGACGTGGGGGGGCGCCGCGGCATTGCTGGCGGTAACCCCATCCTGTCGCGATGGCGGGGGGGACAGCGACGAGGGGGGCAGCAGCGACGGGGCAGCCGACGACGCTGGGTCGGACGAGGGCGACGATGGGGAGCCCAACGCGTGCGAGCCGACCCCGGGCCGGGTTGGGCTCCAGCGCCTGACCGCGGCGGAGTACAACCGAACGGTCGCACACCTGTTTGACGATGACTCCGCACCTGCGGATGTGTTCCCCGCCGATTCGGCCACCGATGGCTTCAACAACAACGCCGCAAGTCTGACGATAAGCCCCCAGCTGGCCGCGCTGCTGCTCGATGCCAGCGAATCGGTGGCTGCGACAGCGATGGCGAACCAGTCCAACGCCATCATCCAATGTGACGCCTCCGAGGACGACTGCGCGGCCGATACCCTCCGCGACCTGGCCACGCGGGTCTACCGACGGCCGCCCAGCCCAACGGAGCTCGCGGACCTCACCGCATTGGTCGATGTTGCGCTCGCCGAGGGCGATACGTTTCCCCAAGCCATCGAGTTTGCGCTCGCCGGCATGCTGATGGCGCCGCAGTTCCTCTACCGCGGCGTGCCTGCACCTGGATCGGCCCCGCTGGCAGCGTCCGAAATCGCCGTGCTGGACGATTACGCGCTCGCCTCCCGTCTTTCGTACTTTTTGTGGGGAAGCACGCCCGACGCCGCGCTGCTCGAGGCTGCTGCGCAGGGCGCGTTGTCGGACACCGAAGGTCTTCGCGAGGCTTTCGACCGCATGCTGGCCGACAACAAGGCAGACGCGCTGTACGACGGGTTCGCGATGCAGTGGCTGCAGCTGGGGCGCCTGGCCGTCTCGGCTCCCGACCCGGTCGCGTTTCCACAGTTTTCGGAGCCACTCCGCGAGCAGATGCTGGCCGAAACGCGCCTCTTCTTTGGCGATGTAATGGCTCGAGATGCCAGCCCGCTGGAGTTCATCACAGGCAACCAAACCTTCGCGAGCGCGGGGCTGGCCGAGATTTACGGCGAGTCGGGGCCGTCGGGCGACGCCCTCGTTCCGCTGATGACCGATCCGTCCCAGCGGGCCGGCGTGCTGACGATGCCGGCCGTGTTGACGATGCTGTCCAACCCCAGCACGCCCAACATTGTCCGACGGGGGGTGTGGCTCGCGGAGGCCATTGTCTGCGCCGCTCCTCCGCCTCCGCCCGATGGGGTGCCCCCCGAGCCAGCGCCTCTCGAGGGCGAGACCGAGCGGGAACGCCTGGCGCGCCACCGCGAAGACCCCGACTGCGCCAGCTGCCACAACCTTATCGACCCGCTGGGCTTCACCTTCGAGAACTACGACGCCATGGGCCAATGGCGCACCGAAGACGAAGCTGGCGCACCCGTCGACAATGTCGGCGAGCTTCCCGATGGCACCACGGTCGACGGGGTGGTCGGCCTCGCCGATGCGCTGGCCCAAGGCGACGACTACGGCCGCTGCATCACACGCAAACTGATGACCTACTCGCTGGGACGGACGGTCACGCCCGACGACGCGTGCACGGTCGACAGCATCGCCAGCGACCACGTCGATCCCGACGCGGCGTTTTCGGACCTTCTGTGGGCGGTCGTCACCAGCGATGCCTTCACAACCCAGCAGGGAGACGCACAGTAATGTTCAAGCCACGCATGCCTTCGCTGTCACGGCGTACTTGGTTGCGGGCGGCTGGGGTCGCGGTCGCGCTGCCCGCGTTACCCTCGCTGATGCCCAAAGCGGTCCGAGCTGGCGGCGCGCGGCCGCCCAAACGCTTTGTGTCGCTGTTCTTCCCCAACGGAAGCACCCTGCGGCAGGACTGGCAGCTGTCGGGAGCGGGCCGCAACTACACGATGGGCACCGCGCACGACGCGTTGCTGCCGTATCAGTCGCAGCTGTCGATGTTCACGGGCCTCAGCCACCAGCACGGCACGGGCTCGCCAGCCCACGCGCGTGGCACGGCCGAGTTTCTGACGGGGGCACCGATCAGCAACCAGAACACACCCGAGGTCGACATCTCAATCGACCAAGCGATCGCCGACCATCTGCGACCCAACACGGCAATCCGATCGCTGCACCTGGGGCCGACCCCGTACGCGGGTGGTCCTCCCGCCGACACGGGCTGGGCGTCCGGCTACAACACATCGATCTCCTGGGCCTCGATGACCCAGCCCAACGCCCCGCTGGAGAGCGCTCAGGTCGCGTTTGATCAGGTCTACGTTCCCAGTGGCACCGATCCCGAGCAGGCCGCCAAGCGCCGCCGGATGCAGCAAAGCATCTTGGACCACACGCTCGACCAGATCGACGCCATCGAGCCACGGCTGGGCGCCAGCGACGCTGCAAAGCTCGACGAGTACCTGACCGCGGTGCGCGAAGTGGAGGCGGGGCTGCAAGCGGACATCCCCGATCCGTCGTGCGGCGACGGTGCGGAGCCGCCCGGAGACGGGCTGGCGTTCGCCGAGCACACGCGCGCGATGCTCGATGTCATCGTCTTGGCGATGCAGTGCGACGCGACCCGCATCATCACCTACTCGATGGACTACGGCTTCGGGAACAAGGGGTTTTCGTTCTTGGGCAAGGGCAACGGGTTGCACCACAACCTGAGCCACAGCGGCTCGACCCCGGAGATCATCGCCAACCACAAGGCGATTGTGATTTGGTACATGGAGCAGTTCGCGTACCTGCTCGGGCGGCTGGATGCGGTCGGCGACGGCGACACATCTCTGTTGGATGAGAGCGTGGTCTACTTTGGTAGCAGCCTCGGGGACGCATGGGGGCACTCGCACAACGACGTCAACATGATGCTCGCTGGGGGAGGGGGTGGCGCGCTGGATCCAGGTCGACTCATCGACGCGTCGGGGGCGGACTACGGTGCCGTGTTGCTTGCGCTGGCCCACGCGATGGACGCGCCCCTGCCGTCGTTTGCGGGCGTCTCTGAGCCGTTCGCGGGCCTGTGAGATCCGTCGCTCCTCGAGCGGCGCGGTTTGTGAAAGAACCCCACTGCTTCGGACGCGTTTTTGCGCGAACGGGAGCAGCACCCGGTTTTACGGTCCTTTTCGCTGACTTGGGCGCGGTGGCGATCGTCCGCTGCGCGGGGCAACCGTGCAATGCGTTGCGCGCTGCCTCGATGCGCGGGACGTCGCACACCCTGTTAGCGTGCCGGATCTATGAGCCGCGTGTTCATTACCGGGACCGGACTGTTTACCCCTCCGCACTCGATCTCCAACGAGGAGCTGGTCACCGCGTTCAACGCCTACGTCGCCACAGAAAACAAGCGACGCGAGGCGACGGGAGAGGAGCCGCTGGCGGAGTCCAGCCCCGAGTTCATCGTCAAAGCGTCTGGGATTCGCAGTCGCTACGTCATGAACAAGACGGGAATCCTGGACCCCGAGCGACTGTCGCCTGACCTGCCGCAGCGCAGCCAGCAAGAGCAGTCGGTGCAGTGCGAGATGGCCGTGGCCGCAGCCCGCGAGGCGTTGACCGCGGCGAAGCTCGAGGCCTCCGACATCGATTGCGTCATCGTGGCGTGCTCGAACTACCAGCGTGCGTACCCGGCCATCGCGATCGAGGTGCAGCAGGCCCTGGGCATCAATGGGTTCGCCTACGACATGAACGTGGCGTGCTCCTCGGCGACGTTCGGCATCCAAAACGCCGTCGCCGCGATCACAGCGGGCAATGCACGACGCGTCCTGATGGTGAACCCCGAGATCTGCAGCGGGCACCTCAACTTTCGCGATCGGGACTGTCACTTCATCTTCGGCGATGTCTGCACCGCGGTTGTGCTCGAGTCCGAGGACGACGCGCGCGGCAAGCCTGCGTGGCAGATCCTCGACTCCCGCATGCAGACCGTCTTTTCGAGCAACGTCCGCAACGACGCGGGGTTCTTGGATCGGCACGACGGCTCATCGCCCAGCGACGCCAACAAGCTGTTCCACCAGCAGGGGCGCAAGGTGTTCAAGGAGGTGTGTCCGATGGTCGCCACGCAGATCACCGAGCATCTCGGCGCGGCCGACATCGCGGTCGAAGACGTCGACCGGCTCTGGCTTCACCAGGCCAACCTGACGATGAACGTGTACATCTCCAAGCGCGTCTTGGGTCGGGAGCCACGCGAGGACGAAGTGCCCGTCGTGTTGGACGAGTACGCCAACACCAGCAGCGCGGGCTCGATCATCGCGTTCCACCAGCACCAGCAGGACCTGCAGGAAGGCGCTGTGGGGGTGCTGTGCTCATTTGGCGCCGGCTACTCGGTCGGCAGCGTTATCCTGCGCAGGGCCTGATCGGCGGCATCGCGGCGACTACAGGCCGAGCCTGTGGATGCACCACAACGAGAGCATGCCGACCACCATCGTGGCCAGCAGGCTCCGAGAGCGCCACGCCACCCCAACACTGAGCAGCCCGGCCGCCCAACGAGCCCAAACGTCGGGCCCGGTCGTCGCACCAAGCATCACCGACAGTGCCAGGGCGGGCAAGACGGATGCGGGCATCTGCCGGAGGTACGGCGCGGCCTGGTCCTCCCAGCGCGGGCGGCCACCGACGAGGAATCCGGCACGCAGCGCCAGCGTGAGCAGCCCTGAGGCGATGATGACAAACCCGCTCACGCGGCCCCCTCGGTGGACGGCGGCCCGGCCAGCGCTCGTCCGGTCAGGACGCCGACCGCCGTGGCCGGGAGCAGCGCCAAGCCATACGGGAGCCAGTGCAGCACACCGAGCGTGGCACAAGCTGAGACCGCCGAGTACACATCGGCGCGCGTGCGAATCGACAGCCGCGCAAGTGCGATGAAGACCAGCGGCGCGGCGAAATCCAGCGAGAGCGAAGCGGGCAGTTGCGCACCGAGGGCGGCACCCGTGACGGTGCCGATTTGCCACGCGACCCACAACGAAAGCGCGGCGCCAGCGAAGAACGACGCGGGGCGCTGTGCAGGGGATGGATCGGCGAAGCGTGCACTCGCCACCGCAAAGGCCTGGTCGGTCAGCAAGTACGCCAGGCCGAGTCGGCGTGCACGGCTAATATGGCGGACAAAGGGCGCAACCGCGGCGCCGTACATCGAAAAGCGGAGGTTGATGCAGCCCACAACGCCGACGATGAGCAGCTCGGGGGCGCCCGACTTGGCCAGCCCCAGCACCGCCAGCTGCGCGGCCCCTGCGAACATCACCACGGACATCGCAAGCGCGCCGGCCACGGTCGCCCCGCCGTCGGCCGCCAGCACGCCGACCGCCATGGCAAAGGGGAGGGCGCTCAGCGAGACCGCGGCACTGGCCCGCATGCCACCGACGAACCCATCGGGTGCACTCACAGCGCGAGCTCCATCTTGAGGTCTCCGCGGGCGTACTTGTTGTTGGTGACCGACTGCACCACGCGGAAGCCAAACTTCCGGTACAGGTTGATGGCCGGAAGCAAGGTGGAGTTGGTGATCAGGTGAAGCGCGTCGATGTTCATCGTGCGCGCGCACTCGATCGCCGCAGTGAGCAGCTTGGCGCCCACCCGCCGACCTTGCCAGGTCTCGGTTACGGCCATCTTGGTGAGCTCGCAGCCGTCGGCCTCGTGCATCAGCGCGACCGTCCCCACAACTTCTTCGCCGTGGCGGGCGAACAACACGGCGCCTCCGGCCTCGACGATGCGGCCAGGGTCCGAGAGCACGACATCATCCACTGGCTCGACGGAGAAGTACTTCTCGAGCCACTCGTAGTTGAGACGCTTGAAATGGGGGGCCAGTGCGTCGTCCTCGCCCAGCGGCACAATCTCGACCCCCTCGAGCTCCCGAGCTGCGATGCGCTGGGCGACTCGTTCGCTCAAGCTCGACGCCGCCATGGCGCTCTCCAGCCCTTCGAGCGCCGCAAGGATGTCGACACCGCCGTAATCCACGGCATCGCTCATCGCGGCCTCAATGTCGCCCCAGAGCGTGCGGAGCGGCGGTAGCAGTGCGCGCCCCGCCTCCGAGACGGCCAGCAGCTTGCGCCGCTCGTCCGAGGCATCGCGAGACGTTGTGATGAGCCCACGGGCGGCAAGCTTGCGGGCGGTCTGACTGACGGCGGGGTGGGTCAGGCCCAGTCGCGCGGCGCACTCGCCTACCGTCATCTCGCCGCCGTCGGCCAAAGCCCGGAACACGGGGAACCAGCTGGGCTCAAAGTCCACCCCGCTTGCGCGGTACAGCGCGACGCCGCTTCCCATGATTCGGTCGCTCATACGGCGAAGCCGGCTGCCCAGTGCGAGGAGGCCTAGTTCTTGGATGAGATCCATCGGGTCACTTCACTCCGTCAGAGTCGATTACCGACTTCCGTAACGGATTACGCATCTACTAACGCATTGCAAACCATTGGCCAACCCAACCGTGAAGAAACATGTAACTGTCTGCAAACGTTCCGTTTTGTATATCTGCCCGCATTCTAATGGCGCATGTCGCGCAGCGTCACAACAAGCGATGCCGTTCACTCGATACGTAGCGCCGCCCCCGCGACGTTGAGCAGCGAGATGCGCGCGATCCCCCGAAACACTTGGGCCGCCTGGGCCCTTTGCTTGGCCTGCTCGGCGACGCCGACAGCCCCGCCGATCGACTCACAAACCCCAGACGCCTCGCCCGCACCCCCTCCGATGCAGACCCAAGACACGGACCGGCTCACGACTGCCATGGCGGCGCGTCCCCCCGAGGACATCGCCCGCGACGCCAACCGAAAACCCTTGGAGGTCCTGGAGTTCTTCGAGGTCGGCCCCGGCGACACGGTCGTCGAGTTGATGGCCGGCTCCGGCTACTACGCCGATGTCCTGGCCCGCGTGGTCGGCGACGACGGCAAGGTCTACGCCCAGAACTCGCCGTTTGTCCTGAAGCGTTTCGCTGAGGGCCCGCTCACCGAGCGCCTCAAGGACCCTGCGCTGTCCCATGTCTCCCGTCTGGATACGGAGCTGGAGGAACCTGGGCTGCCCAAGGGGCTCGACGCCGTGGTGATGGTGCTCTTTTACCACGACACGTACTGGCAGGAGGTCGACCGCGCCGCGATGAACGCCGCGGTGTTTGCTGCGCTCGCACCAGGTGGCGTGTTCGGCATCGTCGACCACCACGCCGAAGCGGGCTCCGGCGACCGCGACGTCAAGACGCTTCACCGCGTGGACAAGGCGCTGGTCACCGCCGAGTTGATCGCAGCAGGCTTTGAGCTCGCGGAGGAGTCTGACCTGCTGCGGCACCCGGAAGACGATCGCACCACCAACGTGTTTGCCCCCGAGATGCGGGGGCAAACCGACCGTTTTGTGCTGAAGTTTCGCGTCCCGAAGTGAGCGCTAGTTGTTCGGCGCGCCGTCGTTGATCCAGTCGGCGATCAAGCCGATCGTCGCGCCGTTCATCAGCGGACCACCAAACGGCATCGAGACCCCGACCGCCTGGGTGTTGGTGATCTTGTGGTACAGGTAGCTGCCGCCAGTGCTGTTGGGCTCGATGAGGTCCAACGCAGACTGACCCGCGGACACGTTGACCAGGTTGTTGTACGACGTGTTCGCCGTCACGTTTGCAAAGGTCGGGCTCGTACCGCCGTTGCCGTGACACCCACAGTTGGCGTTCCAAATCGGCTGGATGTCGCTCGAGTAGCTCGGGCCTGCGACGCACCCCGAGGTGTCGTACGAGCAGTTGTTGCACGACAGGTTGCCGCCGCCGGAGAAGCCTTGGTTGACGCAGGTGCCGCCGTCGAGGTTGCCCCCGTCGCAGTCTTCGGCCCCATCGACCGAACCGTCGCCGCACTCGACACCACAGATGGCACACGTGTCCGCACCCAGGTTGCCGCAGATGTTGTCCCAGTTGTTGTCGCAGCAGAACGCGTCTGCCGCACACACGGCGTCTGTGCATTCCTCGTCGTTGCACCCAGGCGTCCCGTTGTCGCTGCAGCAGTCACCGTCGTAGCAGGCTGAGGTGTCGAAGCTGCCACAGTCGCCCGCGCACGACAGGTCACCACCGCCGAAGCCTTGCGACCCGCACGTTTCGCCGTCCAGGCTGGCTCCGTCGCAGACCTCGTCGACGTTGACGAGGTCGTCGCCGCACATGGCACACGTCTGACACTGGGCCACGGCAGCGTTCGCGCAAGCGCCGTCCCACGAGTTGTCGCAGCAGAACGGGTCGCCCGCGCAGATGATCGTCCAGCAGGCGTTGTCGTCACAGCCGGGGTCGCCGTTTGAGCTGCAGCAGTCGCCCGCATAGTCGACGCAGCCACTCGTGTCGTAGTCAGCGCAGTCGGCCTGGCAGCCCAACGTGCCGGTGTCGAAGCCGAGGTCGAGGCAGTCCTGGCCGCCCAGCTGTGCGCTGTCACAGGTCTCGGGGCCCTCGAGGATGTTGTTGCCGCAAACGAAGGTCAGGCAGCCGCTGGTGTCGTAGGTGCAGTCCGCGGCGCACGCGATGGCGCCGCCGTCGAAGCCCTCGCCGAGGCAGTCCCCGACGCCCAGATCTTCGCCGTCGCATGGCTCATCACCCTCAACGATGTCATTGCCGCAGGCCGAGTTGAAGCACTCGGAGATCTCAAACAAACAGTCGCGCCCGCAGGTCAGTGTGCCGCCCGTGAACCCGAGGTCGCCGCACGCGAATCCGTCGAGGTTACGGCCGTCGCACTCCTCGAGGCCTTCCACGACGTCGTCGCCGCACACGCTACGCACCACGCCCTCGCTGCTGCTGCCCGCCTCGTCGCTCCCGGTGTCCGGGTCGCCCGTCGTGCCATCGGTGTCGTTGGTGTCATCGCCCGTGCTGCCGTCCACAGAGGCGTTGCCCGTGCTCCCTGGGGTCATCGTGTCCGCGACGCCGTCGTCGACGCCGTCGTCGGGACCGCCAGTGCCCGTCGCGGTGGACGTTCCGCTGCTGTCACCGGTGCCATCGGCCTGCGTGGGATCGTCTCCCGGGCACGCAGGAGCGAAAGCGAGTGCGGAGAGGGTAAGCCAAGCATGAACGCGCGAAGAGGGACGCATAGACGCGCATCATAGGCCATGGAAGGGCGCTCTCGCGACACGGAAGTTGGGCCGCGATCGTTCCGATGCGCATGCGCGCAAGGCGCTACAGCTTTGTGCGAGCTCCGAATCCGAGAACAAGGCTAACCATTGCGCGTGCGGTCGCGGTACTTTTGCCTCTCGCGGATTCACAGCCCGCGTTACCTGCCATGAAACTCTCCCGTCTTTTCTTGTCTTTGAGCATCGCGGGCGCACTGCCCCTGTCGGGCTGCTTCAGCTCGCAGCCGGGCGCCGACTTCGACACCGAGTCGTCGGGCGCCGCGACCTCCTCCACCGGCCAAAACGACGACGGCACCTCCGCCCCCACTTCGGCGGGGACGAGCGCCGACAGCTCGGGCGGGGGCGGGTGTCCCGGTGACCCGGGCACGCTGGGCGCAAACTGTGCCGCCGAAACCCCCTACTGCTTTGAGGACAGTTGTGTTGGGTGCGGATCGCTTCCCGTGGGCACGTGTGCCGAGGTCGATGCGGGCACACCCGCTTGCAACCCCGACTCGGGGCAGTGTGTGGAGTGCACCTCGACGGACGAGTCGGCCTGCACGGGCGACACGCCAGTTTGTGTCGACGAAGCGTGTGCGCCGTGTACAGCCGACGACCAGTGCGACAGCGGCATTTGCGTGGTCACGACCGGGCTGTGCCAGCCGACGACCGTCAGCCTGCAGGGCGGCGTCCTGTCCGCGGACGCGGTCACCCCTGGCCCCGTCGCCGACGTCGAGCTGTCGATTGCAAACATCGACCCGCCGCTGGCGGCGGGCCCGACCCGTGCCGACGGCGAGTACCAAATCGACGAAATCCCACCCGGGTCGCTCGTCGACGTGGCGCTGGACGTCGAGGAAGGATGGGCTGGAGACATGAACTCGGCCTTCCGCACCGTGCACCAGGTCAACATCGGGCTCGAGAGCCCGCAGGTCCAAGACCTTCGCGTCGTCCGCTACCAGTGGCTCGGCCAGGTCGCCCTGGACTGCGGGGTGTACCCGTTCGACGCTGCTGCAACCGAGTGGGACGTGATTTGCTCGCCGGGCGCCGACGGCGTCGCAGAGCCGGGCTGCGAGGGGCCGCAGGAGGGTGTCGGTCCGTTCATCCTCACCCGAAGCACTGTGGTGGGGACGTTCTACGAAGAGGACGGCACGACGCCGTTCACCGATCCGCTCTCGCGCGGCGCACTGTCGGTCGTGATGAACAATGGCGGCATCGACACCGCGAACGTCGAGTCCGCCCAAAGCGGCGACACCGATGAGTTCCCGTTTCACGTGTGCTGGCTCGACGAGGACGGCGACGCGCTGGTCGGCTCCAACTCCACCACCAACATCACCGGCAATTTTGTGCTGTTCCGCGTACGCAACTCGCAGGGGCTGGGGCAGGGCACCGTCACCCTCGAGGCGACGGGGTTTGACCCCGCGCTCGTACGCCTGAGCTCGTCCGGCTCGGTCGGTGTGGTGTCGATGAATCGCAACAACACCGTCATCGAGCGCGACTTCGGCCTGGATGTGTACCCGATGTTCGCCGAGTGGGGCTGCTTGGTGTGTCACTCCACGGGCGGCGTCGGAGCGGTCAACGGTCAACGCGATGGGTTCTTCGCCGACTGGAGCCTCGATGCCCAGGGCGTCTACGACAACATCATCGGCCCAGGAACGGTCTGTGACACCACCGTGCCGCTCAACGATCCGAACTGGGGTACCGATCCTGGCGTCTCCAGCGGGCGTCTGCGCGTGTGCACCAACGTGCCCGAGGAGTCATTGCTCATCATGCGGCCGTCGGCTGGCGTGCCTCGGTTCAACGAAGTCCACCCCGTCGACATCTTCCCGGGTCCGGAGCACCCGCAGATGGAGGTCGTGCGTCAATGGGTCGAGCAGGGGGCCAACCCGCCCGCGAACGAGCCTGTCGACTTTGCAACGCAGGTCTATCCAATCTTCACCGAGCGCGGCTGCATCACGTGCCACACGGCGTGTGAGTCCGGCATGCCCGGTCCCGGCTGCGTGCTGGATTCGGAGAGCATGTCGGTCTGGTCCGACTGGAACCTCGGCCCGAACGAGGTCTATCAGAACCTCACGGCGCCCGGCACCAACTGCGACGACCCGGACAACGACCCGCTGCGCGTCTGCGTGAACGCGCCGTCGTCGTCGCTGTTCGTCGTACGGCCGCTGGCGGGTGTGCCCGTCAATGACCCGCACCCGGTCGAGATCTTCGCGACCGAGGACGATCCGGACTTGCAGCTGATCATCAACTGGATCAGCCAAGGCGCCACGTTCTAAGCGCCCCAGGCACCTTCCCGCGCGCCACCGCGTGCGCGCGCGGGCGGAGCCCCATGCTCCGACCCGGCCGAAGCGCTACCCGTTGCTTTGCCAGGCTCGGTGCGCGATAGCGTCGATCTTTGCCAGGTCGGTGGGTCGCGCGTTCTCGACGACCTCGGGGATCTCCAGCGCGAGTAGCCAGGGCGGGGCCTCCTCGCACGGTTCTCCGCTGAGGTGCGCGAGCAGCTGGCATCGGTCCACGCGGCCTGTCTCCCAGTCGAACCAGGGATACCCGTGCACGCGCCCCGGCCGGCCTCGTTTGGTTCCACGGTGCTGCACCCCAGCAGTGTGACAGGCGGCGGGCGCGGGCGCGACGCCCGCTGCGATCAACCCCGCATCATGACCGTGCTGGCCCCGCAGCTCGGATCTGGTGGCACAATGGCGGTCTCACCGTTCCGCCGGAACCGGGAACCTGCCTTGTCGACCCCACCCACCCGCTGGCTTCAGCGTCCGCTGATCTCATGGACCGTCTCGTTCGGGGTCGTCAGCGGTTGTCTCTCCGACAGCCCCGCAGGGGACGTCTCCGCGGGCACGGGCGCTCCCACCGAAGACGCGGGCGAGGCGGACGGTAGTGCGGACGGTAGTGCGGACGGTACTTCGGTGGACGAGAGCTCCAGCGACGGCGCCGCTGCCGGGTGTGGAAACGGCGTCATCGAAGGGGTCGAGATCTGCGACACGGATGCTCTCGGCGGCGAGACCTGTGCCGGGCTGGGCTACCAACGCGGCGAGCTGAGCTGCACCGACAACTGCCTCGGGTTCGAGCTGGCGGGCTGCGGATTTTATGAGTGCGGCAACGGCGAGCAGGAGGGGGATGAGGACTGCGACGGAACCGTGGGCGCGGCGACCTGCGTCGACGCGGGTTTCGACAACGGCACCCTCTTTTGCACGGCCGACTGCGCGTTCGATACCGCGATGTGTGGGATCTGCGGGGATCGTTCGATCGATCCCGAGGAGGCCTGCGAGCCCGAGCTAGGGCTGGATTCCGACTGCGAGGCGCGGGGCTTCGATGCCGGGGAGCTCGCCTGCGGCGAGGACTGTCAGTTCGACACATCCGCGTGCCAGCTGTGTGGCAACGACGCCATCGAGGGCACGGAGTCCTGCGACGGCGACGACCTGGGCGGCGCTACATGCCTGAGCCTGGGTCTGGAGGGCGGCGAGCTGGCGTGCGGGGATGGCTGTGGGTTTGATGTTGCGCAATGCGACATCATGGGGATCCCATTCGCCAGCGACGGTTTCTACCAGGGACTGTCCCTGACCCCCGCAATA